>ERZ839947.45-NODE-45-length-158907-cov-9.386504_pt1 | contig 158907 bp, 145 predicted proteins | sample MGYA00519908_ERZ839947 | MGnify/ENA primary metagenome ERZ839947 (study PRJEB31850, sample SAMEA3708857) | human gut metagenome | biome: human gut; feature: human-associated habitat; material: faeces | place: China | collected 2014 ... | reverse complement strand
CCGCCTCATAAAAAGCAGCGCCTCATTCGAAGAAGCTTTTAAGTTTGTGGGATAAGTTTGTGCAAAATTCGATATTTGCTCATTTATAGTATAGATAAAGCTATTATGCAACATTCTGATTCTCATCATCTAGTTGAGGTAAATCTTCATCGCTACCAATTGCTTTTAAACCTAACATTGTTACCGTCACTCCCAAAGCTAATGTTACAACTCCCCCAATCGTCTTGAACACTCGCTCATGAAATTTCTGCTGCTGTAAATATAATTCCGTTATTTTATCAGCTTCTTCCATCATTTTTTCAGAAAATTCCCTTCTTTCCTCCTCTGTTAAGTTTTCTTGTTCCAGCTGATTTGCGAAGGTCTCAAGAACATACTGATGTGCATGAACTGCTTGTTCATATTCTTCTTTATTTGTTTCTAAAATTGTTTTGCATAACTGTGTATAATTTTCTATTGCTGATTCCACAAACTCTACATATACTGGGAACTGCTTTATTATTTCAAGCGCCACTTCCTTTTCCATATATGGAATCATAGATGTAAACTCCATCACTTTATCCTTTGTTAAATTTCGAAATGATTCAATTTTTAACGCTTTTTTTACAGCTTCTTCTGAATGATATCTTTTTCTTATTTTCTTTTCCATGATTATGTTCCTACTTTGCTTCTTTGCGAATGGTGCCAATTTTTTTGTCACTTCTGGTATCTCTTCCATTTTTGTTTCTAATAGTCCCCGGTGGAAGACCATGCTTCTTTTCAAATGTTCCTACTCTACAATCACTTCTAGTTTTCCTCATGTTTTTTCTTCCTTTCATAATTCCGTATCAACAATGCACTTGTTGTTTACTGATGCTTCAAGTATAATAAAATCTATAAAGAAAATACACGCACAGCATGTGGACTTAACACCTGATAATTCTCATGTTCGGCGATATACGGGGAGGTTATTCTCATGGGGAAACAATCTACAAGAGAAAATAAAACAATTTATCAGATTTGCCGGGAAGAAGCCGGTCTTACCAGATTAGAAGCCAGCGAAAAAATGACTGCTGTTTCTGATTCTAAAATTGAAAAATTTGAATATGAAATGCAGGAACCTACACCTTATGATATTATCCAGATGGCAGACGCTTACGGGCGACCAGATCTCTGCAATTATTACTGCTCTCATAAATGCGAAATCGGTCACCGTTATGTCCCGGAAGTCGAAGTTTCTGACTTGTCCAATATAATCCTGGAAACCATTGCCAGTCTGAATGAGATTAATCCTCTTACCACACGTCTGATCCAGATTGCCCGTGACGGTAAGATCAGTGATGATGAGATCAAGGATTTTGCTTTTATCAGCAACAAACTGGATGAAATTTCTCTGGCAATAGATTCTCTGAATCTCTGGGTTGATAAAACAGCCGGAGAGCAGGGACTAAACATCGAATTGCTCAGAGAAGAAAAAAAGAAACAGAAATAAGTATGAAAAAACAAGGCAGCGAACCTATTTATGGTTCACTGCCTCTTTCCTTTACATATGCTGTAACTGGTTTATGATGTATTCCGTTCTGCGGATAGCTTCTTCCACCTGATGTCTAGCATTATTGATTCGATCCTGCACCATCCAATCCACAACAAATCCATCAAAAAAATAATCTGCAAAGGATAAGAAGTCTCCAGTATTGATGTTTAAATTACAAGCCACGTTCACATCATTTAATTCCCTACTGAAATTACGAAGATCATATTTCGCCTGTTCCATATTTTGTCTTGCCTGATCCATCTTGGAGTGTTTCAACATCGTAGAAAAGAATCCACCGCCAAACATATCCACCAAGCCCCAATTCTTTGCACTGTTCAGGTTCTCTTTTGCTGTCCGAAGACTACTTAACGCACGTTGTCCTGCTTCAATCGCTTCTCGTTTCTCTTTTTCTATATCATATCCCATAATTTCTTCCCTCCTCGTATTTTTATGAGTTAGATGATATAAGTGCAATGATTCCGCCGATGATCAACAATGGAAGTGCAATATAAATCAGTCCGCCAACAACCATTCCTATCAAAATCACCGGGAAAAATACAACTGTACAGAGCAGCTTTAAGATTCCCCAGGATGCTTTTACACCAAATATAAAAAATTTTCCAATAAACCAGATCATGCATATAGCAAATAATAACGATAACATATTCTACTCCTTCTGACTCCTGTTATGATTTGAATCATTCATTTTTTTGATTGTTTACTTGATATAAACTCAGATGTATTTCTCACACCGATTTTACTACTGAATTCTGGGTTCTTCTCTATTTTTTCAATCATCCGAATTATCCTTATTCTCTGTGCTGTATCCATCTGCTCACCTCATTCTAACAGTTCTGCCTTTTGATATTGTCAGTATAACCGGATAACTTTTCAAAATATATACCTAATACAAAGAATTGAACATATGTAATTCTCAATTTTCGAGGAATAGTTGTTCCTCCTGTTCTTTCATCAAAATTCTTCATCACGGAATGCTTCCAGATATTCATCAATAAGATCCAGATTAACTAACACAATTCGTTTGACATGGTATACTGCTCTGGCATCTTTCGCTAACTGTTAGAGTATATGAAGTTTTGGCTTTATCTTGTAGTTTGCGAATATCCGTATAAATAGAAAAAGCCCTTTGAGAAAAGGATCTCTCCTCTCCCAAAGGGTAGTTTAACTTTTACTTAGAATTATCTTTTTTAATAACTAAGTTATAATTGCTATCATAATACAGTCCAAGTTCTCTACACATTCTATCGTTCACATTATCTAACGCTTTCTTATATTCTGCATACGTTGGAGACAGAACCATTAAATTAGGAATGAATATATCGTTATATCCTTTATTTTGTAACTCTTTCTGCATTTTTCTCTGTGCAATAAATGCTGGATGGTATTTCATTATACCGTTTTTCATTTTAGCACCTATCCATACTTTTTCTTTTAGTCTTTCATATTCACTTTCACTCATATCACGATAATAGGCTATCATCTCATCTGCGGTTCTGGTTTCTTGTGCAATCCCACCTATCATCTTCGCACCTATTCCCATAATAAAAGGAACTTTCAATGTCGTTTCATCGCAATATTCTAATATATTCTGTAGTGCCTGCTTCTGTTCCAGAGTCTTCAACCTTACATTAAGAAATGGTTTGAAATGACTTTTAAAATAATCTCCCCATTCTTTTCCCGGTAGCAAAGACTCAATTGCATTTTCAACGGTTTGATAATCAAGTGCCTCATTTGCTTTGTCTGCGTCACCATCATCTATAAATTGCTTCAAAGCTTCAAGTTCTGAGTCTTTTAAAACTTTTTCCTGCACTTTTTCTTGATAAATACGAAGAAGAATACTTTTGTCGCCAGTTTCCAAAAGGCTCTGTATGTCTTTAATACTAATACCGAGTTTTCTATATACTGAAATCTTTTTTAAAGTTTCAACATCTTGTGCAGTATAGTTACGATAACCATTGTTATCTTTATCCACTGACAGCAATCCTTTTTCTTCATAATACTTAACTGCACGCTTTGTCATTCCAACCTCATTTATAATTTCATTTAATAACATCCGATGCACCTCCTTATGATTTATGTTGATAGTATAAGCGTATACGCTGCGTGCAGGTCAAGAGTTTTTCGTCTTTCTTCTAAAAATGGGCAATCCCGATTTCAGGACTGCCCATTCATTCTGCCAATTATGCGATTTTTTCTTGCTTGCACCGATTTCTGCATCAATTGATGTAAGTTTGATGTAAATCGCTGTTTTTTTAGTTTTTTATCAAATGAAGTACGTCCCGTCTATTCGGTAAAACGGTACATCTTTACATCATCTTAATAGAGCTTTGCACCTGCTGGAATATGGTCATCAACCATCAGAAGATGGAGCTTTTCTTCGCCTTCTTCTTCGTGGATAGCACTGAGGAGCATACCGCAAGAGTCAATGCCCATCATAGCTCTCGGTGGAAGATTTGTGATAGCGATAAGCGTCTTTCCAACCAGTTCTTCAGGCTCATAAAAGCTATGAATACCGCTTAAAATGGTTCTGTCTGTGCCTGTTCCGTCATCAAGAGTAAACTGTAACAGTTTCTTTGACTTCGGTACTGCAACACACTCTTTAACCTTTACAGCTCTGAAATCTGACTTGCTGAATGTATCAAAATCAACTTCTTCCTCAAATAAAGGCTCAATCTTTACATTAGAGAAATCAATTTTTTCCGGCTCTGCTTTCATTTCTTCGGCAGCCTGATTTTTTTCATCATTTTTCTTATTTACATCACCGAGTGACTTCATTGTTGGGAAGAGCAATACATCTCGAATCGCTGCACTGTCTGTAAGCAGCATAACCAGTCGGTCGATTCCGTAACCGATACCACCTGTTGGAGGCATACCGATTTCAAGTGCATTCAGGAAATCCTCGTCAGTATGTTCTGCTTCATCATCACCTGCTGCTGCATTTGCATCTTGCGCTGCAAAACGTTCGCGCTGATCAATTGGATCATTCAACTCTGAATATGCATTACACATTTCCCATCCATTGATAAACAATTCAAAACGTTCTACCTTGTTTGGATCTTCCGGCTTTTTCTTTGTCAGTGGAGAGATCTCAATTGGGTGATCCATAATAAATGTCGGCTGAACCAATTCATGCTCACAATATTCCTCAAAGAACAGATTCAGAATATCGCCCTTCTTATGGCGTTCTTCATATTCAACATGATGTTCTTCTGCCAATCTCTTCGCTTCTTCATCATCTGCCACCTGATCAAAGTCAATGCCAGCATATTTCTTGACAGCATCTGTCATAGTAAGACGTGCAAATGGCTTTCCTAAATCAATCTCTGTACCTTGGTAAGAAATCTTGGTTCCACCACATACAGTCTCTGCCAAATAACGGAACATAGACTCTGTAAGTTCCATCATTCCTTCATAATCTGTATATGCCTGGTATAATTCCATCAATGTGAATTCCGGATTATGTCTGGTATCTACACCTTCGTTACGGAACACACGTCCAATTTCATATACTCGCTCTAATCCACCAACAATTAATCTCTTCAGATATAATTCCAAAGAAATACGAAGTTTTACATCTTCATTCAAAGCATTGTAATGTGTTTCAAATGGACGAGCAGCAGCACCACCGGCATTGGATACCAGCATCGGTGTCTCCACCTCCATAAAATCACGTCCATCTAAGAACTTACGGATTTCCTTGATAATCTGTGATCTCTTTACAAATACATCCTTGCTTTCCTGATTCATAATCAGATCAACATATCTCTGACGATAACGGGTATCTGTATCTGTCAATCCATGGAATTTCTCCGGTAAGATCTGTAAAGACTTAGAAAGAAGTGTCATTTCTTCTGCATGAATGGAAACTTCTCCGGTTCTTGTACGGAAAGCATATCCCTTAATGCCCCAGATATCACCGATATCAGATTTCTTGAAGGTTGCATACAAATCTTCACCAATGGCATCTCTTGCCACATAGATCTGAATGTTGCCCTTTAAATCCTGGATATTTGCAAAAGAAGCCTTGCCCATCACACGCTTGAACATCATGCGTCCGGCGATAGACACCCGGATCGGAGAAGCATCCATAATGCTTCTTCTCTCGTCGTATTCTTTCTTGATGATCTCTCTTGCTTCCCCTTCATCCATACCCTCGGTATCCGGATCCTCTCTGCCAGCAAGAAGTTCTGCCTCATGTGCGGCATAGATTTCCTTTACGTCGGATGTATGATGGGTCACATCATACTTTGTGATCTGGAAAGGATCCTGACCTGCTGCCTGCAAGTTGGCTAACTTTTCACGTCTGATCTGTAAAAGTTGTCCCAGATCCTGTCCCTGTGTATTATTCTGATTTGCCATGTAACACCTCTATATCTATTAGTTTGATCTCTGAATCTCTAAAATCTTGTACTGTAAATCGCCTGCCGGAGTCTCAACGGTCACGATATCTCCAACGCTTGCTCCCATGATGGCTCTGCCAACCGGTGACTCATTAGAAATTCTGCCTGTCAGGCTGTTTGCCTCTGTAGAACCTACAACCTTGTACTCCAGTTCTTCGTCAAATTCAATATCCAAAATCTTGACCTGACACCCAACACTGATCTTGTCAAGATCTACTTCTTCCTCATCTACAACTTCTGCATTCTTAAGAATCTTCTCTAATTCCTCGATACGAGCCTCAATATCACGCTGCTCATCCTTTGCTGCATCATACTCTGCGTTCTCTGATAAGTCGCCCTGCTCTCTTGCTTCTTTGATCTTCTGAGCAACTTCCTTTCTACGAACAACCTTCAACTCCTGAAGTTCATCTTCGTATTTTTTAAGTCCACCATATGTCAAGATATTTTTCTTTTCCATGTCTGCATATCCTTTCTGATATTTAATCAATCTATTATAGGCAAAAAGCCCTCTGATTGTCAAGAAAAGGTGCCCTTAAAACCACGTTCTTACGGGTCTTAAAGCCACCTCTTTTCTTTTTTATTTACTTTTGCAGACGACCGTATATCTTGGTCATGCGATATAGTTTCTCTGCAATCTCTGTCGTTGCCTCTCCCGAAAGCATACGCCAGGTCCAGTTTCCACTTGCCGTTCCCGGCACATTCATGCGATGTCCTTTGCCCAGTCCCAGATAATCCTGCATCTGTGCCACAAAGAGAAGTGCTACCGACCGCATGCCACCGCGGATAAAGCCCCAATAATAAGGTTCGTCCCCAATGCCTAAATACTCTGCTGCATAGGCGGCATCTTTCGGCTTTGCCTCTGCCTTCCAGAGCATGACCGGACTGTTATCATGGGTTCCGGTGTAACAAATGCAGTGTCTCGGATAGGTGTGCGGCTGATAGTCGCTTGGCTCATCCGAATCAAAGGCAAACTCTAAGATCTTCATGCCTGGGAAGCCACTGTCTGCAAGCAACTGTCTGACACTTGGTGACTGCTCACCCAGATCTTCTGCGATAAATTCCAGTTTTGGAAATGTCTTTTTCAAAAGTCCGACCAGATCCATGCCCGGTCCATGCTTCCACTGACCGATCTTAGCGGTCTTTTCCCCATAAGGCACTGCCCAATAGGTATCAAATCCGCGGAAGTGATCGATACGGATCACATCATACAACTTGCCGGCTCCTTCGATCCGTCGGATCCACCAACCGTATCCATCTTTTGCCATAGCCTCCCAATCATAGATCGGGTTGCCCCAGAGTTGCCCATCCTCACTGAAATAATCCGGCGGTACACCTGCCACTTCCAATGGGATACGCTCCTCATTTAAAACAAAATACTCCGGTTCTGCCCACACATCCGCAGAATCCATGGATACATAGATCGGCAAATCCCCGATGATCTCAATGCCAAGATTATTGATATAGGCACGCAGGGCATTCCACTGTTTAAAAAAGAGATACTGGATGTAAATAAAGAGTTCCATATCCTCCTGCAGATCCCGGCGGTACTTTTCGACCGCTTCCGGGTGGTGCATACGGATATCCTTATCCTCCCACTCACTCCATGCCTTCATGCCAAAATGCTTTTTACATGCCATGTAAAGTGCATAATTATCCAGCCACTGCTCATTTTCCTGACAAAAAGCCTGCACATCCTCATAGTCTCTCGCATAGCCTCTTGCCTTTGCCTTTGCCAATATGGCAAAGCGGCTTTCGTAAATCTTTCCATAATCCACATGACGGGGATCTTCTCCCCAGTCACATGCTTCTACTTCCTCCGCCAAAAGCAGTCCATCCTCGATCAAAAGATCCAGATCCACAAAATACGGATTTCCCGCAAAGGTGGAAAAACTCTGGTAAGGCGAATCCCCATAACTGGTAGGCCCCAGTGGTAAAAGCTGCCAGTATTTCTGCCCTGCCTCATGCAAAAAATCAGCAAAAGCATATGCTGCCGCTCCAAAGGTGCCTATACCATATGGTGATGGAAGCGAAGATATGGGAAGTAATATTCCACTACTTCTATTCATATTTTTCACCTCATAATTTTATAAGGGAACAAGTCTTAGCCTTTGACAGCACCAGCCATAACACCCTTGATAATGTACTTCTGGCAAACCAGATATACAATGATGATCGGCAATACCGTCATAAGGATACAAGCCATCATTGGTCCCATTTCTACTTTTCCGTAACTTCCCTGGAAGTACTGGATCAAAATCGGAATAGTCATATACTTCTTACGATCAAGTACCAGATATGGTAAGAGATAATCGTTCCACAACCACATGGTTTCCAAAATTCCAACGGAGATCAGTGTCGGTTTTAAGATCGGAAGTACGATCAAAAAGAAGGTCTGCAAAGGATTACAGCCATCGATCATCGCCGCTTCCTCGATCTCCAATGGTATGGACTTCATGAAACCACAGAACATAAATACCGCCAGTCCCGCTCCAAATCCTAGGTAAATAATACAGATATTGTATGGTTTATTCAAATCCAATCTGTCTGCCGTAGAAGATAAGGTAAACATCAACATCTGGAATGGCACTACCATAGAAAATACAAAAAGGAAATATAAAATCTTGGATATGATGCCATTGACTCTTGTGATAAACCATGCACACATAGAGCAGCAGATCAGAATCAGTACAACTGAGGTGATCGTGATCATCAGACTGTAACCAAATGCCTTTGCAAAACCCTTGGAGGTTAGTGCATCCACAAAGTTTGACAGACCGGCAAAACTATCTGCATTCGGCAGTTGGAATACCGTTCTTGTCGTGATATTTCGATCCGTCTTAAAGGAGTTGATCAGGATCATAAATACCGGATAGATCCATGCTAAACTAAGGATCAAAAGTACAACAAATAAGATCTTGCTTTTTAAGGTTGTTTTCTCTTTCATTACTGCTGCACCTCCTTAGATTTGGTTGCCTTCAACTGTATCATGGAAATGATGATGACTAAAATACAGAAGAGCACGGCTTTCGCCTGTCCATAACCCTTCCACTGTGGTCCGCTTCTCGCATAGAAAGTACTGTAGATATTCAGCGCCAGCATTTCAGAAGCATGTGCCGGTTCACCGCCGGTCAGTGCTAAGTTCTGATCGAATAACTTAAAGCCATTGGTAAGGGATAAGAACATACAAATGGTAATTGACGGCATAACATTCGGAATTTTGATCTTCCATAATATTTGTCCTTCTGTAGCTCCATCAATCTTTGCTGCTTCAATATAATCATCCGGGATCGACTGCAATCCTGCTATGTAAATGATCATCATATAACCGATCTGTTGCCAGCACATCAGTATGAGCAAACCGATAAATCCGTATTTTTCATCCAATGCCAAAAGCGGCTTTTCCAGTAAAGTCAAGGCTCCGTTGAGCAGAATCTGCCAGATGTATCCCAAGACGATACCGCCGATCAGGTTTGGCATAAAAAAGATGGTACGGAAAAGATTGGATGCTTTCAACTTACTGGTGAGTGCAAGTGCAAGTGCAAATGCTCCGACATTGATCAGTATCGTAACCACGATCGTAAATAATGCCGTAAACCAGAATGCATGCAAAAAAGTTGCATCGGTAAGTGCGTATTTATAATTCTGCAATCCGTTGAACTTTGCCCGGTCAATCGTAATGAAGCTGCAGAAAGATAAATATAATCCTTGAATGAACGGATACAAAAAGCCTACACAAAAAGCCGCAGCGGTCGGCAGCACAAAGACAGGCCAATATTTTCTAACTGCTTTTTCCATGGTAACCTCCTTTAAAAAACGATAAAATCATCTGCCTTTTGGGCATAAATATAGAGGGCAGGCGTTGTTTGCCCGCCCTCCGGTTATTCAAAACAATTATAAGCGATGCTATTCCTGCGCAAGGGAATCGATGCATCTATGAAATTTGCAAATGCGGATTATTCCTGATTTGCTGCCTTGTACTCTTTTGCCCATCCATCTACGAATGCTGTCTTAACATCATCCCATGATCCAGTTCCAGCTGCATAAGCTGTAAGTGCAGAACTAAGGTCAGCCTTCCACTGCTCTGAAGGGATGGTTGTGAAGTCCCAAGGAATTGTTGTCTTGCCTGCTGCCTGCATTTCCTTATCCTTCTGAACGAATACGTTGTCTGTATCCTTTGCATCCTTGAAAGGAATAACAAATCCCATGTCATCAGCCATTGCTGTTGTTCCCTTGTCAGAAGATACACACCAGTTCATGAAATCAAGTGTTGCCTGAATATCCTTTTCATCAGCAGCGCTGTTTACACACCAGTAGTTCTCTGTACCTGTGCAGAGTCCCTGATTTGCTTCATCACCAACACCAATGTAAATAGGAATCATTGTAACATCATCTGCAGATAACTTCTTATCACCTACTACGTTGCCATATTCCCATGAACCATTCTGGAAGAATACTGCTTCGCCATTGATAAACTCAGCTTCTGAGTCATCACCGGTCTTGCTTGCAAGTTCCTTTGGATCACATGTTGAGTTGTTGATGTACAGATCAAAGATGTTCTTGTAGTTGTCAAGATAGGTTCCCTTGATCGCATCTGTGCTTGTTTCGTTCTCATCCTGATACTCAAAATAGATTGGAAGATTTGAAAGGTGTGTCTTAAATCTCCAGTCAGAAGAATCATCCATACCTGCAGAAGTAAATGCTGCAAATCCAAGTTCGTCTTTTCTTGCTGTGATGTCTTCTGCTACCTTCTTTAAGTCATCGAAACTCTGGATATCATCTACAGTATATCCTGCTTCTTTTAATAACTTTGTATTTGTAATGATACCGTATGTCTCAACAGCCATTGCGATACCCTTAACTTCGTCGCCATCTTTCAATGCATATTCATCACCGTTTAAGTTCTTATATACATCTGTATCTGAAAGATCCATTGCGTAATCTTTCCAGTTCTTCAATCCAACCGGTCCGTTTACATGGAATAAAGTAGGAGCCTCACTCTTTGACATCTCTGCCATCAGTGTCTCTTCATACTTGTTGGATGCTGCTGTTACAACCGTAACATCAACACCTGTCTCCTTGGTGTATTCCTTTGCCAAAGCCTGCCACGCATCGTCTGCTTCGGGTTTGAAGTTCAGATAGTAGACCTTTCCGGAATCTGACTTAGCAGAATCTCCCCCATCTTTGGAATTGCCGCATCCGACAAATGCGCCAACTGCCATTGTAGCAACCATTGTCAATGCTAATACTTTTTTTAGTTTCATGATTACCCTCTCCTTCTCGTGATAATTGATAAGTATTTATTTCCAATTATGGCACTGCGCTTTTGCCACAATCAAAAATCATTATATGCAGGACCACTGCTATTTATGACCGATTTATCGGACTGCAATGGTCTCCCCCTCGCGGAAGATCGTCGGCAGGATGATCTGCCTGTGTTCTCCCTTTTTCTCGATCAGATCGATGAGAAGGTCCACACTGGTCTTTCCCAGTTCTTCCATCGGCTGACAATATGTAGAAAGTGCCGGTGCCATATACTCTGACACCTCAATACCGTCGATCGCTACAATGGAGCAATCTTTCGGCACGATAATCCCTTTTTCCCGAAGCGCTCTCATGGCTCCCATGGCAAGGTTGTCTGCGATCGCAAAGATCGCATCAAAGGCTATTCCCTTATCCAGCCACGCTTTTGTCCCATGATAGGCATCTGCGATATTGTAACTGTCCACAGATATGATCAGATCTTCTGTCGGAACCATCCCCACCTCGGTCAATGCCTTGACATATCCCTCATAGCGGATCTGGGAAACCGAACCGTCATCCGGTCTTGCCAGAAGAACGGCGATCCTGCGGTGTCCCTCTTTATAGAGTTCCTTGACCGCTTCATAGGCAGTCTGCGTATCGTCGATCGATACACTGGAATAACAGGTATCATCCAAGGATCCATAAGCATTGTTGGAAGAACAGGAAACAAAAGGTACGCTGATCGCTGCGATCTGTTCCTTGGTATAGTCCAGACGTCCTCCCAAAAAGATCAATCCCAGCAATCTCTTGTCCCGCTCCATCATGGCACCTGCTAAGAGTTCATCCTCCGTGGCGCCGATCTGCTGCATCACAAGTGTGTAACCAGCCTTCTCGATATCCTGCTCGATCTCATGGATGATGGATGTATAGAAAGGATTGGAGATACCACGGACGATCAGTCCAATGTTATCTGACTTGCTCTGTCCCAATGATCTGGCGCTGTTGTTGGGAATGTAATTGTACTCCTCCACAACTGCCATGACCTTGCGCCGTACATCCTCGCTCACATCCGGGTGGTTGTTTAATACGCGGGAAACGGTGCTGACGCTCACGCCACTGATTTTTGCTATATCTTTGATCGTCATATCTGTGCCCTTTCCCGTATATTCTTTGAAAACGTTACCGGAAACGTTACTGGAAACGTTTTCAGTTGATATGCATATATCTTATACCCCAAAATTTACCATGTCAACATACCTATGTCATTTTTGCTATTTTCGACGAAAGCAATCCATTATTTTTGTGCAAGATCACAAATTCCTGTTTTCATTGACCTTGCGGAAGTCTCTTGGAGTCATGCCGAATTTCCGCTTAAAGACGCGGTTGAAGTAGGACATGTTATCAATACCGACCTCCTGGGCTATGGACAGAACGGAGGCCTCGGATGCCACAAGCATGCGGGATGCCATGGTCAGTCGGTAGTCGTTGAGGTAGTCAATGAAACTCTGTCCCATGTTTTGTTTGAAGTATTTCATAAAATGGGAAGCGCTGAAACCGCTGACCTCCGCCATATCGACGATCGTGATCTTTTCCATATAATGCAGTTCCACATATTTTAAGACCAGTTTCATTTCCTCATGGGGTCTGCTGTTCTTGACCCTGCCCCGTTGCCCACTGGTCTGACACAAATGATATATCAGAAGATAGAGCCTGCTTTTGAGCAAAAGTTCATAGCCCTCCACAGGCTCTTTACAAATGCTGTCGCAGCCATCTAAAACCTCTTTGATCTCCCGGTAACCGGGAACTCCCTCCCCATAAAAGGCAGGAATGACGATCTTCATCTGAAAAAGGGGATTAAAAAAGTCCTGTCTTAAGCCATCGTCCTTTTTTCCATATAAGATTTCCGGGCGAAAGAGGATATTTTCGTACTCGACACTTTCCCCCGGCACAGAACGGATGCCATGCAGTTGCCCCGGCAGGACTACGACAAACTCTCCTCCGCTCACGATCCTCTCATCAAATTCTACGGAGACCATGCCCCGCCCTTTCTTTATATAGATGATCTCCATCTCGTCATGCCAATGCATGGGCACCTCGCTAAAATCCAGCGGCATGGAGCACAAATAGGTATTATATGGGAAAGTCTGTCGGCTGTGTTCTTTTCGTTCATGATAGTTTTCGTATTCTTTTATATCCATTTTCTGCCTCTTTTCCTGTTCTTTGTTTTTCCAATGATAGGATTGTACTACTTTTTGCTATGATATGACAAGACCAGAGTCATCATAGCCTATATACTGGAAGCATAAAAAGAATGTGTAATTTAGGAGGTTTTTATGGATGCATTAGAAATCAAGGTCAAGGATACCTTTGGCACGGATCCGGGACATGTCACAAACGAGCAGATATATGTTGCTCTTTTAGAACTGGTAAAGGAAGAAGCCGAAAAAAAGGTGACCACCGAGGGCAAGAAGAAACTCTACTATATTTCTGCTGAGTTTCTTATCGGAAAACTCCTCTCCAACAACCTGATCAACCTGGGGCTCTACGACGAGGTGGAAGCCTGCCTGCAAAAATACGGAAAGACCATGGCAGAGATCGAGACCATCGAGCCGGAACCATCTCTTGGAAACGGTGGACTTGGTCGTCTGGCTGCCTGCTTTTTGGATTCCATCGCTACACTTGGCTTAAACGGCGACGGTGTCGGCTTGAACTATCATTTCGGGCTTTTCAAGCAGGTATTTGAAAACAATCTGCAGCAGGAAACGCCAAACCCTTGGATTGAAAACAAGAACTGGCTGACCAAGACCAAGCGGACTTATGACATCGAATTTGGCGGTCTGACGCTGACTTCCTGCATGTATGATATCGACGTTGTCGGCTATATGGGAAGAACAACGAAACTGCATTTATTTGACATTGATTCTGTCGATGAATCACTGGTAAAAGAGGGCATTGATTTTGACAAAACGGACATTGCCAAAAACCTGACCCTATTCTTATACCCGGATGATTCGGACGAGGATGGTCGTATTCTTCGTGTTTACCAGCAATATTTCATGGTCAGCAATGCCGCTCATCTGATCTTGGACGAAGCCTTAGAGCGCGGCAGCAACCTGCATGATCTGGCAGATTATGCAACCATCCAGATCAACGATACCCACCCAAGCATGGTGATCCCGGAACTCATCCGCCTTTTAATGCAAAAGGGAATCCGCATGGAAGAAGCGATCGAGATCGTGACAAAGACCTGTGCTTATACCAACCATACCATCCTTGCAGAAGCACTGGAAAAATGGCCGATCCACTACTTACAGAAAGCCGTACCGCAACTGCTTCCGATCATTTACGAATTGAACAACAAAGTAAATGATACTTTCCACGATCCAAGCGTTGCCATCATCGATGCGGAAGACCGCGTACACATGGCACACATGGATATCCATTATGGCTATTCCGTCAACGGCGTTGCCTACCTGCACACCGAGATCTTGAAGAACAGCGAACTCAACAACTTCTACAAGATCTATCCGGAAAAATTCAACAATAAGACCAACGGCATCACTTTCCGCAGATGGCTGCTCCACTGCAACCATCCGCTTGCCGATCTTTTGACCGAACTGATCGGAGACGGCTACAAGAAAGATGCGACCGAGTTGGAAAAATTATCTGCCTATGCCGATGATACTGCGGTACTGGAGAAACTGCTTGCCGTAAAACAGGGCAAGAAAGAAGAACTTGCGTCTTATCTGAAACAGACACAAAACATTGCCATTAACCCGGATTCTGTCTTTGACATCCAGATCAAGCGTCTGCATGAATACAAGAGACAGCAGATGAACGCCCTCTATGTGATCGATAAATATTTTGAGATCAAGGAAGGCAAACTGCCAAAGCGTCCGATCACAGTCATCTTTGGTGCCAAGGCTGCTCCGGCTTATGTCATTGCAAAAGACATTATCCATGTCATCCTCTGCTTACAGGAGATCATTGCCAATGACCCAGAGGTATCTCCATACCTGTCCGTTGTCATGGTAGAAAACTACAATGTCACACTTGCTGAAAAACTGATTCCGGCAGCAGATATCCACGAGCAGATATCACTTGCTTCCAAGGAAGCATCCGGTACCTCCAACATGAAGTTCATGTTAAACGGTGCCATTGCGATCGGAACCGAGGACGGTGCCAACGTGGAAATGCATGAATTTGTCGGAGACAACAACATCTATATCTTTGGCGAATCCTCAGACGAGGTCATCGCCCATTATGAGAAGGCTGACTATGTTTCCAGAGATTACTATGAGAAAGATCCTGCCATCAAGCGTGCCATCGACTTTTTGATCAGCGATACCATGCTTGCGGTCGGACAAAAAGAAAACTTAGAACGTCTTTACCATGAACTTTTGAACAAGGACTGGTTCATGACCTTACCGGATTTTGAAGATTACAAGGCGACCAAGGAACGTATCTATGCGGATTATGAAGACCGCATGACCTGGGCGAAGAAGATGCTGATCAATATCAGCAAAGCCGGCTTCTTCTCATCCGATCGAACCATCGCCCAGTATAATGAAGACATCTGGCATTTATCTTAAGACGCGCTCCATCAGGTCTTCCAAGTCCTGATAAGTGTTGACCTCATTGATCATACCACGTAAGCGTGCGGAATTGTGGTAACCACTGGTGTACCACGCCGCATGCTTGCGAAATTCTCGTATTCCATACAATTCATCCCCTTTAAAGGCGATCTGCATCTTCGCATGCCGAAGCATGGTAGCCACCACAACATCGATCGGCGGCTTTCCTATCATTTCCCCTGTCTCAAAATAATGCAGAATCTGATGAAAGATCCAAGGATTGCCCTGCGCACCACGGCCGATCATAAAGCCATCACATCCGGTCTGCTCTTTCATGGCGATCACATCTTTGGCATCCAGAAGATCTCCATTTCCTATGACCGGAATGGATACGGCATCTTTGACTTGGGCGATAATGTCCCAATCGGCTTTGCCGGAATAATACTGCTCTCTTGTCCTGCCATGTACGGCAATGGCTGCCACACCGGCATCTTCCGCAATCTTTGCTATTTCCACGGCATTGACATGGGCATCGTCAAAACCTTTGCGGATCTTGACTGTGACCGGCTTTTGAATGGCTTTTACCGTTTTTCGCATGATCTGCCCTGCCAGTTTGGGATTTTTCATCAGTGCGGAGCCGTCGCCGTTATTAACGACTTTTGGCACAGGACAGCCCATATTGATATCTAAGATATCAAAAGGACGGTCTTCGATCCGCTTTGCCATCTCGCTGATGCAATCCGGGTCCGAGCCAAATAACTGTAAGGAGACCGGCCGCTCTTTTTCCTCAATCTCCAGCAGTTGATATGTGTTTTTATTGTTGTACTGTAAGGCCTTGGCGCTGACCATTTCCATGCAGATCAGCCCTGCGCCCTGTTCTTTGCATAAAGTACGAAATGGCAGGTCTGTCACGCCTGCCATGGGTGCTAAGACCAGATTATTTTCCAGTCTTACCTTTCCTATTTGAAGTCCTTGTAATGTCGACTTGTCCATGCTTTTCCCCTATCTAACGATCTGCCCCGCGGTTTTTCATCTCTTTTTCGTAGATCAGACGCAGTCCCTGCAAGGTCAGTTCCGGATCATAGATATTGATACAATCCGTTTCCTTGGAGATCAGATTGCCCAGCCCACCGGTCGCTACGACCTTGATATCCTCGTAGCCGGATTCTGCGATCATATGTTTTACGATATATTCCGTCTGACCGATCTGTCCATAAACCAGGCCCGCCTGCATGGAGGAAATCGTCTCCTTTGCCAGGATATGCTCCGGTTTGCGGATCTCGATCTCCGGTAGTTTTGCCGTCTTTGACCAGAGTGCCTCTGCGGATGTACGGATGCCCGGCGCGATCACACCGGATACATATGCCCCCTCTGCACTGACCAGATCATAGGTGGTCGCCGTACCATAATCAATGACGATCGCCGGTCCGCCATACAAGCCCAGTGCGCCTGCGGCATTGACAATACGATCTGCTCCGATCTGACGCGGATTTTCCGTAATGATCTTGACCCCGGTACGCACGCCCGGCTCCACTAAGATCGGATGCACCTCAAAATACTTGATGATGCCGCTGGTCAGGGAGTGCATGATCTTTGGCACTACACTGGCAATGATGGCATCGCTTATGTCCTGCTTTTCTATATCATTGTAGCGCAGGATCTCCCCGATCGCCGTCCCGAACTCATCGGAAGTACGTGTCATGCCTGTTGTCAGACGAAAATTTCCCACTAACTTCTGTTTGTCAAAAATACCCACGGTAATATTTGTATTTCCTACATCAATCGTCATTAACATCTTATCTTCTCCTACTCCTCGCCTTCGTATGCCTCTCCCAGATAAAAGACACGATAGTACATTTCCAGCGATTCAAACAATTCTTCCTTTTCTCTCTGCAACTGCTTGATCTTTAAAACGCTACCAATCTCATCATAGAGGATATCATCCTCCTCTGTCTGTGTGCGCAACTGCAGGGAGCCGTCCTCATCAAAGACAACCTGCAGGACACCTCCGACATCTGCCGTAAAGAGCACACACATAATGTGCAACTCGTCCTGTATCCCCTGTGGCAGAGAAGAAAACTGCTCATTAAAGTAATATTTTTTATTGTAGGAACTTGCCCCACAAAGTACGATTTCATCATTCATCTATCGAATGTTCCTTTCTATACATAGCCATAGACACCCCGGACTGAGACCTCGCCGGAATCCACCTGCCGCAGGTCCTCCTTAGTCTCTACCAGTAGTTTGCCCGATTCGTCGATACCACGCGCAATACCTTCCCATTCGCCGTTTGGATCCAGTACACGCACCTTGGCATTGCGGTTGATCAGAAAACGATTGTATTCTTCCATGACGATAGACAGATCTTCTGTCATGCAAAAAGCCTCATACAAAAGGGCAAACTCCTGCCAGATGCGGTAGGTCAGTTCTTTACAGTCGCCCCGCTTTGCCCCAAAAGGATCCTGCTCTTTAAGCGCCATATCCACAGAGATTGCCTTGTCCGCCAATTCCTCGGAAAAAGAAGTCTGATGCACATTGACCCCGATGCCGACTACAACATATTCTGCCTTACCCTCGCTGGCACTCATCTCTGTCAGAATACCGCAGACCTTTTTGCCATGGATGATGACATCATTGGGCCACTTGATCCAGGTCTCGATACCATAAAGTTCTTCAATGGCGCGTCGCACCGCCACTGCAGCCACCAGAGTAAGACTGCTGAGGTGGTCTATGGCTACCGTCGGTCGCAGCAAAAGCGATGTGGCGATCGAAATGTCCGCCGGTGTCTCCCACTGGTGTCCGCTCCTGCCCCTGCCTGCCGTCTGCTTTCCGGCAGAAATGACAAGCCCTTCCGTCTCGCCGGCTACCGCACGGCGCTTGATCTCATTGTTGGTAGAATCAATACTCTCTAAATACTCATGTCTCATCTGTATCATATGCTGTCTTGCTCTCTTATCCTTTTATTTTAAAGTCGCATACATGATCGCCTTGATGGAATGCATACGGTTTTCTGCCTCATCAAAAACAACAGACTGCTTGCTTTCAAAGACCTCATCGGTCACTTCCATCTCGGTCAAACCGAATTTTTCATGGATCTCTTTACCGACTGTCGTATCCAGATCATGGAAAGCCGGCAGGCAATGCATAAAGATGGCTGTGTCCTTGGCATAGGAAAGTGCCTTGGCATTGACCTGATATGGAAGCAGGTCATGGATACGTTCTTCCCAGACCTCGGTCGGCTCGCCCATAGAAACCCACACATCCGTATAGATCACGTCAGCATCCTTACAGCCTTCTGCCACATCCTCTGTCAAAGTGATGGATGCCCCTGTCTTTTCTGCAATGGCACGGCACTCTGCGACCAATGCCTCATTCGGGAAATACTTTTTATTGGTGCATGCAACAAAATCCATGCCCAGTTTTGCACAGGTCACCATAAGGGAATTGCCCATGTTGTAGCGGGCATCGCCCATATAAACAAACTTGATCCCATCCAACTTGCCAAACTTTTCCTCAATGGTCAGCATATCTGCGATCATCTGTGTCGGATGAAATTCATTGGTCAGTCCATTCCATACCGGAACACCTGCATACTCTGCCAGCTGCTCTACGATCTCCTGCCCATATCCGCGGTACTCAATACCGTCAAACATCCTGCCGAGTACTCTTGCCGTATCTTTGATGCTCTCCTTCTTACCGATCTGGGAGCCGGACGGATCCAGATAAGTCACATGCATACCCAGATCATGCGCTGCCACCTCAAAAGAGCAACGGGTTCTGGTGCTGGTCTTTTCAAAGATCAAGGCAATATTCTTGCCCTTTAATTCATCATGCGCGATCCCCTTTTTCTTCTTGTCCTTCAATTCTTTTGAAAGATCAATGAGATAACGGATCTCCTCCGGGCTATAATCTAAAAGTTTCAAAAAATTTCTGCCTGACAGATTCATATGTATCGATCTCCTTTATCCTAATTTTTACCCACTTTTTTCTCATTGTATTATATTTCCTTTTTCCCTCTTGTGCAAGGAAAAAAGAAAAGGCAGCCGCGCCTGCGACCGCCTCTTTTCATTTCCGATAGAAAATGTTCTACTCGTCCTTTGCCACTTCTGTGATGGACTTGACCAGACCTGCCATTCCCTGGATCTCAGACGGAATGATGATCTTGGTTGCCTTGCCATCTGCTGCCTTGGCAAATGCCTCTAAACTCTTTAACTGTAAAACAGCATCATCCGCAGCGGCTTCCTTTAAGAAACGCAGACCGTCTGCATTCGCCTGCTGGACTTTGAGAATGGCTTCTGCCTGACCTTCTGCCTCGCGAATGGTTGCTTCCTTGACAGCCTCTGCCTTTAAGATCTGTGCCTGCTTCTCTGCCTCAGCATCGAGAATGGCAGACTCTTTTTTACCTTCGGCGATCAGGATGGTTGACTTCTTCTCACCTTCCGCGATCAGGATAGCTTCTCTTCGCTCACGCTCTGCCTTCATCTGTTTTTCCATGGCATCACGGATGGCCGCCGGTGGAATGATGTTCTTTAACTCAACACGGTTGACCTTGATACCCCATGGGTCTGTTGCAACGTCCAGGGCAGAACGCATCTTTGTGTTGATGGTCTCTCTGGATGTCAATGTCTCGTCGAGTTCCAGATCACCAATGATATTACGCAGTGTCGTCGCTGTCAGATTTTCGATCGCCATGATCGGATTTTCAACACCATAGCAATACAACTTTGGATCTGTGATCTGATAATATACGACCGTGTCGATCTGCATTGTAACATTATCCTTGGTGATAACAGGCTGTGGCGGGAAATCAACTACTTGCTCCTTCAAGTTGACATTGCGTGCCACACGATCAATAAACGGCACCTTGAAGTGGAGTCCTACCGGCCAGGTCGTAAGATAAGCGCCCAAACGCTCAATAACCATAGCATGTGCCTGCGGTACAACCTTGACGCAAGAAATAACCAGCAATAAGATCACCACGACTAAAATGATAACTACTACCATAAACTACCTCCCATATGCATTTTATTCTTTGCTACCATCTTATAGTACCCTATCTGTGCTAATAGCGCAACAAATTTGCGATTATGTCTACTATTCTACTGTATGATAAATTGTCATAGCAAATCCTGCCTGCTTCTTGCTGGCGTACATTGCCTGATCCGCCTCCTGATACAGGCGGTCGAAGCTCATCTGCTCTTTCTGACGATAGAAGGATGCGCCAAGACTTAATTTGTAATCTCTCCTCCAAAGTCCGGATATAGGACAAAACAATGACAAAATCCCTTTCCAACATGATTCCATGTCAAAAAGGGATTTTTGCTTTGCATATTTTAATTTAGAAAAATACGTGATTACCGATCACAACGCCGCCGCGTCCACTGCTGACCGGTCTAAAACTCAATGCTCCGCCTGTGTTGTCCGTTCCTGCAAGGGCTGCCTGCGCTGCCTGCATACAGGATGCCTTTGGACCACTTGCCGCTACGGATGCTACAGATCCGCTCGCTGCCGGTGTAAACTGTCCGCTCTGATATACAACACCGTAAACAGAACTTGGATAACCACCGCTGCGGACACGGTTACATACCACCGCACCAACGGCTACCTGACCTTCATAGGGTTCATTGCCTGCCTCACACTGGATCAGGGCTGCTAAAAGTGTCGTATCATCATAAGATGCTGCCACTGCCTGATTCTGTACGGTCACAGCGCGTGCCTTTGCTGCCGCTGCTTCTTCTGCGGCTTTGGCTGCTGCAATGGCTGCCTGTTCTTCTTCGATCGTAATGGCTGTTCCATAATCAATGCTGACATCCACATAATCACTGCTGACATATCCGGTACCAGCCTTGGTGCTTACGGCCACCCAGCCGTCTACCGGCGTAGCCTGCGTATCTACTTCCAGCGAATCGCCTACCGCCATCACGGTATAGATCGCACTCTCAGCACTTGCCTCGCTACGGACGCGGATACCGCCTTCCTTTGCCTTTGCATAGGTCTTGCAGACGCTTTCTGCCAGTGCATGTGCATCATCACCGGTAAGACAATACTCACCGAGCACATAGCCATTCACATTGCCGGATGTGATCTGATACCAGTCGCCCTCCGTCGCTGTAACCTCTGCCACATCGCCCTTATACATCTTACCGACAATGTCAGAATCTGTACTTGCAGTTGCTCTCACATACAAGAACTCATCCACATTTGCCATCAGGCGATCCTGCCACTCAGGATATGCGACCTGTGCCTGCTCATTTGCGGCAGCAACTACGGTTACCTGAGAACCTACGACATTGGCAGTCGCATACGCACCTGCTTCCATCGTACTGACTGCCTGGACAATACCAGCGGTACGATAGCCGCTCACAGTGTCTGTCGCTTCTTTGGGCTGACTAAGTACGGTAGTCGTACTCATCGCCGTCACTGCCAAAGCAACCACTGTTCCCTGCGCAACGCGCTTCTTCCAATTATAATTCATATAAATAATTCCTCCATATTCATGTAATACTATCTATATATCAAGTATTGCATTTCTATGATACTTTATACAAAATTTGTTACATTTGTTACAAATTTATTACGAATTATAACAAAGTCGCCTCACTTTGTCAAGTTTTGTTCATTTTTCATCCCAAAAGGTTTCCCAGCATCTCCTGTAAAAGGGCTTCCTGCTCCGCAGGTGTCATGGCATCCGTTTCCTCTTTCTTCTCTCTTATGATGGGATCTTCCCCTGTCGCCCAAGGCTTTTTTTCTGCCGCCTCGCCTGTCTCCTCATAGTCTCCCAGCACATCCTGCACATATACTTGGATCTGTCCTGCCGCCTGCTCACACTTTTTTGCAAAACGTGAAAAGCGAATGATAAAGATCAGCAAAAGCAGGACCAGTAAAGCCAAAAGTCCCAGCCCGATCCAGCCCTCTGCTCCCGCTAATTTTTCCAGCCATGTCATATCCACCTGTTCTTCCTCCTCTTGCTTTTCTTCCTATATAAAATGGTACAAGCCTTTGTCTGCAAAAAATGACGTAAAAAGTAGACAGTCACCATCTTGACAATTAGCAAAAGCAAGGTAAGATTGATATAGATTAGAATAAAGGAGTTTTTGTATGAAAAAAATAGTTATGACAGGCGGCGGTACCGCAGGACATGTAACGCCCAATATTGCTCTGTTTGATTCTTTACAAAAAGATGGATATGAGATCCATTATATCGGTTCCTACGAAGGTATTGAAAAAGGATTGATCGAGGATAAGAAGATCCCTTACTATGGTATCAGTTCCGGCAAGTTCCGCCGTTATCGTTCCTGGAAAAACCTGACCGATCCTTTCCGTGTGCTTCACGGCTTCTTTCAGGCAAGACGCCTGCTGGGAAGGATCCGTCCCAATGTTGTCTTTTCCAAAGGTGGTTTTGTCTCTGTGCCGGTCGTTATGGCAGCCAAGACAAGACATATCCCGGTCATCATCCATGAATCCGACCTGACCCCGGGTCTGGCAAACAAACTTGCGATGCCATCAGCTACCAAGGTATGCTGCAATTTCCCGGAAACACTGCCTTATCTGCCAAAAGAAAAAGCCGTCCTTACCGGATCTCCGATCCGTCAGGAACTTTTACACGGCAATAAGCAGGCAGCCAAAGATTTCTGCGGATTTACCGGCGACCTGCCTATCCTCATGGTCATGGGCGGCAGCATCGGATCCGTCTATATCAACAATGCCATCCGTGGATGCATTGATACCCTGCTGACCAAATACCAGATCATCCATCTGTGCGGCAAGGGAAATATCGATGAGTCCCTCAAGGATAAAAAAGGATATGCACAGTTTGAATATATCAGTGAGAACCTCCCGGATCTTTTTGCAGCCGCAGACCTCGTTGTTGCAAGAGCCGGTGCCAATTCCATCTGTGAACTTCTGGCACTACATAAACCAAACATCCTGATCCCACTATCCAGAAATGCCAGCCGTGGCGATCAGATCTTAAATGCCAATTCCTTTGCAAAGCAGGGCTTTTCTGCGGTACTTGAGGAAGAAGAAGTCACATCCGAAAAACTCATGGCAACCATTGATGATGTCATGGCACATCGCAGCAAATATATCGATGCTATGAAAAACAGCGGACAAATGAACGCGATTGAGACCATTATGGGCTTGATCGAGGAAGTTAGCCGCTAAATCCCAAAATCAGAAAATTATCTATTATATAAAAAGATGTCTCTACAAGATGGGAAGTCTCTTTCCCATGCCGTAGAAACATCTTTTCTTTTTGCCTTATCTACTACTACATCCGGATCTGGTCGCGAATCTTATCCAACTCCTCAGCGCTAAACTCACTGTGGCTCCATGTGACATCCTTTGCATTGCCGCCTTCGTAGCGCGGAATCACATGCATATGAAAGTGATGCACTGTCTGTCCTGCGGTTTCCCCATTGTTCTGCACAAGATTAATGCCATCGCAGTGCAGAGTCTTTTTTAAATGCGCTGCCACTTTTTTTGCGGTCGGAAGCACCTTAGCCGCCACCTCATCCGGCATTTCAAATACATTGGCATAATGATCTTTTGGCAGGATCAGGCAATGTCCCTTGGTTGCAGGCTCCGCATCCATGATAACCTGAAAATCCGCATCCTCAAAAACTACTCTGGATGGAATGTCTCCATTTAAAATCTTACAAAAAATACAGTTGTCGTCTCTCATTTTCGCATCTCCTTTATCTACTACTTACTTGTCCTGTGTAAAAGTAAAAATATCATCCAACATACGAAGTGTCTTGAAGTTACCCTTGGTCGTCAGATCTCCCACACTAAAGGCTCTCTGGAATGTCATCTGCCCACGCACCAGTTGATCCATGATCTCCTGCGGCACTTTTAAGTACACATCAATCTCCTCTTCCTGTCCGTAATGGCAGACGATCTCATCGCCATCCACACCGACAAACAAAGGCTTTTTCTTACCGCCGATCATAAAGAGGTAGCGTGCCGAGAAATCCGGCTGCGGTGCAAAATGTGACTGGAATTCCATGATATACTCGGTTGCTGACTCCTGCGCCTCCTTGCCCATCATACCACGGAACATGCTGGATAACTCCTCAATATCCTGCTTCTGCTTCTTGACATAATTGTCATCTGACACATATTGTGATAACTGCTCGCTCTCCTGCGGAGTCAATTCTAATTGCTGGGTACGAAGAATACTTCTTGTGACTGCCTGATTACTGGTCGGAAGCCCTTTGGACTTCTGCGAGATCGTGCGGTAAAGGTTTTCTGCCTTCTTCTCAATGATGTGGGCATATTCCTGATTGACCTGAAAACTCACGATATCCTCGACATAACCACACAATCCGGCACAAGGCAGACCACCCAGGATCTCCCATGCATTTTCCAAGGTCAAAGCACCTTCACGCTCTCCATAGGTCGTAGACATCACAACCGGCTGCATGTAAATAGAAGAAATACTCTCCTTATCGCCATAGAGCCAGCAGGCATCCAGAAATTGGTTCATATATCCGCCGATCCCCAGCCACTCCACGGTCGTCGCCAGAATAATGCCATCCACATCCTTTAAGGTCTGTGGCAACATGGAAATGGCGTTTTTCTGCTCATATATGTTATACCGATGTACCTCTACCCGAAGTTCTATCAGTACGCTTTCCATTTTTTGAATAACGTAAAGCGTCGGATCATCCAATACGCCTCGTCCACCATAATAAATATTGACCTTCATAAAAACCTCTGCTCTTACTTATCGCTCATCAATTACTTTTTTATTATAAATAACCTCTTTTTCTTAGTCAAACGCAATCTTTAAACAAACAAATACTCCACATCCGCGAAGGTAACACGATCCATAGGCTCCAGTTTTTTCTTTTGGGTATAAGCCAGCATGACACCATTGACAAATGTGCCATTGGTCGAATTCAGATCCTCAATGTAAAACTCTCTCTCCTGGCGTATGATCCGGGCATGCTGATGGCTGACCGCCGATGAGTGCAACTGCGCCTCATTGCCGGATGCATCCGTACCAATGCGAAAGGTCTTTTCCCTGATGAAAAAATCTTCTTCTCCGCCATTTCCCTGATACAATAATTGTCCCTGACAGGATGCCGCTTTTTCATGCAGAAGAACAGTTCGTTCCACCGGGATCGGCTCCGGTTCTATGAGAACATCCTTCTTTCCACCGTGTACTTCCCGATTCTGTGCAAACCAGGACAGGATCAATTCCTTGATGTGTTGCCCCTTTGCCCGGATAGTCTGCAGAATTTTCTCGTAACTGCTTTCGTAATAGACAGATTCCTCCGGCACCATCCTCTCCTTTTCTTCTACCATAGGGGGCACATCTTCATTATACGAGGGAATTTCCGACTCCTCGTAAGCAATCGTTGATTTTTCCTCTATATAGCGCATGCCCTCCATTTGTTCTTGCAGATAATGCAAAAGGTCATATAAGGTCGTTCCATCCTGTAAAGTCATATCATACATTTCATAACAGGTGCGCATCAGATCATCTGTCCCATGATCCACGATCGTCAGGACATATTCCATCAGGGCAGCAAACGGATTTTCATCAAAGTTTTCAAAAGGACAATAACAGAGAAAAACCCGAAACTGTCCCTGTCTTGCCACATAGACAGTCTCCGGGCACAGATACACCTTGTCCTCGTGCAAAAGATATTTATGGATCTCCTCATACGCCATCGCCAGATATAAAAAGACCTCCTCCATGCTCTCATAAGTCACTTCTTTTTGCTGCAGATAGTCTTTTAGCGATTGTTTTCCGGAAATGTCATACCAGAATTGTATTCTGCCGTTCATTTCCATGGTATAAAAAGACAAGAGCGACCGGATCTCATTTTCCTTCAACATCTGTTCTTCATAATCCGATACATACTCCTCTGTTGAAATGATCATATAACTTTCTTTATGTGTTCTTTTATAACTAATCTCCATTTCTCATCCTCCCCTACCTGCCAACGCTCTGCATCAGCAATTTTGCTTTCCGAAAAGATGTGACCACATCCATTTCACACACTGTATCTCTGGCAAATACCAGTGCCTCATGATAAACCTCGTATCCCAAAAGGATCAGCATACAGACGATGCCCAGACAGATTGCCATTACCCAGGAGGCTTCCACCGTATAAGATGCCGCCAGCCACATTCTGGGGCGTTTCACCCTTTCACTTACCATTCCTTGCCCCCCGCTTTCAAATATTTGCCGCTGTCGCGCCCAGAATCAAAAACAAGAGATATGCGACCAGTAAAAATGGCACAAAAGGCAGGCTCTCATCCTTCTTCTTTCCAAAAAAGATACAGACCACGACGCCAAAGATCGCCGCCATGATAGATGCCATCCAAAGCACCGTCATATTGTCCCAAAATCCCAGATAGACGCCCATGGATGTCACCAGAAAGGCATCCCCTTTCCCTACTTTTCCGTGTGAAAAAATACTGAGCAGATACAGCACAATGCCAACCAGCATACCGCCGCACATATCCAGCGCGGTCTGCTTACCATCATAAAAATGCAGCAAAACACCTAAGATCCCAAATGCACTGATCACAACCAGATGGATCTGCCGTTTCCACAGATCCTCCACACTACAGATACTAAGCATCCCTACCAATCCCATAACTTTCATACTTCTCCCCCTTTGCTACTTTCCCACACTGCATTTACTACATCCTGCCAGCATGAGAACATCTTCCTTACGCTTACGATAAATTGTCCGTTTCAATCCACCACAAGACAATTTGCTGTGATAACTGTCCCCATAGTCGGTAATATACACAGTTCCCTCTTTCTTTTTTCCACTCTTGCAACTGCGACATATCTTATAACGATTACCACTTATATTTCTGTATGCATCCAGTTCTTTGACAGCCACCGCATGAATCGATGGATGCAGGTAGGTGCAGTCATACCGCTCGTGATAAACACTGCCTTCTTTTGTTACATAGACATAGCCATGACCATCCCCATCTTCCTCCGGGTCCCAACCGATCCACTTTCGCCAACTTGTCTTAGACTCCATGTTCCAGTGGTAAGTCCCAAAGATCCGTATAGGAAAGGTGATCCCATACTCTGCCACCAGTGTGATATAGTTATCTTCTACGGACGACTTATCATAAGAGATCCCTAAAATTCCCCCTCGGATATAAGATGTCGGTGTACCGATCATTTTCATTCTGGCATTGCACGCCAGCACCAGTCCCGACAGCCCGACCGCATCCTGCTCTCCGCAGATTGCTGTCTTCCCGGCGACTTCTTCCATACTGCGGTTCACACCGATCTGTACCATGGCAATGCGAAGAAAAAACAGAATGAAAATACATGCACTGATCATAAGTGGCAGGATCAGCGCCGCCTCGATCGTGTAACTTCCTTGATAGGAGATGCAAAAGGGTGTCTCTTTATTTGGATTAAGGTCTGAAGAAAAGAATAACTTTTTCCTGCTATTTTGAAGAGATTTCATACTAGATTGATTTTGAATAAAAGGTTCGTTACTCTGGATTGCTTCCGCCGCAACACGGAAACACATTTGAGAAAGAGACACCCTTTTACACCTCCTTTCCTGTTTAGTAATATAAAGTTTCCTGACATTCGGATCTGTATAGATCTACCCAGAGGGGCTGCATGGGCAGGAAGGCATCAAAGAGACCCTGACCTGCAAAAGAGCAGGAAATATCCATGGTATAGACCATATGATCCATTTTGACATAGGCATAATCCTCCTGCTGCTGCATGGAGGCTTCCATCAGATCCATACAGCCATACGCCAATTTCTTCTGCGGCAAAAGGGCAAGCAGGGCAAATAAATACTCCTGATAACCAATCCCCTCTTGCACCGACGTATCTTCCCCTCCATCCAATGCCGTCTGCAAAGCCCCCAACTGGCTTTTCCACTGTGCTCTGGTCTTAAGCATCGGGATCTTCTTTCCATCCAGTAGGGCACGCAAGTCCAATATACTCTCAACCAATGCCCACACTGCCACAACAGCAACCTGCACTACCTGCACCAGCGCCGGATTGACGCTAGCCCCTGCCAATGCAAGCGCGATCTCATATGCCTGTCCCATCATAGTAGGATCCGTCAGTATGACCTCAGCATTTTGTACTTCCCGCATGGCAAGCAAGCGTAATACGACTGCTTCTAAATTTTCTCGATCACTTGCCTTTCCTGCGATCAAATACTCCACTTCATAAGAAAGCGCACGATCCGCAGACACCTCCCGGTCAAAGTGTGAAAACTCCTGCAAGACATACCAGTCAAAGCATATCCGGTCGTACCCGGAGACTTCTCTCCTCTTTTCCCCGCTTCCCTGACACAGCAAGCGTTCTTCCAGCCCTATCGCTGTCGCTAGCGTCTTCTCCGAAACTACCTGATCCTTAAGCACCAATCCCAACAATCCCTGCTCTTTGATCTGTGAAAACAATTCCAGCGGATTTTCCCAGACTTTTTCTACCGGGGTGGAACTCATTTGATCTTCTGCCACCTGTTCATTCCCAGCAGAGCCTTCTTCTGTCTTTTGCTCTTTGGCTACCTCTATCCCCTTTTTCGCCTGCGCAACAATCTGCCCAACATCCGGGACTTCTCTGTCATCCGCCACTTGCCCATACTTGGAATCCCATGTCTCCCAAATGCCCTGTAAGATCTGTTGTCGCGCTACTTCTGCCCCCTGACAGATCAGGGCTGCTCCCTCATCATCTGTCAGCAGTCCATAGGCTGTGACCTCTGCCTGCTCCGGCTCGATCGAAAACAGTTCCAGTCCATGTTCCTTTTCTGATCCCAAGCAATTTTCCCATGCAAAATCCGACAAACGCTTTTCGATATGTGCCAGATCAAAATCCTCTGTTCCATAGCCGACGTCCAATGCCAGGATCCCGTATGTTTTCCATAGATAGGGCTGATATTCCGAAAAAGCATTTGCCATGGCGATTTTTGTCACACTCCTGCTTTCCAGACGCATTTCATAGATACGCAGGGTCTCGACCATAGAAAAAAACAGGCTAAATAAACTCAAAAGGATCATACTGAAAAATATGGTAAGACTCCCCTGTCTCATTTATACTTTTCCTGCTTCCTTGTTGATGGTCTTAAAAATACTGTTTACCAGTTCCGTGATCTGTTTCTTGAAGATCAACACCAGCCCGATCAGAACCACCAGAATCAGGATCACTTCTACCACACCCACGCCATCTTCTTCCATCAAAAAATCTTTTATCCTCATATACTTTTCTCCTCTTTCTACAAACTTCCCATTGTCATCATGGCTGGCAATAGAAGGATCGCAATGACGATCCCCAGCATCCCCAGCATAGGAAAAAGCAACTTGACGGATGCTTCTTCTCCCGCCTTTCTTGCCTGATTCTTGCGCATCTCATATGCCAGCAGATTTTCTTCTTCCAACTGCTGCACAAGTTTTTCACTGCCCTGCCGCCTGTTCTGTTCCAGCAAAAGTGCCAGTTTCTTGTACTCTTTCAACTCACTCCGCATCCCCATATGCGCGATCGCCTCTCCTTCCTGCACGCCCTCACGCATTTCATAAGAAAAAAATTTCCATAACTCAAATCCTGCCTGGACTTTCCCTGTCCGCTTCTTTCTTTTTTCATAAGCCTCCGTCATCTTACGGGCGGCTTCCGGCAAGGTGATACCGACAGATAAAAATAATGCCAGTTCATCCACGACCAAGGGATAATCTTTCTTTCGCTCCCGCCGTATCTTTGCCCTCTGCCTTTCCCTTTCTTTCCTGTCTCCATAGGGCAAAAGAAAACATACAAGCAATCCTAATACGGACAATAGGGCTCCATCCCCATTTCCTGCCTTTTTCCAGTGCAGGGCAATACCTGCCACCTCCTCCGGCAGGACTATGTCCCCGCTCTCTCGGGACTGGTCTCGGATGCTCTTTTGGATCTGGCGCAAAAGCCCCTCTTTGCTGTCCGCAGGACTCGGACACAGGCAAAAGGGAAAATCATAGATCTCCTGATAAGGACCACAGGACAAAAGAACACTTGCCCCCACCAAAGTATCTTCCTCCAACTCCTCGGTCTTTAATTTGCCATCCGCCGACACATAGGTGTAGTCATCAAAACTCCAATCCGCCTCGACCAGACCATCCTGATAAACCTCCGATATCTGCACATCCCTATAGATCTGATCCAGCGATTCGTTTTCTGCCAAAAAAGTCGCATCGATCTCTGCTATGGCATCCTTGATCTTCTTTTCTGCTTCTTTTTGATCCGGCCATTTATCTTCTACCTCAACCTCAAGACTACCGCTGTAAACAGAAGATGAAAGTTCCAGTTCTTCTCTATAAGATCCTTGTCCCATATCCTCCCGCGCCAGCCTTCCGCTAAATCCCCATCCTGCCTCATACCACTGCTGCAGACTGAGCATGAGCCCCATCAGTTCCATGATCCCTAAAAGAAGCACTGCACGCTTATATTTTTCATACCTCTCCTTTCTCTTTTTTCTTTTCCATAAGAGAAACGTCAAAAGACAGATCAGACTTACGATCACTGTCTGCACCATAACCACATACTCCCCATCATTTCAGATCACAATATCCATAATACGCCGACTCCACAATGCCATCAGGACATAGACCACCAGACAGACACTCATGATCAGGCCTCCTGCCAGATTGCCATACAAAACGGCAAGCAGGTCTGCAGATGTCAGGCGTACATAGGCAATGATAGCAAGTGGGATCACAAGCATGACCTTCATCTCCAACTTCTTCTGCGCCATCATCGTCGTTATCTCCTCCTGTAAACTCATCTTCTCCCCTAACTTTGTGGCGGTCCTCTGAATATTTTTCCCATAGTTTCCTCCCAATCTCTTGGCAAATAAGAGGATCTCGCCAAAAGCACAAGCCTCCTCCAGGTCCATCTGTTCTGCCAGCTCCATGTATGCCTGCTCTACTGCAATATTGACCTTTACTTTCTGATTCATCTGGTGTAGGGCATAGATCATGTCCTTGCCATCTTCCCCTAACATGGCAAGTTGCCCTTCTGCCTGCAAAAAACTGTTTTCCAGTGACATGCCTGCCTGTAAAAAACCGGAAAGCAATTCCAATAACTCCTTAAAAGCCCTGTTCTTCCTTTGCCCTTCTTTCGCCTGTTTTTCCTCCCGATAAATACGGCTGGACAAAAGATATACCACCGGAAACCAGAGTAAGCCGTACCATGCATTGTAGAAGATCCACGCCACAAGCAGGGTCAGAAGAACAGCAATACTCACTTCCACCAAGGGCTTTTTTCTTTCACCTGTCCTACAGATCGTCTGTACTTTTGATCTCTTTGCATTTTGTTTTTGAGTATCCATGCGCCCTTCACCTTCTCTCCACTCCCCTTTTCCTCAAAAGAGAAAATCGGCTGTAACTGTATTTCCCCCTGCTCGACTCCCAGCACCTCGACGATCTCCCGCACCTTGCGGCTGCCATCACGCATACGCTCCAAATGAATGATCAGATCCACCCCCGAAGCGATCTGCGAACGCAATGCCACCAGCGGTATCTCGCCTGCCCCCAGTGCCATAGTTTCCAATCGGCTCAACATATCCTTTGCCGAATTTGCATGCCCGGTCGAAAAACTTCCGTCATGCCCGGTATTAAATGCCTGCAACATTTCGATGGCTTCCACACCGCGGCACTCCCCCACAACAATGCGATCCGGGCGCATACGAAGCGAAGTCCTGACCAGGTCGCGAATAGAGACCTGTAGTTTTCCTTCCATGGTGGCATCCCTCGCCTCCAGACGAACCAGATTGGGAACCGACGACATTTGCAATTCTGCCGAATCCTCTATGGTGATAACGCGCTGATCCTTTGGGATAAATTCGGACATGGCATTTAAAAAGGTTGTCTTGCCCGAGCCTGTTCCTCCCGATACAAAAATGTTGTATCCGCTCTGCACCAGTTGACAGATAAAGTCTGCTGCTTCCTGTGATAAAGCCTGCCAGGCGATCAACTTTTCCATCGTGATCTGCTCTTTTGGGAATTTTCGGATGGAAAGGACACTATGATCGACCGCGATCGGTGCCAGGACCATATTCACGCGCGATCCGTCTGCCAGTCTGGTATCTACGATCGGATGTGATGTATTCGCCATTTTATTGTTGGCAGACGCGATCCGCTGGATCACATCATCCAACTTCTCGTTGGAAGAAAAATGATACTTGGTCTCCTCCAGGCAGCCATTTCTTTCAATAAAGATCTGATCCGGCCCGTTTACCATGATCTCCGTGATCGTATCATCTGCCAACAGGTCTTCCAGAACATCCAGACGACGCAGGCCGTAAAAGATCCGGTGTTCCAATTCCATGCGATAGGCTATGGATAGATATTCCCCCTTTCCAACATCACAGATTTTCTGCCGAATGATGCCTAAGAGTTCCTCATCTGAAATCTCCCGCGTCATATCCAGATCCCGTAAGATCTCCTCCTGTATGCGTTTTTCAACCGATGCCATAAGCCAGTCCCTGTGCCATGACACCCTGGCGAATCATCCGACGTACAAACATGCCAAGATTGCCCTGGATGAGTTCTTCCACCGCATAGGTACCATCTACCAGATTACCTGCGGACATAGGAAGCAGGACCTCATGTACCTGCACTCCCGTGTAATGGTTCTCGGCGTATTCTACAAATTTTCCCTGACTCATCCGGTAGTAGTCTCCGGGTTTTCCCAGAACGATCAGTTCCTGACAGCCCGATATGATTTCCTGAAAGCCTCGGATAGTCCTGCCAAACAACAGCACCACCGTATCATAATCACTTGCCATCAACTGCTGAAAAAACGCCACCCAGGTTTCCTTTTCCACATCCGCCATTTCCTCCGGTCCTGCAAACGGACTGACATAATCCACCCCCATAAAACAGTTGGTATAGGCTCTAATGTCCTCGCCGCCCGCCTCCTGTCGGGTCATCAGATAAAGCAGATCGACAAAACTCCGGTTTCCCTGTTGCTTTGTCAGCATCTGTAAAATGCTAAGTTCCTCCATGTCTAAAAATAAGACCTTGCCACTCTCCCGATAGACCTGTGCTAAGGACAAAGCAAACGGTAATTGCAGTTCGTGTGAGATCGGTGAATAGATCCCGATAAACTGTGTCTTTTCCTTTCCGGCGCGGTGCCACCAACTGCTTGTCTCTTTCTGTTGCAGGCGCTTTAACATTTCTTCCACGATCTCCATAGATTGATATTTATAGACCATAGGCAGATGCTCATATTCGCTTGCAATGATCTCGTCACACAGATAAAACTTTTCGTGCACCATTTCTTTGCCGGAAAACTCTAAGACACTTAGGAAATCCTTGCTCAAAATGCCTATAGAATACACTGCCTCGCTTGCCAGGAACGCTTCCTCCGATGTAAACGAGACGATCGTCACATCCGAAAGACATTCCATCAGGTATGCCGCAAAGGCACGCACATATGCTTCATCGCTGTCACATACAACGATACTTTGTTTTGTCACTTTAACCCCTCCCTCAATAGACATCCTACCAATGCGAAAAAAATGCAGATGGTAAAATGCAGTTTTTCTCCTCTTTCTGTGAAATAAGCGGAATTTTGCTTGTAGAGCAGGACTTGGCATAAGCCGGCGTACATTCCATACATACGGCCTTTCAGTTGTCCTCTCAGAATCCATCGGCAAAGCCCTATGACGGCACCGATGATCAAAGAATAGATGATGACTGATAGCGCAAGACGACTTCCGAGTATAACCGATAATGCCGCAAAGCATTTGATATCCCCGGCACCCAGTCCCCGGATCAGATAGATCGGATACAAAAGTGCCACCGGCCAGATCAAGCGTATCAGAAATAGAACTACTCCCCCAGATCTTATCCCCATAAGCGAAAGCATGACGCCCGCTAAAATACCAAGTACGATCAACCCATTGGGTACACGCGTGGTCTTAAGATCTGTGCAGACCGCCGCGCATGAAAATACTATGGCTACTCCCCATGCAATAATTTTGGCTCACCTCCCCTTCCTTGCCCACAATTATTACACGATAAATCCCCTTCTGTCCATGATCTCTGCGATTTGTTTGATATTTGTCGAATTCTTACAAACTTTTTCACCTGTCTTTAAGCATATGCTCCAAAAAGCCCCTGTTTTTCTACAGGTGTGGCGGGCATTTTTTGTATAGTTTAGCCACGCATCTGATTTTGCATAGGCAGATACCATTACTTTTTGCATTTTGGGCAAATCCCAAAAATAACGAATTTTCTCATGTATGTATAAATTTAACATTCTGACTCATACTTTGTAATAAAGAGTAAAGGGATAGAAAGTGAGGTTATTTTATGCGATTACTTACCCATACAAAAAAGACAGACCCGCAGGTCCGCCTTCTTCTCGATGATCTGACTCAGACACAGCACGACCTTGCCAATGCATACTCCAATTTAGAGTACATGACAGATCCCGATCTGATCGATTACTATATTTATCAGGTAAAAGCCGTACAGATGCGGCATAAATTTCTCTTGACTAAGGTAAAACAGTTAAATCTCTAAATCTTTGCATAGCACACCCAAAAAGAGCCTAGGTGACCCAACGATCACTTAGGCTCTTTTCCTATCTTTTATGCGAAAAAACCGCGGTTGCTTTCCATAGCCCCCATGGACTCATTCAACTGTCCCTTACCATAGGTAAGTCCTGCCGTCACCTGCTGGGCATTTCCCATCATAGGTCCGCTGGCATCCTGTTTTGCCACCTGGACAAAGGATTCTTCCAGATCTCGCATGATCTTCCCTGCACTTTGGATCCTTTCGACCTTCTGCTCATACATGGCTTTCGCCAACTGTCTCTCCACGAAATCATAAAGTGCATACAGGGAATAGGAAATCTTATAAGAAAAATCTAAGGCATCCTTTAAGTGTCTGACCACCTGTCCGCATTGGCGCAAACCCTTGGTATAAGTATCTCCTGCCTCTTTTCCTTCCCGTGTCAGAGCCTCGATTGCCTCTTGTTCATAGGAAAAATAGATCTCATATAATACACATATCAATTCTGAACGATTGCTCGCCACGATTTTTCTGGTAAATGTCGCGATTGTTTCTGCTGTCATACCTTATATCCTTACTGCAATAACTGAAGTGCCTGTGTTGGCAGTTCATTTGCCTGTGCCAAAACGCTGGTGCCTGCCTGCTGCAAGACATTGTACTTGGTGTACTCTGTCATTTCCTCTGCCATATCTACATCTTCGATACGGGACAGGGCAGATTCCATATTTTCCTGCGTCTCATCCAAACTGCCAACCGTATAGTCCAGGCGGTTCTCATAAGCACCGATCTGGGAACGGATCTGGCTGATCGTTGAAATGGCACTATCCAGACGATCCATGGCTTTTGACGGTCCATTTACCGTCGTCACATCAATATCGTCAATATAGAGGCTGTCCACATTAGTGGACGGAATGCGCACCTGCATGGTCTGACCTTCATTGGCACCGATCTGCAGATCCATGATGCCGATATCTGTCACTTCCAGATTGATGACACCCGTAGTGGTCGTTCCGGCTGCTGTTGTCGCGCCTGCCTCAAAGCCTGCTTCCAAAAGGAAACTCATATTAAATCCATCTGTGTTGGTGATCGTGATCTTATTGCCATCATAGGAAACGGTCGCTCTCGGATCAAAAGCACTGTTTGCTGAATCCAAAGTCACTTCTGCATTATCGCCGGTGGTCACAACGGCTTTTGCATCCGGATTCGTCTGCGTATTTGGGATGCCTGCGCCAAAGATATCTCCATCTTTTGACTGCTGTATCAAAGAAACCGATGCATGTGATCCATAGGCTGTCGAAGTAAAGGACAATGGCTTATCGATCCGGCTGATCGTGCACTCTCCGATCTCTGCCCCATCACGCAGGGCTGTGTAGATTTCTTCTTTTGTCATCTGATCTGTGATCTTGACGGTATAGCCATTGATAGAAAGTTGTCCGTTCTTGCCAACCAGATCATCTACCTGGATTCCTGTATCATAGGTCGCATTGGTCGCTGCCTTATCTACAGTCAGACTATAGGTGCCCTCTGCCACACTGTCAGAGACATAAATTCTTGAAATATTATCACGGTTTTCTTTGTCCGCATACACTCGCGCATCCAAAGAGCCATCCAAAAGGCTCTTGGTGTTAAATTCTGTCGTCTCGGAGATTCGGTCGACCTCATCACGCAAAGATGCGATTTCCAACTGACAGGCTTCCTTTTCTTTCTGTGAGTTGGTTCCGTTGGCAGCCTGTACCGCCAATTCACGCATACGCTGTAACATATCGGTCACTTCGCCAAGTGCGCCATCCACGATCTGAATGACGGACGTACCGTCAGAAGCGTTTTGTGATGCCTGATCCAATCCGCGGATCTGGGCTTTCATCTTATTGGAGATTGCCATCCCGGACGGATTATCTGATGCATGATTCAACTTTAAGCCGGAAGAAAGTTTCTCCATAGATGAACTCAGATTGTTCTCCGTTCCGAGTAACTGCTTATTTGTGATCACTGCTGAAATATTATTATTGATCTTCATATCTGATACCTCGCTTTATCCTTTGCCAGTTCGTTTTCATCTGTCGCATCCATGCGGGGTTTAAAGCGGACAATCCTTTGTCACACTTTTTATATCGGTTATCTGCCCTGCAACTTAACCGATCCTTGCTGATTTTTGCAGGTCCATCCTTAAGACAAAAGTCCTGCCACCTCTGCTACAAAACTCCGCGCGATCCCGTATAAGACCTTGGTCGAAACCGCGTCCTGCTCTTTTGTCACAGCAAAATCTGCGTCTTCCTTTTCATAGAAATCATCTACATTGGTCCCGGCATCCGCAGCGTAAGCAAAAGATACCGGCAGACCGGTTTCCTCACGCATAGCATTGGCTAAATATGGCATATGATCTGAAAACAGTCCGGCGATATCCTCCTTTTCAAAAGCCACATCGCCCGAGATCTGACCATTTTCATAGCGGAAACTTGCAGAGACAGCACCGCTTTCGTCCATATCCAGTGCCACATCGACCAGACCTTTCTCCTCGCTTCCACGCACGATCTTGAGGGAAAGATTGCCCAGTTTGTCTTCCACAAGGATCGGAATATTATAGGTCTCGCTCTGCTCTCCCATCTGTCCCAATGCCTGGATCTGAGTCATGACAAGTTTCATGCCACGCACATCGATCGAGGTCACATCTTTTTCCACCAGCATATTTTTCATGACCTTCTCTGCGGTTTCCTCTAATTTATGCTGGGCATCTGCCATTTCCTTTGGTGTCTTGCAGGCTTCGCCGTATTCCTCGATCAAATCTTCGATCAGATCCGAAATCTGCTTTGCGGATATATCCTGACTGTCACCGGAAGCAAATCTCTGTAAATTGCGATAGACGCTATTGCGGTCCTTAAGCATTTCCGAAATACCGCTCAGAAAAGCCGGTGTCTGTGGCAGGTCATATTTATCAAGCATCTGATAAACGGCTTCCTCGCTCTTTAATGCCTCTGCCACCTCTTGTCTGGTCTGCTCCCGCGCCATCTCCTCGACCGCTTCTTCTTCCTTAACATAAGCCGCATCCTGCCCGCTTAATGTCTCCTGCGGTGCCAGGCGCATTGCCTCAATAATATCCAGTTGGGATTTGAACTGCTCCGGTGTTAGATCCATGTAAGCGTCCTGACTTTCAAACTGCTTCATCTTGACCGGTGTCATGGTATCTTTTGCCTCATACAGGCAATTTGCCTGAAATGCCATCTCTGCCTGCTCAGTGATGGAAAGGGATGCCCGGTCAAAAGAGTCCACCTGCCCAAAGGAATCATCGACCGCATATTCCTGTCCGCTATGTTTGGTTGACCGCACTGCCGTCATGAGATTGCGCAGGGTCACATCTTTTCCCTGCATCATCAAGGCTCCGATCGCGGCACCATCGCCCGCTTCCACCTGATAGATCATACGGTAAATGCCAATGTAACTGTCGCGCTCCTCCTGACTGATGTCACCGGTCTGCTCTAATTTCCACAAAAACTTTGCATACTCATCGCTGTCCTGTCCGGTCTTGGATTCCCCTTGACCGGAAAGATCTTCCGCCAGATCGGTCAGATCTTTTACCGTCAGATCCAGTGGGTTATGCCCCTGTCGGATCATTTCCATGACACTTGCCGGCTTCATCGCCCGGAACATTTTCTGCACTGCCATATCGGACTGGCGCACCTTTTGGATATTTTCTTCGGTCAGATTCATCTCATTATATGCCAGAATACGCACGGCACGGCGGTTTTCCTCGGTCAGTTCCATGCCCTGATCCTGCAAAATGTCATCCACATTAGCAAATGCCTTTTGTATGGAGTCTCCCAGATCTTTTCTCGGTTCTGTCCAGACCGTCTCGTAGCGGCTCTCAGCACTTTCAAATGCGGCAGATACCTTTCCCGCCTCTGCGCTCACCTGGCGCAGGGTCATTTCCTCCACTGCCGGTATCTGCGCTAAGAATGCTGCCGGTGCACTGCCAAGCGTCTCCTGTGCCTCTCTGTAATCCTGATAAACGGCAACATTCTCCGCTGTCTGCTCCGGATCATCCACGGAAAGCATCTGCTTTACATATTCTTCTTCCAAAGACTTGAGGGCATCTACCGTCTCCTCGATCGACATGATATCCATCGCAATGCCCTTTTTCAAAAGACTGTAATTCGCCTCCACACTCATCAGAAGCCTTGCTTCCTGCATCTGTCTCGTGCTTGTGATCGCATCCAGTTCTTTCATCTGTTTCGCATACAGATCTTTTGCCTGCCCCATCAGACTGTAGTCCGATAAAAGCATGGCATCCCCCGGCTCCCTGCCTTCTGCTACGGCATCTGCGATCTGTTCTGCTGTAGCGCCGCTCTCCTGATCCAAAGGCAGTTCTAACAACTTTGCCATATAGGTCAAATTTTCTGTAGTGACCGGGATCTGATTTTTGATCAGATAACTGCAATAAGTCAGGTTTTCATCGGAAGCCTCCATGCCTGCATCCGTAAGCATGGTCTCCAACTGGGCTTGCAGATCTTTTGGCAAAGCCCCCATATCGTCTGCCATCCCACTATCCGTTCCACCGGAAAAATACGCCTGATAGACATGATCAATAGTCGGAGACAGGTCATTTTTTAACATATAGCAAGCAGCCCCCAAGGACAGCTGGCCATCCATCTCCTGCGTCTTGGTCATTGCGATCTGTCCTGCCGCAAGCGTATCCTCCTCCACCGGAAGATCGGCATTTTCCAGCGCATGTTCCAACTGGACTTTTTGTCCCGCACTGTCACTCATAGCCTCCAACTTGGCATCCGAAATACCGCCCATCCGGGAAATATCCGCACCGCCTTTTGCCATAGCGACCTTAATACGATCTGTCACGGTCACAATGGTGTGTGCTTCCATATGCATAGGAGAAAATCCATCCTCCTGCATTTTTTCGTAGTCCTTGCCCGAAGTCGTCTGGGCATAGACTGCCATCTGGTTATGTAAAAGACTGGCATCCGTTCCCTGTGCCAACTGTTCTTCCATTTTCTCTGCCATAGTCTTTTCTTTCAGATCATTTTTATTGTAAAAAGGGTTATTGACCGAGATACTGCGCAATTTTCCCTTAGCGATCTTTTGCTCACTTTGCGCGGCATCTGTGGTAGTCGCTTTTCCGTCAACCTTTCCTACCTGCTCTATGATGTCTTTTCTTCCAATCTGCTCCAGTTGCATGCACTGCCTCCTTTATCTGCTGTATTATATTTCGGTCGTCTGTGGGTAAAACTTGACCTTTTAAGGCAGGAGCAATTTATCTCCGGCACAAATATGATCTCCGTTTTCGATATTATTTTTTTGACAGATCTGGCTGACCATATCTTCTGTTCCGTAGACTTTTCTGCTGATATCCGTCAACTTATCTCCCTGTTCTACAATATAATAGCCCTGCTGCAGATAAACGTTCGTCGTTGTGCTGTTATTTGCCTCGGCAGAAGCACTTGCCGTCGCGTTTTCGGTCGTTTGACTCCCCCCGCTATCGTCCTGTGCCTCCTGCGATCCATCCGCTTTTGCCAGTTCCTCTGCTCCCTTGCTGATGGTCTCCTCTATCATCTGGCTGCTGGCATCATCACTACTGCCACCCAGTGACGCGACCGTCTTTTGCATCTCGTTTAACTTGGTATAATTTTGAAAGAGTACGCCGGACAGCAGGATCATAACGACCAGGGCAACCGATACCGCCACTTTAGACATCTGGCTTTTTCCGCTTCCCCTGCGGTCATTCATATAAGACCGATACCTCGCCAGTGCCTCTCGATCCTGCCGGATTTCCTCGTCATATCGCTTCTCGTCATGCAAAAGGAAACGATCCATTTCATCCAGATCTGCCCGCTTTGCCATCTGCTCTTTTTTTCCATGATACTCACTGAGATAGGTACTCATCAGGGTATTCTTTTCATAGTAGACAAAAAATCCGCTTACCTCCTCCATGATACCATGACGATCCATGTAAAGTTTTTCCCATTCTCCATAGGCATCATACAATAGGACATTGCCATGATCCCCCGGAAAATGACGGCTACAGATCTTTTGGATGTCCTCCATCCGGGTCGGCTCGCCCAGGCACTGCATTGCCCAACCTAAGATACTCCACTGGGGGAAATAATTTCTGACCTGCCGGTATATCCGATCCCAGATATCCTCGGAAAAGACCGGCATACCGCCTCCGAAACTGATCTGTTCCAGTTCCATAGCGCCTTTTATGTATAAATTGGGCTGCTGCCCTCCCTGACGAATCTCTCCTAGCAAAATAAAAGCATACCGTTTCTTCTGGCGACTGCTTCCATGTAAAAAACGATACACATAATCTTCCACGTACACGCGGGCATCTTTTGGCAAAGTTCCGATCTGTCTTACATTTCTTGGTTCCTCAACTACTTTTTCTACGGGTGTGGGTTCTTTTACTATTTCTATCATAACGGTCTCCTTTTTTCTTCACGCTACCACACCCCCGCGGAGAAAAATGTAGAAATTACACAAAAAAATCACCGGGATTTCTCCCGATGATCTTATAACTCTGTTCTGCCCTCCAGCGCACGTAGCAGGGTCACTTCATCAATGTACTCCAGATCGCCCCCTACAGGAACACCGCTCGCGATACGCGATACCTTGATGCCTGTCGGCTTGATCAGTTTGCTGATATACATTGCTGTCGTCTCGCCCTCCAGACTGGAATTGGTTGCTATGATAACTTCATCTACATCTCCCTGCAGACGCTGCATCAATTCTTTTAACTTGATGTCTGCCGGTCCGATCCCCTGCATAGGTGATATGGCACCATGCAGGACATGATAAACGCCCTCGTATTTACCGGTCTTTTCATATGCCGCCAGATCCTTGGTATCCTCTACGACCATGATCACCTTTTGATCTCTGGCAGGATTGCTACAGATCGGACAGATCTCATCATCTGTCAGCGTATAGCACTGCTTACAGTAGTGGACACCCTTTCGGGCACTGACCATGGCATTTGCCAGATCTTCTACTTCTTCTGTAGGCATATCAAGAATATGAAAGGCCAGACGCTGCGCCGACTTTGCACCAATGCCCGGCAATGTAGATAACTCTGCGATCAGTTTTGTGATCTGCTTGCTATAATAATCCATGTACTCTGCTTAGAATGGTAATCCGCCACCCATGCCTCCGGTTATTTTCGACATCTGTGTCTGTGCCTTTTCGTCCATCTGACGAAGTGCCTCATTGGTCGCTGCCATGATCAGATCTTCCAGGGTCTCGATATCATCCGGGTCTACGACTTCCTCGGATAACTTGATCTTTGTGATCTCCTTCTTGCCGGAAACTGTCACTTCTACGACACCGCCACCTGCGGTTGCTGTCAGTTCTTCTTCCTCTAATGCCTTAGATGCTTCTTCCATCTGACGCTGCATCTTCTGCGCCTGTTTCATAAGGTTGTTCATATTACCCATGCCACCACCGCCTGGGAATCCTCCACCTCTTCTTGCCATTTAAAAGTCCTCCTCTTCAATTTCAATATTTGCGACCTTTGCAAAATAATCTACCGCATTGGTATATAACTGGCTGCTTGCCGCACCTGATGTATTGACTTTCACAACGATCGGCACATGTTTACCGATCGCTTCTTCCACCATAGCCTCTAGATCTGCCATCGTATCTTCGCTGGCTAAGATCGAACTATTGATACTCTTGGCTCCTGGTGGCTCGTCATAGACGAGCATAAGTTGATTTTGCTCATTGACCGTCGGATAAGCACTTAAAAGTGCCTGCCGCAAAAGTCCGCTGGAACCGGAAACGATCTGTTTCCACTCACGGCACAATTTCTGCACTTCTTCCGGCATAGCATCCGGCAGATCTTTTTTCTGCACGACAGATGCTCCTGCCCCAGATAGCCCCGGATTGACGGTTCCTGCACTTGCCTGCTGCACCATGACTGGAACGCCCTCCTCGATCTTGTGCTCTACCACATCCAAACGATCTACGATCGCCTCGTAATCCTGTTCCATCTGCGGTCGGCACAATTTGATCAGTGCGATCTCGATCAACACACGTTTCTGTGATGACTGGCGTATCTGGTTGGACAGTTCCGAGAAAATACGGACATAACGCATCAGCGTCTCATCCCCTACCATAGCTGCCTCTTCCTTTAATAATGCCATATGTTCACTGGAAACTTCAAGCACATCTTCCATATTTGTATCGCTTTTTACCAACATAAGATTGCGCATATACCAGGTAAATTCGATAACGAACTGGTTTAGATCCCTGCCCTGTACGACCATCTCTTCCAAGACACCGATCGCACCTGTGACATCATGCTGTAAGACATGGCGGAGCAGTTGGCTAAAGATCTCATTATCCACAGCCCCCAGCACCTGCAATACCTTATCATAGGTCAGGTTTTCGCCCAGATAAAAAGCGATACACTGGTCTAAAAGACTTAGGGCATCACGCATAGAACCGTCTGCCGCCTTTGCCACATAGCGCAATGCCTTATCCTCTACAGAGATATTCTCCTTGACCATCAACTCCTGCAAACGTCCTGCAATAGTATCAATGGAGATCCGCCGGAAATCATAACGCTGACAGCGGGATAAGATCGTGATCGGAATCATATGCACTTCTGTTGTTGCCAGAATAAAGATCACATATGCCGGTGGCTCCTCCAAAGTCTTTAAAAGAGCCGCAAAAGCACTTGCAGAAAGCATATGTACCTCATCGATGATATAGACTTTGTACTTGCCCTCTGTCGGTGAATATGCCACTTCTTCTACGATATCTCGGATATTTGACACACTGTTGTTGGAAGCCGCATCGATCTCAAATACGTTCATGCTGCTGCCTTCCGCGATACGTTTACAGGTCTCACATTCATTGCAGGGACTGCCATCCACCGGATGCTCACAGTTGACTGCCTTTGCCAGGATCTTTGCAACCGTCGTTTTACCGGTTCCTCTCGTCCCGGTAAAGAGATAGGCATGCCCCAGCCGATTGGCTTTGACCTGATTTTTTAAGGCTGTCACAATATGATCCTGCCCCTTTACATCCTCAAAATCCTGTGGTCTGAATTTACGATATAATGCCGTATAAGACATCCTCTACACCTCTTACTTCCTAATCACCAAAACTGATGCCGATCCGCTTTGCTTCCTGAATCATCTGGCAGTCAGGATCTACCATCTTAAGTTTGCCCGCCACATCTTCCAGCGGAACACGCTTTGTCTGCCCATCGATCATAGCGATCATATAGCCATAATCTTTTTCCAGGATCGCCTGAGCTGCCGCAGATCCCAGTCTCGTACAAAGCACCCGGTCATACGGACAAGGACTGCCGCCCCGCTGTGTATGTCCCGGCACTGTCACCCTTGCCTCTGAACCGGTACGGTCTCCGATCAGTTTGGCGATCTCATAAGAAACGGACGGATATGGTGAATTTTCTCTCTTTTTCTTCCATTCCTTTTTGGAAAGTGCTGCATCCTCCTTGGAGATCGCGCCTTCCGCTACCGCTAAGATCGTAAAGCCCTTGCCTGCCTGATGGCGTTTATCGATCGCCTCGATCACCTTATCAATATCATATGGGATCTCCGGTAACAAAATAATATCTGCCCCGGATGCCACACCGGCATAAAGGGTCAGCCAGCCGACCTTATGTCCCATAACCTCCACGATAAAGACACGGTTGTGGGAAGCCGCGGTGGTATGAATACAGTCGATCGCATTGCAGGCGACATTGATGGCACTCTGAAATCCAAAGGTCACATCCGTTCCATAGATGTCATTGTCAATGGTCTTTGGAAGATGGATCACATTCAGCCCTTCCTCACGCAAAAGATTGGCTGTCTTTTGTGTACCATTGCCCCCCAGAATGACCAGACAATCCAGATTGAGTTTATAGTAAGTCTCTTTCATTGCCTCGACCTTATCCAGACCATTCTCATCCGGAATCCGCATCTGTTTGAAAGGCTGTCTGGATGATCCTAAGATCGTTCCTCCCACCGTAAGGATACCTGAAAAATCCTTGCTTGACAGCAGGCGGTAATTTCCATAGATCAAGCCCTTGTAGCCATCATAGAAGCCATATACTTCCAAGTCTTTGTCGTTCTCACTGAGTCCCTTGACCACACCTCGCATTGCGGCATTGAGTGCCTGGCAGTCGCCACCGCTCGTCAACATTCCAATTTTCATTCGTACCCCATCCTTTCTTTTTGATCTGTCTGTATTATTTACTTGTTGTACTCACCATATTCACAGCCTGCATGGGCAACTGCAATCTCATCGACCAGTTCCCACTCCCACTTTGGCTTTGCCCCATCCTTGTTCAGGTGCAGATGCTTGCGATATAACTTGATCGTACCACTGCCATTTCCGCCATTCCACAGATGGTCATGACGCTTGCTGCCATCCGGTGCTTCATAATTGATAAAAAGCATCTGATCCTTTTTGCAGGCGATCTCCGTACACATTTTTGACATCGGTGTTTCCTGCACAACACGCCATACAACATGATGCTTTGTCTCTTTACATTTAAACTTCGTCTTGGTCAGCGTCCATACCTTAGAAAAATTAAATTCAAACGGCTCGCCCTCATACCACATGGCTCCAAGTAATTTATTCTCCATAGCGACCGGTCCTACCTTTGGTCTGCCACCACCGATCACAAATGCGGAGTCCTTTAATTTTTCTCCGGTCGTCTTGCTGGTCAGATCACTGCTCGCCAACCATACCCAAGGGCTTGTGAAATCCCTGCCCCAGTTTTTATCTGCATATCCATAGGAATCTTCCTTGGAAACGATATACTCTTCGCCATTTAATACGACTTTTCCCTCGAAGGCAGTCTTCATGCCCTCACAATGCCAGAACATCTCAAAGGCCTCTGCATCGCGAAGTGGTTCGCTGGCGCCATAACCTACATTAAACGTCAGTTTTTTGTCCATGGTCAGATCCCAATACATCTTGCCAGCATCTGACATATATTCCGGATGCGCCTGACATTCTTCTTCGGTCACGTCCACCATACCAAGCGTTCTTGTCTCAGAGCAGAAACAGTTGTCTGCACTGATCAGGTAAGGGGCGTCCTCCTTGACCGTCACCTCATCCCATGCGAAGAAGCGGTGCAGCTGTATTGGATGTTCTCCCCAGCTACCGACCTTGACCATCATATAAGAAGGCTTGACCTGCTTTTTTTGATTTTCCTCGGTCTGCCCTAAAATGGCTTCTTCCCCGCCAAGTGCCGGGTTGATCGTAAAGAACTCTACAAAAAAGGCTCTCTCCTCTCCGGTCTTGCTATGGTGGGCTGTAAAGGAATGCCACCACCAGTCAAAGCCCTGTTCTGCCAGTTTTCCATGCAGCATGAATTTATTTCGACTGACATCCGAGTGGTTAAAATTGATCTCAGGCAGATCGACCTTGGTTTCCACCACCTCGACGCTCTGTCCGATCTTTTCCTCGATATCCCCGATGGTCTGCCCCACCTTTTCTTCTAATCCCCTTGCCTTTTGTTTGATCTCATCCAGATTTTCAAAAATCTTCATAGAAACACACTTCCTTACTTATACTCTTTTAGTTTGTCCTTGGTCATCACAGTGACCGGATACATCTGCCCATCTACCTCTACAGACGGTACGGTAGCATCATGCGCAAATGCATGCTCTTCCATATAGGAATACTTATCCGGTGTCTTGCCTGCTTCTAGGGTCTGTATCAGATTTTGTACCTTTGGTCCCTGATTGGGATTACATTCTCCCACATAGGAGATCTTATCTTGTAAAAGATAGGATAAAACTTCTTTATTCACGCCGTCAAAAGACATGACCATGATATCACCTGCCGCGATATCCGACCCCACATGATAGCCGGCATCCTCGATCGCCTCAATGGCTCCGAATGCTTCATTGTCATTCTCACAATAGACAACATTGATGTCATCATACTGCTTGAGCAGCGTGCTCATGGCTTCCTTGCCCTTTGCCTGAGTAAATTCTCCCGGCACCTCCGCCAGAAGATTCCAGCCATAGGTGACTACCGCATCCTGCAAGCCCTTGGTCCTGCCGATCTGCGCGGATGCACCGATCGTTCCCTGAATATTGACAATATGCAGACTGTCCTCTGCTATGCCCTTGGCGACCGCATATTGATGCAGCCATGCGGTTGCCTTTTTTGCCTCTAATTCAAAATCAGATCCCACCCAGGAGTTAAAGAGTGTCGGATCCGACACTGCCACCTGGCGGTCAATGACAATAACCGGGATATTGGCACTGCGCGCCTCCTCTAAAACGGTCTCCCAACCTGTTTCCGTCACCGGGGCAAGCACGATATAATCAACATCCTGCTGGATGAACTTGCGGATTGCCATGATCTGATTTGCCTGTTGCTGCTGCCCATCCTCGATCAGTAACTTGTAACCCTGATCTGCGGTAAAGGTCGACTTCATGGATTCGGTGTTGGCCGATCTCCAATCCGACTCTGCTCCCAGTTGGGAAAAACCGATCACGATCTGCTTGCTGTCCTGACTTTCTGTATCCTGTGATGTCGCTGCCGTCGTCGTATCTCCACAGCCTGTTGTCAGCGTAAAGGCTGACAATAAGACGCTAAATACAGCAACCAGCCGGCTTGCCATACTGCGTCTGGTCTTTTTGATTCCTTTCATTGTAAAAACACCCCTTCTAATACCACTTCTTATTATCTCCGAATTGCGACAATTTCGCAACACCCATACCAAAAGAAAACGAAAAATAGAGATGACGCCGGATATGCGTTCATCTCTACTTTTCTCATGTCGTTTCTAAAAAAGAAGGAGGTTATTTATTTAAACTTTGTGCTTTTTTCTTACGTGCCATAACTACACTCTGGATCACTAAGAAGAGACAGAGCATTGCGGCGATCGTAATTCCTGTCCACCAAGCCTGATCCAGACCTGCAGAAGAAACGATATTCTGAATGGTGCTCAAAGAAAGTACACCAAAGAGTGTGCCGATGATATTTCCCACACCACCGGTCAGCATGGTACCACCGATGATAGAAGATGCGATGGCGTTCATTTCCATACCCATGGCATGGGAAGCAGAACCGGATCCAACATGGAGGAAATATACAAATCCGCCAATACCTGCTAACAAACTACAAATCAGATGTGACAAAAACTTTGTTCTTCTGACATTGATACCAAGCATGAGTGCACTCTGCTGGTTGCCACCAACAGCATAGAAACTACGTCCCAACTTGGTCCAGCGGAGCATGATAAACATGAGGATGACGACCAGAAGTGCTACAACCACACCGATCTCTACATATGCATCCACATATCTGCCTAATTTGTTGACAGAACCCAGTCCCGGAACGATCACTCTGGTATCCTTTAATGCAACGAATGCTTCGTTTTGCACATTGAAAGGATTGGTGTTGACGATCGTCGTCATACCTCTGGCAAAGAACATACCTGCCAAAGATACAATAAATGGCTGGATATCTAAGTAGGCTACCAGATAGCCCTGAACAATACCAAAGGCAAGACCGATACCAAGGGAGATCAGCACAGCCCCTAAGATGGAACCGTTATGATAATCCAGATATACGGCACTGCACATGCTGACCAGTGCTACCACACCACCAACGGAAATATCGATCCCGCCTGTGATCATGACCAAACTCATGCCGCAGGAGGTAATGATCAGTGCTCCGTTTGCATTTAACATACTAAGGAAGGTCTGCGGCCTCAAAAAGCCCTCTCCCTGGAATACGATCGCTCCAATATACATCAGGAAAAAGATAACGATCGTGATGGTCAGAAGCATATTCGTATCCGTCATATTTTTGATTTTGTATCCAATACCTTTTTGTGCTGTAGAAGTCTTATTAGCCATATTATGCTACCTCCTTTGCACGGAATTTTTTGCCAAGACCTGCCAGTTTTTCACGGACAACCGGTGCACTCAGGACAACCAGTAAGATAACGACAACCGCTTTGTATGCCGGAAGTGCATCGGATTGCACATCGAATTTGTAAAGGGTCGTTGTCAAGAACTGGATAACATAAGCACCCAGAATAGATGCCGCCATATTAAACTTACCACCACTTAAGGAGTTACCGCCAAGTGCTACGGCAAGAATGGCATCCATTTCAATATCCTTTGCGATAACGGAATAGTTGATCGTTGAAAGTCGGCTGACCTTGATCAGACCAACAACGGCAACGCAAAGTCCTAAGATAACAAAACTCAAGAACTTGATAAAGGTCGGGTTGATACCGTTTAAGCGGGATGACTTTTCATTGATACCAACAGCCTGTGTGTAAAGTCCCAAATTTGTAAATTTCAATACCAGCGCGATAATGATAACGCAGGCAGCCGCGATAAAGAACGGCGTTGGGATCGGAATTCCCGGTAAAAATCCACCATAGTAGCCAAAAGACGGATCACTGATCAATGGCAATTCATTGTTGTTGATCCAGGCTGCAATGGAACGACCTGCAGTATATAGGATCAGGGTTGCGACCATCGGCTGTATCTTAAAGTGGGCTACCAGGACACCGTTGAATGCTCCAAATAACATAGATACAAGACATGCTACCAAGAATGCCACCAAAACTGAGGTACGAAGTGTCTCCGGTCTGGAATTGGAACCACAAAGTACACGCAGGATCACACTGCCCGCAATGGCAACGGTAGCGCCCACACTGATATCCTGTCCGCCGGAAGCAGCCGTTACCAGTGTCATGCCGATCGCTAAGATGGCAAGTTCTGAACCATAGTCTAAGATGGTGATCAGATAACCGGATAAGACCGGTGCCCCGGAACTACTGTATCCAAGTGTGATCTTAAAGAAAGACGGATCTGCGATCAGATTGAACACAGCCAGGATCACAAGCGCTGCCACCGGGATAAACATCTGCTGTCTTACCAGATTACTGAAAAATCCAGATCCTTTCGTTTTTTTCACTGCTGTATTTCCCATGATTAATTTTCACCTCCAGCGATTGTACTCATAATCTTGTTCTGTGTCAGATCTTCTCCGGAAAGTTCGCCAACCACCTTGCGATCACGCATAACGATCAGGCGGGAGCAGGTACGGAGCATTTCATCTGTCTCAGAAGAAATAAAGGTCACGCTCATACCTTCGGAAGCCAGTTTCAATACCAATTTCTGGATGTCGACCTTGGTTCCGATATCGATACCACGTGTCGGCTCATCCAGGATCAGATAATCCGGATGGGTCAGAAGCCAGCGTGCTAAGATACATTTCTGCTGATTACCACCGGAGAGTGATTTGATCGGTGTGTCAGCGGATGCTGTCTTGATATCCAGAAGTTTGATGTATTCTTCCGCATATTTGTTTGCCTCTGCCTTTGAGAGCGGACGGAAGAAGCCACGCATTACCTGCATTGCAAAAATAATATTTTCCCGAACGGAGAGATCTCCGATAATACCGTCATTCTTACGATCCTCCGGTAAGTATGCAATACCGTTTTTCATGGCATCGATCGGTTTTGTAATCTTAATCTCCTTACCGTTCTTCTTTACCTTTCCGCCAAGCACATGATCGGCGCCAAAAATAGCTCTGACACATTCACTTCGACCGGAACCCAGAAGTCCGGTAAATCCATTGACTTCACCCTTTTTGATGTTGAAATCAAATGGCTTGATACCCGCATTACTGTAAAGTCCTTCTGCCTCAAATACAATCTGGTCTGCATCCTTGCCACTGTATGGCTCCTGCTCGCCGCGGATATCGGACATATCATCCAATTCTTTACCAAGCATCTTGGCAACCAATTTCACACGCGGCAGATCTTTGATCTCATACTGACCTACCAGTTTGCCGTCACGCAGTACCGTGATCTTGTCACAGACCTCATATACCTGATCCAAGAAGTGGGTTACAAAGATAATGCCTACGCCTCTGGATCTCAGATCCCGCATCAGGGTAAAGAGTTTTTCTACTTCCTGCTCATCCAAAGAGGATGTCGGCTCATCTAAGATCAGAACCTTGCAGTCCATATCTACCGCACGAGCAATGGCAACCATCTGCTGGACGGCGATGGAACAAGAAGCAAGCTGCTGCGTTGCCTTTGCCGGAATGTCGAGAGACCGCAATAATTTGTCAGCATCCGCATTCATTTTCTTCCAGTCCTGATAGATATTCTCTGTTCTACCTATGTACATGTTTTCAGCTACTGACAAATTAGGACAAAGTGTGATCTCCTGGTACACCGTACTAATTCCCAGTCTCTGTGCATCCTGTGGTGATCGGATGGATACTTCTTTGTCATTTCCCTCTACGAAAATCTGACCATCGTCCTTTTCATAAACGCCTGTCAAAACCTTGATCAGTGTCGATTTTCCAGCTCCGTTTTCGCCCATCAGAGCATGAATTTCACCGCCACATAATGTAAAATCTACATCCTGTAAAGCGCGAACTCCAGGAAATGATTTATTGATATGTTTCATTTCCAAAATGGTTTTATTACTCACCTGCGTTTCACTCCTTTTCTTTAAAAAATGCGTGATGCCATGCGTAGAATCTTCGTACGCCGCACCACGCATTTTCAAAATTTTTAAATTGTCAGGAAAGATTAGATTCCGTACTTATCAATGTCTTCCTGTGTGATCGTTGTAGCATCAAATCCCTTTTCTTCCATGATGACTACCTTGTCTTCTAATTTCTCGCCAGCCTCTAACTTCTTGATGATGCCATCAATGGTAGATGCCTGATAAGGGTTGCACTGTCCATCATAGTTCCAGTTCTGGTTCAAGAGTTCTTCCAATGCCCATGAGTTGCAGTCAAATCCCATAACAATAACATCTTTGCCAACGCCGTGAGAGATGTTTGCCTTGTCAAGAGCTGCTACAGCACCCTTAGCCATGTCGTCGTTCTCAGCATAGATAACATTGAACTTTGTTCCCTTGTCGATCTCTGACTGAACGATCTGCTGTGCTTTCTCTGCGTTCCACTCTGCTGTCTGCTGTGTAACGATGTTCCAGTTGTCATCTGACTTAGCCTTCTTATCCAAAGCGCCGGTACGTCCCTGCTGTGCTGCAGAACCCATAACACCCTGAATGTGGATGATATTGTATTCATCTAAGCCCTGATCTGCTAACCAATTAACTGCTGTCTCGCCTTCTTTGTCCATATCAGATACGATAGATGCTTCATATAAACTGTCATCAGCGTCGATTGTACGGTCGAATAAGATAACTCTGATGCCTGCATCCTGTGCATCCTTTAATACGGAATCCCATCCTGCTGTATCAGCAGCAGAAAGAAGAAGATAATCAACACCGTCCTGAATGAACTTCTGTGCTGCTGTGATCTGCTCATCGTTCTTCAAACTGTAAGCAAAGGAAGCGTCATATCCATTCTCCTTTGTGAACATTTCTTTCATGTCCTTATCGTTTGCTGTACGATAACCAGACTCATTAGGATCATTGTTGATGATACCTACTTTGATCAGATCTCCTGATCCTGAATCAGATGACCCCCCATCTGATGATGCGCCCTTAGATCCACAAGCGGCTAAACCAAATACCATTGTGAGTGCCAAGATGGCTGCAAGAACTTTCCTCTTCATATAATTGTACCTCCCAAATTATAAATTTTAAGGACCATCCCTTGATGTATTACATTCTATGAGATGATCCTTTATTTATCCATGCAGAAAAATCTCAGAAAAGTTGAAATTCTTCTGCCTTCCATATTTTATTTGATTTTTTTATGTTTGAAGTTGATTTTTTTATTTTGCTTCAACGTAAGGGAGAATCACACGTACACTTGTGCCCTCTCCGTAGACACTTTCAATAAAAATGCCATATTCTTCACCGAAATTCAGACGGATCCTTTCGCAGACATTGTAAAGCCCGTAAAAGTCCTTGCCGGTCAGGACCTTATTTTGTATGCCGGACTGCACCTGCCTAAGGCGCGTCTCGTCAATACCGATACCGTCGTCTGTCACGGTGATGGTAAAATCCTTTTCCCCCGCCTCTCCACGAATACTGATATGCCCCATGCCGCGTTTATTCTTGATGCCGTGATAGAGGGCATTTTCTACCAGCGGCTGGATCGTGATCTTGGGGATACTGTAAATATAAAGGGCTTCCGGCACCTCAATATCATAACTTAAGATATCCTGATACCGGACATGCTGGATCTCCAGATAGCTCTTTACATGGAGCATTTCTTCCTTAATGGAATTGATGTCCTTCCCCTGATTTAAGGAAGTACGGAAGAAATCCGAAAGATTTCGCACCATACCGACGACCCGCTTCTGTTCGCCTGCTTCTGCCAGCCAGATGATGGCATCCAGCGTATTATAGAGGAAATGCGGATTGATCTGTGCCTGCAAAAGTTCAAATTCCGCCTTGCGCAGACGGATCTGCTCTGTCGTGACCTGTTCCAAAAGTTCGTTGATCTTATCGATCATGGTATTCATGGAATTGCTGAGTGCCGTCGCTTCCACACCAGTATTGACGTTGGCACGGACAGACAGATTTCCCTTGGCAATCTCATCCGTCACCTGGATCAATTCCTTAAAAGGCCGCGTGATGCTCAGCGGAATCAGATAAGACATGATACCGACTGCGACCACAACGCCCACCAGAGCGATCAGGCAAAAACGGAGCATCCAGGTGTAGAATTTCTGGTAGTCATCCTTTGACTTCTGGATCCCCTGGATCTCATAGTAGGTGTATTGCGAGATCTCGTCCCGCACCAGGGTCGTAACGATCTGGACATCATTTTCCCAGATTTCCATGTTCTCCTCATACAGATTGCCCTCTGCCATGTTTTCATCAATACGCGCCACATAGACCTGCAAACTATCCAAGTATTTACGGATATCCTGCAAACGATCCCGATTATCCTGCGATTCTGTGATATTTTCCAAGCCCTTGACGACATTTTTGGCATGACGCAGCATGGGGTCTACATCCGACTCCTTGAGCGTCTTATTACCAACAATCACCAGATAGATCTCATAGTCAAAATCTTTCTTAAAATCCAGACTGAACTCACTCGCCACCAGCGTCGAGTTGATCATGTCCTCATAACGCTGATTGCCGGACCAAAGATTGTAAATACTAAAAAAGAGGATGGAAAAAATTGGCACCAAAAGGACAAGATACGAAAATCGGATCTTGGTCGCTAATGTGGATCGATTGTAAAATTCTATCCATCGTTTTCTCATACCGCCTTGGCTCCATTTCGATACTGGGTCGGTGTCATTCCCTGAGTCTTTTTAAAGAGATAGGAAAAATAATGTGCATCCTTATATCCCACCAAAAGACTGATGGCACTGCTCTTTTCGCCGGTGCAGCGCAAAAGTTCCTTTGCTTTTCCCATGCGGTAATCTGTCAGATATTTGATAAAGGTCTGACCGGTCTGCTGGCTGAAAATGGTACTCAGATGGTTGGGTGAGAAATTGACATAGGAAGCAACCGTATTTAAAGACAGATCTTCCTCTGCATAGTTCTCGCCTATATAATGCATGACCTGCTCTACCACATCACGGTAACGGTCAGTTGCCCGCTGTTCCCGTAGGTTGACCGCCTTTTGTAAAATACCCTGCACATAGTCCATGGCTTCTTTTTCATCGCCCACAATACCGGAATTTAAGTCCGGTGCAGCCACCTGCTCTTTTCCTACATGAATACTCTCCAGGAAATCACTGACGCAGAAGTAGGCATCCATGACGATATACTGGCGGAAAATACCGGATTTTAAGGCATTTGTACCGACTCCGCGGAAAAATTCTTCCACAAAATATACCACTTCATCCGAACCGCCCACCTTTAGGAATTCCGTGATCTTACCGCGGTTGACTTCCTTGGTATTGACACTCTCGATAGAAAATGCCTCCTCAGCCTCCGCCTTTTCACTGTCCTGACTGCGAATGACCATATTCTCCTTTTGCAGATAACGATGTGCAAAAGCACGTCTCGCCTGTTCAAAGGACTCCGGCAACTCCCGCAGACGGTTGACCGGCTCTCCCATGCCAACATAGTAGACCAGATGATGATAGGTTCCGATCGTTTTCTGCAAGACCTCTAAGAAAAGTTTTTCCTTTTCCTCGATCTCTTCCCTGCTGTCTCCCTTAAACAAAAGCGCCTTTCCTTCCAGACTGCGCTCGAATGCCAGTACATCGCTCTCGGATTCATAGGCCTTTAAGGTTTCTTCTGCCTCTACAATACTACTGGAGAACTCATCTCTGGCATGTCTGGTCGATTTGATCTGTACCAGGACGATATTGTACCAGATGGCAGAAATATCCAGTTCCAGATGGTCTGCCATTTCCAGCAATTCGACCGGCGTCTTGCTTCCGGTCACCAGATACTTAAAGAAATCTTTACGGTTCTTCTGGACATTTTCTTCCATTTCCCGCTGATACTGCTCGCGGACTTCCTGTTCTTTCTTTTTCTCCCGGATCTTTTCCGCTAACTGATCCAACTCCTGCAAGAGTTCATCCCCACTGATCGGTTTGGAAAGATACTGTGCCACACCAAGTTTGATGGCTTCTTTGGCGTAGGCGAACTCCTCAAATCCTGTCAGGATGATGATCTCGATCCATGGCATCTCCTTCTTGATCAGTTTGCTCAATTCCAGACCATCCATAAAAGGCATACGGATATCCGTAATGACGATATCCGGTTTACATTTCTGGATCATAGGATAGGCAACTTCCCCATCGCCTGCTTCCCCGCAAAATTCATAACCATGGGAAGCCCAGTCAATATTATTCTTGATGCCTTCCCGCATAACGAATTCATCTTCGACTAAAAATACCTTCAACATATCTCATCTTCCTCTGTTTCCTCCACCAGATAAAGCGGACGCTTCTTGGTCTCCAGATAAGTCTTTGCCATGTATTGCCCCAAAATACCCATACACAGAAGTTGTATGCCCGCAATAAAGATAATGATGCAGACCATGGAAGGCCAGCCGGAAGTCGGATCACCAAAGATCAGCGTTCTTACTATGATAAAAATGATCGCAACAAATGCCACCAGGCAAAATACCATCCCCATCACCGATGCGACCACAAGCGGTGCCGTCGAAAAGGCAACGATGCCGTCCAAAGCATACAGGAACAACTTCCAGAAAGACCATTTTGTTTCTCCGGCAGACCGTTCAATATTTTCATATTCCAGCCACTTCTTCCGGAAACCGACCCAGCCAAAGATACCCTTGGAAAAGCGATTGTACTCCCCCATGCTTAAGATCGCCTTCACGACCTTGCGGTTCATCAACTGAAAGTCTCTGGCTCCATCCACAATATCTGCATTTGAAATCTTCTTCATAATATGGTAGAACATTCTGGCAAAAAAGGACCGGATCGGCGGCTCTCCCTTTCGGGTAACACGGCGCGAGCCTACACAATCATAGCCTTCCTCCTCGATCGCCTGCAGCATTTCCGGCAACAATGCCGGCGGGTCCTGTAGATCTGCATCCAAAATTGCCACATAGTCACCCGCCGCATTCTGCAACCCTGCATAGATGGCTGCTTCCTTTCCAAAATTTCTGGAAAAGGAAACATATCGCACACGCGCATCCTTTTTATGTAAATCCCGTAGAACTTCAAGTGTTCCATCCGAAGATCCGTCATCAATAAAGAGATACTCGATCTCCACTCCAGGTAATTTCTTTTCTACCCGCAATGCCTCCGCATAAAAGATAGGCAGTGCCTCCTCCTCATTGTATGCCGGAACCACCATGGTCAACTTCTTTTCACTCATACTCTTTCTCTCTGTCAAAATCAATATAATCTGCTCTACTTACGGTCAAACAGAGCCATCATGCCCTTGGTAAGGTCCTCCAACTTATCCTCTGCATCTGCAAGGGAAGCCCCCTTTACGCCAAAGTAGAATTTGATCTTTGGTTCTGTACCGGAAGGACGTACACAGCACCATGCATGATCCTCCAACTCATAGTAAAGCACATTGGAAGTCGGAAGTCCGGTAGGACTCTTGCTGCCGTCTGCCATATCGATACGCAGATCTGTCTTATAATCACGGACTGCCAGCACCTTATAATCACCGATCGCCTGCGGCAGATTTTCTCTCGCATCTGCCATCATCTGCTGGATCTGTTCTGCGCCATCCATTCCCTTTAAGGTGATGGTCTCTAATCCCTCTTTGAAATAGCCATATGTTTCGTACATATCCAACATGGCATCCCACAGGGTCTTGCCCTGCTTTTTATACCAGGATGCAACTTCGCAAAGCATCATAACGGCAACACAGGCATCCTTATCCCTGGCATAGGTCCCGGCAAGACAGCCGTAACTTTCTTCCAGACCAAAGACATAATGATATGTGTGATTTTCCTCAAACAGACGGATCTGCTCACCAATGTATTTAAATCCGGTCAGGACCTCGATCAGTTTCACACCGTAAGCCTCGGCAATGACTTTTGCCATATCCGTAGTAACAATGGTCTCGACCAGAGCCGGATCTTGCGGCATGGTTCCTGTGGCGGTCCGCTCCTTTAAGATATACTCTGCAATCAGCATACCTGACATATTTCCGGTAAAGGAAACATACTGACCGCTTTTGGTATCCTTACAATAGACGCCAAGACGGTCGGCATCCGGGTCTGTGGCAAGCACGATATCCGCATCCACTTTCTTTGCAAGTGCAAGGGCAAGTTCAAATGCCTTTGACGATTCCGGGTTTGGATAAGCAACGGTCGGGAAATTGCCGTCCGGCTTTTCCTGTTCCGGCACAACATAGACCTTTTCAAAGCCCAGTTCCTTTAATACACGGCGGACCGGGATATTTCCGGTTCCATGCAAAGGGGTATAAACGATGGTAAAGTCTTTCGCCATCTCAGAAATAACCTCCGGGTGGATGGACTGCTTCTTCAGTTCTGCCATGTAGGCATCATCGATCTCCTGATCGATCTCCTGATAAAGTCCGGCTTCTTTTGCCTTGACCTCGTCCATAGTCTTGACCAGATCAAAGGAAGTCACTTTTGCCACCTCGGCTAAGATCTTTTTATCATGCGGCGGTGTAATCTGGGCGCCATCTTCCCAGTAAACCTTATAACCGTTGTATTCTCTCGGATTGTGGCTAGCGGTAATGACAATACCTGCAATACAACCCAAATTTCTAACCGCAAAAGAAAGTTCCGGTGTCGGACGCAGGCTGGTAAAGCGATAGGTCTTGATGTCGTTGGCATTGAGGCAAAGGGCTGCCTCCTTGGCAAATTCCGGTGACATGATACGGGAATCATAAGCAATCGCCACGCCCTTATCCTGTCCTTTTTGTGCCAGAATGTAGTTTGCCAATCCCTGGGTTGCCTGACGGACGGTGTAGATGTTCATACGGTTGGTTCCTGCACCGATCACGCCGCGCAGACCACCGGTACCAAATTCCAGTTGGCGATAGAAGCGGTCTTCGATCTCCTTTTCATCATCTGCGATGGCGCGCAGTTCTTCCTTTGTTGCTGCATCAAAATATGGATTCTGTAACCAATCGTTGTATGTATCTTTGTAGTTCATGCTTGCCTCCTAATTATATATACCTAGTTCCGCTCATATCCCACCAATTCATTGCAGACACGTTCGCACTCTTGGCTCCACGCAGCGGTACTAAATTCGTGCAAAGCACTCATTAAGTGCCGGCGTGGACTCCAAAGGTCTGCAATCGAATTATGTGGGATATTTCGCTCAAATATATCTTATTATAAAAACTCTGTCTCTCCACGCTTCTTCAACTCGTCCACAATCTTTTTAACATCCTGGGCACGGTTCTTGTCACACACAAGGATCGCATCGTCGGTCTCGACGACGATAAGATTGTCGATGCCGATCGTGGTGATCAGGCGTTTCTTTCCATAGACAATGCTATTTGTCGTATCAATGCCGATATGGTTGGCTGCGATCACATTGCCGGATGCATCCGCATCATAAAGAACACCCAGATTATCCCAACTTCCCACATCATTCCATCCAAATTCCGCAGAGATCACAAGCACATCAGAACTCTTTTCCATGATACCATAGTCAATGGAAATGCTTGGAATGTTTGGATAAACACGGGCGATCGTCTCTTTTTCTACATCCGTTCCCATGGCGTCACCAATCTCATGCAGGCAGGCTGCCACATCCGGGAGTAACTGGTCAAAAGCACGCAGGATGGTAGATGCCCGCCAGATGAACATGCCGCTGTTCCAAGCGTACTCTCCACTGGCGACATAGGCTTTTGCTGTCTCTTCATCCGGTTTTTCCTTGAATTCTACGACTTTTTTTGCATAAGCAGCATCTGTAGCATCAAACTTGATATATCCGTAGCCGGTCGATGGGAAAGTCGGTGTGATCCCCAGCGTGATCAACTTATCCTCCTGCTCGGCGATCTGAATGGCTTCTTTTAAAACGCGCGTAAATTCCGGCTGGTTCTTGATGAAATGATCCGACGGAAAGATACACATGATGCCGTCACCATATTTTTTTACGATCTCTAATGCTGCATATCCAATGCAGGCGGAAGTATTTCTTGCTGCCGGCTCCGCTAAGATATGGTCTGCCGCGATACGGCTTTCTGTTGCCGTACGCATTTTCGGCACCTGGGTCTCATTTGTCACAATGAAAATATCCTGCTTGTCTGTAAAAGTAGCGATCCGGTCGATCGTTTCATTGACCATCAGGTCTTTTCCACTCAAATTCAATAACTGCTTTGGTTCCTCTGCTCTGGAGAGCGGCCAAAATCTCGTACCGCCGCCACCAGCCATGATCACGCCATATGTCTTCATTCTACTCTACCTCTCTTTTTATTCTGCAATATGTCCTAAATTCTCGTTGTGATCAGTTCGCAAGTCCCCTCGATATGAAGAACCTTGCGCCCTGCGGAAACAAAAATACTGTCTCCTGCTCCAAAAGAAATGCTTTCCTCTCCACATGATATTATGCCATTTCCAGCCAAAATCACAAGAGAAACAAAAGATGCTTCATCCACATAAAGTGTCTGTTTTTCCCGGATCCGGTACTTTTCACACTGAAAATACTTGCAAAGGCTCAACTGCTGCACCACATTTCCATCTTTTTCCTGTGGCTCCAGCAAACCAAATGCTCCCTGCTCATAAGGTTCAAAATTCATGACATCCAGTGCCTTATCCACATGGAGCGGACGCTTCTTCCCCTCCTTATCCACACGATCATAGTCATATACACGATAGGTGGAATTGGAATTCTGCTGGATCTCACAGATCAGGATACCTGCACCAATGGCATGGATCGTCCCCGCCGGGATAAAGATCACGTCCCCCTTTTTGACATAAACCTTATTCAACACTTCCGTGATGGAATTGTCCGCCAGACGTTTTCGCACTTCCTCCTCAGATACCTTGCGCGAAAAGCCGCAATACAGATAAGCGCCTTCTACGGCATCCATCACATACCACATTTCATTTTTGCCAAACTCTTTTTCATGAACAAAAGCATAGTCATCCCCGGGATGGATCTGCACGGAAAGCGGTTTTGCCGCATCGATAAACTTGATCAGGATCGGGAAACGGTCAAAGGTACGGCTTTTCCAGCCGCAGACTTTCGATCCATATTGGCGGATAAAATCGCCAAACGGCTGATCATCAAAAGTCCCCCCGACAATATGGCTCTGTCCATCTTTATGCGCCGATAATTCCCATGATTCCGCAGTGATATCATAGGGACTCTGTTTGCCGAACTGTCTTACCAGACGATCCCCTCCCCACAGATAGTCCTTGTATGCCGGAGATAAGAGATACAGTTCCGGTAATTTCTGTCCTGCCATCGGCACCTCGTCCAGATGGATCATGTCTCGTTCATCAATCTCCTGCCCTGTGTCGACCTCGATCACGACTACATTCTGGTCTCCATCATTAAACAGTCGATGCATCTGATTGGGCAGAATATTGATACTTTCATGCTCCCGGATATGTATTACTCTGCCATCCAATTCTATTGCAAGTTGACCTTGTATCACGGCATAGTTCTCATTTCTTTTCTCGTGAGAATGTGCCGATAAGGTCGCTCCCGGATACATCAGAATACGCCGCACACGATAGCCCGGTGCCTGTGCGATGATCTCCCGCATGCCCCAGTTACGATATACCATGGGACTATAGTTAAAATATGCCTCATAAGTATCCGGCGCCTCTGCGATAATGCTCTTGATATCCTGCTCAGATTCCTTTCTGGTAATATAAATGGCATCCTCTGTATTGACCACAAACAGATCATCCAAATCATTGCCCACGATCAACTGCCGATCGGTCTGATTGATGACCGTCGTATTCTTGCAATCACGCAGAATGGTATTTTTGTGTTCTTTTCCGGCGGACACACTCTCATAAGAGTGGAAATTACTGACATCCTGCCACTGCATAAAAAGCGGTACCACAGATAGATGATCTGATGTCTCAAGAAGTGCTTTCTCTATGTGAATACGTCCGGTCTTATATACGCCGGATGGACTTTCATGCTCTTTTTCATACTTTTCCTGCCGGATCCGCAAAATATCTTCCAATTCTTCCTGCAACATGCCATTATTACAAAGGATCATGCCACTATTCCACAAAATATCATCCTGATAGAATAATTGTTGGGCAAGCGCCTTGGATGGCTTTTCAATAAAACGGCTGACATGATTTCCCTGATGCCGGATATAGCCATAACCTGTTTTCGGTGCATCTGCCCGAACACCAAACAGAACATACTGTCCCTGCTCTGCAAGCACCTTTGCCTGATAAAGGGCATCCGAATATCCCTCACCGATCAAAACCAGATCTGCCGGCATGATCAGTACCATTTCTTCTTTGGAAAGAACAGAACTCGCCTTGAGTACCGCCGGTGCCGTACCAAGTGCCTCCGTCTCCACAATGATCTGGTAGGAGATCCCCTGGAACCGGTTCATCTGCCCTTCAACAATCTCCTGGTATTCCTGATTGGTAACGATGACAAACTCATCACAAAAAGGAATATTACGGATAATGGTCTCCTGGAACAAAGAATTATCCTGGTTCAGATTCAAGAATTGTTTGGGTGCATTTTTTCTGGAAAGCGGCCACAACCGGTCACCTGCGCCCCCCGCTAATATGATTGCTTTCACTGATCTACTCCTATCATTAAAATCTATCTAAGATACTCCTTCAAATCGTACCACACGCATTCCTCAATCTCCCTCGCTATTCTCTCACAGCGAGTCTTATCCATTCCGACTTTTTCCCCACTGCAACAAGATCTTTCATGCCCGGATTCCTGCCGTTGCCGTCTACTGTTGTTGTGTGTTCACCATAGTACGTGTTACTGTAAGTCAAATCATAAGCAGGACTCATATGCCATTTTTTTCTTTCTTCATCATAGATAAATGAAAAATTTTTGGCGTGATCGTCACGGTTATGCGCATACACATTAAAACACATCCTTCTTCTACAACTCTATCAAAACGCTTTGTTCCAAAATAACCAGAACTGGTCTGTGACGGAAAAAGTCTTGTCTCTGTCATCTCAATCCCACATTTTCTAGCACAAAGGGAATAATCATACTCCATCTTTCCACTATTCTGCTTATCAACATGTGCCGGAAACTTTATAATCCAATATTTGTCATTGATCTGCGTCATAATCTTTGGTCTTGCTCCACCACTGGTTTCTCCCAGTTGGTACAGTTCATCTAATTTGTCCGAATATTCTGTTAAAAGAATTTTTTGGCATTGTCTAGCCAATTCATCTAAATCAGCCTGACTTTCTGCCAATCTGATAGAATATACTGGCTGATATGTTAACGTTCCCTTGCCAGAGGTTCCTACAATCGCAAGGCGATCCAAGACATTGTAAGAACTAATATTCTCGCCATGCTCTTTTATAATCCGCTCTAAAAGTAACTGCCCCATGCATCTGGAAGACTATCGGCAAATACACCAAATAATCCATTAAAATATAACTTTGAAGGAACAAAGACACCTCCTTTCAAGGGTAATGAAAAGGGACTGATGGAAAAACCCTTTTCCAGCCACACGTCACTGTACGAAAATGCCACCTTATGATTGGATGTTTCCACAAGTATTCCTACCTTGTCACTGCCGAGATAAACCTCCAGTCCTTTCTCTGTTTTCATTGATTACCTCCTGAATATCCTGATATGGCACTTGTGAAAACAAATCTCTCAGTTCATCCGCCAGTCCCAATGCCATAGCCAACTTAGTCAACGATAATAAGGAAATCTGTCCTGTTGTTTCAAATCGTTTGACAGAGCCATAACTAACACCGCTGAGATCTGCTAAACTCCGTTGAGATATCTGACGTCGTTTGCGGATATTTCGCAAATGCTCTGCTACTTTCTTATCTAATTCTTCTGCCGTTTCCCAAACCAAGGCTTCCATTTCAGTGCTCCTTTTGGATAATATATTGTTCTATTTATGCATTTTTGCTTATTTTTGTATAATATATTATCTATAATAGCATGGTTTTATCGATGATTCAACCTAATAAAATCCCAGATATCTCCCAAGTTTTTTTCCACATATACGCTGCCCAATCCATACACACAGATAAGTGAGTATCAAGGTCAGTATCGTGTTAAGAGGAAATAAAAATCCTGTATTATGCCTCAAAAAATATATCACTAGGGGATGCACCAGATAAATACCAAAGGAAGCATCACCAATAGAAATCACGATTCGCCTAAAAATTTCTTTTTTACTACCTTTCTCCGTATATATTTCATCTTTATGAAGACCTGTAATATAAAAAAACACCAGCACACACACACATCCTGTCACAAACATAGACGAAAGTTTGACCTGTGTTGTAGCAAAATCTTCTCTGCCAAAAGATAGCCAGAATTTTCCTTCCAACACTTCTAAAAACATTGCCAGCCCCATAACTATACTCCACTGTTGATATCTGCCGTGTATCCGAATTATTCCTCTTCTAAAAAGCATTCCCAGATAAACAAAAGATATCCAAACCAGGCAGTTATTGATATTCCATGGATAAATCAGATAGTGTCCCGTCAATGCCCAGATTACCTCGACCAGAATTGCCACCGGCGTAATAGCAAGTCCCAGCCAATAATATCTTGCATCTAATAGTTTCCATAAAATTGGCACAAGCAATGTGATCTGCAGATAAACAAAAATATAGTAGTAAATGCTACTCTCCTGAAATGTCAGCAGGTTCCATGCCAGATCCTGATAATCTCCATAAACCACGCAAAGCAAAAGTGACCAGACTAGGTAGGGTATGAATACCCTAAGTATTCTTTTTGTGTAAAATACCTTCACATCCTCTATACGGGGTGTCAGAAAACCTGATAAAAAAAGAAATACTCCAACACCAAAATTCACTAACGGACGGATGTATAGTTCATATGGACTCTGCCCTACGGTATGAATCACTAGCACAGATATAATGGCTATCGCCCGAATAATCTGTATTCTATTTTTAGATTTTTCATTTAGTTGTATCATTTCGGCTTCCATTTATTGACGTTCGTCAAGTTTTCTTGTGTGTTTTATTATAATTTTCCAGACCAGAACTATCCCTACAATCAGTCCGGTCTGAAGTAGGGACATAACGAATATACTATGTATTCCCAAGCCCTGACACAAAGCCTTCCAATCGCTAAACTGCCGAAAGATATTGGCTAGACACAGTATTTCTAAGGTATTTTGCCCACACCAGACAATCATTGATCCCAGCAAAGGTATTCTTTTCATAAAATGACTGCAGAATACAACGAGATAGGTTCCTGCGATAGCAGAAAAAATACATAGAGGGAAACCTTCGTAAACACGATTAGCCATGACAAGCAGGCCGAAACAGATCCCCAACATCCATATGACAAGCATCATTGCTAGAATTCCCATACGCATCCATGAGAATCTATATAATTTCTCCCAGGATAGTTTTTTCGCTGCGTCGCCAACCGCCACAAAAAGCACCGCCATCATCCCCTGATCCAAATAATAAAAATTGGCACTTCCATACTTTTGTGATAAACAGTAGCCCAGTACAAAAACAAGCAAAACCAGTATGATCTGCATATACCGATTTTTCGTCAGGCATTTGATGCCAACATAAATCATAAGAGCCTCAAACAATGCCAGCAAAAACCACAAAAGCCAGATATCCCTTGCACAAAGTGTATCAACCATCTTATGAAACAGATAGTTGCCTGTTGCCTGCCAGTTAGCGTGCAGAATAAATATGGCCTTGAAAAAACCTACAAGTATTGCCAGTCCGGCAAACTCCAGATATGGCAAAAGCAGTCCTTTCGCTTTCTTTTTCAAAGTCTGTCTAAATGGTTGATCTTTCAGAAGATATCCGCTAATGATAAAAAACAAGGGCATGTGAAAAGAGGTAATGACCTTTCCATGCCCTATAATATGATCATAAATCATTAGAAGAATGGCAAATCCTCTGGCAAAATCCAGTGTTAAGTTGCGTTTTTTTTCTTCTTTTCGTCCCATGTCTGGTACTCTTCCAATCTCTTGATAAAACCATCAAATTCAGGAACCGTAAAGTCCAATTCTCGGTATCGAACCGGATATATAATTCCCTTTCTTTTACAGACAAGGAAAACGTGCTATTTGAAGGATCAAAAGAAACATTCAAGGATTTGACTGCATCAAGTGCAGCCTCTACCAGATGCTACAACTTGTCTTTGGCACTGTACTTACGAATGTATGCTTGTGCACATGCAGATATTTGAGAGATAAAATCATTTCTTGTCTCCACCTCTATGTGTCTGCTGAAAATCTCCTTGTCCTCTGCAATTTCCTCCAGCGCATTTAACAAGACCGTCTTCCCCCCCCCGAAGCCCACTATAAATAATAGATTGTGTCGGTATGTTAAGCCGCAAAGCTTCAAATATCTGTGCTACTTCTTCCAGATCCTGATCACGTCCAGCGAGAACCAGAGGCTTCGTTCCCGCTCCCGGTCTATACGGATTTATAAGTTTATTCTTCTTATTACCATCACCTCATGGTTCTAATATGCCATTTAATCGCACCCGCATCAGTGCCTCTACGTTATCATATGTAAATTTACACAATTGATTTTGCTATAAGTTTTCTCAATTGCATCTTTCTTATTTTATTAGTTTATATGCTTTCCAATCGACAATCGAAACTCCCGCAACATATTCCTCTCCTGTGTAACCCAAATCACCTGCAACTTTATCAAGAGCCCCTTTCTCATCAGCATAGTGATTCGCATAAATGCTAGCTTTTCCTTCTAGCTCTAAAAACTAATTTAGGGGAGCAAATTCTCTCTTATGAACTCTTCTATTTGTATCCTATATCTCTCCATGTCATAGTTAAAACAAATGGCAACGAAAGTAATATGTAAAAACTATAGCGGTAGATCATAGACGCAGGACTTGCAACCATCATACATCCCCAACATAAATACAGTGGCAGAAACGTTAACATTAATTTATATCGTTTATTTTTCCAGGCAATACATGTACACAAATTTAAAAGTAAAAACATAATTCCTGGCGTAAGCCACAGGTTCCATTCGCAGGCATCTTCATGAAATCCTTGAAGCAATTTAGTCAAACCATTCGGCAATAAAGAATCATTTTTCAAGGATATGCTTGCTAAGTATTCGCCCCATATACTAGTATCCCCTGTATTATTATTAAGTTTTAGAAAAATTGATTGCGTCTTATCAACCGCGTTCGTATTGTATGCAGCCAAACTCCAATTTCCATACGTGTGATACAGATATGCCTTCACATAGATTGTAAGATTCTTTTTTAACATACTTGCCCATGTTTGCAAAAATTCTTTTTTGTGCGCGGCTAGATAAAGGTTATCAAAATGCTCGTCAAACTTTATTGGATCCACAAACGCAAAAGCATAATTTTGTCTCCACTTTTCTTCTGGCAATACCGCATACAGCACTTCTTCCTCATCTTCTGATATGTTTCCATTCCACACAACAGTTGCAGCCATTTGGACTAATGGTACACTCATAGACTCTCTAAACGACTCATCATATCCTCCAAATCGAACATTCTTTGCATAATCCAAGCCACTATTCAATACTACTAATGTGATTAGAAGTATCGCCAAATGTTTTCTTTGGCTTTTACAAAAAATAAACAACAATATCATAATCGGCACTAATACCAATTTACCATTAGAACGAGAAAACCAAACAACGAAAACTGCCACAACAATCTGCCACCAGCATGCTTTTTCTCCGTGTATCAAATCGTAAATGTTCGGTAACAACAGAAAAAACGCATATGTAAACCATGTATCCTTCAATAAAGCAATCGTATAATTCCCTATCAATGGCATAGCCATAATATATATCATATTCAAGATAAGCAACCACTTGGCTATGCCTTTCCTCGCAATCCACCGCAAATAGTTGGCAACAATATAGGATGCTGCAAAAATTTGCAAAATGACAATGATAGCATATGCTATGGTTGCATTTTTACACATAAAAAAGATGCCCCGAAAAATACCATATATAATCATCTGAAACATCGCTGGTTGAAGCGTATTCTGCCAAAATCCCATCAAACAGTTGATTGTATCGTTCATCCCTGTTCCAGGAAAATATAATGCCAACAATATTCCTAATAAAAACGAGTATATAATAAATGTACTCCAAAATACTCTGTTTTCATTATATGGTTTCATTGTGGCGACATTAGTTTGATGCACTCCTTTATCAACAACGGTAATCAACAGATACGCCATAATGGAAAGTATGGCACACACTAAAAGTCCTCTTTCATTAACTAAGTCAATGTCATACCTCAAAAATCCTCCTTTATCTACTGCTACCGGATTCAATTGATAAGTACACATACCTGCAATACCTACTGAAAAAGAGAATAATAGGTATATTAGTTGACATTCGATATTTCGTCGCCCTATGTTTTTTATATTTCTTAACATTATTCTTTTCTCTCCTTCACTAACATCTATATGTTCTCCTCTCTACCTTATTTCTACTTTCTATTTATACTAATTACATCGTTCATTCTTTTCCAGAATGATGAAATCTCTAATTCCCATTCGCTATTTTCTGATGCATCACATGCCACCTGTGAAAATCCCATCTTACCGTAAAAATCCTTTACCATCGCATTTTTCGCAGTTGGATAATAGAAGCCGCGGATCTTTTTGATTCCCTTATTTTGACAAGTCTCTATCAGGGTATCCAGCATAGCGTATTCCATATCCCTTTTTAAAACGCGACAACTCATGATCCACAATTCAATGTGACATTCTTCTTTAACCCTCTTGCCGATGACTACAGATATGCATGATAATCTGTAAAAGCATGCTGACTTTTCTTTCGATTCGCATTAGCACGGTACATGTCATTACGTTTCTGATCATCTTCGGACAAAATCGTTGTCTCAAAAAATCCATTGCGGTCTAAAATACGGATATAATCTCTTGCATCCCCGATCTCCGGCGCGCATACCCCATCTAAATTTTGCGCCACAATACCATTTCCTAACTATATCCACTTTCTGCTGTATTTATTTTTCGACATGCTCCACACGACCAAAAGAGTAACAGCAAAAACTAAGATCACATCCACCAAACTCCTAATCGGTCTCCAACTAACATACCGGATTGTCAACCAATGCTGCAATAACAGAAGCGCAATCGTATGTAGAAAGTAGATTCCCATAGAATAGCATCCTGCAAAGAGTAGAACTCTGCTATACCATTTTCTGATTTGACGCTCTCTCCATATATATTTTATAAAAACGAATACTGCAATAGTCAGCCATATAGTTGTCGGAGAGCAATAATCAAACAATGTATATTCCAGTCCGTAGCCTCTATCCACTCGTATCGTCTGCTCGACAATAGATACAATACATGCGAATCCCCCTATGCTATATAGCACATATCTCTGGCTTTTGGTAAATTTCTTTTCTCCCAAATAGGCTCCCAGCACCACATACCCAGGATATCCATATACTGTGCAAAGATTTTGATTTCCATTTGTCCATGTGTTTAAAAAGGAAAACGGTTCTAAATAAGAAAGTCCATTGATCAGACTCGCCATCATCCATAGTCCCAAAAATATTTTTACAACTTTTAGGGAATGATCCTGCACCACAATCGCTTTTAAAATAGGTAGCATGAAATAAATAGGGATCAGCGCATACATAAACCAAAAGGAAAATTCCAACTCTCCCGTGATAAATTTTTTAGGATATGCGAGCAACAGTTCTCCAAAACTGAGTTGCCCATACTGTCCCAAGAAAAAGCGTGTGATCTTATGTAAGAGCCCATAAAGAAAAATAGCAATTAAAAATCTTGGAATGTTTTTCGTATATAATTTATGGATATTCAGTTCTCTGTCTTTCTGCAACAGAATTGCTCCCATACAAACGAAGAACATAGGGACACAATAACGAGTTAGTCCAAGATAAACAATATGCCATACTCCCGCTTCAACACCTCCCAAAATGCTGATAACGTGTATCAATACAACACCAATAATGGATATACCCCTTAATATATCTATATACTCTAGTCTCTTCATTGATTTTCTACTCCCCATTGACACAGATCACATTGTTTTTCTTTTCCCAGACCAATGTGATCTCTAATTCCCATTCGCTGTTTCCGGCTGCATCACATGCCACCTGTGAAAATCCCATCTTGCCGTAGAAATCCTTTACCATCGCATTTTTTGCAGTCGGATAATAGAAGCCGCGGATCTTTTTGATTCCCTTATTTTGACAGGTCTCTATCAGGGTATCCAGCATAGCGTATTCCATATCCCTTTTTAAAACGCGACAACTCATGATCCACAATTCAATGTGACATTCTTCTTTAACCCTCTTGCCGATGACTACAGATATGCATGATAATCTGTAAAAGCATGCTGACTTTTCTTTCGATTCGCATTAGCACGGTACATGTCATTACGTTTCTGATCATCTTCGGACAAAATCGTTGTCTCAAAAAATCCATTGCGGTCTAAAATACGGATATAATCTCTTGCATCCCCGATCTCCGGCGCGCATACCCCATCTAAATTTTGCGCCACAATGCTTCGCTCTGCCGGATTGTCATCTACAAATACCAGACTTTCCGGCAGCAGATTAAGGTCTTCTGCAATTTTCCTGAAATTCTGATCTTTTGGTTCCCAATTCGCTTTTACCTCAATGAAGTCCTGCATACAAAAAGCACTATCCGGGTGTTCTATACCCGCCTTAGCATTTTCAAAATCATTCTTAGAATCAATATTTAAAATGACACCCAACTGTGTCTGCTCTTTCACATAATTTTGAAATTCGGAATAGATCTGTCCCTCTGCGACTTCCTGCCCCAGTGCAATATTTTCCACGCCATCATCACCGATAACACCGCCCCATAAAGTATTATCCAGATCAAGCACAAGGCCTTTCTTGTTTTTGCCAAATACGGATTTAATGATATTCGCCACGTTAAATGCCAGATACGGAATGGCATTGACATTTAAGGCATATTTATACATATGGTAGAAAAATGGATCAGACCATTCTGCTAGTCCATAATCAGCAGAAATATAATTGATATCACAGATATAAAAATCCTCATGGTTGTCCGCATAATCGTAGAACATCATATTGAGTCTGGTCAAAAAATTGACCTTTCCATGTCTATCACTGGCATCCCGATTTCCTAACAGACGATACATAGGCATTTCAAAGTTATTCTGTATGATTGGGCAATGATATTTAGCAGAAATGCTTTCCCAGATTGTAGAATATTTCTGATATTCTTCTTCCAATAAGTCTGTAATCCGGCTTTTGGAATCGCTCATTTGTGGATAACGCGTGATATTGCGATTACTGGTGTGGATATAGATCAGATCCGGTGCAAATGCCTCTAACTCTGCATTATCAAATACTGCATCCTCATAATACTTGTTATATTCGGACTCATAAAAACTTGGACGGATTCCTTGATTTAATAAAAATAATTCCAGAATCAGTTTAATATCATTTGTCGTAGATCCTCCTAAAATAGCAATCTTTTTATCGACAAAACGTTCGCCCTCTGCCAACAGTTCTCTTTTGATCCTTTTCTTTTTTGCTAAAATATAGTTTGCATCAAACGGATACAGTAATTCTTTTTTCATGATCATTTCCCTCTATTTTTTATCTTTTGCACCAACTGATATCCCAATAACGGCACGCCAATGCCCAGCAGTAAATAGACCGGCCACATATAGTCGAAAGAATGTGGCAGCGTCAGATACAATACCCGATCCGGATCTCCTATGTGCGCCGCCCAGATACGATCAATGATCTTTATGAGCGGAAAATGCACCGCCATAATCCAGAAAGAAGCCTTTCCGCAGGATGCTATCAAAGAACCGAGCCTGTTCAACCGGCTGATATATTTTGCCAGAACCATACATATATAAATGCCGGAAAATGCCACCAGATACATTCCCGGATATAAAATACCGATGATCAGATCCAGACTATGATGAAAACTGATAAAATAAACGGCTAGTGCCAGGATGGCTGCTGCACATACAGACAGATATTGCTCCAGTCCTTTTCCGTAATTTCTGAGCAGGTATCCTATCCACAAAAATGGCATGACCGTAAGCGATACCTGGATATTGGCAGGCATTAAAATAGATATAACGATACAGCCGACGATGGAACATACCAGGATGACTACAAACTGAAATGCAAATTTCAGATAGGAATTTCCTGTTTTCTTTTCTATTTTTCTGCTGATTGTAACCAGAAATCCCAGGAATACAGATGCCATACAAAGTGCCGGAACAAACCACAAGGTTCCTCCCATCAATTCATTGGCTGTACCCAAAAGCACAAAAGCACAGGCTTCCGCTAAGGTCCGCAAACTAAAATATTCTGTTCCGATCGGCATAAAGCCCCAGCGGATCAGGGAATTATGTAATAACATAATGATCCAATAAACAATAACGTATTTGATCCAGGAAGACTTGAAGCGGTTGATCACATTTAAGTACGGATCATCCCCATATTTTTTTTCGCTATACATAAACCCGGAGATAAAAAAGAATAAGGGAATATGAAATTCATAGACAAAATCATGTGCCCAACTACATGCATGTCCCAAAACAACACAAAGGATTCCTATCCCTTTTAACACATTCCAATATCGTCGATCCGGCATGATCGGATTCTGTTCTATCATTTGGCAACTCCTTTCGACAGTCTATTCCAAAATGCCTGTAACAGTAATGGCAAGCCAATACCCAATACTAAATACAAAGGGATCAGCATATTGTGATTTCCTAAATAATGTTCATACATCATAGAAATATCCTGATGATATCCTGCATAGATACGATCAATGCCGCGGATAATCATAAAATGGGTTCCCATCAAAAGGAAGGATGCCTGTCCCATTTTGACGAATAAACTGCGCAGATAATTGCTTTTTTGCAAAACACAGATTCCCTTTGCCAGACACATACAGACATAAAATCCCATAAATGCAGTCAGATACATGATCGGACTGACGTATCCATCCACCAGGCTATACAAATGATCTCTACTATAGATCGCAAGAAGCAGAAACAGGATGATACCCGCCCAGTATTTTATGTACTTTTCCAGATCGGACATATAATTGCGTAAAAGATAGCCAGCCCAGAAATATGGTTGTACCGCAAAGGCGATCTGCATATGTGCAGGCAGATCCCAGCCATAGGCGATCATAAGATAGCCCACGATACTGCTGCATCCTATGACAATTCCCTGAAAGAGGAATTTGATCTTTTTACTTTTAAACCGTTCTTCCAGCATACGGCTGTAATAGATAACAAAGCCCATGAAGGCAGAGCCGATCACAAGCACCGGAACAAACCACAGCGGACCTGCCAGAAGTTCATTTCCGTCTCCGATGACAGCGTACGCCATTTGTTCCACCATCTGTGCTTTTGTATAAAGCGGCTCATCTATGCGCAGCATATCATAATACCCCAAGACATTATGAAGTAAAATATAAACGATATATAAAGCAACATATTTTACCCAGGACTTCATACGCCCTTTGAGATTATCATATGGGGCATCCCCGTATTTTTGCTCATTATACATATAGCCTGAGATAAAAAAGAAAAGGGGCACATGAAACAGATAGACAAAGTTCTGCACCGGCATAGCACAATGTCCGAGCACAACGCAAAAAGCGCCGATTCCCTTTAAAATATTCCAGTAATCCCTTTGCAATTTTCCATTTTCATCCGTCATTACATTATTCATTGCGTTTTTCCATTTCTTCGGTACGAGACAATAATCTTTCCTGCGTTTTTTCATAAATGCTGTCTGTTTCTTTTTCATGTTCCGGCAGTTCGTACTTTTCTTTCAGATAGTCTGCCATATAGTCTGTGATCTTAAATGCACCACGATAATTCACATGCATATTCTCGTTGAAATCCGTTTCATAGTCCAAGCCGATCTCATCTACACGATCGTTCAGATCCAACACTTCATAGCCTCGGTCCTCAATCTTCTTGATATAATTGTAGTTGGCAAATTTGTCCTCTTCCAGATTATTCGGGGTATTTGTAAAGAGAATGTTTCCATCGAAAGTATCCAGATAATCCAGCAGTTCCTCTAAATACTGCTGGTTGTCACTTGAAACTTCCAGTGGCTTTGCGCTTCTTCTTTCCAGTGTTTCCTGTTTATCAAAACTTTCTGTATCATCATAGATATAGTAGCCCATAAAACTATCCGCATCCTGTCCAAAATCTGCCGCCGTCAACTGACTCCAGCGATTATGATAGAGCGTGAAACTAAAGTAGTAATCAAACGCATTGACACGGCTGCCCGTTTTTTTCTCCAAACGTTCCACCATATCCTTTATGGCTTGTGTCCGATTATGCGAAAACCGCATAGAATCCGTTACACGCCGAATATAGTTATCACAGAAGATCTCATTTCCCATCACATCATAATCATATGCCAACATCCGGATATCGATCAGATAGACCTTGGGATCCTGTGTCTTTTGCACCTCCTGCAAGAGATATTTCGTCAGTGCAACCGGTTGGCTTGCCGTTCCAAGCCCATACATCTGCACGCCATTATGCGCGTAGGCTTCTGACGGTATAAAGGACGACTGTACCGCACTGGCACCAATCCATACGGCATCCAGACTATTTTTATCCAGCCTGTAAAAGGTATCAAATTCTGCTCTGGAATGTGTATCGTCAGATATCCTAAGCACCTGCGCCGCTCCCCCAAAGAGAAGCGCCACCACCAGAAGAAATGCAATGATTTTTGTTATGTGTCTTTGTTTCGTTTTCAATATGTACTCCTAGAACTGTCCATATATAAAGGATGATGCATCGTAACCCGGACCGTAAACACCGCAGATCAAGACTGCAAATAACAATACAAGATAAAGGATCCAGCGGACCGGCAATGCCTTCTTTGCCACATACATCCGCACATCCTCTTTTTGCTTACCATAGGAAATCAGCCATACAATGACAGCTCCGATAACAAGAAGGAACCAGTCTGCACGCGATGCCAGTGGCAAAAGGGATGAAAGATTTGTCGGTTTAAAACATCTTGCCCACATACGAAAACCATCTTTCATGCTGGCAGACCAACTAAACGATATGCTGGCAGAAAATAATACAAAGGTACGGATCCGCTGCCAGAGTTTCCATCCAAAACTCTGCGTCGGGATATGCATCTTCTCTATACACCATTTACCAATCGGCTCTAAAATCTGCCCACCAACGATCATAAGAAAGAAAAACAGACCGGATCCGAAAACAAAGGTCCATGCTCCGCCGTGCCACAGACCTACAACCAGCCAAGTAAAAAACAGACCGATCCATGTCGTCATCTTCTTTCCCATTTTCTTGCCGTATTTCTTTTTCCACTTTTTAGCCCGCGTCTGCAAGCCTTTTGTTTTCAGGATTGGATACATGACATAATCTTTTACCCAGGCTCCCAAGGTAATATGCCATCTTCTCCAATATTCGGATAGTGAAGTCGCATATAATGGTGTATTAAAGTTCTCCGGAAGTCGTATGCCAAACAATTCCGATGCCCCTAACACAACATCCATACATCCGGAGAAATCCATGTATAACTGCCATGCGTAACCGAGTACCCCGATCAACACACACCATCCATAAAAGTCTCCCGACCAGATCTCCTGTACGATCGGCGCCATACGATCCGCGATCACCAGTTTCTTGAAAAGTCCCCACAGAATGCGCTGCAATCCAAAACAAAAGCCCTGATAGTCAGCTCGGTTTCCCGCATACAAATCCTGTTCGATCTCCTGATACCGCGTGATCGGACCAGAGATCATGATCGGAAAGTAAATGCCAAAAAGGCAAAACTTCAAAAAATTCCTCTGCGGGCTGACAACGCCCCAATAGACATCCAAAATGTATGCGATATAACTTAATGTATAATAAGAAATCCCCAGCGGTGCTACTATCTGCCAAAGGGACAAGGTACTTTCCTTTCCCAGCAGATGAAGCAGGATATTGCCATTGGTCACAAAGAAGTTCATCTCTTTGTAATAAAGCAAAGCGCCTATCTGAAAAAGCACTGCCAGACAGGTAAGGATCCCTGCGGTATTTATCTTTGTAGAAACACCCTCCCTCTGCTGCTTGTCCGTCCGGATTGCCGCGCCATATGCCACTAGGATCTGTAAGAGTGTGACGACAAACAAACGGAGTGATCCACAGACCACATAAAAGAACAGACTCGCCCCAAGCAAGACAAACCAACGTTTTTGCCGCGGCACCAGACAGTACAGTAAATATATGACTGCCAAAAAGGCAAAAAATTTAAGTGACGTGATTGCCATGTCCTTCCCCGCCTACTTAGTCGCTCTCTCGATGATAATATCTACCATCTCACCTACATTTTTCATTTCATGTACTTCACCCATGGTAAACTTCATGCCAAACTGATTTTCAATCTCAACTACCAGATTGATATGCTCCAGGGAATCCCAATCTTCAATATCATCCGATGTGGTCGCATCGGTCAATCGGATATCTTCATCATCAAAAACATCCCAAAAAATCTCATGTAATCTTTCAAATACTTCTTCTCTACTCATCTGTTTGTTCTCCTTTTCTTTATCTCATGCCACCGGTAATGGCAATATTTTGTCCGGTAATCGCCTCTGCTGCATCAGACAAGAGATATGCCAGCATCGGCACCACATCATCCACTTGCAGATTGCGTTTCAAGGGACTTTTGGCTGCATTTTCTTCCACGATCAAATCCGGCAGATCACTGAGGAATTTGGTGTCGATCATCTCCGGGGAAATGCCATTGACTGTGATCCCCTTGCTATCATATTCTGTTGCCAGAGCTTTCATCAGACCCAACAGGGCATACTTGGATGTCACATAAGCACTCTGATACTTAGGTGGCAGTCCCAGACAATAGGATGTCAGCATGAATACAACCCTGCCATACTTTTGTTTACTCATATGTGGCATAAAACTCTGTAGTATATGAAAAATAGATCTGACCGAAACTTCAAATGCCTGATCTAATCTGACCGGATCCATCTTGTGAAACCGCTCATTCGTAGTCTTTGGCGCTGCCAGATGCACGATATGGTCCGGCAGCCACTGTTCTTTTATCATCCCATCGATCATCGCCCGTACTTCTTTGGAATCTGCCAGATCTGCTTTGACCTTTTGGATCTTGCCCGGGAACTTTTGCGCAAGAGCGTCGATACTCTCATGACTATGACAATAATGTGCTACGATTGTGTCATACTGATCTGCTATTTGCAGGATCAATGCCTGCCCGACATCTGATGATGCCCCCGTGACAAATAAGACTTTTTTCTCTCTGCTCATTATAGCATGCACCCCGCTTTCAAAATACCTTTCGAAACTGTCTTACCTGTCTGGTTCCTGATCACAAACTTGATCGTCAGACGTCTGACAGATTCATGTATTTCCTTCACTGTGCCACTAATAGTCAGCTTATCTCCTATGTAGACCGGACGTGCGAAATCAATCTCCACGCCATGGATCAGGCAGTATTTCCCCGGCAGGTAGACACCTCCCAGCGTAGATATCTGCGATGCGATCAACATGCCATAAACCACACGATCTTCATATCCTCTGGCTTTGGCAAATTCTGTATCGTTATGTAAAGGATTGACATCACCGGATATATCCCGGAACTTATCCATCATTTCCCGGGTGATCTCAACTTGAAAAGATTCACTCAGACCCAGACTTATTTCTTCAAACCGATATTCTTTCATCTGTTTTCTCCCTTAGTAAACTCAAGACCAAAACACATGCGGCAAACACACTGACTACCCATTCTCTCCACTCCAGATGTGGATGCAAAGATGCATGATTATTGACAACCACATACCAGAGGATCGGCGAACATGCTACGAGAAATGAAATAAGGACTGTTATCTTTTGAAAGATCGGTTTTTGCTTTTTATACAACATATAGGCGATCACACCGACCAGGAAGATCACTCCAAGCAGGACTGTCGTCCATCCGACAAAAGCATGAAGATTAATGCGGAGTGCCGCCATAGGGCCAATCGCCATCCCATACTGATTGTCTCCAAAGTTGTCACCGGTTCCTGTTCTTCGCAGTACATTGATCCAGCCGTCTCTTAAAATATTTTCATGGGTAAAGGCAGTTGCCCAGATCCACTTCATAAACCACAATCCGGCATAGCCGATCAAAAAGGAAACTCCCTTGCCCACGATCTTCTTTACATTCTGTAAAAATCCGTCCTCACGATATAATAGATAGTAAGTCAGAACCGGAATGGCAAAGGCAACCAGCGGATAGGTCAAAAAGTCAAAGAATGCCACCAGCATACCATCGATCAGGAATATGTAAGGGATCTGTTTTTCCTTTTTGCAATACAAAAGTAAGAGCAGGGTCAACTGCATGGCATAATAGATGGTAGACAACTGAAAGGTCTGCGCAATCGCAACCGGATTCATGGCAATGATAGTTACCGCATACGCAATACAATATTTTCCCAATCTCTTATAGAGCAGGCAGAAGATCCATCCTGTCAAAAAGACCATAAGCATAGCATGCAGATAATAGATGTCCTGCACATTCATAAACATCAGAAGCGGTTTCAAAAATACCAGATAGCCATGCCAATATCTGGCATAGTTGACATAAGACAGATCGCCTTGCGCATCATTTGCATAGTTCATCAAGGTATCTGCCCAATCTCCCCACTGATTTTCCAGATATGCCCCGGACGGACACAGTAGGGCATCCTGCAATGAACCGTTGAAATCCGGTGCGATGGCTTCTAATAACATAATAATGTTGGTGTCTGTATCGTAAGTATCATAAAAATTGGAAATACTCATATTGTAATCATCATTTTGCAAACGGATCGTATTGTCTGATTCGATAACATGCTCTACCATGCGATTTCTTGGCAATTTATAGACAAGGCATAAAAGCCCCACCAATACTATACTGCTAATGACTACAATCCCTATCATTTTAATCAATACTTGGATGTTTTGCTTCACTTTCATCTTATCTGCACTCCACTGCTTTCTTTCTTCTATCTGTCCAGAACCATGCCAGCCACATTAATGGTGCAAAAACTGCCACCAGCCATTCTCTCCATTCCAGATGTGGATGCAGGGAGCAATGGTTATTCAATGCCACGATCCACACAATCGGAATGATTGTCAGTAATGCAAAGATCACAAACATTCCCGCTGCTCGCTTCGTAAAACCAGCCTTATGCCGGATCATATAAATGACCAGAACAACCGCAGCACATAGGAGCAGGAAGACCATGATCCTGACCGGTCTTGTGCCAAAGGCATGTAAATTCTCACGCATGGCTGCTGCCGGACTGATCTCCACGTTAAAAGCGCTATCCACATCCGACATCGCGCCTTTTCCTGTTCGGTGCAGAACACTTTCAATGCCCTCGGCGATCACGTTCTCATCCGTAAACAAAGATGCTAGGATCCACTTGCTTACCCACATTCCGGCGTAGCCTAATAAAAAGGCTATACCATAACGAATACTCGCAAGCAGATTATATAACAGGTCTTGTTCTGAGAATACCAGCACAAAACAAAGAGGAACCACGAATGCCACCGGCGGATAAGTAAGGAAATCCAAAAATGCCAGAATAATACCATCCATCACAAAGGCATACAGGAAAAGATGTTCCCTTTTTTCCTTGTCATCCCAGCAAAGTACCATTATACATGTAAGGATCATCGCATAGAAGACACTCGAAAGTTGAAATGACCTCGCAATATAAGGCGGATTAAAAAGTGCAAGCAGGACAAGAAACGGTCCAACGTATGCTTTTTCTTTTTTATAGATCAAAAGCAGAGTGGCAAAACACAAGCCACATAAGATCAAGGTATTGATCTGATAAATCTCATTCAGGTTAAAGAAAACAAACATGGGTTTCAAGAACAGCACAAAACCGTGCCAATAACGCGGATAGGTTAATTTATTATCCTCACTATAGGCTTTCGCATGTGCATCATTTTGCAGAGTATTGACCCAGTCTCCAAAGAAATCCCGGATATAATTGGAACTCGGTGCCAGCAAGGCATCTTGGAAAGCCGTGTGTTCTCTCGGCGCGATCACCTCTTCTAAGGTAATGATATTGGTCTTGGTATCATATACATACCCGTCTATATTCGCGTTGATATTATTGTCATCGCACAGGGCATATAAAAGATTTTCTGACTCCTCTATATGTTTTACAAAAAGATCGCGCGGTATCATATACGCAAGCGTCAGCAAGAGTATTGCTGCGATGGCACACCCTATCACAAGCCCTATTGATTTGACATAATCTTTGATCCACTCTTTCAATTTCTTTACCTCGTAAATTCTATGATCGACTCTGCATCGATGAAGTCATTGGATACCATCCAGAATGTCAGAATGATCAATGGATAGATCACAACAACCGGCTCTAAAACCACTTTTTCTTTGATCCACAGTCGAAATGTATTCCATGATGTCTGAAATGCCAGATCCTGACAATACAGGATCAACAGCAGTAACAGGTAATATACAAAAGCATATATGACCGCCCGGCAATAATCGCCCAGATAAGCCCACAGCAAAAAGCCCGGAACGGAGCCAAGACCACACAAAAGATAAGCCAGTCTGTGCCGTCCATCTGTCTGTTCTTTTATCAGAGAGGCAAAAAATTGAAAGATGGCATAAGTATATGGCAGAAACAAAAGAACAATGACCAGGAAGCGTTTCCCTGAAATACGCCCCTGCACATCTGCTGCAAATCCATAAGTTTCCTTTGCCAGAACAAATGCCACGAAAGCCATAACGACCATCCCTGCCGCCTGCACCATATTTCTCTTGTTATCTTCCCACATGCCCTTTGCCAATACTGCCGCGAACAATAATGCTCCACCGGAAAATACGATCATCGGACAGATATATGCGGCAAGCAGGATGCCCGGCAGGACAATACCATCACATCTTCCGTCCAAAAGTGCCACAATGCATAAGAGTATGATGACCCACGCGTACAGATCCGGTGATCCCATATAACTGTCGCAGATAAACATCGGCATCAGGCATACGGCAAGCAGCGTTGCCATATAATAGATCCCGCTTCTATTTTCTTTACTGACCTTGCGCAGCGCCTGCCCAGCCACTCCGATCAAAATAAGGAAAAATACTGCCGTCATCCCCTGTATGATACGTCGGTTCCCCAGAATGGATAGTGCCCACAGGTGCTGCATCATATTTTCATTGTAATAACGCAAGACACACAGAAAACCAAAACCTGCCAAAGCAAGCAGAAAGGTCATATCTTTTTTTTGTAATTTATCTTTCATCCAAATCACCTCATCCTCTAGTAGAACAATATGCCCTTACTTTGCATAAAGCGCTGTAAGCCCTTGACTAACATGTCGATATCCACATCCATATAAGGGACAGTCAATACTACCAGAGTAAAATATACCAACCATGCAGGATGTTTTTTTACTCTATCTACGACAACTTTTGTTTCTTCCGTAACCAGTGGATCCCGCAAGATCAACATTGCCAGAATAATAAGCAGATAGTAAGTAACCACTGCCAGAATCCAGCGACCATAATCTACCTTCAAGAGCATATCCGGTAAAATAGTCAGGGAACCGACCGCTAACGCAAGATATTTTAACTTGGCAAACAGGTCGTCCGCTTTCTTGATGATCCTTACGAAAGCCCTTGCCAGAACAACGATCGCCGGCAAAAGTATCAGCAGATAAAGGACTAATTGCACATGGTTCATATATACAAAATCCGTCTCCGCACCGGAAACATCAATGCCTAAGACCTCATGATACAAGAGAGTCGTATGATAGATTCCCTGATAAGATACATTGGTCGCATCCCGCAAAACAGTCTCAAAAATGTCATTGCCATTGGTGCGGCTGAACAACTCAAACCACAAAAACATACCGGATCCTATCAGAAAAGTCAGGAAAAACAAAATGGTATTTTTCTTATTCTTTCGTGTCATCATATAATAAAACTGGATCACCAGGATCACATTAAAATACATGAGGACGAAGCCCTGATGGAACATGATACCCAATGCCGCAAATGGCAGGGACAACCATTCTGTCTTTTCATTCATCAATGCCATAAAACCCAATAACATCATCCATACCATGCAAAAATCTACACGCAAGAAATTGTATGCATAGGTAAAGGTTGCTACCATGGCAATATGAAAGGTCAGCAAGATGTATTGCTCTGCCTTTGTCACCATGCCATTTTCCATATCACTCTTCTTTAAAACATGATAGGAAAAATATAAAAGGAATACGATAAACAGGACCGTTACCACATTGGCAAATACCAAGGCATTCTGATATTGCATCATATCTACCGGTATCACCGCATCCAGGATATGGTAGATGGTTCCAAGCAGGGATCTTGATGTAAATCCATATTCATAGGACAGCGCAAGCATAGTCGTATTGTAGGATCTGACCCAGCCTCTGTAATTTGTAACAAAGGTTGCCAAATCCACAAAAGCCAGCATCATGATAAACTGTCTGATATTGTAATTTGCCTTTACAAGTTTCTCTTTCATTTTCCTCTTTTCTCCTGCGTTTCCTATTTTTATTGCCACGGAATCCATATATGCAGATGCATATTCAGGATATTAACGATCCTCTCTGTCAGCGGACAGATGCTAATATGCATGAGCGGCTGGAACAAAAGCGGGTATATCAACAATAAGACCGCATATGGATATTTGCTTCTTAGCCTGTCTACTGTCTGCCGGCTCACCTCTGTCACTGCCGTATCGCGCATTGCAAGCAGTGCCAATAATACGACGGCATAATAACTGATGATGGAAAAGATCCAGCGACCATAATCTACTTTTAGTATCATATCCGGTAAAATCGTCAGGACACCGGCAAGCACAATGATATACTTTACCTTGTCAATCTTTGTTTTTGCCAAGCCAAGCAGTTCCCGCGCAAAGCCTAGCGCGATCAAAATATAAGGCAGCATAAACAGGCAGTATAATGGAAATTCCACAAAATTTTGCTTGTGATACTCCCATTCCTTGGCTGATAGGTCCACACCCAGGATCTCATGATCCACAACTTCAATATGATAATCAGCATCCGGTCCCATGCTGCATGCCGTATCGATCAAGTGATCCGCGAATTTTTCTCCATCAATATGTGAAAAACCCTCAAACCAGATAAATAAAGCAGACACCGTAAGCATGGTCGCCAAAAACATGCCCAAATATTTCCGGCTGGTCTTATTTGAAAAGATAATCCTCAAGTCTTCCTGTCCCTTGACCGCATCCAGTGCTTTATATAATTGCATCGCCAGCACCATTCCCATATACATGAAAACATGTCCCTGATGGAACATCACGCCAATGGCAGAGAGCGGCACCGCCAGCCATTCTGCCTTTCCATAGACCATAAGAAGCACAGACAGCATACTGCACATGAGACAATACATGTCCAATCTTCCCAGATTATACTCACTGGAAAACATAGGGATCGCTGCAATAAAATATAAGATGATAAAATACCGGGCACTCTGTTTTACCTTTTCGTCGCTCATTCTCAGACACTTCATACAAAAGAGGAAAAGTAATACAACAAAGACCAGAAAACATCCTTCAAAAAAGAGCATTGCCCAGCCGAAAGTATATAAATCCCAAGGCAGGATCCGGTTTAAAACACCATAAATCGTCCCTAGTAGCCCACGGGAAATAAAGCCATACCCATAATGAAAAGCAAGCATAGTCGTATTGATATTGCTTGTCGTTCCCGCAAAATTATTCCAGAATAGTACAAAGGTAAAGAGGATCATTGCCCATGTAAATTTATTTTCTTTTATCTTCATCTATTTCAATCTCCTCTTATAAAGAATCCAGTCTCCAACGTATGGTATTTTCCCGATCAGACGGACCAGCCCCCAGGCAATTCCCCAAACCAACAGATAGGTAAGAATCATTTTCAAATATAGATTGCTGTTCCACTGACTAAGCCACGGCATCATCATGAGTGCGATCATATTATGTATAAGGTAAATACCAAAAGAATCCTGTGACAAACGCTCCACGAAGGAACAATTCTTTTGCACAAGAAACATCGCAAAACCAAACAGTGCCAGACTGAGCAAAACAATCCCCGCGTGGTCATACCAAAGACTCACGTTTTCTCCCCTTCTGTGCTGGAGCCATAAATAGCCCTCACATCCAGCCAAAGCGAAAATGCCTGCCAGACTGTATATGGTGTAAGCAGCTTTTTTGTGTTCTACCAACGCTGTATGCCACCTCTTGTATGCTCCGCCAATCAGCATATACATGGCATAGGTTATATGTTGCGCCATACTCTCTTGGGCAAAATTCTGCAGCAACAATACAAGTGCCCATAGCAAAATGACGGTAATGAGGCATCCCCGATTGGAAAGTTTTTTCCAAACCAGTGCAAAAACAGGCAAGAGCAAATATAACCCCAATATAACCGGCAAATACCAGGCATGTGACAAAGTTGGTTCCTTAACGAACAACAGGCGCAAGACAAGATTTTTTCCCACAAATGGATTTCCCTGCACGAAAACCGAAAAGCCCTCATAAATGATAAACCAGATCTCTGTCAGCAGGAAAAGATGCAGCCATTTATGTAAATAAAAACTTTTCCATTTTCCATCGCTATAGTCTCGATCTAGCAGCAGATAACCTGTAATCATAAGAAAGAGCGGCACACCACATCTGCCAAAGATTAACAAAGTATATAGGATGATCTGTCTTGCACCAGACATCTCCTGATACCCCAGCCAAAACAGGCAGTTAACATCAATCACATGACACATGATAACCATCAGGATTGCTAACGCACGGATATAATCAATAAATAAAATTCTTTTCTTTTTCATTTTTATCTTTCATCCATATCACTCACATTTGCAAAAACATTTTCCGAATCAGCGGTACCCTGCTCACCAGACCAACCACAACGTAACATACAAACGCTACTGCGAACGTTTTTATCAAATTCATCCCTATAAAATAATGGAATTGCAACCATGAAAAACAAGTTGTCCATGAAAATACCGCCAGTAATATGTAATGCAGATAATAAATTCCCAGTGTATTTTGTCCTATGTATTCTCCTATGATTTTGCTTGCCAAGTTCTCGCGGTCGGAAAATAGGCTCTCACATACCCCATACAGCCCTATTGCAATCAGGGCGGTAGATAATCTGACATAGCCAAAACTCAGATAAGTGTCTCCCCATATCAGTAAGCCGGTCTCACGGTATTTGATAAACATAAGCCCCATAAGTCCGATTACCAGACATATCCCCGATAAAGGCAATCGCCATCTATAGATCCGCCCACATTCTTTTCGATCAACGCCTTGCTGATATTCCAGTAAAAATGCTCCCAACAGAAAATAAAACAGCAAATTATTATTGTTGCCAAAAGTCAATATGCTATTCCATGCCTGCAATGGCAGTTCCCTTCCATGTATGATCTGTCCAACCAGCCAATTCACAGATGGAAAAAGGATACCTGTCAGACCGGATAGGATCATGATAAAGAATGTAATCTGCCTTCCCAGTGTACCGCCGGTAAACAGGAAATAGGTAATAGGATATACGATCATAAGCCCCAAATAGGCGATCATATACCACATAAGACCTGTATCCACGCCCTCGTAATCCTGTAAAAAGAACAGATACTTGATGCATGTCCAAAGGGAAATCCCGGTGATCTTTCCTGCAATCCTATAAACCACCAAATACAGCAAACGCCAGCAGACCAAAGTCATATACATAGATCCAAGGCGTTTCCCGTGTTTTTGCCATGTAAAATGTCGGCTCTGATGCAGTACTGCCCCCGATGCCATAACGAAACAGGGAACGGCTCCCCAGGCTAAGGTCATCATCAAATTTCCTACCACAGAATGATAGGGCAGCAAAACGCCATGACAATAGATCACCAGGAGCATACTGACACCTTTTAACACATCCAAATATACAATTCGACTCGTCTTTTGTTGCATAACTTTTTCCATAACCTCTACCGCATCAATACCTTGCGCAGCCCCGTCAGTTCGCGTCCCATCCTGCCCTCGATCAGACCGATCAGCTTTTCCATGAACTCCTTATACTCTACCGTTCTGCCATAAAGCAGCATCAGCAGGATATTATACATAGCCGTACAAACGACAAGTTTTAAGAAGATCTCCAGCAATCCGCCCATGACAATAAAACTACAGACAAAATAAGTAAATCCACCGACTGCCACCGCAGATGCCGTATAGATAGAAAACATCTTGAAGTAATGGCTGACGCTCTTTTCAAAACCGTGCTTGTAGGTGACCAGTGCCTCCACCCAGAAGCAGACACCAGCCGTCGATACAAAAGTACCGATCAAAACACCAACCAGACCATACTTGATGACCAGAACAATAGAAACCACAAGGTTTACGATCACTTCAAAGATCGGCTTGTAACGATCGTACCAATACAGTCCCATCGCATCACGGAAATTCAGTGTCACTTTGCGCATACCGCTCATATAAAAGTTCAGTACAATCAAAAACACAACACTCATCGGGAAAAGATAATCTTTGCCCGCCCAGACCTCGATAAACGGATTGAACATGACAAGAAAGGTCACTGCCGCATAAGAATGGATCCAGAAGCCGATAAAATTCAAGGTCTTATAGATATGAAAAACGCGTTCTTTGTCATCCGTGACGCTAAGGTTTCCGATACTTGCGACAAAGGAACCCAAAATGCCATTGATGGCTGTATTGACACTTCCCAGAAGCATACGGTAATTGTCAAAAATACCAACTGTCACCAGTCCAACAAAAGCAGAGATAATCAGACTGTCTGTATTGTTGACCATGACATCACCCAACTTGTGCATGAACATGGCACTGACATTCTTAAAGATGCTCTTCTGTGTTTCCTTGGATGGCAGAGACTTGCGATCCTTTTTCAGATACGGATACATCCGGTCGCATTTCCAGGCGATTGAAAGATTGGTCAGGATATTGCATATGATCTGCATCAAAAGATATATGATGAAATTTTCAAATACCAAAAGAACAATGATCTGCGCAATGAACTGGATGGTCATAAAGGCTGTCACATAAAGCGTACTGATATAGCCTTTTTGATGTCCGTCGATCAGCGCTCTCTTATAGCCCCATAAATAGGACACGACCGTATTCAACAGATAGAGCAGATAAATCCCTGTCAGCCCGCTGATCCCGGGATCGTCCGCAATAAAATATTTTAAGAAAGGAACCAGACAAAGTCCTGCTACCGTGATAAAACCTGCTACATAAGAGTAGAGTTTGCGGTAGAGGTTCATCAGTTCCGTGATCTCTTTTTCATCTTCGCGCGCGATCGGGCCATACATATGGTAGATCATGGCTGTTCCGATACCGAGTTCTGCCAGAGAAAGCACGGAAAGGATATTGCCAAACAATCCCTGCACGCCCAAATACTCCTGTGACAGGACGCGGATAAAGATCGTACGTGCCACAAAAGAAAGTATCAAATTCACAATATAAGAGCCCGAATTTGCCAGAGCATTTAAAAAAGTATTCTTTGTTCTCATTTCACCTATCCTTGTATGCCCGGACACAATGCACCTAGCATATTATTAAATTATATTTTATCTTGATGTAAAATTCAACATTGGGTATGATTATCCTAAGTATATATGGGAAATATGGCAGATTTCTGCCGGAAAATGAGGGGTTTTATGGAAACAAACGTAAAAAACGCAAAAATCAGTGTCATTGTGCCGGTCTATAACACACCGACCTTACACCTGAACCGCTGCATTGACAGCCTGCTGCAGCAGGACTATACAAATACCGAGATCATTTTGGTGGATGACGGGTCTAGCAGAGATTGCTGCGCTGTTCTGGAACAAATTGCTACTCGTGATAACCGCATCCACTTATTTCATAAGGAAAACGGGGGCGTAAGTTCTGCCCGAAATTTGGGACTTAGCAAAGTAACAGGAGAATTTTTGACTTTCATGGATTCTGATGACTATTTAGACTCTCACGCCTGGTCGCTCTGTATAGAATCCATGCAAAGCCACGACTCCGATCTGGTCTGCTTCGGCTGGCAGGATCATCTTGCCGATGGCACTCTGGTCGACCACTGCATTACGCAAGACTATTCTATGTCCACTATTGCCAAACATTTAGAAGCCATGAGACACATAACGCCAATAGAAGAAACACTTGCTTCCGGTCAAAAGCGTGTATCACTCCCTCGCTCGAAAGAAAGCAATCAGCCTCTTGTCTGTGACCGTGAAACACTTCTGACCGAAATCGCCTCTGACAATATCCATTATGGCGGCGGCTATCCTTGGAATAAGATCTGGCGTACCTCTGCCCTGCGGGATGCGGACGATTCCCTGCCTCTTTATGATGAGTCACTTACCATCTACGAGGACAAACTCTGGGTACTGGAAGCCGGTGCACGGATTTCCTCTGCCCTTATCATGCCTCATATCCTGTATCATTATATGTTTTTGCCTGGCAGTCTGACCCACAAGGACACGGACATCATCGACCGGCAGCCACTGGCATACAAAGCATACGACAAGATCCTGGATTTTCTGGAAAAGGATTTTCCGGAAGCCTATATCAGAGCCTACAACTTCTATTTTGATGTGATCTTTGATGACATCCATGTCTTAAAAGATGCCAGACATCGCGATCATTATCAGAAGCAATACACCGAGACCATGGCAACTTATAAAAGGCTATGCAAACGCATAGCCCCTCGTACCTTATATTATCCGGTCCGGTCACCGCAGTTTTGCAGTTGGCTGAAGGAACGCACCCTTCCCTAAGCCTACCACCAACCCAAGCCCAGCCCAGTATTGATATAACCGGCAAGTTTGGCAACGACGCTGCAGATTGCCACATCCCAAAGCGGCTGGAAGATCAGCGGATACAAGAGCATGACAAGAGCCGCAAATCCGTGTTTTTTGATGCGCTCCACTGCTAGGACAAACTGCCTGCCGACAGCCTCATCCCCCATGGCAAACAGTGCCAGCAAAACAACGCAATAATAGGCGATGATCGCATACATCCAGCGTCCGAAATCCACCTTTAAGAGCAGGTCTGGCAGGATGGTTCCTGCCCCGATGGCAACAAAGATATATTTTATCTTATTTTTTTTCTCTGCCGCCTGTGCGATCAATCCTTTAAAAAAGCGCACCATAAGCAGGATATAAGGCAGCATCAAAAGAATAAATATCGGAAACTGCACCGCATTCATACGGTGGTATTTTACCTCACGACCTGTTAGATCGATCCCTAAAATCTCTTTATCCACAACGTCCTGATGGATTTTCCCGTTTTTACACAATTTCTTGGCACTTGCCACAATCTCCTCATAGATACCATTGCCATTGGCATGAGCAAAAAGTTCAAACCAGAAAAAGAGAATACATGCCACCAGCAGGGACAAAGCAAAGATAGTAATGTATTTTTTGCGTTCTTTGCCCTCTGTCGACAGTATCTTATACATGAGCAGGACTAAAATGATGTTAAAAAACATAAAGACATATCCCTGATGCACCATAACGCCAAGGGCTGAGATCGGGATCAGAAGCCACTCTGCCTTACCTTGGATCAAAAGCATAGCCCCAAGAAGGCTTAAGAATACGCAATAAATATCCAGTCTGCCAAAATTGTAATGACTGGCAAACATAGGCACGGTAAAGATCGTCAAAAAGAGCATCAGATAGCGCATGACATCCAGATATTCTGCCCTGGCTCTTTTTAAACACAGGACAAAGAGCCCCAGCACCGTTGCATAAAAAAGCATCGTGATAACAAGCGTATAGCCCACACAAGCCTGATAGGTCATCATGTTGACCGGCAATATTTTATCCAGTCCCTGATAGATGGTTCCGATCAGACCTCTGGAAATAAAGCCGTATTTATAGGAAAATGCCATCATGGTCCCGTTGATTCGGTGTACCCACGCCTCATAATAACGCAGGAACAAAAGTGCCCCTAATAAGATCTCCACCAGAACAAATTCTTTTATTTTCCGATTCTTTTCTTCCATTTTCTATCCATCCGTTTTCTTCGGTTTAAAAGTAAGCCCGTTTCCATTTTCAGATTCTTCCCTAGCCCGGCAGTTGCATACCCAGCACTTCCATCACCAGCGTCCGCAACTTGGATGTCGCCCCGGAAATGATCACATCATAAAAAGGCATCAAAAACATAGGGTACAAAAGAACGATCCAAGGCACCGGAATCGTTGCCTTAATCTTTTCCTTGGTCGTCTCCAACTGGTCTGCGACAGCCTTATCCTGCATAACCATCAGGGTCATGACCATAACGATATAATAGGTAAAAGTCGTAAAGGCATAGCGGCCGAAATCTACTTTTAGGAGGTATTGCGGCAGGATCGTACATGCGCCCAGCAAAAATGCCGCGTGTGCCCATTTGCTCCGTGCATCCTTGCTCCGTCCAAACAGGCCTTTGAAAAAGTGAATCACGATCGGCAGATATGGCGCATACAAAACCAAAAATGCCGGGAACTCCGTCCGGTTCAGTGCATGATAACGCGCCTCTGAGTCATAAACATCTTTTCCCAGGATCTCATGCTGGATCACGGATTTATTGTAGCCTTTTCCGTTTTCCGAAAGTGCCTTTGCAGCGGCTACGACCTCTTTATAGATGGATGCCCCATTGCCATGGCTGAAAAACTCAAAGTATAAAAACAAGGCAGAAATGGTCAGGAAAAATCCTGCAAAAAGAAGGATATATTTTTTCCGCCTTTTTCCTTCTTCCGTCATGATCTTATAAAAGAGCGACACCAGAATCAGATTCGCATTGGTAAAAACAAAGCCCTGATGAATACACATGCAAAGGATGCCAATAGGAATGATGATCCACTCGGCTTTTTCATCAAGCAGGGCAAAAAGGCAGATAAAGGTCAGGATATAGAGATATACATCCAGTCTGCCAAACATTTCTTCCGACCAGAACATAGGGAAGAAATAGATGGCACAGGCGATCGCCATATAATACATGTTATGACGATGTTCAGCTTTGACTTTTCGAATGCATTTTCCCAAAAAGACGATTACCAGCAGGCTAAAGAGCCAGGTGATCCCCCAGTTGAACCAGTAGACCGCCTCATAGGTCATCAGATCCAGTGGCAGGATCTTATCCAAGCCTGCCCAGATCGTCCCCAACATACCGCGGGAAATGAAGCCATACTTATAGGACATGGCAAAGAGCGTCGTATTGTACTCTGTCATGGTGTGCTTAAAATAACGCAGATAATAGAATACCGCAAATGCCAGCATGGCTCCGATAAACTGCCTGTATCTTTTTTTCTCAACTTTATCAAATTGCTCTGTCATTTCTACCTCAGTCTATCTACCATAAATTCAAAAATGTCTCATTGATCGGGTTGCTGATTCCTCGCAGCAGCCCATTGATATGCACATCCCAAAACGGTGTCAAAAGCGCCGGCAGCAAAAGCAAAAGGATGGCAAAAGGATATTTTTCTTTGATCTCTGTAAAAATGCCGGTCAACTCCTCCGCCACGATCCGGTCTCCCATGGCAACCAGTGCCAGAAAGATCATACAGTAATAGGCGATCAGGGCAAATACCCAGCGCGCATAATCGCATTTCATCAAAAACAGGGGCAAAAGCGTTCCTGCGGCAATGGCAAGAAAGCCGTATTTGAGCCGTTCTGTTTTTCCTTGAGCCCGCGCCAGGATCCGCCGGAATAGTTTCACCGCCAGAACAATATAAGGCGAGATGATGGCTATAAAAAACGGGATCTCGATCCAGTTCATCACGCGGTAAGGATATTCCACATCGGACAGATCAATTCCCAGGATCTCGTGATCGATCAGGGTATCATGGTAAGTCATGCCGTTAAAAGGCTTTGTCATCGCCTTAGCATTAGCGATGATCTCATCCACATAACGCACTCCATCCGTATGGCTGAAGAACTCGAACCACAAAAAGAGGGCAGAACATCCGATCAGGCTGACCAGAAGAATGACGCCATAATAAATGCGTGCCTTTTTTTCCTTTTCCGACAAAAGCCGATAAACCAAAAGGGCAAGCAGGATATTGTAAAACATAAAGACATAGCCCTGATGGTACATAACACTGATCATGGAAAGCGGCACGATCAGCCATTCTGCCTTTTTTGCGATCAGACACATGGTCCCGATGACGGTCAGCGCCATCAGATAGAGATCCAGTCTTCCGAAATTGCGCTTGTAGGCAAACATGGAAACAACAAAAACAGCGTAAAAGAGGATCAGATACAAAAACCTGCCCAGATACTCTTCCTGACACCGCTTCATGCACTGATAGCAAAAAGCAAAGAAAAGCACATAAAAAGCAAGCGTCACGATGAGCGTAAAGCGGAGCACCATAGCATAATCGATCATATTGACCGGCAGGATATGGTCTATCCACTGATAGATCGTTCCCGCAAGACCTCGCGATATAAAACCATATTTGTAAGAAAATGCCAGAATCGTCGAATTGTAAGGCAGCACTCTCTCGTCATAGTCCAAAAAGAAAATGGCGCATGACAACAAGATCAAAAGCCACATAAAACGGCTGATCTGCTTCTTTTTTGGCATTTGGCTCATTGTTTTTTCTATTCCCATGCTACAAACTCCATACACGCATACTTTTTCATATCTTTCACACTTCTACCCCTGCCATCACGAACACCTTAGTGCCTTTGATGGAACAGGCAATCTCCCTCATTCATGATCCATACGACCAACAGAGAAATGACAAGGTGTATGCTCCATACCGTCAGACTGCTGTAATTTAAGTCCAGATGACACAGGCGGTTGATGAGTTCCATCCCAAGATCAGTCGCCATATTCCACAAAAAGATCGGCATACAGACATTTCCCAGCCAGACAAAAGGTTTTGCCCCAAAGATCTTTCGCAGGATATCCACCTGACATACCAGATAGATCAGACTTGTCCACACAAAAGCGCTGACATACCACAAAGTCCGCAGGCTCTCGTGTCTTTCTGCCAGAACAAGACTGCAGATCAATACCATGGCTGCCAGAATGCAGGAAAGCATCTTGCCCCGCTCCTTGGTCTTTTCTATGATCTGTGCCAGTATAATGCCGGCAAAAAAACTAAAATAACCTCTGCCACTCGTACAGTATAAAAGAGGCAGTCCCAAGGGATGAATCATGAGGAAAATCCCCAATGCCATCATACCCATATAGGATACATTCTGCCACAAACGTCCTCTGACATAGCGCGTCAGCAGATAGTAAATGGCATAGCAGACAAAGAAAACACTGACAAACCAACTCGGTCCGTTGACCGCCAGCGTATCATTGTCAGAAATCCATCCTGTCTGCAAACCCAGCAGCGATACCAGGAGTGCCTTGAGGGAATTTCGCACCCCGGCTCCATCCGGATGCAGGATATAGACACCATAGATAGCATAGCCGACTTTCTGCAAAAGCCAAGTCACCAAAGCAGATGTCATCATCATCGGATAGATCTTTTTCATCTTTGGCAGGATAAAACTACCCAGCCGCAATTCGCCCTCGGACAGACGTTTCTGATAGGACCAGTACAAAAGCAGACCACTGAGCATAAAAAAGATCTCAGACATGCAGACACCATAGCGTGCCAAAAATCCCATGACTGCCGCCTGTATGGGAAAACGTTCCGGCATGGTATGAAACAATTCTGTATAGTGAAAGATATAGGCGATCGCGCAGGCACTCAAGCCCCGCAAGCCCGTAATCTCATTTCGTCTTTTCTGTGTCATCTCTTATAACTCATTTCATTTGATCTATGTTTTCTGTCAGATTTTCTACAAACAGCCTCTTGCCATCGTCAGTACAGGATATGCAGCCATTTTATCTTCTTTTGTGCCAGCAGGATAAGTTCTGCTAAGACTATCGTTACGACCAATACCACGAAATATAGGACTGTCGCATTCCAGACATATGCGGTATATTTTCCAACCATATACTGCAAGCCTTCCATGACGCCATAGTGTATGGTAAAGATCAAAATACTAAGCCTGCGCATATGCGCACAGGCGCAATCCAACCGTTTCCTGCTCTGCTCTCCCATTTTTTCAAAGATGTCCACAGACAAAAGCCACTGCAGGAGGAAATAAGAAGTTGGAATCAAAAAGAACATAGCCCCAGAACTCTGTCCCAGTCCCTTGTCACGGATGACATAGGATTCAATGATCAGGAGTAAAAAACTGATCAGACTCGGCAGGGCGAAGTCCCTGCTGTCGTTTTTTTGTCCTCCCAGTGTCCGTTTATAAGCGATCCACATGCCCAGAGCGCAAAAGAAAAATCCGTAAGTCAGACCATTTCCATACCAGCCAAAAATACCGTAGATGGCAGAGTCAAAATAACCCGCCACCTGCCAGCCATCGGTGATACTGCAATATTCCATCCTTGCCACCGTAAGCAAAAACCATGGTGCCGATAAGAGAAGACACAGTCGCGATCCTAAATATTTTGTCAGGATAAAGACCAGAGGCATAGCCAGCAGGAGGGCTGTCATAAACCACATTGCCCCATAATAACCGCTCAGCCAGTATTTTTTAAGCAGTGCCAAAAGCATCCCGCGGATATTTCCGCACTCCTGCCATGTCCGCGGCAAAACGACAGGCGCATAGATAACAAACCATGCGGTATATAAAGCCATAATACGCTTCATGTAATGTCCCAGCATGCGCCAGGACATCCCCTGTCTCAGATCGCCGGATATTTGTGCAAATATCTTTTCAAAAAACAAAAATGCTGTAATCTGAAAAAAGAGAGGGTCTGCGATACGCGCTATGATGTCATCATAGACAAAGGCTGTCTGTCCTGTAAAAGGACGCACATGAATCGCCACGACAAGAATTGCCATGACAAATTTTGCGATATCGATCGCGCGATACTGTTTTCTTTCTGCTCTTGTATTGGTCATTTTCTTATCTCTCGATCCATCGGCTTTCCTAACACTACTGAAATCCGCATTTTTTGCAAAAGGCATCAATGCCCCGCTTCCAGAGCGGTGCCAGAAATCCGGTGTATAACTTCTGCGCCACTATTCCTACAAGCAGACAGGTTGCCGCATAGACGACCAGCCAGCCCCAAAATCCTGCCACCGAATAGTAAGGATACTGCCCATTGATCTTGCCAAAATACCAATAGACGCCCATGACTGTCTCATGCAAAAGGAATACAAAAAACACACTCTTTGCCATACGATTGATAAGCGGCGACTGGCGGAGCCGCAATGCCCGGAAGAAAAAAAACACGGCAAGTCCCATGACAAATTGCAAAGGCGCATATTTGCCGATCAGATGCTTTACGACCAGATTGGCGGCATCGTCATTTGCCATGACTCCCGGCATCTTGACATACCAGGCGTAAAAAAACGTAAACAGAAAGCCTGTCATATAAATGCCAGCCATCCATTTCTTCCCTGTCGGAAAGATCCAGCGCCTGTAATCGTCCCTGCGCAGATAACCCATGACAAAATAGGTAAGCAGAAAAGCGACCAGATCATTGACAAAATTCATCTGTAGGGTCATGCCATTGATGACAAACCAGATAGCCAAGCCCAGACAAAGCATCCCATGCCAGCCACGGGACAGCCTCTCCATCAGCCGGTTCAGCCACGGATAGACCAGGAGCAGGACCATATAAGGTGCTACGAACCACCATGCTCCACCCAAAATATAGTCTTCTACAAACCAGTTTCCTGAATGGAATCCCCAAAGCCCGCGAATGACAATAAAACGGATGACATAAAGCGTCAGCACCTGTGCGCCAAACGTCAAAAACCGCCGGATTACTGGGCGGTCTTTGCTTTCCAGCAGAAAATAAGATGTCAGAGCGATAAAGGCATAATCCGCCGTGATCGCTCCCCCACTGGAGAGGAACAATCCCGGTGCCACATTCTTATGATAGTCCATATAGAAAACGCCATTATAGAGCATCAGATGATAAACCGGGATCGTCAGCATCAAAAGAATACGGAGCAGTTCAAAGTTGGATTGCCGTTCTTTTTTCTCCTGCGTCATTTATTCTGCCCTTAACTTTGCCTCTCTCTTGGCAAGTTCTAAGTCATGCTGTGCCATGATGCGGCATAATTCTTCATAACTGGTCTTCTGTGGATTCCAGCCGAGTTTGGTCTTTGCCTTGGTCGGATCTCCCCAGAGGTTGACAACGTCTGTCGGACGGAACCACTGTGGGTTGACACATACCAGCATCTTGCCGGTTGCCTTGTCATAACCCTTTTCTTCCATGCCTTCACCACGCCATTCTAGTTCGATACCGTCATTGGCAAAGGCAAGTGTTGTAAATTCACGGACGGTATGCTGAACACCGGTTGCGATAACATAGTCGTCCGGCTGGTCCTGCTGTAAGATCAGCCACATACATTCTACATAATCCTTGGCATAGCCCCAGTCACGCAGGGAATCCAGATTGCCGAGTTCCAGATGATCCTGTAATCCGCAGGCAATACGTCCTGCTGCAAGGGTGATCTTTCTGGTAACAAAGGTCTCACCACGTCTCTCAGATTCATGATTGAAGAGGATACCGTTGCAGGCAAACATGCCGTAAGCCTCTCTGTATTCCTTCATCATCCAGAAGCCATACTGCTTTGCAACCGCATATGGGCTGAATGGGTGGAACGGTGTGTTTTCGTTCTGCGGAACTTCCTCAACCTTTCCGTACAACTCAGAAGTAGAAGCCTGGTAAATACGGCAGGTCTTATCCATGCCAAGCATATGTACTGCCTCAAGGATACGAAGAACGCCAAGCGCGTCCACGTCTCCTGTATATTCTGCTGCATCAAAAGACACGCCTACATGGCTCTGTGCTGCCAGATTGTAGATCTCTGTCGGGCGGACTTCATTTACCACACGGATGATGGAAGAAGAATCCGAAAGGTCTCCATCATGTAAGGTAATGGCATTCTCAGCGATCAGATGATCGATACGCTCTGTGGTCGATACGGAAGAACGACGGATGATACCGTGCACCTCATATCCCTTTTCCAATAAAAACTCTGCTAAGTAACTACCGTCCTGTCCGGTGATACCTGTAATAAGTGCTACATTTTTGCTCATTGCTTGTCTCCTTTGTCCTCATAAAATACTTGTATCATATCATAAAATCAGGGATTTCTCTACCCCTATCACATAGCCGTCCACCTGATAATACTGCAAGTGCGTCTCCTCAGACGGTGGTATATCTGAAATATCAAAAAAGATATAGAGGGTATGCGTAAATTTCTCTCCCTCTTTTCGCTTTTCAAAATGCGCATAGGTCTTTTGATCCGCTGTCCTGCTCATATCCCGGCTCATGTAGGTCACGTTCAAAGACATAGCATGGGCAAGCGCATATTCCTCAAAAATGCAGGATGTCTTTGGATCACACTCGATCCCAAACTGGGTCGGCGGATAAAAGACGATCTCATCCATCTGGTCTCCCAGCATATCCCAGACATCCGACGACAAATACTTTTTGTATGCCGCTGTCATGGTATCCCGGCTTTGAGACGCATCCCTTTCGCCGCCGGTCTCTGCCGCATAGGTATATGCCTGATGCTTGTAGGAAACACCCGGATAGAGATCATAGACCTGTAATACTAAAAGACCGATCAAAAATCCCAGAGAAAACCTGCCCCTGGATCTTTCCAAGAGGAAAACCATGCCATAGATCCCCAATGCCAGCAGTCCATAGTAGACCGGCCAGATCAGGCGCCCCGTCGACCGAAAGACACTGAGCGCCTGATAGATGACCTGCGGATAGGAGATCTGATACAGGATCCTGCTGCCAAGACTCGCCCGCGGTGACAGGGCAAGAAAGGTAAAAACCAAAAAACCGACCAGAATACTGATGATCCAAGATCGCCGGTTGGTTTTTTGCGCCTGCCCTATCTGCGCCTTCTCCCCCTCATGTCTTTTTCTATATTTACCTGCGATCCAGCGGATGCTGCCATAGACCACAAGGCAGGCAAGGAGAAAGATCATGCCAAAGCCAAGATAAGCAAAGCCTTCTTCCTGCCAACCGGATACAGTCGGAAGGGCCGGCAAAAGTGAGGAATAATTCTGTTTACTGAAAATATAGTTCCTGTGATCAATGACGCAAAGATCATTGCTCGGATCAAAAAACTGTAACAGATTAAAAGACAATTCTTCCAGTCCTGTCGTAGAGACAGACACCTCCCCATAAAAATAGCCCATGATATAACAGATCCCAAAAAGGATCAGTCCGGCAACGAGCACTTCCACCAGATAGATTACAAGCAGCCCCTTGTCTTTCTTTCCCGCTTTCGCCAGATACTCCTGCAGATCACTACAGAGCCAGATGCCAAGGATCATAGGCGTAAAATAGGCATTGGTCAGAGCTGACAGACATAAAAGGATGATCCAACGCCCGGCATAACGCCAGCGCCTTCTGATGATCTGTCCCGTTGTTTCCCTCTCTGTCGACGCATACTCCGGCAAAAGGCTACCTCTCCAGACCCAGAGACAAAATGCCGCCAGGATCAAAAAGTGGGCAGACAACGCCGTATGATAAAAAGTCCGTTTCAACATGACCGGTGACAGGACAAAAAAGAGAGAAGAAAGCAGACAGATCTGGCTTCTTTTTGAAAATGCCCGCACAAACAGCGCCCCAAAGCCCCCCATCAGGGCATAGGACAAGAGTTCAAACAAGCCAAAATACTGAAAATTTGCCGGGAGCAGGGGCGATAGTATTTTAAAAAGCAGGGCAAAGAGAGGGATGGAGTCTGTATAGACGATAGACACCGGCTGGCTGTAAATCCCCTCGACCAGCCCCAGTGGAAAGTGCCACGGACTTTTCCGGTAGAAGACCCAGCCCAGATAATGCTGGGTCAGATCCCATAGCCCTTCTGCCTGTGAGGAGTCCGTCAGCCATGCCACATTTGTGACATTTACCACAGCCAGACCATAGATACATACAAAAACTAGGCTGCCCAGCAGACAACCTAGTACAAAAATCAGGTATGGATTTTGTAATCTTTTTTTTATGTTCATCCTGTAGTATTTTTCCATCTAATTCTCCGGCACCGCTCTATGCACACATGTGTCCTATCATATCCATAAGCGTCTGACGCAGTGGGATCTCCGCTGTCCAGCCGATATCCTGTCGGATCTTTTCTGCCGAGCCGATCACGACCTGATTGTCGCCCGGTCTCACAAAGTCCGGATTGACGCGGGTTGTCACGGAAACGCCCACGATATCTGCGATCTGATCCACGACTTCTGCCAGAGACACGCCCTTTTCGCCACAGATGTTATAGACTTCTCCCGCTTTTCCGTCCAAAAGCAGACGGTAGTAAGCACGCACGACATCGCGTACATCCACAAAGTCACGCACAATGGAAGTATCTCCGGTCTCGATCTCGCCGCTTTTTGCACCGCTTTCTGCAATATCTAAGATCCTGCGCACAAAACTCGGGATCACAAAGCGTTCATCCTGAAAAGGTCCCATATGGTTAAAAGACCGGGTCAGCATGATCTGCATGCCAAAACTGTCTGCCAATACCTTTGCCATCATTTCCTGGGAAACTCTGGCAACCGCATAAGGATTGACCGGAACTAAAGGCATATCCTCCTGCAGCGGCAGTTCCTCTTTTTTGACATCGCCGTATTCCTCCGAAGATCCCACCGACAAAAGACGGCAGTCACACAAGTCATGCTTGCGCAATGCCTCTGTCACATTCAAAAAGATGCTGGTATTGTTCATAAAGCAGTCTGCCGGATGCTGCCAACTATAGGCAACACTGGAAAAAGATGCCAGATGCAGGATATAGTCCGGTCGGAAAGTTGCGATCATATCTTCCACTGCCTCTTTATCAAGGAGATTTACCTGCTCAAAGGACATAGCCAGTGTTGGCGCATAGTCCTCCATGGCAAATTTCGGCGGATTGACATCTACGCCAAGCACCTCATAGGACAGATTATTTTCTACAAGATAATTTAGAAAATGACGGCTGACGAAACCGGAAAATCCGGTGATAAGCATTCTTTTCATATCCTATTCTCCCTCAGTTTCCGTCTTTTTGTTTTCTAAGAAGATCTTTCTGGTCACGAAATTGTAGACCATAACAACTGCCGTTGCCACGATCTTAGCGCCCGCTGTTGCAAGGGTAGCACCAACCAGTGCATGAAGCCATGCCCAGTTTGCATAGACAATATCAATGCAGAAAAGAATGATGAGTTCGTTGATGCCCAGACCGAATACACTGAGCACAACAAAGATGATGAATTCTTTTTTACGATCCAGATCATCCCTGCGCTCAAACACATACTTCATAGAAAGGATGTAATTGACAATGACCGATACGACAAAACCGAAAAAGGCACCGATCAACGCCGCCTGTGATGTCCCCATGCCCGCGCCCTGACGAAGTCCGGTCGATACTGCCATGGTAATGACAAAGTCCACAATAAAAGAAATGATTCCTACCACACCAAATTTTAAGATCTGGTCAATTAACTTTTTCATCTAATACTACCTTCCTGTGATCTCTCCGATCACATTTCATCTTTCTATCGGTCTCTTATTATGCAGTGCATCTTGGATACGCACGCCCATAAGACGGAAAAGTGTCTTGATATAACTGATGATAAATTTCAAAAGCTGGCGCTTGGACTCGCCGTACATACGCTTCTGGAAATTGATCGGCACTTCCCCGATCTTTAACTTCTTGTCACGCTTGTTGAGTTTTAAGCGGAGCAAAACTTCTTCCAGAACATCATAGTTTTCACAGGTCAGTTTGACCTTTTTCAACTGTTTTGTGTGATACATGCGATAGTCTGTAGACAGGTCATTGGCATGCAGTCCCAGACAGACGCGGAATGCAAAATTGAGCATATGCGACATGATCTGTGACGACTTGGCATCATTTGTCACACCGCCTTTAACATAACGTGATCCGATAACAACATCGCATTTTTCCTCGACAAACATCTTGTGGATTGCCGGAATGCTCTTTGGCGGATGGGATCCATCACTGTCCATGATCAAAAACTTGCTCTTGTTCGCATACTTGATCGCAGTACGGAAAGCCCCTCCGAATCCCGGTTCTTCCTGATTGATGTATCTTGCGCCATATTCCTGACAAACACCCTTGGTGTTATCCAAAGGCTTGGCTGTATCTACAACAAGGATCTCATATTCCTCATTACACTTTTCTACTTCTTCAATGATCTGTGGCAAAAGAACACGTAAATTATCTTCTTCCTTATATGCCAACAACACAAGGCTAATTCCCATAATGCCGATTTCCTTCCTTGATTCCTACTGTCCAAAGACAGTTTTTACACATATACTGCTATATTTTACCATCAATGCCCGATTTTTGCTATATCTTTTTCTGATGCCGTCTGACTTTCTCTCTTTGACGCCCTGTGCTATACTAATATATTATATGCGGTCAGACTTGAAAGAAAGACCGCGTCTCACATTTTAAATTCAGGCAGAATAAGGAGTATAACTATGGGAGAACGTTTAACACCGTCAGATGTAGAAAAGATACAAAAAGAGATCGACCACCGCAAACTGGTTGTCAGAAAGGCAGCCATTGAAGCCGTAAAGGAAGCGCGGGCACAGGGCGACCTCAGCGAGAATTTTGAATATTATGCCGCAAAAAAGGACAAGAACCAGAACGAAAGCCGCATCCGTTATCTGGAGCGCATGTTAAAGAATGCGACCATCATTGAGGACCATACTTCCGAGGATGAGGTGGGTATCAATACGATCGTGACCCTCTACATCCCGGATGAAGACTGCGAGGAGACTTACAAACTGGTCACCTCCATCCGCAGTTCTTCCCTGCGTGATATGGTAAGCATTGAATCACCTCTGGGCAAAGCCATCCGTGGTAAAAAGGTTGGCGAGACCGCGACCGTACAGGTGGATCCGTCCTTTTCCTATGATGTTGTCATCAAAAAAATCGACCGCAATGTCGGGGATGAGGATGACCAGATCCGCAGATACTAGAATCTTATATGGATAAACAGATAAAAATGGCGCAGAAATCAGTTTTTCTGCGCCATAAGTGTTCCTATGGATACCAGGATCAAAGAGATCACCAAAACGCCTATGCGCAAGGTGTCCGCCTCCCGCAATAAAATCGCGGATAAGAGCACGCCAAAGATCGGCGTGGTAAAGCCAAATACCGCCACTTTTGATACCGGGTTGTACTTTAAGAGGACACCCCAGAGCGAATATGCCACCGCCGATACCATTGCCAGATAGAGCACGATACCGCATCCTTTGAGACTGAAAAACCCGCCCGCCATATGGCTTGCAACGGCTCCCAGCACCTGTCCTGTCGTCATAGCCGCATAGCCGGATCCCAGACTCGCCGGCAGGAAGATGCACATCAAAAATCCCAGAAGGATTAATGTGATCCCGCCCACGATAAATTGATATCCGCTTAATACAAAAGGTTCTTCCTGTTCGGAATACTTCCGCAGATAGACCGAAGAAAAAGCATAAGCGACCGTGGAGATAAAGACACAAATCTCTCCTATGCCAATACCACCCAGACTGCTTCCCGTCCCCCGGCTTCCCCAGATCTCTACAAGAAAGACTCCTGCAAATCCAAGGATAGATCCAATAATTTTATTTTGTTTTAATTTTTCCTGTTTAAAAAGAAGGCATGCCACAAACAATGCCACAAAGACATTCAAAGCCTCGATAATGGATGCCTTGACGCCACTGGTCTTTCCCAGGCCGATATAAAAGAAAAAATATTGCAGAGTCGTCTGTAAAAGGCTCAGATGCAGGATCGGCAACCAGGACGTTTTCTTTGGAAAAAGCGGACGTTTATGGGAAAAACTTCCGATCACCACCGCCATGATTCCTGCCAGGAAAAATCTAGTTCCGGCAAAAATAATCTGTAATCCGGTCTGCTCCCCCGAAATGTCAAAAATCCCATAACCAATCTTGATGCCCGGAAAAGCACTGCCCCACAAAAAGCAACACAAAAGGGCGACCAGACATACTACGGCTGTATTAGTCCAGACAAGTTTTCTCTCTGTCTTTTGTTGCATTACTTGCCCCTTCTCTGCTCATACAAGCGTGTCAGTGCATCCTGCTCGTATTTTTCATCCGAATAATCTGCAATCCTTTTGAGCAGATCGCCCTTCTTGATCGCGATCATGTCGATCTTTTCTCTTAACTCTTGTTCTTCCCGTTCTAAGACCTGTAATTCTCTCGTGAGGCTTTCCACCTCAAGTCGTCTCTCCATATCCATTGTATTTTCCTCCCAGGCTATGCCTGATCTTCTGCCATTTCCGCTGTTTCCATGCCCTTTTTATCATCTGCCTTTGCCGGCAGAAGTTCCAAAGGGATCAAAAACGGCAGTGTATATAAAAGCGGCATCACATAACGTGTATTTCCATTGTCCGGCGACACCATACAGACTGCGATCGTAATCAGTGGCACCAGAAGCAGTGCCTGCGCTTCTTTTTTCTTCCATTTCAGATTGTAGAGCAGGGCAAACAAAAACAGCCACGGCCACAATCCGATCGAGGCAAAGATATTCACGATTGGCACTTTTTCCGAAAAAAGAACCAATTGGTTGATCGCGTAGCGCTGTTCCAGATACTCCTCTGTGTTCTCCACATAAAGATAGGTATATTGCCCTTCTTTATCGTGCAATTGCAGATAATCATTAAACTTATAATACACCAGGCTGGAAATCTTATTGATGTCATAATACTGATAGGTATTATGCAACACGGACTCCACATAGACTTCCGGGTGCTTTAGGAACATCTGCCACCAGACCTTAAAATAATTCTTAAGATCCTGCTTTGTCGCTTCCTGATTGTAATATTTCTTGACCGGATCCGAAAGTTCCGGGTTGTACTTCTTTGCCAGTTTTTTGTAAGGGAGCACCTTATTGATGGCTTTCTTTTCTGCCGCTGTCACCTGGTCGCCGTATTCCGTGACATAGCGCGCCGTCTGCTGAAACGGCACGGACAGCGCCTCCTGGATGCCTCCCGGTGCTACATTCAGTGCCGGAAGCAGGATGCCGCAGAATACCACCTTATATAAGATAACCGGCAGGATAACCGACGCGATGATCTGGGCAAAAGTCCGTCGATATTTGACCAGATATACCACGCCAACGATCAGCAAAATGTACATTGCATATACCTTGGTCAAAACCATCATACAGGCTACGGCAAACATTGCCAGATCAAACCAGACCTTGCGGAAAGCCTGTCCCTTTGTCCTTGCCACATAGTGCATCATCATAATAAAGATCAGACAAAAGGTGGCATAGACCGTATCCTTTAGCATACAGATGGCATACATAGGAAAGATCGGTAAGAACATCAGTATCAGCAGGGCTCCGATCATGCGCTTTGTCGTCACGCCACAAGTGCGGATATAATACAGACATCCGGCAAATACCAGTGACAGCGCAATCATCTGCAAGATAACATAGGCTGCCACGCCAATACAGATGTCTCCAAAATGCAATCCTAATTTAATAAACCAAGAAAACACCAGCGTCAGGATATAAGGATGATGATTTGTGATGAAGATATCATCCGCCTGCACCGCTGACATGGTCTGGATATAAGACGGGATCTCGTTATACTCCATGATCATAATGACCGTATCTTCGTTGCTGGTTCCTGGGTAGAAATAAATAAAATACGGAAGCCACGCCACAAACATACAGACTGCCATCAAAAGAATCTGCAATACCAGTGGGATCTTTCGTCCCGCTTGTCCTCTGATCTCCTGTTGCTCCGCAAAATTTCGGAAGAAATGCATCATGGCAGCCACGATAAAATAGGAGATCAGAACATAGGCAGACCACTTCAAGAAAATGCGGTACATCTGGATCTCTGCCACACCGCTCTCCTCCATGGCATTCATCATGGCGTACCAGCCGCCCCACTTTTTAAAGATCATGGCAACCAACTGCCCTGACGCAAACAGAAGACTGAATAAGAGATCTGCCAGACGTTCTTTATAAGTTCGGCTGAATTGCAGGACCATATAGACCAGTATGCCGATCACAAGTGCAAATAAAAAAGTCCGCAGACGATTGGACGAAAAAGACCGATACATGGTCCGCGTATATAACATGATCTGACTCTCCAGATCAATATCCGGGCTGTTGTCTATGGTTGCTTCCCGCGAAAGAGAAATAAAGGCACCTAGGGCACCATAGATTCCCAGGATCACGGAGATCCAGGAATCTCTCCCTTTCAGTTTTATTGTAATTTCTTTCATTATCTTCCTATCTTTTCTTATATATCCACCAGATTTTCTATGTGACTTTTCTTCTGCGCAACAAAAGTCTACATTCAGTGTATTAGTATAGCGTAATTCTTGTCAAAAATAAACCCACCAATAGAAAGCCGCATGAGATCGCGACTCCATGGTGGGTCAATTCTTATGCCAAAATATCCTGGCGCGCCAGCGCCCGCTTTAATGCCAGTTCTGCCCGCGCGACATCCAGATCAGCATCCTTGCGATTCAGACGTTCCCTTGCCCGGTCTTCCGCCTTTCTCGCACGTTCCAGATCAATCTCTTCCGGCCATTCAGCCACCTCGGCAAGAAGTGTTACCTTCTCCCCCAAGATCTCCGCAAATCCGGCATGCACCACGGCCTTCTTTGCGCCGTCTGCCTCCGTGATCGTCACGATCCCCGGTGCCAGAACTGTCGTCAGCGGAATGTGATCCTTAAAAACACCGATTTCTCCTTCGGTCGTTGTAAACTCGATCATGCTTGCCTGCCCCCTATAAAAAATGCGGTCAGGCGTTATGATCTCGACTTGAAACAAATTATCTGCCATAGTCGCCTCCCTTACTGCATCCGGGCGCGTACTTCATCAATGGTTCCTGCATTCAGGAAATGTCCTTCCGGCACATCATCATGCTTGCCTTCCAGGATCTCTCTAAATCCGCGGATGGTTTCTGCAATCGGCACGTATTTTCCTTCCAATCCGGTAAACTGTCCCGCTACGAAGAATGGCTGTGACAGGAATCTCTGGATCTTTCTGGCACGGCTGACAACCAACTTGTCATCTTCTGACAATTCATCCATACCAAGGATCGCGATGATATCCTGTAATTCCTTGTACTTCTGTAAGATCTCCTGCACGCCACGCGCTACCTCAAAATGCTCCTGTCCTACGATACGAGGATCCAGAATACGGGAAGTAGATGCCAATGGGTCTACTGCCGGATAAATACCAAGTTCGGCAATGGATCTCTCCAATACCGTGGTGGCATCCAGATGGGCAAACGTGGTTGCCGGAGCCGGGTCTGTCAAGTCATCCGCCGGCACATATACTGCCTGCACAGATGTGATGGATCCGCTCTTGGTTGATGTAATACGCTCCTGTAAAGCGCCCATTTCTGTCTGCAGGGTCGGCTGGTAACCTACGGCTGACGGCATACGTCCCAAAAGGGCGGACACCTCAGAACCAGCCTGGGTGAAACGGAAGATATTGTCAATAAAGAGCAATACATCCTTGCCACCCTTATCACGGAAATATTCTGCCATGGTAAGACCGGTCAGACCGACACGCATTCTTGCTCCAGGTGGCTCATTCATCTGTCCAAAGACCATGCAGGTCTTGTCGATAACCCCGGATTCTTTCATTTCATAGTAGAGGTCATTTCCCTCTCTGGTACGCTCTCCTACACCGGTAAATACAGAATATCCACCGTGCTCGGTAGCGATATTATGAATCAACTCCTGGATAAGTACCGTCTTTCCTACACCGGCACCACCAAAGAGTCCGATCTTTCCACCCTTTTGATAAGGACAGAGCAGATCTACGACCTTGATACCGGTCTCCAACATTTCTGTGGAAGTTGCCTGCTCCTCAAAAGCAGGTGCCTTTCTGTGGATCGGCATATATTCCACGTCCTGCGGTGCATCAATCTCGTCGATAGGCTCGCCCAATACGTTAAAGATACGTCCTAAGGTCTGCTCGCCAACCGGAACACTGATCGGTGCCCCCGTAGCGTGTGCCTCCATTCCACGTACCAATCCGTCGGTCGTTCCCATGGCAATACAACGCACAGTATCGTCTCCCAGATGCTGGGCTACTTCGACTACCAATTTCCCGCCATCTTTTGTTGGGATATTGATAGCATCATTGATCTCCGGCAGTTCGCCTTCGGAGAACTTGATATCAAGTACCGCACCAATGATCTGAGTGATCTTTCCTATATTTTCTTTCGCCATATTTGTCACTCCTAATTCATCAAAACTTTGTTTTTGCCTTCTCCCTTGGTAAAGATTAGGAAATGGCTTCCGCACCGGCAATGATCTCTGTCAGTTCCTGTGTGATGGAACCCTGTCTTGCACGGTTATATTTCAGTGATAAGTCGTTGATCATATCCTCAGCATTGCTGGTCGCTGAGTCCATCGCCTGCATACGCGCACCGTTCTCACTGGCTACCGCCTCAACCAGCGCGCCGTAGATCAGACTGGTAATGTACTTTGGAATGATCATATCCAGAGCCTCTTCTTCATTTGGTTCAAAATTCATGAGAAGGTCCGCGTCATTTGCTGCAAGATCTTCTTCCTTTACCTGTACCGGTAACAAACGAAGCAGGGTCGGCTCATGGCTGACTGTATTCTTGAAATGTGTATATGCTAAGTAGATCTCTCCGATCTCGCCTTTTGCATAGGCACTTAAGACTTCCTTACTGATCGCCTGCGCATCCTCATAAGTAGGAGCCTCCATGACATCCGAATAGTCGGACTCCATGTGATAGCCTTTGCGCGCCAGAGCCTCCTGCCCCTTGCGCCCCACTGTGTAGATCTTTGCGCTCTCCAGCGGGATGTCACTGCCCGTGATCAGACGGATGATATTGGAATTGTAGCCGCCTGCAAGACCACGGTTGGATGTGATCACAATGATTCCCTTTTGATCCGACGCGCTCTCCCGCAAATAGGGATGATCGATATTCCCTGCCTTTGCCAGCATGGAACACACTGTCTGATACATATACCGGAAGTAAGGTGTCGTTTCTTCTGCCTTATTCTTGGCTTTTTGGAGTTTTACGGTAGATACAAGTTTCATGGCTTTTGTGATCTGTTGCGTACTTGAAATACTTGTTTTTCTTCTTTTAATGTCCCTCATTGAGGCCATTTCATCTCACCGCCTTTGCTATTTATAGCTTTTCTTACATTCCTCAATCGCCTGAATAAGCGCCTTTTCGGTATCCTCTGTCAGCACTTTTTCGGTGCGGATGGATTCCGGTATCTCCGGATATTTGGTATCCACATACGCAAAGAGGGCTGCCTCAAACGGCAGTACATCCTCGACCGGAATATCCAAAAGATATTTCTTGGTTGCCGCATATATGATCATGATCTGATATTCTACCGGCATCGGCTTGTATTGCGGCTGCTTTAACATTTCCTGGATACGCTCACCCTGTGCCAACTTCTCTGTCGTGTCTGCATCGAGTTCCGAACCAAACTGTGCAAAAGACGCCAGTTCTCTGTACTGTGCCAACTCCACACGGATCGGGGCTGCGATCTTTTTCATCGCCTTGATCTGTGCGGAACCACCAACACGGGATACGGAAAGTCCGGCATTGATCGCCGGTCTGAAACCTGCGTTGAAGGCTTCGGTCTCCAGATAGATCTGACCATCTGTGATCGAGATAACATTGGTCGGAATATAAGCAGATACATCGCCCGCCTGCGTCTCAATGATCGGCAGGGCTGTCAGTGATCCGCCGCCAAGAGAATCATTCAAACGTGCTGCACGCTCCAAAAGTCTGGAATGCAGATAGAATACGTCTCCCGGATAAGCCTCACGTCCTGGTGGACGACGGAGCAGCAAAGAAAGGGTACGGTATGCCGTTGCATGCTTGCTCAAATCATCATAAACAACAAGCACATCCTCTCCGTTTTCCATCCATTCTTCTCCGATCGCACATCCTGCGTACGGAGCAATATACTGTAGCGGGGCCAACTCACTGGCGGTAGATGCAACTACCGTGGTATAAGACATAGCACCGAATTCTTCCAGGGTATTTACGATCGTAGCAACGGTAGATGCCTTTTGCCCGATGGCTACATAAATACATTTGACGTTCTGTCCCTTTTGGTTGATGATCGTATCGATCGCGATGGCGGTCTTACCTGTCTGACGGTCACCAATGATCAACTCTCTCTGTCCACGTCCGATCGGGATCATGGAATCGATCGCCTTGATACCTGTCTGTAACGGGGTATCAACGGACTTTCTGGAAATAACGCCGGATGCCACACGTTCGATCTGTCGGAACTTGTCTGTCTCGATCGGTCCCTTGCCATCGATTGGCTGTCCCAGCGCATTGACGACACGTCCTAACATTGCATCTCCAACCGGCACTTCTACTACACGTCCTGTTGTCTTTACGGTATCTCCCTCATTGATATTGCGGTTATTGCCAAGCAGAACCGCACCGACATTGTCTTCCTCGAGGTTGAGTACCATACCATACACTTCTCCAGGGAACTCTAAAAGTTCTCCCTGCATGGCATTTTCCAATCCATGTATACGTGCAATACCGTCTGCCACCTGTATAACGGTGCCGACGTCTGCCACTTGAAGCTGCGCTGCATATCTTTTCATTTGCTCTTTGATCACAGAGCTGATTTCTTCTGGTTTTAAATTCATGAAGCGCTTTCACCTACTTTCAACTGTATTTTGGATAATTCTCTCGATAGTTCTGAGATCTTGGTGCGCACACTGCTGTCCACAACGCGATCCCCAATACGGATTACCATCCCGCCGATCAGGTCGGCATCCACCGCATAATGCATACGAAATGACTGGTATGCAGTGGTCTCTAGCAAACGGTCCTCGATCTGCTTTTTCTGGGCATCGGTAACTTCCATCGGTGTCGTTACATAGGCGATCCCGACTTTCTTTTCTTCCAATGCCTTGTCGATAAAGAAGGTCAATACCTCCGGCATCTTTGCAAAATGATCCTTCTCCACGATCATCCGCATCAGCCCGACCATCTCATCGGAAATCCTGCCCTTAAAAACAGTCTCTACCATCTGCAATTTTTCTTCTTTTATGATGTTGGGATGAGTCATCATCTGACTAAATTCCTGATTGTCCCTAAGGACATCAAGAACTCCCTGGCTCTCCTCCAGATAGGCATCCAGACGGTTCTGCTCCATTGCCAGTTCAAACAATGCTTCACCATACACATTTGAAACTAACTTTGCCATGTAGCATCACCCATTTCCTTTAGCGTTTCTTCCACCAATTCATTCTGAATCGTGGTGTCTATATTGGCAGCCACGACCTTGCCAGCCATGACAGAAGCGATGGAGATCATCTCCTGCTTCATCTCATCCGCTGCACGCTTCTTCTCCAGAGCCGCTTCTTCTCCGGCTCTTGCAATAATACGTGCCGCTTCCTCTTTGGCATCCGCTATGATCTTGGCTTCGTTCTTAAGCGCCTTTTGTCTGGCTTCTGAAAGAATTGTCTCAGCCTCTTTATCAACATCTTTTAAACGCTTTTCGTACTCTGCTTTGACTTTGGCGGAGTCTTCTTTATCCTGCGCCGCACTGGCAATATCCTGACGGATCTTTTCCTGTCGATCCTGCAAGAGTTTTCTTACCGGATTGAACAGAAAATACGACATGATCAGGAATAGAAAGAAGACAGAAATGCCGAGTGAAACAGAGTCAAACAGCAACTGAAAATCTAAGTCAAATAATCTTGTCATAACTTTCCTGTAGTTCCTCCTTTCCCGGGAAATTCCAAACTACACGCATTAGCCTACTAATGGTTTTACGAAAAGTAAGAGCATGGCAACAAGAAGTCCATACAGACCTGTTGTCTCGGCAACTGCCTGTCCAAGTAACATGGTTGACATGATCTTTCCCTGTGCGCCCGGGTTTCTACCCACGGCTGCTGCACCGTAACCTGCTGCAATACCCTGTCCAATACCAGGTCCGATACCGGCGATAACTGCCAGACCTGCACCAATTGCGGAACATGCTAAAATCAAATCTTCTCCTGTGATATTCATAATTCTTTCCTCCTAATATGAAATATAAATTATTCTTCGTCCCCATAGGACTGTGTGATGTATGTCATGGTAAGCATACAGAAAACGTATGTCTGAATGGCTCCGGAAAACAGGTCAAAATAGACATGTAATACAGCAGGCCAGACATATGCAATCTTCGCCAACAGACCGTAAACCAGGGCCATCATTACGGTTCCTGACAATACATTCGCAAACAAACGCAGTGATAAGGAAATCGGCACTGCGATCTCGCTGATCAAGTTGATCGGCAGCCATAGTGGAAACCACGGCGGTAATGGAGAACACATGTCAACCCAGATCCTCTTGAAGGACTGGTGTCTCCATTTTGTGATGTGAATCAGTGCAAACGTAATGATACCAAGGGCAAATGTGGTTCCATAGTCCGCGGTTGGCGGTCTGAGTCCAAACAGTCCGGATATGTTACTGAACAATATAAATACGAAGATCGTACAGATATAATTCGTAAACTTTGGTGCGTGGGAACCCATGTTGTTTTCCACGATACCGGACAATTTTTCTACCATCAGTTCCAGAACGTTCTGAAAGGTATCAGGCACTTCTGTAGCATGTGCTATTTTTCGATTGGCTACAATAGAAAAGATCACAAGCACAAGCATAACAATGGCAATACATACATGGGATGTGGTGATCCATACTTCTTGTCCAAATAACTGAAATGAGAACAAGCCATGTATCATAAAGTCAATGTTATCAGCAGAAGCCGACATTAGAATTGCTTCATTCACAATTTCACCTCCTCTTCCTGTTCATTCGTTGATTCTTCCGGCGCAATGTCCTTAAAAATCATTTTATGCATAAAAGGTTGTACATATGCACTCACCTTTAGCCCCAAAACTCCTATAAATGCACTCACCAGATTACCCAGGTGAAAATACATCATGATAAAAAATACAAATACCACAACCAGATAGCGCAGAACAGACTTAAAGGATAAGCGCTTGGTTCCAGTATCTCCCATGCGCACCGCTTCCTCGATCACCATGGCCAGATGGATTCCCATGCCCATAGCGCAGGCGATGCCGATCCACAAGCCCGATGTATAGCGCAGCTTGTCGGAAACAAACCACACACCGGCAAATTCTACGATCAGTCCATATATGGCAATGCCAAGGAGCAGTCCCGGCAGAGCCTCATTCAGTCTCTTTAATGCTTTGATCATATGATGCCTTTTCCTGTTCTTCTTTTTCTCTTTGCAATTGACCCGGGGATTTTGTGTCTTTTAGATATTTCTTGACCAGACGATAGACATTCTGAAAACCAGCTATCGCCCCTAGAATAAACCCCAATACACTAATCCATCTGGTTCCCAACTTATGATCCAGCCATGCGCCACCGATCGCACACAACAAAATAGGTACTAACATAGTCACGCCGATCTGGACGATCAGAACCAGAGCATTTGCCACCTCATTGCTTTCTTTTTTTCTCAAATCTTCTCCTAAAAACTATAACGAGATCGTGATCTCGCGTCCTGTATGTTCATACTTATAGAACTCTACCCCTGCGGCACGCAGCATACGCTTGGATGCCATGACGGCAGGCGTGTGCTCATATTTGTCCTGATCATAGACAATACGGCGGATGCCGGACTGTATGATGGCTTTGGCACACTCATTACAAGGAAACAGTGATACATATAAAGTAGCCCCTTCCAAACTGCCCCCACGATAGTTTAGAATGGCATTTAGTTCACTGTGTGTCGTATAAAAATACTTGTTATCGTAAGGCTCTCCCTCACGACACCAAGGAAAATCGTCATCCGAACATCCCATAGGAAATCCATTGTACCCCATAGATAGGATCTTATGATCGTCGCTGACAATGCAGGCTCCCACCTGCGTGTGCGGATCCTTGGACCGCATAGCCGATAACATGGCTACGCCCATAAAATATTCGTCCCAACTGATATAATCCTGTCTTTTGTCACTCATGATGCTCCCCCTTTATCATCTGTCTCTAACTTTGCCAATAACTTTTCGATGGACTTTTTCAGCACTTCAAAGCATAAGCCATAGGTCTGTAAGGATGCCCCATAAGGATCGACGACCTCGATCTCATCTCCCACATAGGTCGATAAGACAAAGGTATTATCCTCATCTGCCCCCTCGATCTCCTCGATCACCTTGACGCGCTGTGCCTCATCCATGGTCAGGATCAGTGTGCCCGGCACGATGTCTGCCGCTGTCAACTGCTCTGCCGCAAAATTATCCGGTGCAATGCCATTGCTGATCAGCACTGCCTCCGTCTTTTGATTCATCGGTTCCGGGAATAAAACGACAACTCCTCTTGCTAAGACATCGATATCTTTTCCCTCCGTCATCTGCTTCATGATCGCTGCCGCCATGGGTGCGCGGGATGTTCCACTGCCCGCAGCAAAGATCACACGTTTTATTTCTTCCATAGTTACTTCTTCTCCCAAAAAGTTCCCTTATACAAAAATCCGTTTATGCCCTGCCGCTTTCAGCAATCGGTTCATGATCGCCTGTCCCACTCCGGCAGCCGCAAAACTCTCTGAATATATAACATCTACACCAAGCGTATCAAACTGACGTAAGACATCAAAGAGGTGTCTTGCGATCTCCGCTTCATCCTCCCGCTGTCCGATCACGATCACATGATCCGCTATATAAGCATCCTGATTTTCCGCTGTTGCCAATACGCCAACGGACTGTCCCTTGACCTGTGCCTCCCCGGTCAGTGCGTTGATCTTTGCGATCACCTGATCCATATGTCCCTCAACCAAGGTAAGGTCTGCCTTTGGTGCATAATGGCGGTAACGCATGCCCGGTGCCTTTGGCGGCTTCTTGCTGTTTTCCGATGCAATGCCCGGATCCATACCGACCTGCCCCAAGACTTGAGATAACATCTCCTGGGTAATAAAGCCCGGTCGTAAGATCATGGGCTGGTCCTCGGAAAGATCCACGATAGTAGACTCAATGCCGATACCGACCGGTCCACCATCCAAAAGGACTTCGATCTTGCCCTGTAAGTCCTCCCACACATGCTGTGCCGTTGTCGGGCTCGGGCGACCGGATGTGTTGGCGCTCGGCGCTGCGATCATACAACCGCTGTCCTGTAAAAACCTGCGGGCGACCGGATGGGACGGCATACGGATGGCAACCGTATCCAGACCTCCTGTCGTCTCATAAGGAATGACCTCATTCTTGCGCAGGATCATGGTAAGCGGTCCCGGCCAAAAAGCCTCCGCTAAGTCTCTCGCCTCCTGTGGCACCTCTGCCACGATATCTTCCAACTGTGAAAAATCTGCTATATGAACAATCAAAGGGTTATCCGACGGACGACCCTTTGCTGCATATATCTTGCGGGAAGCCTCCGGATTTGTCGCATCACCGCCCAATCCATACACCGTTTCCGTAGGAAAGGCGACTAAGCCGCCGCTACGAATGACCGCAGAGGCTTCCTTGAGTTCCGCTTCTTCTATCTGATTGTCTCTAGCCACAAATACTTTCGTTTTCATAGTCCTCATTATAACACTTTTCGTAAATTACACAACTAAAAACGCTAGTTGCTCTCCTGCATCTGTGCAAATGTCACAATTCCCTGATAGATCGCCTCCACGATCTTGTCCTGATACTTTTCTTCCTGTAGTTTCTTACACTCCTTCTCATTGCTTAAAAAACCACATTCCACGATCACGGTCGGACTGACGGTCTTACGCAGCATATAATAGGAATCGTTTGCCTTGGCTGCCCTGTGGTTGGTCGGATCGACCATGGATATCAGTTTCTCCTGTAACTGCTCCGCCAAGAGCCTGCTCTTTTCTGAGGTACTGTAATAAAAGACCTGCGCGCCGGAGATCCCGGCATCGCTATAAGAATTCTGATGGATGCTGATGGTCACATCCGGGTCTACATTTTCTACGATCTGACAGCGCTTTTGTAAATCTTTTGCCTTTTTGCTGCCCCCGGACTCGGTGCAGAGTTCGCAGTCACTCTCCCTTGTGTAATAGACCTCCACGCCCTGCTTTTCCAGATATGCCCCCAGTTTCTGTGCGATTGCCAGATTGATGTCTTTTTCCAGAGATCCGTCCACCGCCACTTTACCCGGATCACTGCCGCCATGCCCCGGGTCGATCACTACTTTCAGGTGGCTTGCCGTCTTTTTTGCAGAAACGACCGACACGCCCCAGACACTTGCTAAGAGACTGATCGCAATAAAAAAGACTGCCATCACCATTTCTATTTCTCGTTTCATAAGATCACCACGTGTTTTTTATAATATATGGTGTCAAAAATAGAAATATGTAATGACAGTCTGTTTGGCTTTATTTAAAGTAAGTCTTTATGGTCTGCCAGGTATCCTTTGTCTCGAAGCCAAGTTTCCAGAAGGATGCACCTGCCAGTTTATTTTCTTTCATGACGTCTAACTTCTTGGAAAGTGAAGTCGCATCCTCGATCCATGCCATATAGGTCGTGTCACCTTCCGTAAATTCGGCATAATACTGACCTGCTTCCTCTGACCAGGTGCTCGTTGCCTGATTGCGATTGAGGAAAGACTGCATATCTTCCATACCGTATGCCGAACTGGTCAGACCGCTATCGGACTGCGCCCACACTCTGGCATAGAAAGGCATGCCTAAGATGATCTGATCTGCCGGTACTTCTTCCAGAGTATCCGCTACACCTTTTTCCACAAAACCGATGGATGCGACGGATCCCGCCTCATCACCACCGACATAATGCTCATCATATGCCATGACCGCAATATAATCTGCATAGTCTGCCTGCACGCTTCTATTATAAAAAGCAGTGGATGCGGAAGGCACGTAGTTGTCTACCGATAAGATAATGTCATTCTTTTCACACTTGATGGACAATTCCTTGATAAACTCAATATAGCCATCCTTGGCAGAAACACTGAGCGCCTCCATATCGACATTGATACCGTCCAGATCATAGGAAATCGCCTGTGTGATCAGGTTGTTGACCAGACTATCCCGGTAGGAAGTCGTATTCAGTACCGTTGTCGTGTCGACATTTTTATTTTCCAGATTGCTGACTAAGCCCCATACCTGAATGTTGTTCTGGTGGCAATAAGTCACATAATCGCTGCTGGCAAGACTCTTGATATTGCCCAGATTGTCGCTGAGCGAGAACCAGGTCGGTGAAATGACATTGAGGCCTGTGCCAGCCACCACCTGTGACACGCCGCTGTTGGCAGACTGGGATGTCACCTGATGCCAGCCCATAACGATCGGATCCTTGACGGTGATATGATTGTAAGTACGCTCCGGCAGCGTCGCCTCTACCGTCTGCTTTTCCGACTTGGATAAGCGCCTGTTCTGGACACAAGCCAGAACACCATCCTCTGTCAGCACATGGCTCCATTTGCCATAGTTTTCCAAGATCGTCAACTGATCGCCCTTTTTCGCATCCTTTAAGATCTTGCTTTTGACTCCGCCGAAACGGCGCAGTGCTGCATCACGTTTGAGGCTTGCAACCTTTTTCTCATAGCCTGCCGTCTCGATCACAACGCGGTTTGGACTGTCAAAAAGTTCAAAGGACATATCGGTATATAATTTGACAAAATCCGCTGACACAAAGTAAGCGCCATTTTGTGAAACAACAACGTCTTTGCCCAGAGATTCTCTGGACCTTCCTACCGTGTAGGCATCACTGTTTAAGGAAGCAGAGACCACATCCTGATCTGTCACATAACGCAGGACTCCCTCCGTCGTATCGTAAACATAGCCGTCATCCAGATTGGATTTTAAGAAACTGATCTCCAGATAAATGCCCTGGTCTGTCGCAATGGCATAGATCGCATCATCGCTGTCCGAGACTTCTTTATATTCGCCATTTAAGATAACGGCTGCCTGATTTTCCTCGGTCAAAGTAAAGTAATCGCTCAGACTCATATGCTCCTTGGTCGGCGTGTATCTGCGGATAACAAAGATCATCCCCACGACGACCAAAAGTAGAAAGGCGATTGCGAGCAGATAAATATGATTCGGTATCTGCTGGTTCTTTCGCTCATGCTTCCGGCTGCCGCCGCCCACTTTTCTTCTATCTCTTTTGTCCATTCTACCCTCCAATGGTCATTTGTGTGCAAATTTGCATTCATTATAGCACATCTTGTCGTGCTATGTCATCTGCCAAGAAAAGCCACATAACAAATAGGGCGCACCTCTTTATCAGATACGCCCTCATCTTTTTTCGTGTTTACTGTATTAGCATTCTTGTTTCCTTTCAAACATAAGGATAACAACATTTTGTCATTTGCTTATTCGTTCGGTGCTTTACCTCCTCCTTCTTGTGTGATCACTTCTGTAACCACTGTTTCAAATAGTAAATATCTTTTTTCTCCAACGAAAAAGGATCTGCTATGTCCGGCATTGGTCTGACCCACACGCCGTTTTCTTTTGTAAATGAGACCTGCGACTTTCTATTTACATGCCTGCTATAGTATTCCATTTGCGCCATGTCGCTTTTCTTTTTATTTTTTTCAATACATGTCGCATAAGCCTCGCGTTCCCATGGCTGTAAGCCGCCCATAAGAACTCTGCGCTGACATCTGCTTTCCAAAAGTGGATTTTCCTTTGCGAATCTGCCAAAGTCAATGACCATCATCCCGTCGAAAGCATCCAATAGGCGTAAAGCCTCTTTCTCCTTGGGACAGATCAGATAGAATACCCCTTGATAGGCATAGAGGATATCGCCGCTTTTCTCTACGACTCGGTCCGAAAACATGGGATATAAATGACTGAAATCCCCCAATTCCAAGTATATTACCTCCCACTTTTCCACTGAGTGCAGATAATTTGCTACGCTCAGCGCCATATGCGTACAGCCCGCTCCCTCCCTTGTGCCAAAGAACCCCATTACTTTTTTAGGCATCTGCCTGCTTCTTTTTTTCACATAACAACTCCCTCTCTATCATTTTTGAAAAAAGTCTTTGTACCGCCAGTGTCGTATGAAACGGATTTTTCTGCCATGGAAACAAATACATACGTTTCTTTTGCACCCTTGCATACTGCCCGGCTTCCTGCCGTGAGAAATGATTTCCCACGAGGATCATGTTTTCCGCCAATACCTTTTCTTGTCTCTGCCAGACTCTGCCACTACAGACATAGATAGTCGCACCTGCCGTGACGTCTGTCCTGCATCCACAGTCTATGACCTGTATCCCATAGGGAGGTTCGCCCTTGGCGAGTGCCGGTCCATCATCCAGATAGCCCCGGAAAAATTCGTGATATATCATTCCATCCTGTCCTATACAAGCCATATTGTATTGCAGCATGCGTTCGAGTGTCGGCGCTTCTGTTTCATTCCTATAATACGCGTAAAACCCCGCCCGGTTCAAATAACAGACCAGTGCCACAGCCACGTGTGTCGCCCCCACACCACTCTCACTTCCTACAACAGCGATACGATTTAAGAGATGCTTTTTGTTCTTCTTTTCTTTTTTGTTTTTCTGCCACACCCTTTGCAGATGATCCTGCACGCGACTTATGTCTGTGATGCGCCTGCCTTTGTCATAACGAAGCATCCGGGTGACAAGTCCAAGGAACCGCAAACGTTTTTGCATTGGCAAAAATAAAAGCATATAAGAAAAGATTTTGCCCAGACCGTATATATCGGTTCTTTGATCCACCGCACCACCATGCTTTTGCTCCGGTGCAGCATATTTTTTTGTTCCAAAATTTTGGAAATCATTTCCCGAACTGGTAAGAATCTTTGCATTGCCAAAGTCGATTAATTTCAACTGATTGCCACATACTATAATATGATCCGGCTTCAGATCCAAATGTAAAATAGGATATGGATCATGCGTATGCAGATATCTTATGATCTCACATAACTGCATGGCAAATTGTAAAAATGTATCCTGGGAAATGTTTTGATGATAAAGCAAATACTGATCTAAGGAATCTCCATAAATATATTCTTCTACGATATAGAAATATGATTCATCTTCTTCTGTTTCAAGTAGAATGGGAATTCCAGGATGACTCAGATCCTGTAGCAGACTTGCTTCAAGAAAAAAATGTTCCGGTGTAGTCGGGTCCTTTCTAATACCCTTGATAACATGTAAATCACCGGTATCTAATGCTCTGACAAGCACTACCCGCGTATGCGACGTCTCATACAAAACGTCCTGCGTCTCGTAGCGATCAGATAGAAAATATGACATTCATATGCTCCTCCCTAGAACCGGAAAAGCATCTCTTGCATATTTTATAGCAAATTCCTTTTTGAAACGCAAGACATTTCTACATTGTTTATACTTTTTTAACATTTTTAGACATTTTTAATACTTTGCTTTCTTTACTTTGTATTTTTCATTGTTTATAATGTGTATAGGTATAAGTTTACCTAATTTTCTGTAAAGGATGTGATCTTATGAAAATTGAAAAAGTAAACGATAACCAGATTCGCTGCACCCTTACCAGAGAAGATCTCGATAGCAGGCACTTAAAATTAAGTGAACTCGCTTATGGCACAGAGAAAGCCAAATCTCTTTTTCGCGAGATGATGGAGAAAGCCTCTTACGAATTCGGCTTTGATGCGGAGGACATTCCTCTGATGATCGAGGCCGTTCCACTTACCGCTGACTCCATTTTATTGATAGTGACCAAGGTGGAATACCCTGAGGAACTGGATACCCGGTTCTCTCATTTTTCAGAGGATATGGATCCGGATGATTTTGACATGGATTCTTATGATGACGCCATGCCACATCCGCCAACCGCGGCAGACGATATTTTGTCCCTCTTTTCCAAGGCAAAAGAAGCCGCAGCCCGTATCGGCAAGTCCGCAGATGCCAGTCTGCCGGATGCCAGCCAGATCTCCGTACCGGTCGACATCACCAAGTTGTTTGTATTCTCATCCCTTGATGATATGATCCGCCTGTCACATGTCCTTGGTGATTTTTACCATGGACGCAACTCCTTATACAAGAGTCCTTCGGATGATGTTTTCTATCTGATCATCAGCAAGAGCGATCACACACCGGAAGATTTCAACAAGGCCTGCAATATCCTGACCGAGTATGGTTCACAGGCAGATTTTTCTGTCGGACAGGATGCTTACTTCAAAGAACACTACACCTTGATCATCCCGGACGATGCTCTTGGTATGTTAGCGAAACTGTAAATGCAAAAGGTGATGGATCTTTGATTCACCACCTTTTCTTTTTATCTACGTTGCGTAGACTGCTTCATAGAACCCAAAAAAGACGCCCGCTTACGCGGACGCCTTTTGCTTTGTCTGTGTTATGTAACTATCTAAGGATTACTCCTGAGAGATAGCACCTGTAGGACAAACACCTGCGCATGTGCCACATTCAACACAAGCAGATCCATCGATTTCGAACTGGCTGTCTCCCTGAGAGATAGCTCCTACTGGACATTCAGGTTCGCATGTTCCACAACTTACACATGAATCAGAAATTACGTATGCCATTATAAATTCCTCCAATCACCTTGTTGTTTATTCAGCTCTCTGCTGTAACCACATAATAAATCAATTATTTTAAAAAGACAAGTTCTTATTTAAAAACAAGATTAGGAATTGCAAAAGGCAAAAAAAGGCATTATAATAACACCATCAAAAATAAGGAGGATAAGGATCATGGCTAGAGTAAATAAGTCAACTATGATTGGTGAATTGTTACAGATCGATGAGAATGTAGCACCAATTTTATTAAATATCGGCATGCACTGTTTGGGATGCCCATCATCTCAGATGGAGACGATCGAGCAGGCTGCTATGGTACACGGTATTGACCCTGATATGTTGGTAGACGAGATCAACAACTTCTTAGAAGCACAGGGCTAATTCTTAAATGCAAAGAGGCGACGCCATGATCTTTCATGACGCCGCCCTTTTATTTTCTCTACTTTTCTGATTTCTTGGTCGGAAGCAGCCACTTAACACCACGGTTCCGCTTGCGCTTTAGGCTGCTGCGGATAACTTCGTCCAATTTCCTATAATGATCTTCTTCCAACTGATAATGCTCCTGCATCAGATAATTCATTTCTTTTAAAATGCGCTCTTCCACATGGGTCGTCAGCGCGTCATTATTCTCACGCATGGCATTTGCCACGATCTCTGTCATCAGTTTTTGAAACTGCTCGATCTTGATGCGTGCCTGTTGCTGCGCTTCTGCAGACACCTGACTGTCTTCCCGCCGGCTGACCGGATGTATCGGATCCGATGCCCCATCTGCGACAGGCTCAGCATCCATATCTTCTCCCAGCCCCAGGTCTTTAGAAGAGGTCAAGGTGACAAATCCATCAATGTCCACGTGGTTCTTTCTGGCTTCCTGCTCCTTTTCCTCGTTGCGCTTTTCCTTTTTCAGATACATGCGGATAGCTTTGAGTTGATAGCCCTTTTCCCGCAGGTCTTTGATACGAAGAATTTCCTTGATGTTCTCATCTGTATAGTAACGATGCCCCATCTCATTGCGCGGGATATCTAACTGCAGTTCATCTTCCCAGTAGCGCAGCACATGTTGTTCCAATGCCACCATGCGCGCCGCATCCGAGATCATATAACGTGCCTTTTCCAAAAAACCAGTCCTTCCTGTATGTATACTGCTCTCTTCTATGTATAATTCCAGTATAAACGCTTACAGAAAGGCGGACAAGCAAATCTAATCGTAAGATTTCGACATCTTACTGCTGGGTATGATCTAAATTGCCAAACTTCGTGTATTCCGGCAACCATGCCAGATTGATCGTACCGATCGGGCCGTTTCTTTGCTTGGCTACAATGATCTCTGAAATGTTTTTGAGTTCGGTATCCTTATTATAATAATCATCACGATAAATGAACATTACCACATCGGCATCCTGCTCGATGGCTCCGGATTCACGCAGATCCGAAAGCATAGGTCTGTGATCCGGACGCTGTTCCACCGCACGGGATAACTGCGACAGGGCAATGACCGGCACATTCAGTTCTCTGGCAAGCGCCTTTAAGGATCTTGAAATCTCAGAAATCTCCTGCTGTCTGGATTCCGAACGACCGGAACCGCTCATCAACTGCAGGTAATCAATGATGATCAGACGCAGATCCTGATCCATCTTGTATTTACGGCACTTACTGCGGAGTTCCGAAATGCTGATACCAGGCGTATCATCAATGATCAAATGGGAATTACCGATGATACCGGCACCCTCGATCAATTTCTCCCACTCAGACTCCTGCAGATTACCGGTACGCAGTTTCTGTGCATCCACGCGGGATTCCAAAGAGAACAGACGGTTTACCAACTGTTCCTTTGACATTTCCAGTGAAAATATAGCAGTACACAGATCCTCGTGAAAGGCAACATACTGTGCCAGGTTCAAAACAAACGCCGTCTTACCCATAGAAGGACGCGCCGCGATCAAGATCAGATCGGACGGCTGCAATCCGGCGGTCTGATAATCCAGATCGATAAATCCGGTCGGGATACCGGTAACCGTTCCCTTCTGCTTGGATGCCTGCTCGATCTTGTGGATGGCATTCATAACGACCTGCCGGATCGGGACATACTCGGAATTTCCATGATTTTGTACTAAGGCAAAAATATCGTGCTCTGTCTTTTCCAAGATCTCCGTCACGCTCTCCTTGCCGTTATAGCAATCGTTTTCAATCTCCTGATTGACCTTAATGATCTGACGGAGCAGAGCCTTGTCCTTGACGATCTGGGCATAGGATGCCACATTGACCGTCACCGGCACGGCTGCGACCAGATCACTGATATATTCCAGGCTTGCCACTTCCGGCGGCACATCCTTTTCCCGCAACTTATTCTGCAGGGTGACCAGATCCACCGGCTGTCCGCTATTATAAAGTTCTACAATGGCTTCAAACAAGACGCCATACTGCTGATGATAGAAATCATCCTTTGTCAAAATTTCAGATGCCGTCAGGATCGCATCACGATCCATAATCATGGAGCCGACAACTGACTGTTCGGACTCCAGACTATTAGGCATTGTTCTTTTGATCAGTGCTTCTTCCATGCTACTCTCCTGATACGTGTACGCGCATCACTGCTGTTACCTGTGGATGCAATTTTACTTTGACCTCATAGGTGCCCTGCGCACGGATCGGTTCTTCCAAATGCACCTTTTTCTTGTCGATCGTCTCATTGTACTGGCTCTTGACTGCCGCGCAGATCTCCTTGGAAGAAACGGAGCCAAAAGTTCTTCCGCCTTCGCCTGTCTTGATCTTGGTCTCAACCAGCCAGTCCTCGATCTTCTTTGCCATTGCCTGTGCCGCTTCCAGATTTTCCTGTGCTACTTTATCGGCATGCTGGTTCTGTAATTTCAGATCATTCAAATTTTTATTGTTTGCTTCTACGCCTAACTTTTTCGGCAAAAGCATATTGCGGGCATAGCCCTCACTTACATTGACGATCTCTCCCTTTTTTCCAAGAGACTTAACATCCTGTAATAAAATCACTTTCATAGTTTGATCTCTCCTTCATCTATCATAATATCCAGAATATCTTCGATTCTGCGTTTGACTTCTTCCACGCTGGCATTTTCGATCTGTGCACCTGCGACATTCAGATGACCGCCGCCGCCCAGACGCTCCATGATCTGCTGCACGTCGATCTCATCGATCGAACGGGAACTCACATAGATCTTGTGCTGGAACTCCGTCAGTACAAAAGATGCCTTGATGCCTACGATATTCAAAAGTTCGTTGGCTGCCTTGGCTCCTACAACGGTAGGGCTTTCCAACTCCTGCGATTCACAGATGGAGATCGCAAAGAGCCCCCGGTAAACCTCGGCATGGCGGATGATCTCGGCTCTCGCCTTATAGGCTGCCATATCCTCACGCAAAAGTTTTCGCACACGGGTAACCTCGGCACCGCAGCGACGCAGATATGCCGCAGCCTCAAAGGTACGCACACCTGTCTTTGTCATAAAGTTGTTGGTATCAATCAAAATACCGGCATAGATACAATCTGCCTCGTTTGATTTCAAATGTACTTTTTCGGAAAAATACTGTAAAACCTCCGCGATCATTTCACATGCAGAAGATGCATACGGCTCAATATAGGAAAGGATTGGATTGACGACCTGTTCACTTCCCTGTCTATGGTGGTCAAATACAACGATGGACTTGCTGATCTCCAAAAGCCGCGAACAGTCCGTATAACTCGGACGATTGGTATCAACGACGATCACAAGCGTCTGTGCGTCTGCCATTTCCTCTGCCTGCTCGGAATTGATAAACATATCCGCCGGATAGCCTGCTTCCTCTGAGAAAGACTCGACCAGTGGGCGCAGGGAACTTGTCACGGTATTTAAGACGATCCTTGCATTCTTTCGGATTTCACGCGCCGCGCAATACAGACCGACTGCCGCACCAAAGGAATCGACATCAGCGATCGGATGACCCATAATGATGATCTGGTCTCTGGTCTCCATGATCTCACGCAGAGCCTGTGCTTTGACACGCGCCTTGACACGGGTATTTCGCTCGATCTCCTTACCACGCACACCATAGTATGAGACATCGCCATTATTCTTGATGACTGCCTGCGATCCGCCACGTCCTAAGGCAAGATCGATCGCTACACGGGCAAACTCTGCATTCTGCACATAGGAATTGCCACCGATACCAAAGCCCATACTCAGTGTGATCTCCAGTTCATTACCTGCCTTGGTCGACTTGATATCCTCCAGAATGGAGAATTTGTCCTCCTCCAACTTTGCCAGATACTGCTGCTGGAAGAGTACCATAAACTTATCTCGGTCAAGTTTACGGACAATAGCATCTACATTCTGGAAATACTTATTGACCTTTCGATCAATGATCGCCGTGAGCAAAGAGCGCTTGACTTCCTCGATCGAATCAAAGACTTCCTCATAATTGTCAATATGCACTAAAGCGACGACCAATTTCTGCTTTTCGTTTTCTTCTTTGTAGTAATCCAGTTCTGTCTGGTCAAACAGGAGAAGTGCGATCAGAGAATTGAAATTGTCTGCCTCTGTCATGATCTCCATGGCATCCGCATCTTGGTCTTCATTGAATTGCAGGCGCTGCATATCTGCCGCATACTTGCGGTCGCCAAATTCCAGTTCCACGTAAAAATTGTTATTGACCGCTTTCTGGATCTCCTCACGGGTGATCTCCTTAAAGATAGAAGTAATGGACTTGTTGTAATGCTTGTCCCTGCCGGTCACGCGCGCGAATTCTTCGTTGACCCACAAGACCTTGCCTGTGTAATCCATAAGTGCATAAGGAATCTGAAACTTGTTCAGCAGTTCCTTTTGCACCGTCCCATAATGCGTCGCAAAATGGATAATCTCCTCATTCAGCCTCGCAGCACAGGTACGGTAGTACCAAAGGGCAATGGCTGCATAAATGATGATGCAGACCGAAACCAATGCCCCCGCCTTGATATTTTGCAGGTAGACCAGGACATCCCCGGCAACAAACAAGATGATCATATAGATCGGTGCCCGAAAGTATCGCTGCAATTTGCCGGTATATTTTATTGTCTCCATAATATTCTCCCTTATCTGTATCAGCCACCTATGGCATGATGCTTTGTCCTATAGTATAACACACTTTTTATGTTTGTGGGTAGAATAATAATACCCCCGGATCGCTCCGAGGGTATCATCATATAAGATAGGAAGATATATAAGAAAAAGATTAGTTAGTAATCACTAATTCTGTTTCCTTATCAAAGAAATGTGCATGCTCCATATCAAGCGCAAACTTGATATGATCGCCCTGCTTTGCAGTCGTTCTTGGATCTACACGGGCTGTAACCTGTGTGCCTGCATAATCGAAATACAGGAAAACTTCTGCACCAAGTAATTCATATACACGGATCTTTGCTTCGATCACGCTGTTTGGTGATGCTTCAATGAACATCTGGGAATCATGGATATCCTCCGGACGGATACCGAGAACTACGGTCTTGCCGTCATATCCGCCTTCGATCAAAGCCTTTGCCTTTCCAGCCGGAACTGTGATGTTAGCATCTCCCACCTGTGCTGTAACAGTCTCACCATTGACAGCGATCTTAGCATCCATGAAGTTCATCTGTGGAGATCCGATAAATCCTGCAACGAACAAGTTCTGTGGCTTATTGTATAAGTTGTGTGGTGTATCGATCTGTTGAACAACACCATCCTTCATAACAACGATTCTGGTACCAAGTGTCATAGCCTCGGTCTGATCATGTGTAACGTAGATGATGGTTGCGCCTAATTTCTCATGTAATTTAGAGATCTCAATTCTCATCTGCACACGCAGTTTTGCATCCAGGTTGGAGAGTGGCTCATCCATAAGGAATACCTTAGGATTACGAACGATCGCACGACCCATGGCAACACGCTGACGCTGTCCACCGGAAAGAGCCTTTGGCTTACGGTCTAAGAGACCTTCCAGATCCAGGATCTTGGCTGCTTCACGAACCTTTTGATCGATCTCAGCCTTTGGTAATTTACGAAGTTTCAGGCCGAATGCCATGTTGTCATATACGGTCATATGTGGATACAAAGCGTAGTTCTGGAATACCATTGCAATATCACGATCCTTTGGCTCTACGTCATTCATACGCTTGCCGTCGATCAAAAGATCACCGCTGGAAATATCCTCAAGACCTGCTACCATACGAAGGGTAGTAGACTTACCACATCCAGATGGTCCTACGAAAATGATAAATTCCTTGTCCTCGATATCAAGGTTGAAATCCTTAACCGCATGGAATCCATTTGGATATACTTTGTTGATGTTCTTTAATGAAATGCTTGCCATAATAAAAACCTCTCTTCAATACTAAAAATCTTCTGTCATTATTTTACGATGAACTCATCGATGGCTGCCAAAACAGCATCCAGATTGTCATCCTTCTGGATATTCAGTGTCAGGTTCTTGGAAAGATCCAAACTGAAGATACCCATGATAGACTTTGCATCAATCACATAACGATCGCATACCAGATCGAAATCATTGTCAAAAGATGTGATTGCACTGACAAAGCGCTTTACCTTGTCAATAGAATTGATATTAACAGTAACTGAAGTCATACGAAATCTCCTTTCTGATTGGTATAAGCACTATTCGCCAACTCATGAACTTATTATAGGAAATCCCCTCCCACCTGTCATCGTTAAACTAACCAAAATAAACAAGGGATGTTCGTCACTTTAACTTGGTTGACGAAGTGCTTGCACAAACGTTAAAATATCTATAAAAATACAGAGGATTTTGAACGAGGAGAGATCATGACAAGCGCAGAAAATATCGAGGAATTATTAGACCAGATACAAAATCAGACAGGCATCCGTTTTTCCATTACGGATAGCCAGATCGATGATGAAGAATTGCTCATCACCTTAAAAAATATGCTCCGTGCCGGGCACAGCAGTACATCCAAGGAGGGCTTTTTGCGCGGACTTTTGCTGGGTCTTTTATCTGATCAGGAGATCGCCGAGGGGATCCACCGCTTTCATCTGGAAAAGAACGGCTACTTTTTCCCGGTCCTCATGGAGACCAGACAACCGATCTCATCCATGGAGCAGTCTATCTTTGCCCAGTTCTTCTCCTCCGGTGCGGATACTCTGATCCAGACCGATGAATGTCATATAGCGCTCATCCGCCAGTTACCGCAGGAATCCTCCCAGGAGACACTGCGCCAGATGCTCTTTGATATGCAGGGCACTCTGGAGGCAGAAGCCATGATCTCCCTGCATTTTGCCTATGACCGTATCGCCACATCCTTAGACCAGTTGCCGGGTATTTTTCTCAATATCTCCTCCGCTATGGAGATCGGCAATATTTTCTCCGATACGGAGCACATCCACTGGGCGCAGGATCTGGGGCTTGGCAAACTGGTCTATCAACTGCCGGTCGAGACCTGTGAAGAATATCTGCACGATCATTTCCACGGGCTCCACCTGACGGATATTGATGATGAGACCCTGCACACCATCCATACCTTTCTGGACTCGGGTCTTAGCATTGCAGAGTGCGCCAGAAATCTCTATCTCCACCGCAATACCCTGATCTACCGTCTGGACAAGATCGAGCAATTGACCGGGCTGGATATCCGCAAGTTTGATGATGCCGTCATCTGTAAAATGGCGCTCATGATCTCCACCTATCTCATACATAAGAGCGATCAGTAAACATATAGTTAAAAAATCCCGGACAAGGCAAAGAACCTGTCCGGGATTTCTATAGTTTCTATGTAATTTTTTATACGGTTCTTCTGGCACCGTCGCCGATGTCTACCACATAAAATTCTGCATCAATACCGGTCTTTTCCTTGTATCCGGCACCAACTTTTTCCATAAAGGCGTCTACTGCATCATTCTTGACAATGCTGACGGTACAGCCACCAAAGCCACCTCCGGTGATACGGGATCCAACCACACCGTCGATAGACCATGCCAGATCTACCAAGATATCGATCTCCTCGCAGGATACCTTGTAATCATCGCGCAGAGATACATGGGATGCATTCATAAGTTTGCCGAACTTTTCTACGTCGTTATCTTTTAAAGCAGCAACTGCCTCAATGGTACGCTGGTTCTCTGCAACCGCATGGCGGGCACGCTTTTTACATTCTTCATCAGTGATAACTTCCTTGTATTTTTCAAAGCCTTCGTTATCCAATTCGCCCAGACTCTGGATGTCAACGACCGTCTGCAACTGTGCCAAGGCTTCTGCACATTCCTCACGGCGCTTATTGTACTGTCCGTCCACCAGACTATGCTTTACCTTGCTGTTGGTAATGACGATCTTGGCATCCGGCAATGCGATCTTGGCATATTCATAGGAAAGGTCGCTCGTATCAAGGAAGATCGCACAATCCTTTTTGCCCATGGCAACGGCAAACTGATCCATGATGCCGCAGTTACAACCATTGAAATTATTCTCAGAATACTGACCGATCAAAGCCAGATCTGTCATAGAAAGATCAGCAAATCCATAAAGATCACGCAGGATAGTTCCGGTCAATACCTCTAAGGATGCAGAAGAAGAAAGTCCGGATCCGTTTGGGATATTGCCCCAGATCGCCATATCAAAGCCTTGTGTCATCTTCTTGCCCTTGCCGTCAAATGCCCAGACAACGCCCAGCGGATAGTTTGCCCAACTGTATCTTGTCTGGTAACTAAGGTCTGACAAAGATACTTCCACAACCTCGCAATCCTCCAGATTTGCTGAGAAGAAGTGGATCTTATCGTCCTCTCTCTTTCTTGCTACACCATAAGTACCGATGGTAAGGGCACATGGAAAAACGTGACCTCCATTATAGTCTGTATGCTCTCCGATCAGATTTACACGTCCCGGTGCAAAATACTCGCGGATATCTCCACCGTCTCCGTAGATCTCTACAAATTTTGCTCGCAAATCCTTTGCGTCCATGCCTTTTTCTCCTTCCATTTGCTTTTATTTCATATGCTTATATATGTACCTTGTCCGGTGAGATCCGCTGCATTGCTTCCAGCAGATCCTCTCCCGGCTCAAACAAGACCTTGATCTCATTTCCCATATCCGGATCCCGGATGATCATCGTATAATAAGTAACCGCCGGGTCATGGGAAAGACAATCGTAAGTCTTCATATTTCGTCCGATGTATGGCTGTACCGGCTCTGTCTTGGAACGGGCAACCACAACCAGGTCCTTCATCTCGCAGGAGATCAACTCCTGTCGCTTGGTCTTACGTTTAATCTTGGTGATCTCCAAAATACCATTGGTATAGGTATAGTCAAAATCTATCTTGGTATTCTGCGTCACAAAATAGCAGGCGATGATCATAACAATCAAGGGAATACCAAACACCCTGTAATCTACAAAAACAAAATTGAGTGCCATAAAGATCGTGATCATGATCATAAGCACATTGTAGATCTTGGTAACCGCCGGTGCCTTTCTATGGACAGATTTTTCTATATATACATCCTGGTAGATCACTTTTTATCCCTCCGTAAGATAATAGTCTCGTAAGGTGATATTTTACCACTCCGACTACCCAAAAGCAACTCGCCCTCGCCAAGTTCCACATGTTGATTCATGGCAGAAAAGTTCTGCAGGATCACATAATCGCATCCTTCCTTGCTGCGCGTTGTCACTTCCACGCCCTCCGGGATGTAGTTAAACGGCTTGCACACGCGGGAAAGTTCCACGATACGCTTGTAGAGATCGTCGTAGCATGACTGCTCCACATCCGCCCCAATATAGTAGCCATAGCCCATGCCATAAGGCTGGAAAGTCACAGCCGGCTGTCCCTGGTAAAAATCCGTGCCATAGGTCATCAGCACACGCGCGCTGGTCACATCGATCAACTGGCACAGATACTTGCTCTCGTATGAGATCTGGTTTGCAAAAATACTGCGGTCCTCCGGCACCAGTTGATTGGTCTCTCCATCATACAAGCCGTCGATCTCGGTCTGGCGCAGTCCAAGCAAATCTGTAAGTCCTGCCGGTGTTGCTCCCAGATAGCAGCGGTCGGTCGCATCCACAATGCCGGAATGATAAGTCGTAATGAAGATACCTCCCTGTGCCACAAAATCACGGACTCTTTCAGCAAAGCCCTCGCGGAACATATATGCCATTGGTGCCGCTAAGATCTTGTATCCCTTAAAGGCATGATCCATATTGATCACATCTACATTTAAGCCAAGTTTGCGGAAAGCATAATAGGACTTTTGCACGGCTTCTACATAGTGGAGCCCCTTGTTTCTAGGTCCCTGTGCATCTTCCATTGCCCAGCGGTTCTCAATATCATAGATCACGGCTACATCCGCATGGGTGGTCGATCCGACCAGTTCGCGGATGGCTCCCAATTCCTCACCCACCTTGGTCACTTCTTTAAAGACGCGGGTATCCCTGCCGCCATAGTGATCGATCACAGCACCATGGAACTTCTCAGATGCTCCCCGGCTCTGGCGGATCTGGAAATAAAGCACACTGTCAGATCCATGCGCGATCGCCTGCATGGATTGCGCATCCAGCATGCCCGGTCTTTTCAGTTTGCTGACCGACTGCCAGTTGGTGCTGGACGGGCAGGATTCCATCATCAGGTATGGCTGATTCTTCAAAGAACGCATGAAATCATGCCAAAATCCATTGTCCGTAGCGGTCAGGATCTCCGGTTCTTTGTGCCAGGTCGGATAGGTGTCCCAGGACACTACATCGATCAGTTTTGCCAGTTGGTGATAGTTGAGCCCATAAAAATCATGCATCATATTGATGGTAGTAGGAATATCCGATCCCGCATCACGGATCGCCTTGATCTCCTCCGCAATAAAATCTCCGGTCTGTTCGCTGACAAAGCGCTTCCAGTCCAGATTTAAGCCGTGTAACATAGTCTCGCCCAGTGGAGACGGACTCTCCACCTGGTCAAAAGACTGGTAAGTGTGACTCCAAAAAGTCGTACTCCATGCCTGATTGAGTGCCTCCACAGTCTTATATTTGTCCTTTACCCAGTTACGAAAAGCCTCCTGACAGAGTGGGCAATGGCACTCCCCACCATACTCATTGGAAATATGCCAGAGAATGACCTGCTTTCTTTTGCCATAGCGCTTTGCCAGTTCCATATTGATGGCACGCACTTTCTGACGATAGATCGGGGAGGTGTAACAGTGATTGTGGCGATAGCCGTAATGAGCACGCTCACGCCTCTCATTCACACGGAGCACCTCTGGGTATTTCTCTGCCATCCACTGTGGTCTGGCACCGGATGGCGTTGCCAAAATGACCGATATGCCAGCCTGATCCAGACGATCCATGATGGTATCCAGCCAGCCAAAGTTGTATTTTCCTTCTTCCGGCTCTAAGGTCGACCAGGAGAACACTCCCAGCGTTACCGTATTGATATGCGCCTCCTGCATCATGGCGATATCTTCTTCCAAGATATCCGGTCGGTCTAACCACTGCTCCGGATTGTAATCTCCTCCGTATAAAACCTTGTCCAAGTCCATAAATTCCTCCTTCTCCCAAAAGACAAATGCTCCCACCTTCGTGAGAGCATTTGCTGAAAACTCTCTTTTCTATATGCCTCGGAAAGAGAATGTCAATGTTAATTTTTTGCTGTTGTCGATCAGATATTCCGGATGCGTCAATGCGCCCCAGGTATCGTCTCCCGCAATACCCATCTGCTCCAAGCCGACACGGATAAAGGTGTAATGTACCAGTGGAAGTTCTGTCGCATGCAGGGCATTGTCCAACTCATGCGGCGAGTACGGCAGGGCTGAAAAATGTAACTTATCGCCCCGGAATAAAAGTCCTCTGCCTTTTTCGTCTGTCACCTTTGCATAGCGGACACCGACTTTGTTGCCACATTCCTGCGGAACCAGATATTTTGCCATATTGTCAGCCACTTTATTGCTATAAAGTCCCAATTTTGCATGGCACTTGTCGACATAGGTCTCTTCCGGTCCCAAGCCGTACCATGTCAGATTGTCATAATCTGCATCCATGGTAAAGAGCATGCTGTACTCCGGCAACTCGCCAACTTCAGCGGATGGATCCATAGTCATTGCAACCTTGACCTCGCCGTCACCATAGACACTGTATGCCACCTGACAATCCATCTGTGGTTTGACCGGCAAATGGTAGGTATAGGTGATGGTCACATGATTCTCTGCCTCATCGATCGTGCAATCGGTTGCTGCACGTCCGTGTTCATATTTAAAGGAAGAATACATACTTGCAATCTTCCACTGTCCTGCCCGAAATGGCAGGAGATTTGCTACATCATTATCAGTCAGGGCACGCCAGAAGTTTGGCTTTGGAATGGACTTGAACAACTCTACGCCACCATAACGGTAGGAAACAAGTCCTCCGTGTAAGATAGAGAATAAAACTTCAAAATCCTGTCCCTTAACACCAACATTATGCCAGCCTCTTGTCACCTGATATGGTCTGTCGGACGGTACTGCCTCCGGCATATGCCCGAGCACTTCCTGTCCGTATGCCACCTCATGTCCTCTCTTTGCCCAAGGGGTATCCTCGCGCAATACAAAGGATAAGGTCAACACATATTCGCCGTCTGTCGGAACCGAAACGTCCAATTCGATCTTCTTCTTTCCCAAGGGCTCTACATCAATGGTCATGACCTGCTGATCCACAAACTGCCCCTCTTTTTCCAGCGTCACGATCGCATCATATACATTCGTGTTGGTAAAGAGATTTTTGTTGTGGATGGTCGCGATCCGGTCATGGATCTCGATCGCCATCGGCTGATAGTTATACTTGACTTCCTGCATCTTTGGCGATGGATCTCTGTCCTTGCCATAGCAGATGCCGTTGCCACTGAAATTGTAATCACACGGGCGCTCGCCAAAGTCACCGCCGTATGCCTGAAATTCATTGCCATAGCGGTCTTTCTTTGTCAGCGACTGGTCGATATAGTCCCAGATAAATCCCCCTTGGAAAAGAGGCTCCTCTTCCATAAGATCTGTATATTTGTGCATCGCACCACAGGAATTGCCCATAGCGTGTGTATATTCGCAAAGAATATACGGCTTGTCACGATGCTTCTTTAAATACTCCCGAATTTCTGCTGCCGGTGTGTACATGGAACTTACCATATCCGTTGTCTCCGGATAACGCGGATCCCACCAGACACCTTCATAATGTACCAGTCTGGTGTCGTCCCATTTGTGGAAGGACTTGCTCATTTCTAAGATATCCTTGCCACCGAAGGACTCATTACCACAAGACCAGATCACAACAGACGGATGATTTTTGTCGCGCTCGAACATACTTCTGGCACGATCTAAGATCAACTCCTGATATTCCGGTCTGTCGCCCGGTACAACAAAATCTCTGTCAACCAGTCCCATCTGGTGTGCATTCCATGTTCCATGCGTTTCCAGATTGGTCTCGTCGATCACATACAATCCATATTCATCACAAAGACGATACAATGCGCTTTGATTTGGATAGTGGCAGGTACGGACTGCATTGATATTGTGCTGCTTCATGGTGATGATATCTTTTAAGATGATATCCTCCGTGATGGCTCTGCCACGGTCTGCACTGAATTCATGACGGTTGACACCGTAAAATACGATACGTTTGCCGTTGATATGCATCATACGGTTCTTCATTTCAAACTTGCGGAAGCCTACCCGTTCTTTTACCACTTCCTCTAAAGTTCCTGCCGGATCTGTGACACGGAGGGTCAGATCATACAGATAAGGATCCTCTGCACTCCAAAGAGCCGGGCTCTTAACTGGCATTTCCATGTGGTTGGATCCCCTGGTAAGGTCCCCCGTCATGACCATTTCTACCTCATCATCTGACAGGCAGATCTCTGCCTTGCCATCTGCGGTAGCCTCTAAATCTAATTGTAAGACAGCATCCTTGTACTCATTGTCAAGGACAGTTTTTAACTTCATATCGCGAATATGAACTTTTGGTATCGTATAGAGATAAACATCCCTATAAATACCGGAGAATCGGAAGAAATCCTGATCCTCACACCAAGAACCTGCCGTCCACTTGTAGACCTGTACGGCTAATTTGTTGGTGCCCTTTGTAAGATACGGTGTCAGTTCAAATTCAGATGGTGTGAAAGAATCTTCACTGTATCCAACGTAATGGCCGTTCAGCCACAATGCCATACCACTTTCTACACCTTGGAAAGAAATATATACCGGACCATTCTCCATGCTCTTCGGCACTTCAAAATATTTGACATATGACCCTACTGGATTGAATTCCTCCGGAATCTCTCCCGGCAGAACTGCCTGTCTTCCATCCCATGGATACTGGGTGTTGGCATATTGCGGTGTGTCATATCCTTCCATCTGAATATGTGCCGGCACTCGGATATCATCCCAAGTCCTGCAATCGTAGTCCTCTTTCTCAAAGCCTACGATCGCAGATGAGATGTTTTTTGCATAGGAGAATTTCCAGATACCGTTTAATGATTCCCTGAAATCAGAGCATCCTGCCAGGGCACTTTCCTCACTGCGATAATATGCATGATCGGAATGTGCCGGCAAGCGATTTTCCATAAAGATTTCAGGATTTTTTATGATACTATATCGAAATTCTGCCATATTCATTACCTTCACTTAACTTTAATCAAACATCATAGCAAGTATGACTTGCCAAACTTATTTTACAGAACCTGTGATACCTTCTGCGAACTGCTTCTGCAATACGAAGAAGATGATCATGGTTGGGATGGAGCAGAACAATACTCCCATCATAAGCATTCCATAATCTACTGTGTATCCACTTGCCAGGTTGGCGATCAACATTGGCATGGTCTGTGCTCTGGTATCAGCCATAACAACCTTTGGCCAAAGATAAGCGTTCCATGCGTTCATGAAGGTGATAACCGCTGCTGCTGCATAGGTTGACTTCATGACCGGCATATACATGCGGAAGTAGATCTGAAACTCTGACAATCCGTCCAGTCGCGCTGCCTCCATGATATCAATCGGGAAGTTACGTGAGTTCTGGCGGAACATCATAATCAAAAACGGTGTGGAAATACTTGGTAAGATAAATGCCCATACCGTATTCAAAAGTCCTGCAGATGAGATCATCTTAAAGAGTGGGATCATGGTTGCCACCTGTGGGATCATCATTGCAAGAAGCAGGATAGAAAATACTTTATCCTTACCTTTGTCGTGGTACAATTCAAAACCAAATCCTGCCAAAGAGCAGATAAAAAGTGCTACGACTGTCTGTACGATCGCATAAAGGAAAGAGTTTCCAAGTGCTCCCCACAGATCTGTCTGGGATGTCAGATTTTGGAAGTTCTCTAAGGCATAAGAGCCAAAAGTGATCTTACCTCTTGCAACATCGACAGAACGGTTGGTTGCTGCTGCGATCATCCAGTATAACGGGAATACCGAAATAAAGGATACGATAATCAGAAAAATATAAGTTGGTATCAATCTACGCTGGATAGCGGAAGAGTTCTTTTTATTAGTCACGATTATCACCTACTTTCATACTGATTGCAGATAGGATAGCAACCAAAATAAAGATGAAGAAGGACATTGCTGATGCATATCCAAACTTACCAACACCCTGACCAAATGCATTGTTGTAAATGTAATGTGACATGGTCATGGTTGAATATGCAGGTCCACCCTGTGTCAAGTTTACAGATTCATCAAACAACTGTAAGGTACCATTGATTGACATGATAACGGTCATAACGATGGTCGGCATCAAAAGCGGAACTGTGATCTTCCAGAAAGTCTTCCATCCGTTGGCACCGTCAATCTTGGCTGCCTCGTATACGGAATATTCGATATTCTGAAGTCCTGCCAGATAGAATACCATGTTGTAACCCGTCCATCTCCAGATCAGTGCGATAATGATGATGGCTCTTGCACTTCCGGTATTTCCAAGGAAGTTGTAGTTGGTCTCAAGGATACCAAGATTGACAAAGATCGTGTTGATCAGTCCATCTAATGCAAAGAGTGATTTGAAGATCAATGCATAAGATACGAGTGATGTCGCACATGGTAAGAATACCATGGTACGGAAAAGTCCACGACATTTGAGGTCTCGGTTGTTCAGTAACTGTGCCAAAAGAATTGCCAGAACTAACATGACCGGCACTTCGATCGCCAAATAAAGGAATGTATTACCTACAGAACGAAGGAATGTCCTGTCGGCAAACATACGTGTGTAGTTGTAAAATATAGGATCCGCCATCTTTTGGTTGACACCGGTTCCTGTTGTAAATGATGTAATGAAAGCCTGAACCATCGGCCAAAAACTAAAGACTGCGATCATGATCGCTGCAGGCGCCAAGAAGAACCAGCCTGCTCTTTGTTGTTTACCCTGTATGTTCAAACTCTTATGCTGCTTGCTCAAGTTAAGCCCCCCTTTTCGATTTCATTGAGGTTTCTTTATGGAAAACGGGGAGTCGGAAGATCCGATTCCCCGCTTTTTTAAATATAATGTATGGAATTACTCTTCCATTGCAAAGTCGATATCATCCTGTGTCTGCTGAATTGCATCCTTAATAGATGTTCCATTGTGGATGTTTGTGATTGCTGCTGACAACTTCTCACGAAGTGTGTAGTGGTAATCACTCTGCTCAACAGTCTTAACGTTTGCTCCCATTTCTACGATCTTAGCGTAGATTGGCTGATCGTTGAAGTAAGCAACGCCTTCCTGGTAAACATCAGACTTACCAGCTGAGATACATGTTGTGATAACACCACCGTTACGAAGTGCATTGTCGTATGTATCGATTGCGCCTTCACCACCACCAAAGGTGTATGCTAAGAAGTCTTTTGCAAGATCAACCTTGTCACCCTTGCAGTTTGCTGTGATGTAAAGTGAAGAACCACCGTTAGAAGCATATCCTTCTTCGCCGCTCAGTGTAGGCATAGAAGTGATCTCCCACTTACCAGAGTTCTCATCAACCTTCTCAATGGTAGGAATGATCCAGTTACCATTCATAACACCTGCAACCTTATCCTTCTGGATATCGTTGGTGTAACCATCCCAGTCGTTCTCAAGAAGTAATACGTTCTTTTCCTGCATTCTCTCGATCACGTCTAAGATCTTCTCTAATGTCTCATTGCCAACTAAGTTAGCCTTGCCATCCTTGAACTGTGAAACGCCTTCTGCCTGAAGCATCATGTAAGGAAGGTCATTTCCACTACCGTCCATTGAAAGAAGATACTTGCCTGTCTTGTTGTAAACCTGCTCACCGATCTCGATGAATTTGTCCCATGTGATTCCGGTAACATCATCTAATGTGTAGCCACATTCCTGTAAAAGATCAACTCTGTATGCAAATACGACTGTACCGTTATCTACAGGAACACCATAGTGCTTGCCATCGATGGTAGAGAATGATAATTTCTCTGATCCGAAATCGCTCCAATCGATGTCTGCGTCATCTACATCCTGCCATGCATCCGGGTAGTTTGCCTGATACTGCTGAATGTAATGATCCTGGAATAATACGATATCCGGTAAGTTGCTGTAGTCTCCAGCCTCTGCTGCTGTTGTGACTGCATTCTCAATATCCTTTGACTGAGACTGCTCAATGATCTCGATCTTGGCATCCGGATTCTTTTCCTTGTATGCCTCTGCTGCTGCCTCGATTGCCGGGATGTTGAAACTTGCATCCCATGCTGCAACGGTCAATGTGTTCTCATCATCTGAGGTGTACATTGCTGCTGCACTGCTGTCATCTGAACTTGAGTCATCTGACGTTGCATCACTGCTTCCCTTACTTCCACATCCTACGAATGTAGACATTGCCAGTACCCCAACCAGCAATAAAGAAACGACTTTCTTCTTCATTAAAAATCCTCCTTTAAACATCGCTTATTTGGAAATCCGTGTGAGTGAATGTCTTTGAGATTTCCTTTGCTTGAATATAAATCTATTATACCTAGCCATTTGATTATTTGTGATTAAAAACGCGCCTCTTTTTTGCAAAATCAACCATCCAGAAACGATTTTCACATTTCTCGTTTCCCTCTTTGAACAATTTGCAGGAACTTTACTCCCAAATTTTGAACATATTGCACAAAATAAGAAAAAGCCGGGAAGTCATGCTTCCCAGCCCTTTAATGCACTGATCTGATAATTTTTCAGAATACCCTCCTGATAATTTTCTTTATGCTTCCATTGGTTTGGACTATAGCCCGTCAAACGCTTAAAGTTGCGGTTGAAGGTCGACTGGGTCTGGTAGCCCACGCGAAAACTAACTTCCTCCATGGAAATGTCCTGCCTTGCCATCAGCCCGCACGCCTTATCTACGCGCACCAGATTCACATAATCCAGCGGCTTCATATGCATGGCATCCTCAAAGACACGGCGGAAATGGCTCTCGCTCAGTCCACTCGCCTCGGCAATGTCCTCCACACGCACCTGCTCCATGTAGTGCGTATTTACATATTCTAAGGCATCGCGGATGTATTCGTTGACACGATGCGTATGCATGGAACGATCGCGCTCCTCTGCAAGCCGCATCATTTCGACCACGAGGGCATAGAGATAACCGCGCACGCTCTCCTCATAATAGATGGTCTTATCCCGGTATTCCCGGATGATATTTAGGATCAGGCGTGCCATGATGCCGTGATTTTGCTCGCTTTTCATCGTACCCCGCCGGTTAATGACACTAAGCACACGGTCTTCTAACAAGGCATCCAGATGCATTTCCGTCCTTACAAAACGGTCAATATCCACAAAAAGATACTCCCACTTACAGATATGCCCCGGTGAACTGTTGGTCGTATGGGGGATATTGGCAGGAATGATAGTAAACTGCTTGCCCGAATAATGATAGGTCCTGTCCTCAATGATCAGTTCCCCGTCCCCATGATAGCAATAGCCGATCTCCATATAATTATGAAAATGAAGCATATCCCGAATGCCTACGCCGTACTCCTGCTCCCAGCCTTTTCCGAGCAGGGGAAGTACATAGGTGTCTGCCGGGATCTCATAGTAGCGGTACTCCATCCGCTTTTTCTTCTTTGCCATGTCCGTCCCTCTATTTCAATTTGGAATATTTCTTCACATAGGTGTTGCGCTGTAAGGCTGCATCCAAAAGTCCCAGATGCGCGTACTCTCCCTGTCTGCGCCCATAGGCATATGCCAGACAATTTTTCTCCAAGACCATAGCGACCGCTTCTGCTTCTTCCGGATCCGATGCCAGACAGAGCGCGCCGATCCCCCGGATAAAGACACAGGTCTTCTTTTGCAACTGGCTTTCTGCCTTTGTAAGGAATGTCCCATCCGCAGGAGCCAGACATAAGAAACGCACGCCTGCGATCTGCGCCATGTCATCGATCATAGGATAGATCTTTGTCTCGGTTCCCGCTATGTCCTCTACCACTTTTGAAGTATCTAAGAGCAGGCTTTTCTTTCCGGTCTTATCCACCAAAGCCTGTAAGTCGTCAAGACTTATCCCCAGACTTTGTGCGATGGTCCCCGGATCTGTCATGCGTATTTCGTCCACGATCAACTGGTCTTTCCTGCAAATAATGTCCTTGCAGATATCTTCCAAGATCTCGCTGACAGCGAAAGCATGGTCATAGTCCCTTCCCAGACAAAGCACCCCATGATAACGCATAAAAAAGGCATTGCTTGCGGTATTTTTCTGAATGGCATCCGAAACATTGCGCATCAAATGCCTGGTGGATGAGATCGCATATTTTGCACTGATGACATCCGCCCCCAGGATCTTTTCTTCCTCCGCAGTCCTTGCCGACAGGCTCTTTCCCGTCGTACCGACCGCAGTCGCATATAACTGGTGGGTATGGATGACAAAATTCACATCCGGTCGGTATTTGTATGCCTCACCGTGGACACCCTTTTCACTGGACGGCTTAATCTCCCCCTCATACGAACAGTCACTGATCTTGCAGACCACAAGTTTGTCCGGTGTCAGGCGGTCATAGCCCATGCCGCTTGGCGTGACCAGAAATTCTGTATCCGAAAGCCGGGCACTGATATTGCCCCAGGTACGGGCAATCAGCCCCTTTTCCACTAAGGCATAGCCGGCTTTTATGATAAGTTCTGCCGCTTCTTCTCTGCTATATGCCATACGCTCCCCCTTGTCAAAACGTTTTCTGTTTCAAAGTATAACAGGTTTTTCGCAAACTGGCTACTCTATGCGCGCCCGGTATGCGCTGGGCGAACATCCCATAGTCTTATGAAAGCAGTCCGAAAAATGACTTGCCGAACAAAAGGACAGATCCTCCGCGATCTGGGCAACTTCTAAGTCTGTCGTACGCAATAACATTGCGGCATATTCTATCTTTTTCCGCCGTATGTATGCCGGCAGGTGTTCCCCTGTCTCCCGGTAAAACTGACGTGACAGATAATAGACAGAATAGCCACTGGTCTGGGCTATGGTCGTCACATTGATCTTTTCTTTGATATGCAGATCAATATAATCCATACACGCCTGCGTCTTTTCCGAATATTTTCCTGCCTCCTCCTTGATCGCATGCATGCGCCGCAGATAGTCCTCGTAGATCCTTCCCATCAGACGCATGACTTCCACCCCGGATAGGTCTTTTTCGATCTGTCTCATATAAGAGTCTGCCAGGGCATCGGCAATCTCCGGGCTCATGCCACCTGAGACAGCAGCATCAGCACATTTTGCTGTAAAGATCAAAGCCGCATCTTTTAGGGTGCGACCGGGTTCCGTGATCGTCGCCGCATTTGTCGGAAGCATGGCATAATTCATGCCCTTTTTCATCTTTTTATCCTGCAAGACAGACAAATCTCCCATCGCAAGCCGTCCCAGCATCTCTGCAAGAAAGATACGACTCTCCCGATAAAGTCTAGGTCTTGTCTCCTTATTTTCATCCACCGGATCTTTGACATAAAAATTGACATCTTCATAGGACAGATGACGATGATTTACCACAAAATCCAACATGAGGACGTACTGGGTGAAATATTTCTGAAAGATGACCGGAAGTTCTTTCAGGCTGCGGATCAAAAGATGCCTGCTGTGAAACCCCATCCCCTGTGCCTCATATTCCCGCAAAAAATCCTCCAGTTGTTCCTCGCTGACCGGCGAAAAAAAGACCGGTCCGAGCAGGTGCATCTGCTCTAAGTTATCATTTTTCTTTTCGATAACAACAAACCATTCCAAGCCCATATACATACCAAGGGCATAGGGTGTATCTGCATCCTTGCTATAAATCTCTACCTTTTGTGGAAAATCACTTTGTATAAAAAGAGAATAGATCCCTTGCCGGATATTCCGGGGCGCGTTGGTCTCAAGTATATTTCCGTTCGCGTCACATTGCCAATAATATAAATGCTCCACCGCACAAAGAAGTTCCTGAAAATCTTTTGTTGTCATTGCCATGCCGGCTCCTCTCTTTCCTTTCACAGAATATGATATATTTTACCAAAATATGATAGCAAATGCAAAAATACGAATGTACGACTATGTATTTTGCATCTATGATAAGGGTAAGAATGATAAGAAAGTGGGGTATTTACACATGAACATTTATTGTAATCCTATCAATTTCGGATACCGCTATCAGTTCAACGGCACACCGGAGGGTGGCGTGACTGCTTCGCGTGAGGCTGCGGATCCATCCATGATCTACTTTAAGGGAACCTACTATATCTTCCCTTCCATGACCGCCGGATTTTTGCATAGCAAAGATATGGTAAACTGGGAATTATTTACAACGACCCATCTGCCGATCTACGACTATGCACCGGATGTCCGCGTTTGTGGCGATTATCTTTATTTCTGCGCATCCAGCCACGACAAGGGTATCTACTATCGCACCACCGATCCTTTTTCTGATACTTATGAGACATTTGACGGAGCCTTTCCTTTCTGGGATCCCAATCTCTTTGTAGATGATGACGGCAGATTCTACTTTTTCTGGGGATCTTCAACCTCGGAGCCTTTGTATGGGGTAGAACTGGATCCTGCCAGCATGCAGCCGATCGGGAAAAAACAGGCACTCTGTGAGATTGATACCGATATCAAAGGCTTTGAGAGAAACGGAGAAAACCACAAGCCAAGCCATACACCGGAGGAGCAGGCAGGCATCCTTGCCATGATCGAAAGCCAGCCTATGCCGGAAAGCATGAAGGAAGCCGCAAAAAATTATCTGTTAGAACTCCCTTATATGGAGGGTGTCTGGGTCAACAAACATGATGGAAGATACTATCTGCAATATGGTACACCTTCTTCCGGTCATAATATTTATGGTGATGGTGTCTATATCAGTGATGCACCACTCGGTCCTTACAGACTGGCACAGAACAATCCTTACTCCTACAAGCCGGGCGGATTTTTGCCGGGAGCAGGACACGGCTCTACCATGGAAGACGAGGCAGGTCGAATCTGGCACACCTCTACTATGCGTATCTGCAAAAACCATAACTTTGAACGTCGTATCGGTCTGTGGTCTGCCGGCTACGATGCCGATGGCGAACTTTTCTGTAACCAGAGATATGGTGACTGGCCACAGGATATGGATGCCTTGAAAGCGGATCCTTGGGCAGATCCAAAGTGGATGCTCTTATCCTATGAGGCAAAGGCCAGTGCTTCTTCTGTTTCAGAGAAAAAGATCAAACTGGATCCTACGGCACAAAGAATGGGAAAGACGGTTGAGATCGTCACAGATTATGCTCCGGCAAATGCCACGGATGAAAATGTCCAAACCTGGTGGAAAGCCGCATCAGAGGATGAAAATCCTTGGCTGCAGATCGATCTGGGAAAGGCCTATGATGTCCATGCCATCCAGATCAACTTTGCCGATGATGCCTTTACCCCGGATCCTTTGCCGGACGACTTCCATTTGAATGAGGCCCTCATGCAGCAGCGTTGGATTGATACCGATCCGCAAAAGACCCGCTGGTTGTTGGAAGGCTCTGTGGACGGCACGCACTTTTTCACCATCACAGACAAACGAAATGCAGATACAGACCTACCGCATGATCTGATCGTTTCCGAGGATGGCATAGAGGCGCGTTTTATCCGTCTGACCGTCACACAACTGCCTTACGATCAGACTCCTGCCATCAGCGGACTCCGCATCTTCGGCCTGGGAGATAGCCCAAAACCGCAAAAAACCGCCGATGTTACTTTTGAACTTACGACGGCTCTTGATCTTCTGGTAAATTGGGCTGCATCGGATGATGCCACAGGTCATGTCATCAACTGGGGCTATGCGCCGGATAAACTTTATCACTCTTATATGACCTTCGATGGCAGCGTAGAAATCGGAGGACTTATCAAAGACCAGTCACTCTTCCTGCGCGTGGATGCCTTTAATGAAAGCGGCATCACAAGAGGCGACATCTTAAAGGTTCGCTAAATTCATACTGGCAAATGTAGGCTTCACGCAAGTGAGGCCTACAAAACTTTAAAACCGCCAATAGCAATATCTGTCTTTCTAGAACCGTGCCAACACCTGATCTAACTGATCCAGCATTTCTGTTCCCATTCCGGCAGCGCCCGCATATTTTTCCATTATATCGCGCAGGCTCATATCCATCATCTGCGTTGGCATACGATCCAATCCCATTTTCTCACCCAAATCTTTAACAATCGCTGCATTCGATCTCAATTCACGCACTGTGGAATAGGTGCTATAAGACTTCTTAAGCGCTGTCTTTACCTGATACGTTATCTCATACGTACCAGAGCCCACATGGCATACACCATCACATACATCTGCAAATAAAGGATTTTCCTTATCCGCATAAGTGTCTTCTACAGCATCCGCAAGTACAATGTCAGCACTTGCATCAAATGGCACTTGCACAGAAAGGCTTACCTGCGTCGGATCAACAATCTTCCATGCCACTTTATAATTACCTGCTGCACTGTCAAAATTTCCTGCCGCTTCCTTCAGATTCCAGTTATAGGATGGAGCGATGTTCAAATGTTTTGCACCAGGATCTGCTTCATCCACACGAAATCCCAACACATAGCGGTAGACCCACTCCACTACAGATCCATAGGAATAATGGTTCAAACTATTCATTCCCGTACTTGAGATATGCCCTTCTTCATCCAGACTGTTCCAACGTTCCCATACGGTTGTTGCTCCCAGTAAGATCTCATGTAACCAGCCCGGATATTCCTCATTTAATAGGAGAGTGTAAGCCAGATCATTCATGCCATTATCTGATAGTGTCGGACACATGATCGGCATACCTGTAAATCCGGTCTGTAATTTATTATCGTTTGCAGTAAATAATTTTTTCAACATATCACGCGTCAACGCGACATTATCGGAAAGCCCATATTTCAATGCCAGCAGAAGACCTGTCTGCGTCTTGATACAGCATCTGCCCGTCTGTGAGAAGTACTCTTTTTTCACTTCAGCAAACTCACGTTTTGCAAGTTCATTGTATTCTTCTGCATCATCTTCTTTTCCAAGAACTTCTGCGGATTTTGCTACAATTTCAGCACTCGCAGCATAGTAGATATTTGCGATATAGCCTTCTTCCGTACCGCCCATGACCTCATCTGCCTTGCCTGACGGATTATCCAGTGCCAGCCAGTCGCCATAGTGGAATACATGGCGCCATCCGTGATCATCACCGTCAAGGCGTCGGATATATTCGACCCAGGCCTTCATGCTTTCATACTGATCTGCAAGGATCTGCTCATCCCCATAAAACTTATACATATTCCATGGAATGATACATGCTGCATCTCCCCAGACGCAGGCACAGGTATGCACACCGACCGATGGCACCACATCCGGCACCATGCCCTCCAGATCTATTTGCTCCGTATACATATCATGCAGATACTTGCGGTAAAATGCATAGGTATCTCCATAAAATGTCGCTGTCGGCGAAAAGACCTGTGTGTCTCCGGTCCAACCCATACGCTCATCTCTCTGCGGACAATCCGTAGGCACATCCACAAAATTTCCTTTCATTCCCCAGCGAACATTTGAAATCAATTGGTTGACAAGTTTGTGCCCGGTTGCGATGTCACCCGTATAAGCCACATCACTATAGAGTGCCAGCCCTGTAAAATCCTCTGTTTTCAGATTGCTGACTCCTGTGACCTTGACATAGCGATAGCCATAAAAAGTAAAATGCGGCTGTATGACTTCCTCGCCGCCACCGCAGATATAAATATATTCCGACTTTGCGGTTCTAAGATTCTCATTATAAAAGCATCCATCCTGCAGAACCTCACCTGTCTGGATATGAATCTTGGTTCCCCGGGCTTCATGAACACGCAAGGTAAAGATACCTGCAAAGTTCTGTCCCATGTCAAAGACCTCTTCGCCCTTTGGTGTGTGAATCAATTCTTGCGGCTGCATCTGCTCATGAACCACAACCGGAAGACTATACCGGGCAGTCAGATGCCCTCTTGGAATCTGCTCATCTTTCTCCGGCTGACTGATATCATCTACCATCTGTCCGTCCGTCTTTCCTGCTGCGGCAAGTTCTTCAAAAGTACGACAAAGGATAACCGGCTCTACTGCAAGATCTTCCAGTGTCTGATCCACCTGTTCACCATCATAGATAGATGCATATGTGATCCGGCTTCTTTCGATCTGCCAGGTCTCATCCGTTCCAATGATCTCCTCTGTACCATCCGCATAGGTAACTACCACTTCCGCTATTAACTTTTTAGCGTTTCCAAAATAACCTTTTTCCTCATGTGCGCTAAAGCCAAAACGTCCGCCATACCAGCCGTTTCCCAAAAGAATACGCAGTTTTCCTCCATCTTTTACCTGCTCAGTCACATCATAAGTCTGATACTGAACCCAGCGGTTATAGTTATTCTGATATGGTGTTAAATATTCGTTGCCAATCTTTTCGTCATTCCAATACGCCTCATAAAGTCCCAGACCGCATACATAAAGTCTCGCTTTTGCGACCTCTTCTTTGGCAGCAATGTCTTGTACAAAATAAGGATGTCTGGCCTGTTCAGCGGCATAAGTGATCCATCTTCCGATCCATGCCTCGTCCATTTTTGCTGTCTCAAAAAATTGCGGCGCACTAACAGTCACTTCATCCGCATCAGATGCCAACTCAAGAGTCCAGTAGTAGCGCGTCCGCGGCTCTGTCTTAAAATCGATCTTGTAACCCAGACTATTTGCCTCCCTGTCTTCCCCCGAATCAAACAAAATCTCCTGCATGGCCTCATCTGCCGCAATGCGCAGCCTGGCATACTTTTGTGCCTTTCCTTTGGCCTCTTTTACTTTCCACGAAAAGGACAGTTTCCCTTTTCCCAATGCATACCCCAATGGATTACTCAGGTGATTGACCTGTAATGCATAAATTTCCATGACCTACCTCCTCAATTGTCCTACTTTTCTTTTAATATAGCACAGAAGACACTACCCATACTATCTTTAATACAGTCGGAAAAATATGGTGATATAAAACCTCTTATTTTCCCACATAATCCTGCCAACGCCATTCATCCTTCCAGTCGATAAAAACCATCCCCTGTGGGTATTCCTCACACGCCTCTACAAATCGAATTGGCAGCCAGACATAATCAGCAATGGAAGTATTTCTTCCCATATCATCTATTCGCGAAAATTCCGGCATCTGACGTATGCGGCTTTTTTCTTCCTCGGTTCCGGAAAATAATTTATCGTAAACTTTTGCATAGAATTCGTAGTCTAAATCCATGCAATCCGGACACCAACGGTCTGCCGCCGCAATATATAAATCTTTTGTTCCCTCCACCTTGAAAATACAAGAGATCTGAGAGTGAAAGGATGTATGTGAAACATCCTCAGGATGCGGATCTCCCAGCACCATATATGGACCGTGCCAACTATCTGCCACAGCCACCTCTGACGGATTTGGCAGATATCCACTTGTTCCGGATGTCAGCAGATAATGTTTGTGTTTATGGAACAGATGGGCTGTTGCTTCTCTGACATATGGAGGATGTGGATGTGGAAAATGTGCACTGTAAAAACCTGTTACATCTGTATATTCCTCATTAAGATCCGCACAGATCGTCTCAGAATGTACACGTTCAAAATAATAATAGGCCTTTCCGTCTTCTGCAACAGCCAGATCAAAATCCCCCGCACTCATACCAAGTGGACGAATCCCCTGATTCACGAGCGTATAGGGACCAGTAATCTTGTCTGCCGTTAATACGGCTTCATCCTGATGTCCCTCTTTGTGCATGATCTTTACCCAACAAACGTATTTTTCTGTTCTTTCGTTATAGATAATATGCGGTCGATCCAACATACAATTCGTGGGATTTAAAGGCGAGTTTTCATCTTCCGTATCCGGAGGAATCACTAAGCCAAGATCCTCCCAGTTATATAAGTCATTTGACCTGTAAAAACGGATACCATAGGTCCAGATATCATTTGTTCCATCCGTAAATTCCTTGTTTTCTCCGTACCAATAATAAATGCCATCAACATAAATGACAGAACCGCCGTGAGCCTGAATGGGTTTTCCCTCGGTATCCAGCCATACTTGTCCCGGTCTAAAAGAATCGTACATATTCCCTCCTACTCAACGCGAGCCACAAAAACTCTATCTCTGCTCTTTATAAATGCATCTTCTGTCACAGAAAAACTACTTTCCAGGCGGATATCCTCAGAAGATGATCCGATCCGTAGTCTGATCTCGCCCTTTTCTATCTTCCACTGCATATCCTCGTCTAAGAATGCCATCTGGGACGGAGAAACCTCCACCTGAATCTTCTTAGTTTCCTGTGGCTGCAATGTCACACGGGCAAAACCGATCAATTCCTGCATTGGTCTTGCCAGTGATGCATAGACATCCTTGCCATAGATCTGTACAATCTCGGTTCCTGCAAGATTTCCTGTATTGGTAAGGGTAAAAGATAGTTGCACTGTCTCATCCGGTGCGACTTCTTCCTTATTGCAGGAAAGATTGGAATATTCAAAGGTCGTATAGGATAGCCCTCTGCCGAATTCATAACGCGGACGGTGCGGACAATCCACATAGTCCTGAAAGCCAATACTGTCTCCCTGACTCCAGGCAGAGCCATTGTACAGATTATACTGTAGCGGCAACTGTCCGGCGTGAATTGCTGTTGTTACCGGCATCTTTCCGCTTGGATTGTTGATGCCAAGAAATGTCTCTGCGATCGCCTGTGCCCCCATCTCCGATGGATTCCAAGCCTCGATGATGGCATTTAAGTATTTGTCTGCAATATCGCTGGAGATCGGTCGTCCATTCATATGCACGCCGACCATAGGAATCTTTAATTCTGCCGCTTTTTGGATCAGAACATCCTGACAGATCGGCAGATTGATATTTGTTCCATCCACGCCCTCGCCCATAGAAGATACCGAGCAGGAGCCATGCTTGCCGCCCAGCATAAAGATGACCAGATCTGCTCCTTCCATAGCCTTTAACGCCTCCGCATGATGGGAGCAGTCATCCCCGGCTATCGGATAGCCATAGGTCCATACGACTTCTGTCTCCGGCATCATTTCCTGCATTTCTTCTAACAGACTCCTACAATCCGGTTTCTGCAAACGAAGCAGATTGTCCATTTCCTCAATATCATCACTCTGGATATTGGTTCCCGGGATCAACTGATATCCGGCATTTGTAATTGCTGTTTCAATATCCACGCCCGCCATGGCATTGTATGCTGCAAACAAAGCTTCGGACATAGACAGATGTGTGTATCCGCCAAAGAAAAAGCGGGCATTTTTTGCCTGCGGACCAACCAGCACGATCTTCTTTGTATGATTCTTGACTGGCAATGTGCCATCATTTTTCAAAAGTACCATAGACTCTCTGGCAGACTGTAGGGAAATCTTTTTATCTTCTTCTGTATTGCCATAAAATTTTTTCTCTAATTCCTGACCGGTGTAGGCAAAAGGATGTTCAAAAAGCCCCTGACGGAATTTGGCGGTCAAAGCCTGTTTTACCGCCCGATCCAGATACTGCATATCGTATTCCCCAGACTTGAACTTGGCGATAAAGTCATCATTGTATGCCTCTCGCATCGGCAATTCTACATCCATGCCGGCACGGATAGATGCATAACCTGCCTGATCCATGGTCTCATAAAGTCCCTGAAAACGATGCTGATTTCCGATTGCACCGTAATCTGCCAGAACTTCCCCGTCAAAACCCATCTCCTCACGCAAGACCTGTGTCAGCATCTTTTTATTGGAAGAAGATGCACTGCCACCCGAAGTGCAATAGCAAGGCATGATACCACGCAGATTACTGTCTTTGATGGCAATCTGAAATGGCTTTCCAAACTTTTCGATCATTTCCCGGTCACTCACAGATACATCTGCACCATGGATACCACCAGTCGACTTGTGAAATCCCATAAAATGCTTGGCACAGGCATCACAACGTCTGCCATTGTCCGCGTCTACATAATCCTGTATGCCCTTGGTATAGGATGCTCCCATAAGACCATTTAAGGTCGGATCCTCACCATAGGTCTCGCCTTGCCGCCCCATTCTTGGATCCTGTGTGACATCCAGAACCGGTGCTAAAACCTGTGTGATTCCAACTGCCTGTTCCTGACGACTGACGATTTTTCCGATTTTTTCTTCCAGTTCCACATCAAAAGAGGAACCTCTGCCAATGCCTGATGGAAAACTCATGGCATCCTGAATAAAGGCTCCGCAAAGCCCCTCCATATGAAAAGTTGCAGGGATATGATGTGGACTTTTTTCCATGACTTTCTTTTGTATTTCTATCTGCCAGTCCACACACTCACGCATGGTCTTTTTCTGGCGCATCTCAAGTGTTGATACCTGTCCGATACCATAGTCAATCTGCCCCGGTTCATCGATCATCTGCGCCCAGATGCCGGAAATCTGATATACTTTTTCCTCTATTGACAAACGCCCAAGCAGATCCTCTGCCCTTTCTTCCGGTGTCAGGGATGAATCTAAATATTTTTCACTCATATACATAACCTCACTCATTTCATCATGATATCTTTATCTTATCTGCTTACTTTAAATCACTCTATCCGGCATTCCGATACTTTTTATCCGAAATCCGATAGGCAGAATCTAACTTAAAAAATCCGCTTCTGCTTCCACTTTCCACTGTAAAAACGCCCCGCCGATAACATGGCTGACAAAACCGCTGCCGGAATCATGCTATACCAGATACCCATATGCCCCAAAGAAAGCCAACTTGTACAGGCAAACATAAAGAGGATATTGGCAACAACCTCAACCACACCATTCCACAAGGTAAAAAAGGCATCGCCCGCTCCATTGAGCGTTGCCTTATAAATATAGATGATCTGACGAATCAACATACACACACCATTGAGCAACAATCCCGGGATTGCTAATTCTGCGACTGTCACATCATCCACAAACATACCGACCAAAATCCGTCTGCCGGCAAGAATGATAGCCATGCAGACAAGGGAATAAATACTTGTGATATATAAACTGCGCCGACAGCCCCGATAAATACGGTCGTACTTTCCTGCTCCGGTATTCTGTCCGGCAAAATTCGCCATCGCCATGCCGTAATAGCCAAACGGCAGCATAAAAAATTCATTCAAACGACATACAATCGTATAGGCTGACATGACCTGACTGCCAAAGGAATTGACGATCCCCTGACATACCACTCCCGAAATGGATGCCATGGCGTTTTGCAATGCCAAGGGGATCCCTAATTCACAAATTTTCTGGATCAGATGCCAGTCCGGTTGCATATCCTGCCCCTGTAACTGCATACAGGCAAGATGTTTCTTGCCGTGCAGCCAAAGACCAATCACAGATACACCTTGTGCCACAACAGTCGCGATCGCCACACCTGCGACGCCCATAGAAAAATATAAGACCAGCACAATATCCATCCCTACATTGATCAGGCTGGATATGACAATATAGATCAGGGGTGTGACCGAATCTCCCAGAGCACGCAGAATCTGGGAAATCGTGTTATAGGCGGCTGTAATCACCATAGCCCCACAGACCAGACGCATATAAACCAATGCGTAGGTCAGATTTTCTGCCGGTGTTCCCATAAGAAGCAGGATAGGACGGGCTAGGATCAAGCCAATCAGTCCCATAACAAGCCCGGATGCCAATGTCACATAAACCGAATTTGCAACCACCTGCTTTAATTTCTTTTCGTCCCCGGCACCGAAGGACTGGGCAGCGCAGATATTGACACCGCCGGACAGTCCGACGCAAAGTGCCATAAAGAGATTGACAATACCTGCCGCGGCTCCCACAGAACCGAGGGCTACAGGGCCAACATAGCGTCCGACCACGATGGAATCGACAAAAGTATATAATTGTTGAAAGGCCGCACCAACCAGCATGGGAAGCATAAATCGCAGAATCTGCGTCACCTCATTGCCCTCGGTCATATGTATGGTCTTGCTTGATTTCACTCTATAGCCTCCTCATTCTGTGTATTTATATGTTTTTATGCTTCTTCCATTACTTCTGCATTTTGTCTGCGTTCCTCATTTTCTTTTCGCATACCATCAATCTTTTTATCCAGAGTATAGAACTTCAAGCAGAAAAGAACCACGGCAAAGAAAGCCGCAGGAATCAAACTGTAAAGCAAACGGATCATCATAAGGGCAGAATCCGGTAAAACTGCTGTATCTCCAGCACTTCCGACGTAACCGGATGCAGCCATAAGTACCCCACAAAGGAAGGTTCCGATAGCAGAACCGATCTTATTGGCAAAACCATTTATACTTCCCAGTGTTCCTTCCATACGAGGTCTGCCACACCATTCATTGTAATCTGCACACTCAATGATCAGAAGCGGTTCCATCATAGAAATCGGTAAAGTTCCCATTCCCATCAAAATATTACCGGTTGCCAACAACGCCATATTATCCTTTGCAAGGAATAAAACAAGACCCGCTACGATATAGAAAACACATCCTAACTGAATCAGGTTTTTTACACTCATTTTCTTCAACATAGCCGGATATGCAATCATGGTAAGCATGGCAACAACCGTAAAGAGTGACATAATTCCCATCAGGCTTAAGTTCTTTACAATATAGGTAAAATAGTAAACCGATACACCAAAACCAGATATAATCTGTGCCACCAAAGTAACCAGCGCTACAAAATAGATGTACTTATTCGTTTTTAAAAGAGTAATAACTTCTTTGAAATTAACACTTGCACTTCCGGCATCCACATCATATTTCTCCGGTACAAAGAAGAAGCGGAGGATTCCAATAATAGCAAGTGGTGCTGCAAGCATAAGAATCATATGGCTCCATTTTCCGGCATCTGTACCTGCATTTGCCATCATAGTCGGGAATACCACATTAAAGACTGCAACACCAGCGACCGTTACCAAACCTCCGATGGAACTCAATTTGACATAGGTCTGCTGACTATTAAATGCTCTTACCATATAGGCTGTGTTATTTGCATTTAGTAAAGTATTAAATACTGACTGTGCCATAGTATATGCCACAACGACCCAAACACACTTTGCCACCGTTGACAAAGATGTTGGCACAGAAAATACCGCCCATGTTGCGACCCAAAGACCAATAATAGCAAATTCGTAAGGTCTTGCCTTGCCCAACCTGGTATGTGTCTTATCAACAAGATAACCTGCCAAAATATCGGTCACACCGTCAAAGATCTTGGATGCCATGAGCAGTGTTGCAACTAAGGCTGCATTTAATTCTAAAACATCCGTGCAATAAAATACGATATAACCGATCAGCACTGCCTGAATACCGGCGGACATAGTTCTAAAGTTCCATGTCCAGAATTTTAATATTCCAACTTTTCCCTTTTTCTCTTCTTTCATTTCTGTTCCCATTCTTAACCCTTCCTTCTCTTATGGTAAATCTACTCTACAATGACCTTCACACGATCTAAGTTCTTGCACTGGGTGAAGATGTCGCCGGCATCGCCATGACGGTTGCTTGCCACCTTGATAACCGGATAATAGATACCCGGCTTGGTGAATACATGGTCTGCTTCAATCTTGTATGTAGTATCATCCACTGCCTCGATGACCTCATCATTGGACCAGTCATTTGTCTTTTCATAATCCCATGCCGCATGTGTTATTTTTCCAGCCTTGGGCGGAACTTCGATCACTGCCTTGAAGCATATGTTTTCACCGACTTTTGCTCTGGTCACCTTGCCGTCATAGTCGCTTTGTCCTGCTGCATTTTCTACTACTGCTGATACAACCGGCTGCATGCCGCCACGCTCTTTTGCCCCCTTTGGCAAAGTAATCTGTCCGTCTGCATAGGTATAATTCATGGTATCAAACGGCTCGATCCCCTTTTCACACCATGCAGCCACATCCAAGAGTGCCTGATGCAGAGTTCCTAAATAATCTACCTGATTTTGCGGATCGTCCAGATAACCCGCACGATCGTCATGGATACTATTGTCATGATAGTAGAGGCGGAAATGGTCCTGCTCATCAATACCACAGCGTCCGATCGCCTTGCGATACCAGTCTCCATGCCATGGGCAGGCACTTTCGTCCATCATGGAACATATGCCGATCACCTTGCCATGGATATTTCCCGTCGGCATCAGTCCTGCACCACTGATGGCTGTCATTGGTGCCACCAGCATAGGCAGTTGTGTATATTTCGGACTGCCGTCCTCATTGCGAAACTGATCATACACATCATAAGTCTCGTCCGGCAACTGATGTCTGTGGAAACACTGCATGGCAATAGCATCGCCATTGTCAATCATAACCTGATCTCCCGGCTTCAACTCTTTGAAAGGATTTTCATGCTTGCCGTCGTTCTCCGGATGGAGTTCCAGCATATTCCCATCTATACTGCTAATATTGATTTCCTTTCCTGCACATGCACCATCTAAAACTTTAAAACGACAATGATAGGTATAGGTATCTGCCGGTATTGCATCCTTCAAATATATATGCGGTAATTTTTCTCCACCAAGGATTGTATTAAGCCAACTGGTATCCACCGTATTTTTTTCTTCTTCTGATAATTCCGGTTCCGCATAGTCATAGTCCAAATGCTCCACTGTCGTCACAAGTTTCATATGGGCTCTAGCCTCATTACTCTCAGGGTCTGCCCCTTCATAGCCTTCCTTTTCCCAGAAATCCTTAAAGTAAGTAGGAAACATCTGATAAACTGCCGGAACCAGTACCATGAGTGCACCGTCTCCCATATATGGATAATCAAACCATGCTTTGGGTGGAAATCCCATGCTGGTCGCCTCTTTTAACGCCTGCTTCTGGTCTTCGTTTAAGCCCTCATAGATGTCACCGCTCCCGCCGGGCTCCTGCGCTGCAACGACTTTTTGCATACCTTCTTCGCCGAGCAGACGTACTGCACGCATACGCGGTGCAAAGACATTTGGTGCTGCCATTGGATTTGCCATCACATAAGGAACCGCTCCATCCCAAACGCCATCCGTTCCCTCAATACAGCCCATAACCTTGAAAGACCCGCCACTGCCGCCAAAGACATAACCATAAGGTCTCTCCTCTGCCTCATAAATGCGTTTTGCAACTTTTCGCGAAAACTCTGCCGTATTTGCACTGACCTTATAAAGGCGGCTGGAGTCTCCTCCTAACATAAATCCGCCCTGATTGGAAACCACAAAATATGCTCCATGTGTAAGTGCAAAGGCAATTTTATTATCCTCGCCCGTCTGACTTTCTGTCGCATTTTCACTTTCCGGTGCCGGAGACAAATACTGGAAAAATCTACCCTCATATTTCTCTTTTTCCGGGAAATATAAGGCAAATCGCGCCTCATTTTCGCCATTGATATCCGTACCATGGAATCCACCATGCACATAATAATGACGAACTGGCGTATCGCGCCATTCCTCAACATCAATGTATGGATCTCTGAAATACGGATCTTCTGCCGGTACATATAATTTATCTTCCATCTTTCTTCACTCCTTTGAAATGGTTTTCAATAACGTTATCTTGTAAAAGAAAGATAGCATATGAAAATTTTTGATTATGTCATTTTTTTCTTGTTGTTGATAATTTTTTATGATATATTCCAAGAAAAGCGCTATGGAAAGAAGGCACCCATATGTTAGAAAATTTGACCAGACAGGAATTAGATGAATATACGCTTGCCACCGGCATCCCCATCCATATCTTTTATGAGCAGGAGATCCGCTACAGTTCCAATATTGCCGCACAGATCCAGTTATATAATCTTCCTCTCTATCTTTTGTCCAGTCTGCCAAAGGAACTCCCGGATACCTGGATTACTACAACAAGAGAAAATCTTTATTTTGGAGGACTGCGAATTCAAGAAACCGGTGAAATTCTACTTTTTGGTCCCTTCCTGCTTACGGATTGCACCCTAAAACAGGCAAAAGCCATCTTGGCGCGCTTAGGACAAGAAAAAAGAGATGCCATGGACTTCCGTCAGCAATTGAACTTGATCCAACATATTGACGTGCCACAACTGCGGCACCATGTATCTCTTTTGTATTTGCTGCTAAACCATTGTACTGCGCCGGAAATTTCCAGCATTTCTTTTACTTGGGAACATCTCGTCCCAGCACAACTCCCGGTAATTTTAAACGACGAAGATCAAGACAAAAATGCAGCACAATCTGCCTATGTAGAAGACCATATTGTAGATTATGTAAGACATGGCAAGACAGATGAACTGGTTGGTTTTTTTAATGCTATCCTGTTGGACTCCTCCGGCAATGAACCGGATAACTTTGACCTGGAACTCCGCCGGGGTTACATCTTTGGTGCCAACACCATGTTATCCCGCGTTGCCCGCGCTGAGGGATCAGATCTTGCAACTGTCAATACCATATCCGACTACTATATTGATCAACTGCTTCACGCAAAGAATGTCAATGAGTTGAACTATCTCTTTTACCAGTTTTCCACTCACTACACGGAAGAAGTACGTAAATTAAAGACCCTGCACACCAATTCCATGATCGCCAATCAGGTCAACGCCTATATCCAATCACATATTTACGAAAAACTGTCCACCACGCGAATTGCAGATGCCCTTGGCTTTAGTAATTCTTATGTCTGCAGCGAATTCAAAAAAGCCACCGGCACCACCATTACCAAGCATCTGACCGCTTGCAAGATAAATGAAGCTAAATATCTCTTGGAACGCGGAGAATACTCTGCAACGGAGATTTCGGATATGCTACAGTTTTCATCCGTTACCTATTTTTGTAATATTTTTAAAAAATACAGTGGCATGACACCCTTGGAGTGGAAGAATAAGCAGGAGGCTATCTAAGAAACTCATTTTTACTGGATACAAAAAGTGCACCCTGATATGGATGCACTTTTTTATGGAAGATTATAATTTTTTACTGTTATATAGATTTCTATGCTGTCTTATCCCTTCTCGGTTTTCTCATGCGCTCATAGGCGATATGGATATCACTTTCGGACATTGCCTTTTGTGCGGCTTCTTCCTCCGCCTGATCTACTTGCTCTTGCAAATTCTCCTCGGCTTCATCAAAACGGTCGATGGTCTGATCCCACTCTTTTTGCGTATAAGCCTTTCCACCGATCATGATGGAGTCTGCTTCTTCGATCTCACCCTTGGTTTCCTTGATCTTTCTTTCCATCATGAGGGCATTTAAGATCAGGAACTGGTCTTTTGCATTAAACATACTGATCGCATCGGATAACTGCCCCAGATTGTCTTTGTTGACAACCAGATAGCCCCCGCCGGACAACTGGATATTCAGACATTTGGACTTGTCGGAAGTGTCCCCCAGAAGTAACTGGTTCTGCTTGGTATCTAATTGAAAGATAACGCCATTGTAATTGATCTCCCCATCCTTTGCCAGATAATCATACGGGGCATGTCCGCCGCTCATATCGCGGTTTGGCAACTGGATCGTATCTGCGAAACTGTCGTCCTGACGCTTTGCGCTCTTTAAATTTTGAATGTTTTGCGTATTTCTGATGTCGTTGATTCCTAATTCCATACCTTCTCCTTTTTGCCGATTATAGTGTCATTACCTTTTATATCGGCAGAAAGCATGAAAAATGTAGTTTACCGTCCGTTTTACCCTGCAGTTACTATAACTTTCTTCCCAGAAAAAGCAATTCCTAATTTCATCAGTTCCTTCGTTCCCTCATTTCTCATTTCATCCGCATAATGTTTCGAATCAATCTGTACTAATGCCTTTTCCGAAAGACTTTGTAATTCCCTCTCTGAAAGATCTCTTGCCCATTTGAGTTCCATGATAATGCCCGGATACTTTTTCTCTTTTGGAATCAACCCGATGTCATAACGACCTTCACCCGCTTCCCGGTTGGAACGTATCTTGTATTGATTGTCTAATAAAGCCATCAAGCCTAATAATAAGCCATGATAGAACCCTTCTGCCCCTGCATCATAGAAACTGATCGTTTTTTTCATGTATTCCATAATTGCGGTTTGCAGTTTCGCCATATCATTTACATACAGACTTTCTGCGATTTTATTTGCTGTAGACTGTGTAATAAGTCCCACTTGTAGCAAATGTGAAAGAACCTCTCCTTTATATACCGCTGCAATTTCCTTATTGGGAATCGAAATCTGACACATAAATGCTCCGTCCGGTTGTAATTCCTTTTTGACCGCCTTTAAATATCCGGCAACCATCAACAGGCTATAGACATTCGCCGGCTCTTCCGTTAGTGAACGATAGACAACATTTTGATTGATACATGCCAATACCGTTTCTCCTTGCAAAAGTGCAAACAATCTTTCCGTAATATCATCTGTTGCTTCCCGCAAAACATCCGCAAGTATCTCATTCTTACCTGTATTTGCCCAATATGCCTGTGGTCTGCATCCCTTTGCAATATAATTAATGACCGACCATGGATTGTAGATTTCTGTATCACCAAACAGATAGCCGTCATACCATTCCTGTAACTCAGTCTTTTTCTCCGCCACATCATAATATGACAGCATCTTGTCAACCTCACTTTCCGTAAAGCCGAAGAACCTATCATATTCTGTATCCATCACAGAATTGACTGTCAGATTATTGAGTCCGCTAAAGATACTCTCCTGCGCAATCCGTAAAATTCCTGTCAAAAATCCGTATGAAAGATTCCTGTTGTCCTTAAAAGCCCCAGAGAAGAAATTGCGCATAAAGCCAACAATATCTTCATAAAAATCCTTAGCATAGCCCTCTTGGATCGGGATATCATATTCGTCAATAATAATGATTGGGGCAATGCCATAATGCTTATGCAACATTCTGGAAAGATTCTCCAATGCTGCGGTCAATTCCACGCTTCCTGCTGTCCCCTGTAAAACTGCCCGAAAATAATCACGTTCATATTCCTCTAGTTTTTCACTTGTCAGAAGTTGACTATGTCTTCCAAACTCATCCTGTAAAAGTCCGCGGATCTTATCCATCGTGGCATCCCATGAATCAAATTTAACATCTTTAAAGGTCAGAAAAATCACCGGATATTTCCCTTGATACTTGGTATAATCTTCTCCTGCCTGCCAGATTTCCTTGTCCCTGAAATAAATGCTTGTATCCTCCTCTGATATTTCAAAGAAAACACGAAGCATATCCATATTCAAGGTCTTTCCGAATCTCCTTGGTCTGGTAAACAACGAAACAAGTGGCTTACGATCAATAAATTCTTTAATCAGCATGGTCTTATCGACATAATAATATTCTGCCTGTGCTCTTACATAATCAGAAATGCCGA
>ERZ839947.17-NODE-17-length-212247-cov-12.634341_pt1 | contig 212247 bp, 193 predicted proteins | sample MGYA00519908_ERZ839947 | MGnify/ENA primary metagenome ERZ839947 (study PRJEB31850, sample SAMEA3708857) | human gut metagenome | biome: human gut; feature: human-associated habitat; material: faeces | place: China | collected 2014 ... | reverse complement strand
GAACTAAGTCTCAATTAGTAGCTTAATTAATATGTCCAATATTTTGGGTGCATATCACTAGATAATACTAGCTACATCACTGCTTTTATTTTATTTAAATTTAGATACAAAAAAACGTCGCTATAATAGCGACGTAAACTTTCAAATGGCAGGGGTAGCTGGACTCGAACCAACGCATGCGGGATTCAGAAACCCGTGCCTTACCAACTTGGCGATACCCCTATATCTTATTGACTTATAATATTATAAAAGCCAATAAGCCTTTTGTCAACCATAAATAATATTTTTATGATAAAAATTAACAAATACGTGGAATTTGTTCACCTTGTGGCATATCTACAATACGTATACCACCTATAGCTGTGCGAAGTCCAACCTCGCCAATAGCTTTATCAATAACTTTGCCAATCACTTTAGCATTTTTACCATATTCAAAATTATGCATTGTAGCTAATACTTTTTCTGTATCTTCTTGGTCTACAAAAGCTACTAATTTACCTTCATTTGCCAAATAAAGTGGGTCAAATCCTAAAATATCGCAAAAACCTTGTACTTCTTCACGCACTGGAATACTATCTTCTTCTAATAAAATTCCCACTTGAGCTTGCTGTGCTATTTCATTTAAAACAGCTGCTACACCACCACGAGTTGGATCACGAAGTACAGCGATATTTGGCGCTACTGTGAGCATTTCTTTCACCATATGATTAAGCGGTGCACAATCTGTTTTTATCACGTTTGGCAATTCTAAATTATGACGAGATGCCATAATTGTTGCTGAATGGTCTCCTAAATAGCCACTGACAATGATATTTTGGCCTGCTTTCGCTTTCAATGGAGATATTTCCACGCCTTCTATGCGTTCTCCCACACCAGCAGTATTGATAAAAATACCATCAGAACAGCCTTTATTCACTACTTTAGTATCACCTGTAACGATATAAACGCCAGCTTCATCAGCAGCTTTACGCATAGTATTTACTATTTCTTGTAAATCTTTTAACGGAAAACCTTCCTCAATTATCATGCCTACAGAAATATATTTAGCAATAGCTCCTGTCATAGCTAAATCATTTACCGTACCACAAACAGCCAATTTACCAATATTACCGCCAGCAAAAAACAAAGGTTTTACTACATATGAGTCAGTAGTAAATGCTATTTTATTTGTACTTAAATCTAATTTAGCACCATCGTGCATTTCCCTTAATATAGGATTATCAAATGCTGGCAATAAAATTTTTTCCATAAGCTCATGACCTGCTTGACCACCACTGCCATGTGCCATAGTAATTACGTCATTTGCACCAAAATTACCTACCAATATTATCACCACCAAAATTTTTAAACTTATTCAAAATGAAATACTCTTGAACCATATTTATACCAAGCAGCACAAGTTCCTTCAACAGAAACCATACATGAACCGACTGCATGATTTGGTGTACATACCTTGCCAAAAAGAGGACAATCTGTAGGTTTTACTAAACCACGAAGCACTTCACCACAACGACAACCAGCAGGTTCTTTGGATATTTCCTTATTTACTGGTATCATCTTCAAAGCATCAAATTCACTAAAAGCATCTGTTAAATCCAATCCTGAATTTTCGATTACACCCAAGCCACGCCAATTAGCAGGTGCTTTTTTATATACTAAATCCATGATTTTTTGCGCTTGCATATTACCTAATGTTTTTACCACACGCTTATATTGATTTTCGATTTTAAAATCTTTTGCATGAATTTGTTTTGCAATCATATAAATAGCCTGCAAAATATCAAGTGGCTCAAAACCTGCTACAACTGCTGGCAAATGATATTTTTGAGCAATAAATGTAAAAGGCTCTTCACCTGTGATTACACAAACATGACCAGGAAGTAAAAAGCCATCTATTTTTATTTTTTCATCGCAAAGCAATGCTTCAATTGCTGGCGGAGTCAATTTATGTGCTGTTAATACAAAAAAGTTTTTTATATTTTGCTGTTTTGCTGCAAGTATTGTAGCTGCTGCTGTAGGAGAAGTTGTTTCAAAACCAACAGCAAGAAAAATAACTTTTTTATCAGGATTATCTTTTGCTATTTGCAAACTATCCATAGGAGAGTAAATAATTCTTATATCTCTACCTTCTGCTTTTACCTGATTTAAACTAGATGATGTACCTGGTACCTTTAACATATCGCCAAAAGTAGTGATAATAACATCTTCTTGACGAGCATATGCAATCGCTGTATCTAAATAATCATTTGGTGTAACGCATACAGGGCAACCAGGGCCACTTACTAGCTCTACTTTTTCTGGCAATAATTGGCGAATTCCTGCACGGAAAATAGATACTGTATGTGTACCACATACTTCCATAATACGCACTGGTCTATCTATTAATCTATCTATTTCTTTAAGCAAGAATGCTGCTATCTGTTTCGTTTCGTTCACTTGCTGGCTCATTAGTTCCAAGCACCTCTTTCAATAATTCAGTAGTGATTTTCGCTTCTTCTTCATCAATTACTTGAATGGCAAAACCAGCATGCATCAAAATATAATCTCCTTCATTAGCCTCTGGTAATAACATCAAGCTAATATCACGGCGAATACCTTCTACTTCTACAGTCGCCACCATGTCTTTTTTTTCAATAACTTTTGCAGGTACCGCTAAACACATAAAAATCCTTCCTATCTATTTCACTATTTCAATATCATTTTCTTGTAAATAACGAGTCAAAGCCACTGCCATTTGACCTAAAGCTATACCGCCATCATTAGACGGTACTTTTTCATTGATATAAATATCATATCTATCTTGTAATTCTTTATAGATTAAATCCAACAAGGTGATATTTTGACATACACCTCCACTTAATACTACTTTATTTAAATTACTTTCCTTACCCAATAAATCTATCATTTCACAAATAGCTTTTGCCATAGTCAAATGGAAAGATTTCGCTATATATGCTACAGAATATTTCTGTTTTAAATCATATAAAAGCTGATACATAGGCATAAAATCTATGATATATTGACCTAATTCTTTATTTATCATAAATGGCAAAACTTCGCCATCGCTATCGTAAGCTATTTTTTCCAATTCAATAGCTGCTTGTCCTTCATAATTTATCTGATAACAAATACCTAGCAAACTAGCTACAGTATCAAAAATTCTGCCAGCACTAGAAGTAAGTGGAGCATTAAATCCTTTTTGTGTAGCTTTTATCAATAATTGCCAATTCACCTTTAATAATTCAGGATATTTGTCCTTGATATCTTCACCATAAAGATTATACGCTATCCATAAACCCAATCGCCATGGTTCTTTTACCGCTTTGGCTCCAGATGGCAATGGCATATATTGAAAATGTCCTCTGCGTTCATATCTAGATAAATTGGCTATAAAAAATTCTCCGCCCCAAATATGACCATCATCGCCAAAACCTGTACCATCTAGGCTAACACCGATTACATCACCTTTTAAATCATGTTCTGCCATAACTGAGGCAATATGTGCATGATGATGTTGTACCTGTACTAATGGTAAATCATTATCTTGAGCATAGCTTTTGGCAAATTTTGTCGAAAAATACTCAGGGTGCATATCACAAGCAATAAGCTTTGGTTTAATAGTAAATAGACGCTTAAATAAATCAATACTATTTTTATAAGCGTTATTAACTGCCATATTTTCTAAATCACCTATATGCTGACTTAAAAAAGCCTTTTGCCCTTTCGTCATACAAAAAGTATTTTTTAATTCTGGCCCACAGGCTAATACAGGAATATCACTTATTAAATCGCCTTTTAATAATACTGGAGAAGGAGCATATCCTCTACTTCTGCGTATTAACATCTGTTTATTATTAAACACTCGCACTACAGAATCATCTACACGTGTTTGAATAATTCTATTATGTGAAAGTATATAATCCGCTATTGTTGATAAATGTGATTTAGCTTCTTCATCTTGATAAACAATCGGCTCATCACTTAAATTAGCACTTGTCATTACAAATACATCATCATCGTTTAATAATAAATAATGAATTGGTGCATATGCTATCATCACACCTAAATAAGCATTATGAGGTGCTACCTTTGATGCTAAGTTATAAGCTTTTGCTTTATGCAATAAGACAATCGGTGCTTGCATAGAAGTCAATAATTCTTCTTCTTTATCATTAACTTCACAGATTTTTTTTACTATATCAAGATTAGTAGCCATCACTGCAAAAGGTTTATCCTCGCGAATTTTTCGCTGTCGCAAATTAGCTACAGCTTCTTCATTAAAAGCATCACAGACTAAATGATATCCGCCTATCCCCTTTACAGCGACAATAGCACCTTTTTTGATTAATTCATGTGCTTTTTTTATACTTTCATTAGCTATATATACTTTATCAGCTACTAATTTATACTGTGGTCCGCAAATATCACAAGCATTTGGTTGAGCATGAAATCGTCTATCTAATGGATTAGTATATTCATCTTCGCAATTTTTACACATAGGGAATACTTTCATCGTAGTATTTTGGCGGTCATAAGGAATGTCTTGCACTATGGAAAAACGTGGCCCACAATTTGTGCAATTCGTAAAAGCATATTGATATCTTCTATTGTTTTTATCTTTTATTTCTCGTTTACAATCTTCGCAAATAGCTAAATCTGGAGAAATCAAAGTTTCTTTCGTCAAACCTTGTGGGCTTTTTTGAATTATAAACTCTTTATCATCACAAATTACATCAATCTCATGATAGCTGATATTTGTTATATATGATGCTTTAGGCGCTTTTGTCTTTATACATTGACAAAAATTTTCTATATCTATATCTTGTCCCTGAATTTCCAGCAAAACGCCTTCTACATCATTTAATACATAACCGCTATAACAAGACTGTATAGCTAAGCCATATATGAACGGTCTAAAGCCTACACCTTGTACAATACCTTCTACACGTATCTGATATCTTTTTATTTCTGATACTCTGCTACCCATTTATCAACTAGCTCCTTAGCCTTTTGAGCTACTTCTGGTACTTTTTCAGCTATTTTTTCTGTCATATCCAATCCCATAGAAACAACCTCTGGTTTTACACCCATTACAACAACTTCTTCAATAGGATTATCTGTCAATTTCAAAACAGCTAACATATCATTAACGCCTAAATCATGTACAGATATTTTATCTTTAAAATATGCATTTAATTCATCACCTGTAAAACTATGAAAACTACCTATAGGCGCATCAATGTTCATCGCATCAATCAATAATAATTTTTTAGTACCTGCAATATATGGCATTAAATCCATACCTAAAGTACCACCATCAATAATTTGTACAAAATCAGGATAGTCAGTGATTTTCTGCAAATATTCTGCACATCTAACACCAAAACCTTCATCTTGCATGATGATATTGCCAATACCTACAACTGAAATATCTGCCATAATTATTCTCCTAATTTTAACTGTTCTTGTTTTTTCTTAAGTTCACTGCGGATAAAATCACACCATTTATCTACACCTATATCTTTAGAAGCAGCTGTTTCCATGATTTCAAGCTGTGGATGAATGCATTTTAAATCATGTTTAGCAGCTTCCATATCAAAATTAGTAAATGGTAAAATATCAACTTTGTTTAAAATAGCAACTTTAGACTCTTTGAAAATAATTGGATATTTTAATGGTTTATCATCGCCTTCAGTAATACTTAAAACGGTAACCTTCATATCTTCACCAACGACAAATTCTGCTGGACAAACGAGATTACCCACATTTTCGATGATTACAACATCTAATTTATCAAGGTCTAAATCGCAAAGTACTTCTTCTACCATTGGCGCATCTAAATGACAACCACCATTTGTATTGATTTGGATTACTGGCACATTATGCTGTGCTATTCTATCAGCATCTTTATCGGTAAATAAATCACCTTCAATTACAGCTAAGCGTAAATCATCTTTTAAGTGAGCGATAGTTCGTTCTAATAAAGTTGTTTTACCTGAACCAGGAGAACCCAATAAATTAATAGCTAAAATACCATGTTTATCAAATAAAGATTTATTCTTGCCAGCAATTTCATCATTTCTGCCAAGAATATCTTGCATTACAGGAATATCCATTCAATCCGCCTCCAATGATTCTACTCGAAGCTCTCGTCCCGATATAGTTTCCATGCGCAAAGAACCACAATGAGGACAAGTAAAGTTATATCTTTCTATTTTAGTTTCCTTACCACATTCTAAACATCTTGCTACAAGTGGTATTCTCTTTAAAATCAATTTTGCTCCTTCAGCTTTCGTGTCTTTAGCTATAGAAGTAAAACAAAATTCTAAAGACTCATCTACAACACCTGTCATTTCACCAACTAAAACAGAAATTTCTGTTACTTTTTTTGCTTCATTTTTATCTGCATAAGAAAGCACAATATCTAAAATGCCTTCTGCTAATGCCATTTCATGCATAATCTAAAATAATAAAACAGTCGGGTAAAAACCCGACTGTTTTTATCTCCTTATAACAGAGCAGTTAACCCACGCTGAGTAAACTCAGCAGTCAACTGTGTTAGCGGTGTTTTAGCAGGATTATAATTAATCGTTGTTTCACCGTTATGCGCATGAATATGAACGTTATATACTCCAGGTAATCCTAATAAACTTTCTTTAAGTTCTTTAGCATTCTCCTTTGTATATCCTTCAACTTTAAATCTTAATTTATTACCTTTTCCACCAAAAAGGCAACCACAAGTAAGACACATGAAAATTACATCTCCTTAATCTTCTGCAATATGTCCTTTTTTATCTTTGAGGTCATCAATATCAGATGGAATATGTGCTAAAGTTTTTGTACCAGAGAACATACTAGCAGCTTCGCCTTCACGTTCCATTAAGTCTGCTCTGAATACCATATATACATGACCCATAGCAAAGAACATAATGAACCAAGCAAAATAATGATGAACCCAATGGAAAATCATTTCACCATACATACCGATTGACCAACCAAAAATAGAAGCTGGTACACCTGTGGAGTTAGGCATATAGTACATAGCAAAACCTGTTACGATTTCTACTAAAACCATAACATATAATGCTAAATATGAGCCACGAGCCAAAGGATTACGTAAATATGGTTTATGAGAATATTTTAATAGGCTGTAGTGAAGTGCTACTTCTACAGTTTCTTCCATGTATTTAGTAGTCCAGAATTTAGGTAACAAACGGTCACCACGATTGATAATCCAGCCATAAATACGCAAAGTAAATGAAGCTGTAAAAATAAAGCCTAATAAGAAGTGAATATTACGGATTAAATCTACAGATAAACGCCAATCTGCAAAAGTTGGTTCATGACCTGGGCCACCAGAAATAGGGTCCATAATCAACAATCCTGTAATAAATAATCCAGCAATACACCAAACCATAATCCAATGAAATATTCTTAAAAATGGACTAAAAATATAATATTTCTTTAATTGTCCCTTTGGATGAACTAACTTAGCCATTTAAACCACCCCTAATATAAGGGTCAGTATTAACTGTACTTATTGTTCTTCCCTTCGCATCATATAAGTGAGTAGCACAAGCTATACATGGGTCAAAAGAACGTATAGCTTTGACAATTTCTAATGGTTTTTCTGGAATTTTAACAGCAGTATCCATCATAGCGCGTTCAAAAGCACCTTGACCTGCCACTTCATCACGAGGGCAAGCATTCCATGTAGTTGGTACTACTGCTTGATAGTTGCTACATTTTTTATCTTTAATTGCAACCCAATGGCTAAGTGCACCACGAGGAGCTTCATAAAGACCTACACCTTTTACTTCTTCAGTTGGCCATGTAGATGGATCCCATTTAGTAGTATTAGCTGTATCTGTATCACCATTAGCAATATTTTTAATGAGTTTTCCGAAGAAATATTTATTCATGCAAGCATTAAGCTGTGCATCTAAACCACGAGTAATTGTACGTCCAAGTGTAGATGGTAACCATACTTCTGGTGCTACATTTAATAATTTAGAAATAGCATCTACTTGATCTACCATCATCTTTTCTGCCCAATTTGGTTGGAGAAGATTTTGTTTAACTTTTGTATAAATAATAATATAACGAGCAAGAGGTCCAACTTCTGCCATTTTGCCACGCCATAATGGTGTTTTAATCCAGGAATATTTGCCTTTTTCATTAAGCTGTTCCCAATGGCTCTTATTACCGTTTTTATCACCAGTGTATTCAGCTTCAGATTTACCATCCCATGGATGAAGAGCATCGCCATCTTTATACCATGCATGAGTTGTAGTTTCTGTTAATACTTCTGGATCTTTTAAGTCATCAGCTGTAACTTCAGTAACTTTTGCATTCATAACGCCAGCACCAAAGTTTTCAACTACAGCATTGCAGTGAATCATGATTTGATTGAACCAATCTCCACCATTAGCTGTACCTGCAAATGGTTCTTCTGGGAAGGAGCCAAATCCTAATACACGTTCTTTAGCAAGACCAGCACCGCCAGTGATTAAACCTTTCTGAGCATAAATATGACCAATAGCTAATAAGTCAGGTAAATAGAAATTATTTACTAAATCCATGCTTAAATTGATGGAAGTATCTACAGCAGCTAAACGCTGACTATTAACAGGAGCATTCATTTCGTCCATGGAAATAGCGCATGGCATACCACCAACAACATAATGAGGATGTGGGTTTTTACCACCAAAAATAACATGAGGAATAACTACTTCACGTTGTTTATCGAGCATATTTAAATAATGAGCGATAGCCATTAAATGTACTTCTGGAGGAAGAATTTGATAATCTGGATGATCCCACCAGTTTGCAGCAAAAATACCAAGCTGTCCACCGCTAACTAAAGCTTGAACTTTATCTTTAATTGCTTGGAAATATGCTGGTGTTGCTTTTGGGAAATCTTTTGGATATGCAGAAAAATCATATTCCATTGGACCATTAAATGGTAATTTATAATTTGCAAGCACTGCATTTTGTAAATTAGCAGTTGCTGTTGGGTCTGCTTTTAATGCTTCAAGTGGGCTAACCCAATCTAATGCATGTAAATGATAAAAATGTACTAAATGGTCATGAACAGTAAGTGTTGCTGCCATTATATTACGGATATAGTTTGCATTTTTAGGAATTTTAATGCCGAGTGCATCTTCTACTGCACGAACACAGCCCAAAGAATGAGAACTAGTACATACGCCACAAATACGTTGAATATATGCCCATAAATCGCGAGGGTCACGATTTTTAGCAATTACTTCAAGACCTCTCCAAGCTGTTCCGCTAGAAATAGCATCTGTTACTTTATTGCCTTCCACTTCAATTTCTACACGTAAATGTCCTTCAATACGTGTTATTGGGTCTACTACTATATGTGCCATTATTTATCAACCGTCCTTTCTTTCAGAGCTTTTTTTAGCTTCAGCTGCATCTCTTTTCTTTTTCTGAATAGCAGATGTAGCTGCATGTCCTGCGATACCGACAGCCATAGCACCAAGTGCAATACCACCAACTGTATCAATATTACCAAGACCTAGGCTACTAATACCTGGAACATCTGGTATACGTTCATATAATGGATCTTCATCCCAGAAGTTTTTGTTTGTACAACCGATACAACTTGCCCCAGATTGTACAGGATAAGATAAACCATTCCACCAACGAAGGTTACCACAAGAGCTATAAGTTTCAGGTCCACGGCAACCTAATTTATATAAGCACCAACCTGCTTTAGCACCTTTATCATTGAAATCTTCAGCAAAAAGACCAGCATCAAAGAATGGACGACGATAGCAAGTATCATGCAAACGATTACCAAAGAATTGTTTTGGACGTCCTTCATTATCTACAGGTGGTAATTTACCAAACATAGCATAATGAGCGATAACACCAGTCATTACTTCTGGAATTGGTGGGCAACCTGGTACATTGATAATAGGTTTATCACCAATAATATTAGGTACGCCAGTAGATTGTGTAGGATTTGGTCTAGCAGCTTGAATACCGCCCCATGCAGAGCAAGAACCATAGTTAATAATTGCAGCACAATGAGCTGCTGCTTCTTTTAACTGATTAATGAAAGCATGACCACCTACCATACAATAGCCAGAATCTGCAAGAGCAGGTACTGCTCCTTCTACAGCCAAAATATATTGACCATCATATGCTTTAATAATTTCTTGAAGATGTTCTTCAAATGGTTGTCCGCTGGCAGCTGCTAAAGTATCGTCATACTCTAAAGCAATCATATTTAACACTACGTCAGATGCCATTGGTGCTCCAGAACGAATGAAGGCTTCACTACAGCCTGTACATTCATGACCATGAAGCCATACCACAACTGGTAATCTTTTTTCTGCTGCTTCTACAACTTCAGATAACATACTTGGAGCTATGCCAAGCATAGCAGCCATTGCTGTACAAGCTTTGATGAAGGAACGACGACTCATTCCTTTTTTTTGGTACATGTCCCAAATAGAATTATACTTTTCCACAGTACCCCTCCTAAATAAATTAAATACTAGACCCACTCATTTTTCCTGACTAAAGTATGAATGAAAAATATCATATTAGACCCAATATTTATATAAAATAATAAGAATATTATTTATTCCCTAATTAGATTTTTATAATATATGTAAATGCAAAAAACACATAATTTGTAGCTATATTTTTATATATTATTTTTATTATTTTATTAAATTATATAAAGTTTTCTTATACCTTGTATTATAGTTCTCTAGTTATTATATCGTCAAGCATTTTAAAAAGTTACAAATTATTTATGTAATTATACATTTAATATATTATTTAATGATTTTTCTTTACTCTCAATCTTCCACCTACAATATCACTAACAGGATTAATAGTTACAAATGCACCTTCATCTATATCTAAAACCATATTTTTTAATTTATCTATCTCTAATCTAGTTACTACACAATATAAAATTTTTCGTTTTTCTTTCGTATAACCACCTTCTCCATGAAGTACGGTTACACCTTTATCCATTTCCAACATCAAACGATTTAAAATATCTGTATGTTGTGAAGTAACTATCATTACAGAATAAGTTTCCTCTAAACCTTTTAAAACCACATCAATCATTTTAGCGATAACAAAATAAGCTACTAATGAATACATAGCTTTATCCCAGCCAAAAACTAAACTTGCACTACTTAAAATAAATAGATTTATAAACATGACAATTTCGCCAACAGAAAAAACTGTTTTCTTATCTGTCAAAATCGCCACAATTTCCGTTCCATCTAAAGAGCCACCATTGCGAATTATAAGACCCACACCTGTTCCTGTGATAATACCGCCAAAAACTGCTGCCAAAAAATAATCATTAGTTACAGGCAATACAGGTAAAAATACACTAGACCAAAATGACAATGATATTACAGCAAAAGTAGTCGCTATAGCAAAAGCTTTACCTATATGTTTATATCCTAAATATAAAAAAGGTAAATTTATCAAAATTAAAAATGCACCGAAAGGAAGTCCTGTTATAGCACTGAGCATAATAGAAATACCTACTACGCCACCATCAATTATATTATTAGGAATTAAAAATATTTCTAACCCTATTGCCGTGATTATCGAACCAATAAAAATATAAATATATTTCTTCACGTACTGGCTCAATTTACTTTTTTTAGTATTCAATATGTAACCTCCTTTTTTATTTTAATCATATCATATTTATATATATATTCTCTATGAAAAAATACTTATGACGGAGATAATTATAATTCAATTGACTGATTTTGATTTATTTTAGCAGTTTTCAATCATTTTATGATTGACTTTGACTGAGTTTGAGTGATATAATAATCTTGAAATGAGGTGAGCTTATGTTAACACAAGATCGTCATTGTGCTATTTTAAATTTACTAAAAACTAAATCTAGCGTTACTTTATTAGAATTAACTACTTTATTAAATACATCTGAATCTACTATTCGTCGTGATTTGACAGCACTTGATAAAGCTGGAAAACTCCGTAAAGTCTATGGCGGAGCAACTAGCATTGATTTTTATACTGCTGATGAAAAAGACATTCACACTAAACATGATTTACAAATTACAGAAAAGAACTTAATCGCCAAAAAAGCTGCTAGTTTAGTAAAACCTCATGATTTAATTTATATTGATGCTGGTACTACTACAGAATTAATCATCGACCATTTAACTGAAAAAAAAGCAACCTATATAACAAACGGCATTATTCATGCTCAAAAATTGACTGATAAAGGTTTTAATGCTTTCATCATTGGTGGTCAATTAAAAAAATCTACTGGAGCTATTATCGGCACAACATCTATCGAAAATCTTCAACCTTATAATTTTACTAAAGGCTTCTTTGGCACAAATGGTATTAGCCTTCAGGCAGGGTTTTCTACTCCTGATAGTGTTGAAGCTTGTGTGAAAAAAACTGCTTTAAAACACTGTCAAGAAGCTTATGTCTTGGCTGACTCCACTAAATTTGACCAAATAACACCTATAACTTTTGCTAACTTAGAAGATGCCATCATCATCACTGACATCTTAAAAGATAAAAAATATCTTGATTATACAAATATCATGGAGGTGTTGTAAATGATTTATACTGTAACATTTAATCCTGCTATCGATTACATTGTTCGCATGCCAGAATTTATTGCTGGAGCTACTAACCGTGTAAATTATGAACAAGTTTTAGGTGGCGGAAAAGGTATAAACGTTTCTATCGTATTGAAAAATCTTGGTATTGATAGTATAGCTTTAGGCTTTATTTCCGGTTTCACTGGAAAAGAAATCATTCGCCAGCTTCATAGCTTTGGTTGTAAAAGTGATTTCATTGAATTACCAAATGGCTTTTCTCGTATAAATGTAAAAATTAAAACAAATGAGCAAGAAACTGAAGTCAATGGTCAAGGCCCTGATATTCCAGCAAATGCTATTGAAGAATTATTTGCTAAATTAGATAAATTAACTGCTGGTGATACTTTAGTTTTAGCTGGTAGTATTCCTAAAACTTTGCCAGATGATATCTATGAAAAAATCATGGCTCGTTTAGAAAATCGCAACATCAATATCGTTGTTGATGCTACTAAAAATCTCTTACTTAATGTTTTAAAATATCGTCCATTCTTAATTAAACCTAACAACCATGAATTAGCTGAAATGTTTAATGTTACTTTAACTTGCAATGATGACATCATCACTTATGCTAAAAAACTCCAAGATATGGGAGCGAAAAATGTATTAGTTTCTATGGGTAAAGATGGTGCTATCTTAGTAGCTGAAGATGGTTCCATAACATATAGCCCTGTTCCTAAAGGAAAATTAGTAAACTCCATCGGTGCTGGTGATTCCATGGTTGCTGGTTTCTTAACAGGCTATATTGAAACAAATAGCTATGAAAAAGCTTTCTATATGGGAGTTGCTACTGGTTCTGCTTCTGCTTTCTCTGAAAATTTAGCAACTCGCAGTGAAGTTGAAGCTTTATTAAAAACTTTAAATAACTAACTTCATAAAAGTTAATAATATTAAGGAGATATATTAAATGAAAATTACCGACTTATTAAAACCAGTTAGTATTCAATTAAATGTTGCTCCGCCAAAATCCAAAACTGAAGCTATTGAAATCTTAGCTGATTTAATGGAAAAAAGCGGTAACCTCAATAACAAAGAAGAATACTTAAAAGCCGTAATAGCTCGTGAAGAATCTGGTTCCACTGGATTAGGCGATGGTATCGCTACACCACATGCAAAAAGCGCTGCTGTAAAAGAAGCTGGTCTTGCTGCTATGGTTATTCCTGATGGTATGGACTTTGAAGCTTTAGATGGCAATCCATCTCGCTTATTCTTCATGATTGCAGCTCCAGATACTGCAAGCGATTTACATGTAGAATTATTAAGTAAACTCGCTATGATGGTAATGGATCCTGATTTTAAAGAATCCTTAATCGCTGCAAAATCTGTAGATGAATTCTTAAAATTAATCAATGATAAAGAAAATCCGCCAACTGAAGAAGAAACTAAAGCAGAAACTGCACCTGCCAAAGAAGAAACTTCTACTGGTTATGATGTATTAGCTGTTACAGCTTGCCCTACTGGTATTGCTCATACTTATATGGCAGCTGAATCCTTAGAACAACATGCTAAACGCAAAAATATTTCCATCAAAGTTGAAACAAATGGCGCTGGCGGTAGAAAAAATGTATTAACTGATGAAGATATCGCTAATGCAAAATGTATTATCGTTGCTGCTGATAAAAATGTACCAATGGCTCGTTTCAATGGTAAACACGTTATCATTACTAAAGTAGCTAATGGTATCAATAAAGCTGATGAACTTTTAGATAAAGCAATGGCTCAAGATGCTCCTATCTATAAAGGTTCTGGCGATGATGACAGTGCTTCCACTGCTTCTAGTGAAAATGAAAGTATCGGTCGTCAACTTTATAAACACTTAATGAATGGTGTTTCTCATATGCTTCCATTCGTTGTTGGCGGTGGTATCTTAATTGCTATTGCATTCTTAGTCGATGTTTACGATCCAGCTAATCCTTCTAATTTCGGTTCTAATACTCCACTTGCTGCCTTCTTCAAAAATGTCGGCGGTGTTTCTTTCGGATTTATGCTTCCTGTACTTGCTGGATTTATCGGTATGAGTATTGCTGACCGCCCAGGTCTTGTTGCTGGTTTCGTTGGTGGTGCTATGGCAAACACTGGTGGTTCTGGTTTCTTGGGTGCTTTAATCGCAGGTTTTGCTGCTGGTTATATCATTTTAGGTCTTAGAAAAGTTTGCAAAGTATTACCTGAATCTCTCGAAGGTATCAAAACTATCTTAATCTATCCTTTATTTGGTGTATTATTGATGGGTATTGCTATTACCTTCATCATCAACCCTCCTGTAAGTGCTATTAATACATGGCTTGTTGAAACATTAAAAGGTATGGATCCTAGTAGCCGTATTTTAATCGGTATTATCGTTGGCGGTATGATGTCCATCGATATGGGTGGCCCATTCAACAAAGCAGCATATGTAACAGGTACAGCTCTTTTAGCTGATGGTGAATTTGGTATTATGGCTTCTGTTATGGCAGGCGGTATGGTTCCTCCAATCGCTATTGCTCTTTGTACTACATTCTTTGGCAATCGCTTCACTGAAGCTGAAAGAAAATCTGGTATCACAAACTACGTAATGGGATTATCTTTCATCACTGAAGGTGCAATTCCATTTGCTGCTGCTGACCCTGCTCGTGTAATTCCATCTTGTGTTATCGGGTCTGCTGTGGCTGGTGCTTTGTCTATGGCTTTTGAATGTACTCTTCGTGCTCCTCACGGTGGTATTTTCGTTGTTCCAACAATTGGAAATCCTCTCATGTACTTATTAGCTATAGCTATAGGTGCTGTCGTTTCTATGATTCTCTTAGCTATCTTAAAAAAACCATTAAATAAATAATAATAATAAAATCAATGCAGATTAATTTCTGCATTGATTTTTTATTGACCAAAGCTAACAAATAAGGCTCTAATACTTGCAAAACAGTGTAAACTTTTATAAAATAATATTAGGAAATATACCATAATATAATTTACTTTTAGTCATTTTATTCAGATATATAAATCCCTATTTCTAGCTATAATTAAATTTAAAACTATATTAAATTTTATATTAGTAGGCAGATATCGTTATATTCCAATTTACAATATATTGCTTATTTAGCTAATATATATATACATTAGTAGTATTATTTATATTTTTGTATAGCTAAAATTTATTATAATATTATTTTTATTTATAGTCATTAGGAGGTATTTACTATATTGGAAACTCGCACTAATCAAAAGGAAAAACTTCACATTATAGCAATAAAGGGTAAATTAGATATATCTACTGCACAACAAGCAAAAATTGAAATTTTAGATAAAATGACTTCTGGTGACAATATTATAATTGATATGTCTGATTGTAATTACATTTCTAATTATGGTCTATATTTACTTTCTAATATTGCCAACAAAGCTAAATTATTAAATATAAAAGCAATCTTTGTTTCCATAATTGATAAAATATCAGAAATATTTGATTTAACAGGTTTAACAGATACAATTGAACTCGCTCCTTCAATTGATGATGCTATAAAAAAATATGCTCTGATACATTAATGAGGTGTTATCATGCAATTAGATATTCTGCCTACTGATACGTTCAAACAATTTAAAATTAGACGCGGATTTTTCCGCTTAAACGGCTCCTCTATTGTTCCTGGAGGAGTTAATTTTTGCATATATTCAGCTGGTGCTACAAGTTGTGAATTAGTATTATTCAAAGACAGAGCACCTAAACCTTTTGCGATAATTCCATATCCTGAAAATTATCGTGTTGGCAATGTTTTTGCCATGATTGTACTCGATTTAGATTATGAAAATATAGAATATGGTTTTCGCATTGATGGAAAATATGATAAAACCACTGGCGATATTTACGACCGTCATAAAATCATCTTAGACCCTTATGCTAAAATGATTTCAGGACGTAATGAATGGGGTGTATTACCTGACAAAAATAATATATTTCAATATCGCTCTAAAGTAGTAATTAGTGATTTTGAACTTGATTCTGATTTACCACAAAAAGCAGACCATAGTGATTTAATCATTTATGAAGCACATTTGCGAGGTTTTACTCGTCATAAATCTTCAAAAGTAAAACATCCTGGAACTTATGCTGGATTTATCGAAAAAATCCCTTATCTCAAAGAATTGGGTATCAATGCTGTTGAATTTTTACCAATCTTTGAATTTGATGAAAACGAAGATGTCATTAACGATACTATTCGTTATGATAGTAAAGGTAATCGCCTTTTAAATTATTGGGGTTATAATCCAATATCTTTTTTTGCGCCTAAAGCAGGCTATGCTGCTAGTGGAAAATACTCCATGCAAAATTATGAGTTTAAAAATCTAATTAAAGAATTACATAAAAATAATATAAAAGTTATTCTTGATGTTGTTTTTAATCATACAGCAGAAGGCGATGAACGTGGCCCATATATATCTTTTAAGGGTATTGATAATAAAGCCTATTATATTCTAGGGCCAAATGGTGAATATTATAATTTCAGTGGTTGTGGCAATACTTTAAATTGTAACAATCCAATTGTTCGCCAAATGATTTTAAACTGTCTACGCCATTGGACAGCTGAATATCATATTGACGGCTTCCGTTTTGACTTAGCTTCCATCTTAGGACGCAATCAAGACGGTTCTCCTATGAGTAACCCTCCACTTTTAGAATTATTGACTTTCGACCCATTGCTCAATAATACTATTTTAATTGCTGAAGCATGGGACGCTGGTGGATTATATCAAGTAGGTACATTCCCTGCTTATGGTAAATGGTCTGAATGGAATGGTCATTATCGTGATGATGTTCGCCATTTCCTCAAAGGTGATTTAGGTTTTGCTCAGGCTATAGTAAATCGCATCACTGGTTCTGAAGATATTTACAATCCTTCTAATCGAGGTAATTATGCTTCCATCAACTTCATTACTTGTCATGATGGTTTCACATTATGGGATTTATTCTCTTACAATGAAAAACACAATGAAGAAAATGGTTGGAATAATACAGATGGTGCTAATGATAATATCAGTTGGAACTGTGGTGTTGAAGGCGAAACAACAGACCCTGAAATTTTGACTTTACGTAGAAAAATGGTGCGCAATGCTGCAACAATCTTATTCTGTAGCATTGGTATTCCTATGCTTCTAGCTGGTGATGAATTCTGTAATTCTCAATTTGGCAATAATAATGCTTACTGCCAAGATAATGAAACTTCATGGTTGAATTGGAACCAATTACAAGAAAATCATGATATGTTCTTATTCTTCAAACAACTAATTGCGTTTAGAAAAGAACACCCTCTTTTCCGCCGTGCTTCTGAGGGTACACCTAAAAATTATCCTGCTGTAAGCTTGCATGGTATTAATCCATGGCAGTTTGACTCTTCTCATGGCAATCGTGTTGTCTGTATTATGTTGACAGGCAAAACAGAAGATGGTCGTGATGATTTTATCTATATCGCTATCAATGCTCACTGGGAAAATCATCGCATTAATTTACCATCACTTCCACATGATACGCCTTGGCGGTTAATCATCAATACAGAATTTGATGATAAAGCATTTATCAAACCACAAAATAGACCTAAAATTTACCAACAAAATACATTAAATGCTAGGTCTGTATCTGTATATAATGCTATAATATAGTTATTATATATTTGAGGAGGGATTTTTATGTCTCAAAAATTTTATATTTGTTCACACTGTGGTAATATCATTGCTTTTGTAAAAGATAAAGGCGTGCCTGTTATCTGCTGTGGTGAAAAAATGAAAGAAATTATTCCTGGTACTACTGATGCTGCTGTTGAAAAACACGTTCCTGTGATTTCTCAAGAAGGAAATATTGTTACTGTTTCTGTAGGCTCTGTTGAACATCCTATGATTCCTGAACATTATATTGAATGGATATCACTTGAAACAAATAGAGGCAATCAACGTAAGGTACTACAACCAAATACTCCTCCAACAGCTCAATTTGCTCTTTTAGATGGTGAAGAAGTAATTACAGCTTATGCTTATTGCAATCTTCACAGCCTTTGGAAAGCTTAATATAAAAAACAAAGCCACTCATTATTTATCATCATAATGAGTGGCTATTTTTATTTTTTATATCCAGTTTCAAAATCGACAATATTTTTTAATTCTTTGCCATCTATCAAAGCTTGTAAATTATCTTTAGCGATATTCACTATATTGTCCAAAGTCTTTGCTAAGTGATATTGACCTGCTGTATGTGGTGTAATATGCAGATTTTTTGTCTGCCATAAAACACTTGTTTGTGGTAATGGCTCTATATGCGTTACATCAATAGCAGCACCTGCTAAATGATTTGAATTTAAAGCTTCTATTAAATCATCTTCAACTACAGCACTTCCACGACCTGCATTAATAAAGAAGGCACCTTTTTTCATCAAAGCGAATTTTTCTTTATCAAAAATCTGATAAGTCGCTTTCGTTCCTGGCAATACAGTAGCTACTATATCAACTTTAGGTAAATACTCATTTAGTTTATCTAGACTAACTAATTCATCTACATAGTCTGGTTTTTCACCAAGGCGACGCTTAATACCAATGACTTTTGCACCTAGGGCTTTTACTCGTTTAGCAAAACAACTTCCTATATCACCTAAACCCACAACTAAGATAGTAGACTCAAAAATAGAAGTTACTTCGCCTTCATCTTTCCATAGAGATTGTTTTTGATTATCGTGATAACTATATAATTTTTTCTGCATAGCCATCAATACAGCAAGCATATATTCAGATAAAGCTAAACCATATGCCCCTGTAGCATTAGTCAATATAGTTTGCATTGGCAAAATACCTTTTTCACAATATCCATCAGTACCTGCGCTATTTAATTGCAACCATCTTAAATTTTTAGCATCTTTCAATAGACTCGGCTTAACATTGCCAATAATTGCCTCCACATTTTCCACTAATTCTTTGTCTGGATTGCGTTCATAAATAAATTCTACTTGAGGAAAATTTTGAGCCATTAATGCTTTATGCTTATCTTTAAATGGCATCACTACTAAAACTTTCATCTATATCACCTCTATATTTTAATAAAAACCTTCAAAAAATACTCTAACTAATTTTTCTAAAGATTTTTGGTCATCTTTCCCCATAGTTTCTCGTGCTGAATGCATAGCTAAAATAGGAATACCTACATCTAATGTTCTCATAGTCAATAAAGCGGAAGCTATTGAGCCTATAGTTGACCCACCTGGAATATCTGAATTATTTACATACATCTGATAATTTATTTTATATTTTTCACATAAAGCTCTTACAATAGCAATAGCTTCAGCATCTCCTGCGTACGATTGACTAGCTGCCATTTTTATAGCCAAACCTTTATTTAATATTGGTTTATTAGTCAAATCATTTTTTTCTACATAATTAGGGTGCATAGCATGAGCTACATCTATAGATAACATAAAGCTCTTTGCTAAATCTGCCAAAAATGCCTGTCTAGTATAACCAAAAGCCATATAAATGCGTTCAATTACATTTGATAAAACATTAGAAGCTCCGCCCTGTTTTGTTCTACTGCCCACTTCTTCATTATCAAATAAAACGGCTATATCTAAACCCGCCTTACGCTTATCAGCGATAATTCCTTCAATACAAGCTTTAACAGACGTTATATTATCTAATCTAGGTGCTGTTACTAATTCACCTGCAAAACCTAAATAATATGGAGTTTCCACTTGATATACAGTTAAATCATAGCTCAAAATATCCTCTTGAGCGCAAGATAATTCTTCAGCTAACAATTCAATTAATTTACTATTATCATTTGCTAATTCATCTTCACTATTATTTTCAGTTTGCATAAAAGCTAAAGGCAACATTTCTTTTTGTTTACTTATACTTTTACCAGAATTAATACTTCTATCCATGTGAATAGCAAGATTAGGAATAATCATCAATGGTCGTTTAAAATCTACAAATTTCACATCTGGCTGGTAACAATCTTGACCTTTCAAAACGACTTTTCCCGCTATGGATAATGGTCTATCAAACCATGTATTTAAAATCATACCACCATAAATTTCTACATTTAATTTGCCATAATCATTTTGCATAATATCAGCACTAGGTTTTATCTTTAAACAAGGAAAATCTGTATGGCTGACAGCAATTTTCATGCCTTCACGCAAATTTTGATGTGGAATAAATGCAATCAATGTTGAATCATATATCTTCGTAAAATATTTTTTATCTGCTTTTAATTGCCAATCTTCACTAAAATTGACTTCTTCAAAACCATTTTTTATCAAATATGATTGTGCATTTAAAACTGTATGAAATGATGATGTTGAATTGTTAATAAAATTAAATAATGAACCTGTGTAACTCATAAAATCAATCCTCAAAAAATTTAATAAAAATTCTATCAAATTTATTATACTAATATAAATTTATAACATTCAATAACTATTTATAAAAATAAAAAAGAGTATGGCTTACACCATACTCTTTTAATAATCCTATCTATATCAAATTATTTACCGAAGTAACGTTTTAAGAGGCCATTGAAGCCACAGCCATGACGAGCTTCGTCTTTAGCCATTTCATGAACTGTATCATGAACTGCATCTAAGCCAAGTTCTTTAGCTAAAGTAGCAAGTTCTTTTTTACCAGCGCATGCACCATGTTCAGCAGCAACACGGAGTTCAAGATTTTTCTTAGTGCTGTCAGTTACAACTTCACCGAGAAGTTCAGCAAATTTTGCAGCATGTTCTGCTTCTTCAAAAGCATAACGTTTGTAAGCATCAGCGATTTCAGGATAACCTTCACGTTCAGCAACACGGCTCATAGCGAGGTACATACCAACTTCTGTGCATTCGCCAGTGAAGTTCTGCTGTAAACCTTCGATAATGCGAGGGTCAGCACCTTTTGCTACGCCTACACGATGTTCGTCAGCGAATACTAATTCACCGGATTGTTCTACAAATTTATCTGCTGGTGCTTTACAAATTGGGCACTGTTCTGGTGCGCTTTCACCTTCATATACATAACCACAAATACTGCAAACCCATTTTTTCATTATAAATTCCTCCAATACTTAGATATATACACATTAAATAAATTGATAATTTCTAATTCCTTATCAATATTGTTTGTTCCTTATGTGTATATTATATGATTATACTAACAATAAATCAAACGGCAAAAATTCCATATTATCTCCTTTTTTCTCCTATTTTCTTTTATATTCTTCATTATTCTATGTTTTACTAAATAAAATTAATTTTTTATAGCTTTTTTTTACTTTTTAATAATTATTATCATTTAGTTGTATGCTTAAAAAAATACATTAAATAAACTGTAGATATACTTATTTTATGATACAATTAATATACAAAGAATTTAAAATATGAGGATATTCACTCCAGGGAGGTTTTTTTGTTGATAGGTATTATAGTTACAGGACATGGTAACTTTGCATCTGGCCTTGCTTCATCTATTGAAGTTATTGCTGGCAAACAAGATAAATTTGAAGCGATTGATTTTCCTATCGGTTCTACAAATACAGAATTAGCTAAACAATTACAAGAAGCTGTTGACCGCTTAAATTGTTCTGATATTATTTTCTGCACAGATATAGCAGGCGGTACACCTTTTAATCAAAGCGTTATTTTATCCACACATTTACCAAATAGTAAAGTTATCAGTGGAACTAACGTTCCTGTTTTATTAGAAGCACTCTTTAGCAGAGCTAATCAAACAGCTTTAAGTTTATCTGAAATTTTAGTTGATAGTCATCAGTCCAGAATTCAAGTATTCCAATCTCGTTCTCAAAATAAAAAAAATCGAGGAAGTGTTCTTAATGACTAAAATTGCTATTAAGGCTCAAAAAATTTTTACTGCAGATTTTATTGAAAGCAATAATTATCTAATTGTTGAAGATAACAAATTTGCTGGTTTTCTTTCTAAAGAAGACGTCGAAAAAGAAAATATTCCTGTAAAAGAATATAATGATGCATTCATTATTCCAGGTCTTATTGATACTCATATCCATGGTGCTGTAGGTCATGACACTATGGACTCCACTCCAGAGGCTTTAAAAAGCATTGGGGATTATCTTTTAACTCAAGGTACTACTACATGGATGCCAACTACAGTAACAGCTCCACTTGAAGATATCTATAAAGCTATTGCCAATGTAGCTGAATGTAAAGATAAATTAAATAGTGCTCGTATTCTTGGTATGTTCATTGAAGGACCTTATATCACAAGCAAACACAAAGGAGCTCACCCTGAAGAACATATTCGCCCATTAAATAAAGAAGAAATCGAAAAAATGGCTGAATATAATACTGTAAAATCCATTATCATTGCACCTGAAAAAGAAGATGCACCAAAATTCACTAAATGGATAACACAAGATTTAAAAATCAAAGTTTCCTTAGGTCATAGCAGTGCAAATTACGAAGAAGCTTGTGCTTGTTTTGATATGGGTGCTGATGCTGGTGTTCATACTTACTGTGCTATGGAACAACTCCATCATCGCAATCCTAATTTATTAGGTGCTATCATGACTCGCAATGATGTATATGCCGAACTCATTGCTGATGGTATTCATGTTTCTTTACCAGCTATGAAAATTCTCTTACAGAATAAACCAAAAGATAAAGCTTTACTCGTAAGTGATGCAATTCAAGGCACTGGCTTAAAAGATGGTCGCTATATGCTTGGCACTTTACCATTTAATGTAAAAGATGGAATTGCTCGCATTGATAGTGGTAATCTCGCTGGCAGTACAACAACTCTTTTAAAAGAAGTTCGTCGCCTCATTTTAGAATTACATGAAAATCCTATTCATGCTGTTAATATGGCATCATTAAATCCAGCAAAACGCTTCGGTGTTGATGATAAACTTGGCAGCATTGCCATTGGTAAAAAAGCCGACTTCCTTATCATAACTCCTGATTATGAACTCAAAGAAACTTGGCTCGATGGAAAATGTGTATTTAAAGCTTAATAATTGATAAAAAACACTTTCTAATTTTTATTTAGAAAGTGTTTTTAGTTTTTGCAGTAATATAGTTTTTATATTATAATTAAGAATTAAGGTTTATCAATTATTAAACTATCTCTTAATGAAAGGATTTTTTTATGAAAAATACTAAGCTACGACCCTTAACTGAAAGTAGCCTATTGACTGCTATAACAGTAATCATTGCTATGGCAGGAATTTATATACCTTTTATTATTTTATTTTGGACTTTACCTATTACAATTATTACAGCCAAACATAATCTTAAATATGGTATATTTAGTGCTTTAATTGCTAGTATTTTATTATGTGTATTTTTAACACCTGTTACTGCCATACCACTTGTTCTAGGTTCAGTGCCTCTAGCTTTAACTTTAGGTTTTGGCTATAATCATTGTTGGTCTGCTGTAAAGATTTTTGCTACATCTTTTGTAGCTTCAATCATTGGTGTATGTCTATTTTTAATATGTACCTTCTATCTCACAGGTATAAATTTATTTGTAGACCAATTAGATGCTTTTAAAACAGCTATGCTTAATACAAATGAAATGTTTAATTCTATGGGCATAACTTCAGAAGCTATGATTGATGCACAAAGACAAACTCAGCATTTAATAGAAACTCTTGCGCTTGTCTTACCTATGATTTTTATTTTAAATGCTGTAATAAAATTAGTGATTAATTATATTGCTAGTTCTTTTTTATTAAAACGCTTGGGAACTACAAATATTAATTCTTTGCCACCATTTAGATTATGGCGTTTCCCTAAAGTTTTCATTTATATATATGCCTTTTCTTTAATCGGCATGTATTGGGGCGATACTCGCAGTATTACTCTACTTTATCAAATTGCCCTAAACACTTATTTATGTGCTAATGTCTTAGGTTTAGTACAAGGTTTATCTGTCATAAGATTTTTTTATAAATTAAAAAATTGGCCAACTGCTGTTTGGATTTTCATTATCATTATGTTATGTCTAAACATGATAATTGCTCAAATCATTGCTCTTGCTGGCTTCTTTGATATGATTTTTGATTATCGAAAGAAATTCAAAAACAGCAATGATGTTTAGGAGGTAATTTTATGCCTAATAAATTATCCACTTGGATTGATATATGTGTTACTTTAATAGTTTCTTTGATATTATTAGTCATATTATTTCAATACAATTGGTATATATTTAGTGGCGGTATTGTTTTATGGATATGCTTATTCTTTTATCTAAAAGAACGCAGTATTGAACGACGCAAAAATCTAAAAGCTTACTATGAAAATGTCATTAAAAATGTAAATGAATTATCTAATTATGCTTTGGAACAATTACCTCAAGTAATCATGGTTATCAATAAAGATTTACGTTTAGAATGGTATAATCATGAATTAGAACGCTGGCTCAAGCAACCACCTGAAATAGGTTCTTTTATCACTGATATTTGGCCAAACATTCCTATCGATAATATTTGGAACCGCAATGGTCAATATATCTTTTCTCAAGATAATAAATTCTACATGGTAATCTATCGACCAGTAAATACTGATGATGATAGCCATTTAATGACTTTATATATCTATGATATTTCAGAATATGAACGTTTTAAATTAGACACAGCTATGCGTACTATGGTATTTGGCTATATCCAAATAGATAATTATGATGACGTTATGCAAGGGTTAAGTGAAGCTCAACGTACATCTATCTTATTTGAAGTCAATAGTCTTTTAGATAAATGGTCTCATTCTCTAGGTGGATTACTTCGTCGTATCTCTGATGATATGTATGTAATCATCTTAGAACGCCATGCTCTTGATTTAGCTGTCAGTGAAAAATTCGATATCTTAGACAAGGTTCGCAATCTTCATGGCGATAACAAATTCCCTGTTACTTTGAGTATCGGTTTAATTCAAAGCAGACCAAAAACTTCTATGGAAGAATTAGGTACTCTTGCTCAATCTCATCTTGACTTAGTATTGGGTAGAGGTGGAGACCAGGTAGCTGTTGACTTAGATGGTAAAGTTCAATTCTTTGGTGGAAAATCCAAAGCTGTAGAAAAACATACTCGTGTAAAAGCTCGCGTTGTCGCTCATGCTGTTTTTGAACGCATGGAAGCTGCTGATGTTGTGTTTGTCATGGGACATCACAATGAAGATTTTGATAGTTTAGGCTCTGCCATAGGTGTATCGCGTATGGCTCGTCAAATGGGAAAACCTGTTTATATCATTTTAAGTGATATGAATGAAGGTGTAGATAAATTAATTAGTCTTTGCAAAACTGATAAAGACTTTGAAAATCTCTTTATCACACAAAAAGAAGCACTAGCAATGACTGCTTTAAATCCTGTATTATTCGTAGTCGATACACATATACCTCATCTTGTAGCTAGTCCTGATTTATTGCAATCAATAAATAATGTCATTGTAATCGACCATCATCGTCGTTCTGAAAATGTAATCAAAAATGCATTATTAATCTATATTGAGCCATATTCTTCTTCTACAAGCGAATTGGTAACTGAATTATTGATGTATTTCAATGAAAATATCAAGTTATCACGTTTAGAAGCTACCGCTCTTTATTCTGGTATAGTTGTCGATACGAAAAACTTCCGTGTCAATACTGGTGTTCGTACATTTGATGCTGTATCGCATTTACGTCGTTGTGGTGCTGACCCTGAAGTAGTTCATTATTTATTCCGCACAGATTATGAAACTAATCTTGCTGAATGTACTGCTATTGCTAATTCTGTTTTCTATCCAGAAGGCTTAGTTGTAGCAGTTTGCCCTGATAATGCCAATAGTATTCAAGCTATATCAGGAAAAATCGCTGATGATTTATTGGGAATTGAAAATGTACGTGTAAGTATTGTATTTTTCCGCTTAAAAGATAATGTCATTGGTGTAAGCGCTCGTTCCACTGGTGAAATCAATGTCCAAGTCATCATGGAACAATTTGGCGGTGGCGGTCATCAGAATGTGGCTGGCTCCCAAGTAAAAAATAGACCTTTAAAAGAATTAAAACAAGATGTAGTAAATACTACATTGTCATATATGAAAGAGGCTGATAAGAATGAAAGTAATAATGTTGCAAGATCTTAAAAAAGTTGGTAAAAAAGGCGATATCGTAGAAGTTGCTGAAGGATATGGTAGAAATTTCCTCATCGCTAAAAAATATGCAGTAGAAGCAACTAAACAAAATATAAATGTAGCTCAAGCTCAGAAAAAATCTGCTGAACGCAAAAAACAACAAGCTAGTGATGAAGCTCGTTTAATGGCTTCTCAATTATCTCAAGTAGAAATCACTATTCCTGTTCGCGTTGGCGAAGGCAGTCGTTTATTCGGCTCTGTTACAAGTAAAGATGTTGCTTTAACACTCAAAGAAAAACACAATATTGATATTGATAAACGCAAAATCGATATAAAAAATATAACTTGTCTCGGTGATTACACTGCAACAATCAAAGTTCACCCTGAAATAACAAGTACAATCACTGTACACGTTGTAGAAAAATAAGAGGCAATTATGAGTATATTTTCTCGTTTTTTCAAATCTAAAAAAAAATCTCGAACAACTAAGGCTGCTGTAAAATTACAGCAGCCTAATATTTCTGCTACAAAAGTTGAAAATACTCCTGAAGAAATCGTAGTTGAACCTATAGACCATGATATTGATGCTCTTTATGATATCTTAGTCGATATCGAAGGTGCTGACCGTCTTGTATTAAAAGCAAATAAATTAGAAGCTTTAACGCTAATTCGCTCGAATAACCGCAATCAACGTATCTTAGGTCTGCAAAAAATAGTTTATGAAAATCCTACTTTAGATAAATTGCCTAAAGATGATGAAATTCCTACACTTTTAAAAGAAATGATGGATTATCTAGCCAATATCATGGCACGTCGTTCTTTTGAAGATGAATTAGAAAAACGCATATCTGCGAAGATGGAAGAAAATCACCAAGATTATATTTTCGATATAAAAAAACAAATCCTTAAAGAAGAAAGTTCTCTTAAAGAGTCTTCTCAATCATTAGCAAAACTAAAACAGCTAGAAGATAAAAATAAAATTCATCTAACAAAATCCATCATGGAATTGTTACGACCAGAAAATTTATCTGAAATCATAGGACAAGAAAGAGCTATTAAAGCTTTAAAAGCAAAATTAAGCTCACCTTATCCTCAACATCTAATACTTTATGGCCCTCCTGGCGTAGGGAAAACAACTGCTGCAAGGCTTGTACTTCAAGAAGCATGTACTCAGCCACATACACCATTTAATGCTGATGCACCTTTTGTGGAAACAGACGGCACTACACTTCGCTATGACCCTAGAGGTATAGCCAATCCTCTACTTGGTTCTGTTCATGACCCAATTTATCAAGGAGCTCGTAGAGATTTAGCTGACAGCGGTATTCCTGAACCAAAACCAGGGCTTGTTACAGATGCTCACGGTGGTATTTTATTCATTGATGAAATCGGTGAACTTGATGATACTTTACAAAATGAATTATTAAAAGTCCTTGAAGATAAGCGCGCTTATTTTGACTCTGCTTATTTTGAGCCAAACGACCCTAATGTACCAGAATACATCAAAAAATTATTCACTGAAGGTGCGCCTGCTGATTTCGTTTTAATTGGAGCTACCACTCGCGATAGCTATTATTTAAATCCAGCTCTTCGTTCTCGTTGTGCTGAAATCTATTTTGAACCACTGACTCCAAAACATATTGAGACTATAGTTTTAAATGCTGCTCATAAACTAAATGCTAAATTAGATGATGAAGTAGCCCAGATTATCAGTGAATATACAATTGAAGGACGTAAAGCTATCAATATCTTAGCTGATGCTTACAGCAATGCTCTCGTTCGCCAAGAAAATGATATGGATAATATATTAATCACTAAAGAAGATATCTATACTGTGGCTCAAGTAAGTCGCTTAACACCATTTATCACTAAAAAAGCTTCTGACACTAGTGAGATTGGTAAAATTTTTGGCTTAGGCGTTGCTGGTTTCATTGGTTCTGTTATCGAAATTGAAGCTATCGCTTTTAAAGCTCATGAAAAAGGTAAAGGTATCTTGCGTTTTAATCAAACAGCTGGCTCTATGGCTCAAGACTCTGTCTTCAATGCTGCTGCTGTTGTGCGCAAACTCACAAATGAAGATATCCATGATTATGATATTCACATCAATATAATCGGTGGCGGTAATATTGATGGACCATCTGCTGGAACAGCGATTTTAATAGCTTTGATTTCTGCTATTACCCAAAAACCAATTCGTCAGGATATCGCCATTACTGGTGAAATCTCTATTCAAGGATTAGTTCGTCCTGTAGGCGGTGTCTTTGAAAAAGCTTATGGTGCTAGCCAAGCTGGTATCAAAACCTTGATTATTCCTGAAGAAAATGCTAAAGATATCCCTCCTGATTTACATGGCTTAAAAGTACATCCTGTTAAAACAGCACAAGAAGCTTTAGCATTCGCTTTTGATAAAATTTAAGAGGTGATTATTTTTGATAGATAGAGTACCTCCCCAAAATATAGAAGCTGAGCAAGCTGTTTTAGGTGCTATGCTCATCTCTAAAGAAGCTATTGCTGAATCTGCTCAAATTTTAAATCCACAGGATTTTTATCGCGAAGCTCATCGCATTGTTTTTGAAGCAATGCTTGATTTATCCAATCGCAATCAGGCAGTCGATAATTTAACTGTCATTGAACAATTAAATAAAACAAATCAATTAGAAAAAGTTGGCGGTATTGCCTTTGTTACTGCACTTGCCAATACTGTGCCTACAGCTGCAAATGTAGTTTTTTATGCTAAGATAGTCAAAGAAAAGGCTCTCATGCGTCATCTCATCAATACAGCTACAGCCATTGCTGCTATGGGTTATGAAGGTGCTGATGATGCTGATAGCATCATGGATAAAGCCGAAAAAATGATTTTAGAAATCGCTTCCAATCGTAAAACTGGCGATTTCACACCTATTAATCAAATTGTCATTGATACTTTTAGCAAAATTGAAAATCTATATGAATCAAAAGGTGGTCTAACAGGTTTATCCACTGGCTTTAAAGACTTAGATAAACTCACCGCAGGGCTTCAACCTTCTGATTTAATCTTAGTCGCTGCCAGACCTAGTATGGGGAAAACAGCCTTTACTTTAAATATAGCTTCTCATGTTGCTTTAAAAGAAAATAAACCTGTAGCCTTTTTCTCTCTTGAAATGTCCAAAGAACAATTAATGCAGCGTATGCTCTGTGCAGAAGGACTTGTTGAGTCTCAACGATTACGCGTCGGTGATTTAGATGAACAAGATTGGCAAAAATTAATTGCCGCTGCTGATAAATTTTCTAAAGCACCACTTTATATTGATGATACTCCTGGTATCAGCATCATGGAACTTCGCTCCAAAGCTCGCCGACTTCAACAAGAAAAAGGTTTAAGCTTAGTATTAATCGACTATTTGCAATTAATGCAAGGTAGAGCAAATAAAAATGGCGATAATCGACAACAAGAAATCTCTGAGATATCTCGTTCTTTAAAATCTCTAGCTCGTGAACTCAATGTTCCTGTAATTGCACTTTCTCAGCTTTCTCGTAGCGTAGAGTCAAGACAGATAAAAAAACCTATGCTCAGTGACCTTCGTGAATCTGGTTCACTAGAACAAGATGCCGATATCGTTATGTTTTTATACCGTGAAGATTATTACAATGCTGAAACAGAAAATAAAAATATAACTGATGTCATTGTCGCAAAACATCGTAATGGTCCTGTTGATACTGTTCAATTATTCTTCCATAAGGAATTTACAAAATTTGCAGATTTACTTCGTACTCAAGATAATATTTAACAAAACAAGCTATATTAATCGTAAAATTAATATAGCTTTTTATTATGCACATATGTATCGTAAACTTATAATCCCCATTTTCATTGACACTAAAGTACATAAAATGCTATTATATGAAGGTAAAAGCTACATATAGATTTTACAAATAAAACTCAAATCCTTGACATAGTGTCTATTTGAGTTCTTTTTGCTGTTATCAGTAGAAAATTTATGCTGGTTTTAAATATGAGGAGGAAATTTTTAAATGATTGAACGCTATACCAATCCTGAAATGGGAAGAATTTGGACTCTCCAACACGAATTTGAAGTAATGCTTGAAGTTGAAATTACAGCTTGTGAAGCTATGGCAGAACTTGGTCAAATTCCTGTAGAAGCTGCTAAAAATATTCGTGAAAAAGCACAGTTTAACTTAGAACGCGTTAAAGAAATTGAAAAAGTTACTAATCATGATATTATCGCATTTTTAACTAACGTTGCTGAATACGTTGGTGAAGACTCTAAATATATCCATAAAGGATTAACTTCCAGCGACGTAAAAGATACAGCACTCGGCATTATGATGAAAAAATCCGCTGAGCTTATTTTAGAAGACCTCAAAAATTTACGTGATGTTTTAAAACGTCAAGCTAAAAAATATAAACACACTGTTTGCATTGGTCGTACTCATGGTATCCATGCAGAACCAATGACTCTCGGTTTAAAATTTGCTTTATGGTATGATGAAGTTTGCCGTGATATCGAACGTGTTGAACACGCTAAAAAAATCGTTGCTGTTGGTAAACTTTCTGGTGCTGTAGGCACTTATTCCAATATTGACCCTCGTATTGAAGAAATCACTTGCAAAAAACTTGGCATTGAACCTGTAAAACTTGCAACACAAGTTATTCAGCGTGATCGCCATGCAGAATATATGACTACTCTTGCTATTGTAGCTAGCACATTTGAAAAAATCGCTACAGAATTACGTAACCTTCAACGTACAGATATCCGTGAAGTTGAAGAATATTTCCAACCAGGTCAAAAAGGTTCTTCTGCTATGCCTCATAAACGTAATCCAATCACTGGTGAACGTATTTCCGGTATGGCTCGCCTTGTTCGTGGTAACGCTATTGCAGCTATGGAAGATATCACTCTTTGGCATGAACGCGATATTTCCCATTCTTCCGTTGAACGCGTAATTTTACCAGACAGCACTATCAACGTTGATTACTGCTGCCGTAAATTAACAAATCTTTTAGATAAACTTCTCGTTTATCCAGAAGCTATGATGGAAAATCTTAACAAAACTGGCGGTCTTATCTTCAGCCAACGCATCATGCTCGCTGTTGTAAGCAAAGGCGTACTTCGTGAAGATGCTTACAAATGGGTTCAAAGAAATGCTATGGCTAGATGGCTCAAAGGCGAAGATTTCCGCACAAATGTAGAAAAAGACCCAGATATCACAAAATATCTCACTAAAGAAGAAATCGACAACTGCTTCGATTATCAATGGTTCTTACGCAATGTAGACATGATTATGGCTCGTTTCGGTATTGAATAAGCAGTTAATATTAAACTTGAGTAATAGAGAGGAAGTTTTCTTATGTCAACAGTTGTTGTAACTGGTACCCAATGGGGTGATGAAGGTAAAGGTAAAATCGTAGACTATTTAGCAGAAAAAGCTGATATAGTTGTACGTTATCAAGGTGGTAGTAATGCAGGTCATACTGTTACAGTAGACGGCAAAGAATTTAAACAAAGACTCATGCCATCTGGTATGCTCTATGATAATAAAATTTGTGTGATTGCAAATGGTGTAGCTTTTGACCCTGAAGTAATCCTTCAAGAAATGGAAGCTCTAAAAAAAGATGGTTACTCTGTTGACGGATTACGTATCTCTAATCGTGCTCACGTTGTAATGCCTTACCATCGTCTTATGGACGGTCTTGAAGAAGAAAACAAAGGCGAATTAAAAATCGGTACTACTAAACGTGGTATTGGCCCATGCTATATGGACCGTGATAACCGTATTGGTATCCGCGTTTGTGATTTAATTGATGAAGAAACATTCAGCGAAAAATTAAAAACAGCTCTTGAAACTAAAAATCGTGAGCTTGTAAAACTCTATGGTAAAGAACCATTAAACTATGAAGATATTCGCACTGAATATCTCGGTTACGCTGAAAAACTCAGAAAACATGTAATTGATACTTCTGCATTCTTAAATAGAGAAATCAATGCTGGTAAAAAAGTAATGTTTGAAGGTGCTCAAGCTACTATGCTTGATATCGACCATGGTACTTATCCATATGTTACTGCTTCTCATCCAACAGCTGGTGGCGTAAGCTCCGGTGCTGGTGTAGGTCCTAACAAAATCGATAAAGTAGTAGGTATCGTAAAAGCATATTGCACTCGCGTTGGTGAAGGTCCTTTCCCAACTGAACAGCTCAACGAAATCGGCGATAAAATCCGTGATTGCGGTCATGAATATGGTACAGTTACAGGTCGTCCTCGTCGTACTGGCTGGCTTGATGCTTGCGTAGTTCGCTATGCAGGTTACCTCAGTGGTATTGATTATATGGCAGTTACTCGCCTTGATATCCTCGATACTTTCGATGAAATCAAAATGTGTGTAGCTTATAAATACAATGGTGAAATCTTAGATGAAATGCCTGCAAGCTTAAAAGTTCTTGCAAATGTAGAACCAGTTTATGAAACATTCGCTGGTTGGAAAACAGACATTTCTGGCATCAGAAAATACGAAGATTTACCAGAAAATGCACGTAAATATTTAGAAAGAATGGCAGAAGTTACAGGTATTGGTCTTGGATTTGTTTCCGTAGGTCCAAACCGTGACCAGACAATCATTCTTCATGATGTATTTTAATTAATGATACAACAAAAGCCTAGAGATTAAGTTCTCTAGGCTTTTTTATATTATTAATTAAAATTTTATAGATTACCTTTTAAGCCAATAGCTTCTGCTTCTGTCTTCATGCCTTCAATAGTTTCCTTGATGACTTCATCTAAGCTCATACCTAACATTTCACAGCCATCTTTTACAATCTGACGATTTACACCAGAGGCAAATGATTTATCTTTAAATTTCTTTTTAACTGATTTTACTTCTAAATCTAATACACTTTTTGAAGGTCTCATCAAGCAAAGCGCATTGATAAGCCCAGTTAATTCATCTATAGTAAATAACACTTTTTCTATGATATGTTCCGGTTTCACATCAGAACATATGCCATAACCATGACTACATACTGCATGAATATAAAAATCATCAATTCCTTCTTCTTGCATGATTTCTACAACTTTATGACAATGTTCTTCTGGAAATTGTTCATAATCTAAATCGTGAAGTAAACCCACTACTCCCCATTTTTCTACATCTTCATTATTTAGTTTTGCAAAATGCTTCATTACAGCTTCTACTGCCAATGCATGTTTTTGTAAGCTAGGAGTTTTTGTATATTTTGTCAATAAATCCCAAGCTTCTTGTCTTGTCAACATTTTACCCATAATCAAAATCAGCCCTTCTCTTTATTATGTATAAAATTAATAAGAATTTTAATTTTAGTTTACCACTATTTTCTAAAAAAATAAAAAAGTTTATCTAAATGATTATACTTTATTTCCTTTTGATTTTAACTTTTCCATTTTATATTGCTGTCTTAATTGCCCAAATCTCTTCACTCTAAATTTCAAAAGCATATTCATAAAGAATTTTACTAATAACCCTGTAGCAAAAGCTGAAACAAGTGTTCCTTCTCGTATTCCTTCAATAGTGCCAAAATAATATAATGATAATCCACCAGCTATAGCAACGAGTGACCAATCAAAAATAACCTTTATCTTGCCAAAGTCTAATTTCCAATGAGTAGCAATCGCATTTACTAAACCTTCACCAGGAAGCATAACCACACGTCCTAATAATTGGCATGTAACACCTATTCCCATACAAATACAACCGATTAACAATACTAAAATATGTTGATAATAAGCTTGAGGATGGAGCCAACTAAATATATACATAAATAAATCAATAAACGCACAGAAAATAAAAGTCATTGGCACTTGTAAAATCTGTACCCATTCAAATTTATTGCGTAAAATAATAGGTTGTAAAATAAACATCAATGAACTAACAGCAAAATTAAATTGACCGACTGTAAATGGCAATGCCAAGCTTAATACATATGGTACACTAGAAATTGGAGAAGTCCCTAACGCCGATTTGATGATTAAAACAATTCCTAAAGACATAAATGTAAGTCCAATTAAAAAAATACCATATCTTTTTATCATGTAAATTTTCCTTTCTTGTATTATATTGTTAATTAACTATTTAATTATTTTAAAACTAAACAAAAAATTTTTCAATAGTTTATAATAATTAAAATCTATATATTTATAGTTTAAATTTATTAACTATATTATTATTTAATCATATAAATTCAATAATAATTTTCTTATTAAATTGAAGATAGATAAAAAATATAAAAAAACAGCACTATTAAAATTTAGTGCTGTTTTCTTATTTCTAACTTAAATTTTAACTAATTCATATTCACAAGTGCCAAGTCCAATTTTTTCAGCATGTTCAAGGCATACATGCCAATTTGTATTTGGATGAGTATTATGGAAATGGTCATGTTTTGCTGCTTCAATACTATCTTTTAAGATATTATCAGCTAGTTCAGAGCCAGCGATTACTGGTGCTTCATTTACAATATCTGCACTAGCTTGGTCAACTGCTACTGGGTCAAAAGAAGCTACCATACCAAGATTTGGTACAATTGGCATATCATTTTCACCGTGGCAATCACAGTTTGGAGAAACATCTGTAATGATATTGATATGGAAATGTGGTCTACCATTTAAAATAGCATAAGCATATTCTGCCATACGTCTATTTAATAAATCTTCAGCATTCCAATTTGTAGGTTTAATAGCATCAAAATGACAAGCACCGATACAACGACCGCAACCTAAACATTTATCTGGGTCAATATAACATTTTCTATCTGTGATAATTGGTGCACCATGAGCACAAATTCTACTACAAGCGCCACAGCCTACACATTTATCTGTATCTACGCTTGGTTTTCCGTCACAATGCATTTCCATTTTACCAGCACGAGAGCCACCGCCCATGCCAATATTTTTAATTGCTCCACCAAAACCAGTCATTTCGTGACCTTTAAAATGAGATAAATCAATGATGATATCTGCATCCATTAAAGCTTGACCAACTTTAGCTTCTTTTACATATTCACCATTTGGCACTGGAACATAAGCTTCATCTGTACCTTTTAAACCATCCGCAATAATTACCTGACAACCTGTAGTAAATGGATTATATCCGTTTTCATAAGCTGCGTCCATATGTTCTATAGCATTTTTTCTACGACCTACATATAAAGTATTGCAATCTGTTAAAAACGGTTTACCACCGCGAGCTTTTACTACATCAGCTACAACTTTAGCATAATTTGGACGAAGATATGCTAGATTTCCTGGTTCACCAAAATGAATTTTAATGGCTACAAATTTATTTTTAAAATCAATTTTATCAATACCAGCTTTAACCATTAAACGTTCAAGTTTTTGTAATAGATTTTCTTTACCTGGATATGCACGCATATCAGTAAAATAAACTTTAGCTTTTTCCATGACTACCTCTCCTATGTATATTATTTATACCATATAATACCATAATATAAATATAGTTTTCTACATACATAGTCATTTTACAACTTAAAGTACACTTCAAGTCAATAAAAAATCCCTAGCTTTCGCTAAGGATTAATTAAAACATATTTATTTACTTACAGCAAAACGTTTGCCAAAATCTTCACAAGTATTTAAGCCATCTTCATCTGGTGTTTCATTGATGATTAAGCCATTTTCAAATAAATCAGCACCAGCTTCTTTAACTTGCTCTTCCCAAGTCGTCATCCATTCGCCACTGCCCCAACCATAAGAGCCAAATAAAGCTACGAATTTACCATTTAAAAAATTTATCATTTCATCAAAAACTGGCTGAAATTCACATTCTTCCAAAACTTCTGCACCCATAGCAGGACAGCCTAAAATAAGCCCATCATAATCATTTATTGAAGCTACATCAAAATCACTTACAAAATATAAATCGCAAGATACTCCTGCACTATCTACACCTGTTTTAATTGCATTTGCCATTGCTTCTGTATTTCCAGAACCACTCCAATAAATAATCGCTATTTTATTCATCAAAAAACCTCCTAAAGTTCAACTTAAACAGCTTTTACTAAATCTTCTATTGATTGTCCTTGTGATAAACAAGCACAAAAACGGTCTGAGCATTCTGCGTATTTTGCAAATAATTTTTCAGCTCGTTTTGTATCTGAATATACTTTCCATTGACCACAGATTTTGAAATGACGTCCGCTATTTTCAATAAAACCTTTTACATCTTCTAGCGGATAGCCTAAAAATATGCCAATCTCATGAGGAAAACCTTTTTGCAAGCTCATGCGAGTCTTTAAATAATTTAAGCATTGATTTAGATTTTTAAAATTCACATAACCATAAAAACTTAAAAACTCTTGAACTTTATCCTCTTGAATTACCTGATTTAAAGCATTTTGGCGATAAATGAAGAGTAACAACCAATTATCCGTTTCTGATATTATAAAAAATCTTATGCCTTTACATTCCAGGCATTTCTTATATTGCTTTAATATCAAATGACAATTTTTTATACGTTGTTTATTGAATGAAATTAAACTACCTGGCTTTATACCTTCTAATGTTGGGGCACCATGAAAAGCCAACATAGTTTCTACATTATCACATACTCTCATTTTTTCACCTCTTTAAATTGATAATCATTATCATAAATGTATTATATAATAATTGATAATAGTTTTCAATAATAAATTTAATCAAAATAACTACTTTTTCAAATAAAAATAGATATAATAAAAATAAACAGTTCCTCGCTTTAAATATAATAAGCTAATAAGCCAAGAACAAATAAAACTACGGATGTGATTTTATGTATAAGAAACTATTTATCAATAAAACCTTACAAAACAATGAATTCAAGCAAATAATTTCCCTTTTAGAACAGAAAAATATTTCCATATCATTTGTAGAAACTAAAACAGATTTTACAGATAAAGATAATGCTTTATTCATTGGTATCAATGCCCAAGATAGCGATTTAGCCCAAGAATTAAATATAGATTTTGCCCTTGCTACATGGTCTTGCCATGATTTTAAACATATTCAAGCAAAATATTATTTCCGTCAACCTTATGATATTTTAAATACATTAACTATGATTGAAAAACCATATATCAATCATAAATGGCTTACAACTGCTATGGAAATGCAATTTATCGCTCAAGCTGGTCTTGCCTATACTAAAGATGATTTTGATTATGAACGCTTCACTAGACTTAGCGAAATGGCTGCTGAAATCATGAGTGAATATGTAGATCTACCTGTAGAAAAAGTAAAAACTCTATTTTGCAATGAAACTGGCTATCAAACACCAAAATTAGATACACGTTCTGTTATCTTCAAAGATGATAAAATCCTGCTCGTCAAAGAACGTGATGGTCGTTGGTCACTTCCTGGTGGCTGGGTAGATGTCAACCAATCCATCTGCGATAATCTCATCAAAGAAGCTAAAGAAGAAGCTGGTCTTGATGTCGTTCCTACTAGATTAATTGCAATACATGATAGAAATCGCCACAATGTGCCATTATACGCTTATGGCATAACTAAAATCTTCATGCTCTGTGAAGTCGTCTCCGGCAAATTCAATCAAAATATAGAAACAAGTGCTAGTGCTTATTTCACGCTAGATAATCTCCCTAATCTCTCTCTAGGTAAAAATACAAAAGAACAAATTGAACTTTGTTTTGCTGCTTATAAAGATAAAAATTGGGTACCAGTTATTGATTAATAAAAATGTTTCACGTGAAACAATAAAAGCCTTAAGAAAAATTCTTAAGGCTTTTTTATTATCTATTTATTTTTTACGGATTGGATTTATTTTGTCATCTTCTGTAATTTTTCTAATCACTCGACAAGGATTACCTACTGCTACTACATCATCTGGTATATCTTTTGTTACTACTGAACCTGCACCAATCACTGAATGTTTGCCAATACTTACACCTGGTACTACTGTTACTTTACCACCAAGCCAAGCACCATCACCGATATTGATTGTCTTTGCTTTTTCAATACCTTCATTTCTAGCTTCTACATCAAAAGGATGTATAGCCCCATAAAGCCCAGATTTTGGCCCAATTAAAGCATGTTTACCAATATTGATTTCATTCGTATCCAAAAATACACCACTGTGATTGATAACTGTATTATTTCCTACTTTAACATTACAACCATAATCACAAGTAAATGGTGGTATGATATTAGCATTTTCACCAAATTCTTTAACAATAGCTTTTGCCATTCTATCTTTATAAGATAAAGTATTTATAGTTATTCTGCTATATGCTTCTGTCTTTTTATTATTTTCTTGACGCATTTTCAACATAGAATAATCCATTGCATTATACCATTGACCAGCCATCATCTTATCAAATTCACTTTTATTTACATCTTTTTGCTTTGCTAATTCTTCTTGATATTTCTTACTATCTTCTGCTGTGATTTTACGCAAAACTCTAGCAGGATTACCCACTACTATTGTATTTGGCTCAACGTCTTTTGTTACTACTGCACCAGCACCTACAATGGCGTTTTTACCAATAGTTACGCCACCTAAAATAGTAGCTGAACCACCAATCCATACATTATCTTCAACAGTTATTGGCTTAGCATATACAAGCCATTGTTCACGTTGTTTAGCGTCAATTGGATGCATAGCTGTATAGAAACTTACTTTTGGCCCAACTAATACATTATCACCCAATTTTACCATCGCATTATTAAGCATGATACAGTCATAATTGATAAAGCTATTTACACCCATTTCTAAATGATTAGCAAACTCCATATAAAATGGGCTATTAATCATAGCACCTTCATCTAATTTTGCTACAAAAGTTCTTAAGAAATCTCTACGACGCTGAATTTCACTATTAGATAATTTATTTAAAATCTCTACATAATGAACTGTATCTTTCACTATATTAAAAATAGCTTCATCTTTGGCACTATAAATATAACCATTTTCTTGTTTATATTTACTATCTTTTGTCTCATCATCTAAAATCAAACTATTTATATATTCTCTATCTTTATCATTTATCTGTCTAATTACTTTACAAGGATTACCTACAGCAATTGAATTATCTGGAATATCTTTAGTTACTACAGAACCTGTACCAATGACGCAATTTTCACCAATAGTAACACCTGGAGTGATGACTACATCCCCACCTATCCAGCTATGTGAACCCACTGTTACAGGAAGTGCGTATTCAGTTACTTTTTCCTTACGTAATTCATGATGAATAGGATGACATGGTGTGAAAATATTACAATTTGGCCCCATATATACATAATCGCCAATTGTAACTTTTGCTGAGTCTAAAAAGCAACAATTGTAATTTATATATGTGTTATTGCCAATAAATACATGGTCGCCATAATCACAACGAAATGGTGGCACAATGTAGCTATCTTGGCCTATTTTCGCTACTATTTTTCTTACTAAAGACATCACATATTCCGTATCAAAATAACTAGCTCTACTCAATTCACTGACTAAACCATATGTTCTATCTTTTATATCAGTTAATTCTTGTTCAAAAACATCGTATAATAATCCTTCTTCTTGTAATTGTCTTGCTGTTTTTGTCATACAACTTTACTCCTCAAAATACATATTTATTCTTTTCTCTAGTTTAGCAAAAAAAGAGCCTTGATAACAAGACTCTTTTTTTAATCAATATACATACTTTTCTAATGATGGGTTTAATTCTTCTGGTGTTGTTATCTCAGTTGTATTCATATCCGCTGTTACATCAGAAACAACTTCGACATTTTCTTCACTACTATTATTTTCTTTATACTCATCATTACTTATATTATTGTCTACATCACTAGATACTTCTACTTTTGCATTTTCATCTACATCTTTTGCTTTTGTTTGTTGTGCTGTATCTGCAACATCTGTTGTTTTATTATTTAAGCTTTTAGCTCTGTTGACAATTGCAGCATCTAAAGCTGCTAAATTTTTATTTGTTTCTCTACTGTGTTTTATTCTTTGTTCTGTAATTTTATTTAATTTAATTACATTTTGTTTATTTACTACAGTTTTATCTTGCAATTCACTAGGGTCATAGAAACTAAAGCCAAATTCAAGCCAAACGGGTGCATCGTCCCAACGATAATCATCATTGTAAAATACTGCAATCAAAGTTTTTTGCCCACGTGTAGCTGAAGCTACTAAGCAATCTCCTGCTGCATTTGTAAAACCTGTCTTTATACCATTAGCACCTTCAAAACCACTTTTTAAAAAGCGATTTGTAGTAGTTACATATTCAGTATGACCATCCATATATTTCATATTATATGCTTTTTTACTTACTATTTCTCTGAATTCAGGCTTTTTCATAGCATAGCTTGCAATAATTGCCATATCATGAGCAGTAGAATAATGACCTTGAGCTGTAAGTCCATGAGGATTTAGAAAATGCGTATTTACTGCCCCTAGTTCTTTTGCTTTGTCATTCATCATTTTAGCAAATGCTGGTACACTTCCCGCTACTGTTTGCGCTACAGCTACAGCTGCATCATTACCAGATACTATCATCATACCAGTTAAAGCTTCTCTTAAAGTTATTTTATCGCCTAATCTTAAACCCAAAGAAGAAGGCTCTGTATTCACTGCTTCTGGCGTTATCACTAATGGCTCGTCTAATTTGCCACTTTCTAAAGCTAAAATGGCTGTCATTATTTTTGTAGTACTAGCAGGATGCATTATTTTATCTTCATCTTTACCGTATAATACACCATTATCATCAGCATCTATCAAACAAGCTGATACTGCACTTGTATCAGGGTTAGGCAAGGTCTTTGCCATAGCTATGTTGCAAATCAATAAACATAAGCTAAAAATTATAGCTATCTTTTTTAAATACATAAAAATAAACGCTTCTCTCTTTATCTAATTTATTTACGTCTAGGATTTTGTTTAAGTGTATCAATATCATATGGAGTTTCTTGATATACATAATAGTTAAGCCAGTTATTAAATAATAAGTTAGCTACACTTCTCCATCTTACAATCGGTTCTTTTGTTGGGTCATCATCAGGATAATAATTGATAGGAATATGCATATCCATACCAGCTTTTATATCTCTATCGTATTCGCTTTTCAAGCTATATGGATCATATTCCGCATGACCTGTAATGAAAAATTCATTATCTTTCAAATTAGCAACAATATAGACTCCTGCATCGCCTTCTGCCATGATAGTTAAATCTTTTACTTTTTCAATATCTTCTCTTTTCATACCGATATGACGAGAATGTGGTACATAGAATTCATCATCAAAACCACGGAATAATTTTTCATGTTTTACATTTAAATGATGTTTATATACACCAAATACTTTTTTAGGTTCATAATATTTTTTTATACCATAATGATGATAAAGTCCTGCAAAAGCACCCCAACAAATATGGAAAGTAGACCAAGCATGTTTTCTGCTCCAATCCATAATTTCACATACTTCTTTCCAATATGCTACTTCTTCATATTCCATACGTTCAACAGGTGCACCTGTAATGATAAAACCATCATAATATTTATCTTTTACATCTTCAAAAGTACCATAAAATTGAGATAAATACTGTATTGATGTATGTTTTGGTAAATAAGACTCTGTGTAAATAAAATCTACTTCAATCTGTAGTGGTGTATTACCTAAAAGTCTTAATAATTGCGTTTCTGTAACAGTTTTATTAGGCATTAAATTTAAAATTAAAATCTTGAGGGGACGAATATCTTGTGTATAAGCTCTTTCGGTATCCATCACGAAAATATTTTCGCTCTCTAGTATTTGTGAAGCTGGTAATGTACTTGGTATTTTTATAGGCATATTTTCTTATCCTCCCACTATTATTATAAATTTTATGTAATATCTAAAAACTTTTTGCTATGGCGTTAATTCTATCACAGCGATAAAACCTCGTCAATTAAGATTGAGTTTGACTCTTGAGCTTTTATCTATAACTTTTTTTTCATATTATATGATATAATTACTAATAACATTTATTAAGGAGACTTTTTATGCTTGAACAAAATATCACAGCTTATCTAGCAAATCTACTTAAACTAAAAACAAGTCAAATAAATGCTGCTATAAAACTCATAGACGAAGGTAATACAATTCCTTTTATCGCACGTTATCGTAAAGAAGCAACTGGCGATATGAAAGATGAACAGCTTCGTGATTTAAACGATAAGCTTATTTATGTACGTAATTTAATTAAACGTCAAAATGAAATAAAAAATAGCATTGAAGAACAAGGAAAAATGACTCCTGAACTCTCCTTGGCTATAGATAAAGTAGAAAAACTTCAAGAACTTGAAGACATATATCTACCATATAAACAGAAAAAACGCACTCGTGCTATGATTGCTAAAGAAAAAGGTTTAGAGCCACTCGCTCAATTTATCTTAAAACAAGAAGATAGCTCTGAAAAACTTGAAGACATCGCCTTGAAATATTTAAATGATGAAGTAACTTCTAGCGATGAAGCACTCGCTGGCGCTTCTGACATCATTGCCGAAACTATTTCTGATAGTGCAGATATTCGTGCCAAACTTCGCCAGCACCTCTGGCAAACTTCTTCATTGAGCATTACTAGAGATAAAGAAGCTGACAGTGATGAAGCTTTTCTCATGTACGAAGATTATACAGAACCAATTAAACATCTACCATCACATCGCATTCTAGCTATCAATCGCGGTGAAAGTAAAGATATTTTAAAAGTAAAATTAATCAGTGATATAGATAAAGATATTGCTATCATCACCAAATTTATTTTAAAACAGAATAGTCCATACAAAGAATTTCTTACAAATGCAATCATTGATGCCTATAAACGTCTAATCTTCCCTGCACTTGAAAGAGAAATTCGCAATCAGCTTACTGAAACAGCTCAGACTCAAGCAATCCATGTATTTGCTTCCAATCTCAAACAATTGCTTCTACAAGCACCACTAGCTGGCTATACTGTAATGGGACTTGACCCTGGATATCGTACAGGTTGTAAAATGGCAATTGTCGATGCTACAGGACAAGTTTTAGACCATGGTGTATTATATATCACTATGAGTGATGACGCTAAAGCAAAATCTGCACAGAAGTTATTATATTATATTCAAAAATATCAAGTAAATTTAATCTCTATCGGCAATGGTACTGCTTCTTATGAAACAGAAGAATTCGTAGCTAATTTAATCAATGAACATAAATTACCTGTTCATTATTTAATCACTAACGAAGCAGGCGCTTCTGTTTATTCTGCTTCCAAATTAGCTGTAGAAGAATTACCTGAATATGATGTAACTATTCGTGGCGCTATCTCTATCGCTCGTCGTATTCAAGACCCATTAGCGGAACTTGTAAAGATTGAACCTAAAGCTATTGGCGTCGGTCAATATCAACATGATGTCAATCAAAAAGAATTAGCTAATACTTTAGATGCTGTTATTGAAGCTGCTGTTAACCATGTAGGTGTAGAACTAAATACAGCTTCTGCTGCTCTTTTAAAACATATTGCTGGTATCAATGCTACTGTAGCTAAAAACATCATTAAATATCGTGATGAACATGGCATATTTGCTTCACGTAAAGAACTATTAAAAGTTTCTCGTCTTGGACCTACAGCTTATACTCAATGTGCAGGATTTTTGCGCATCAATGGTGCTACTTGCCCACTCGATAATACGCCTGTACATCCTGAATCATATCCTCTTGCTGAGCAAATATTAGCTGAATTAGGATTTTCCCTGGAAGATTTAGCCGATAAAAATAAATTAGATTTACTTAAATCTAAAATTAAATTAGTTGATATAGATAAATTAGCTACTAAATTAAATGCTGGCGTTTTTACTGTTAAAGATATCTTAGATGCTCTAACAAAACCAGGTCGCGACCCACGTGAAGATTTACCAGCACCACTTACACGCCAAAATATCATCAAATTAGAAGATATCAAAGTGGGTACTATCATGCGTGGTACAGTTCGCAATATCACTGATTTCGGTGTTTTTGTTGACATTGGTATCAAGACTGCTGGTCTTATTCATATCTCTGAATTAAGCAATAAACATGTAAAACACCCATTAGATGTTGTATCTGTTGGTGATATTTTAAATGTTTTAGTCATCAGTGTAGATGCTAAACGCAATCGCATTGGCTTAAGCCTTAAACAAGTAACAAAGGAGAACAATAATGTCCTTGCTTAATCAAACTATAAAAAAAATCTTACCACCAGATCAAAGAGCGATAAAATTTGTTGAAAATAAATTAGCTCAAACCATGACAAATGCAGATGGTCTTGGTGAGTTAAAAAATCTATTATTACGCTATGTAGGTATCACAGGTCAAATTCACCCTGAAATTCCTAAAAAATTCACTATCATAACTTGTGGCGACCATGGTGTTGCTGAAATGAATGTCAGCGCTTATCCTCAAGAAACAACAGCACATATGACTAAAAATTACCTCGTTTCTAAAGGTGCTGTAGCCAATTGCATGTCTAATTTTTGTGGTTCTGATATGATAGTTGTAGATATGGGTATCAAAGCTCCTGTCGATGATATTCCTGGATTAATCGACCGCAAAATCGCTCATGGCACACAAAACTGTGCTAAAGGCCCTGCAATGACTCGTGAACAAGCAATCCGTGCTATTGAAACTGGTATAAAACTTGTAAATGAATATGCTAAACAAGGATATCGCTGTTTCTTGCCTGGAGAAATGGGTATTGCTAATACTACATCAAGCGCTGCTATGGTAGCTTGTCTTTGTAATCTAACACCTAAACAAGCAACAGGTAGAGGAACTAATATCTCTGATGAACGACTTGCCATTAAAATCGAAGTAGTAAAACAAGCTTTAAAAGTAAATAAACCTGACCCTACTGATGGTATTGATGTCATCAGTAAATTAGGTGGCTTTGAACTTGCTTGTATCACAGGCATAATATTAGGTGCTGCCGCTAATCGTTGCTTTGTCGTTTTAGATGGTTTTAATACAGGCTCAGCTGCTTTAGTCGCTCAAGCTATTTGCCCTGAAATAACAAATTATCTCATGGCATCTCATTTAGCTGCTGAACCAGCTCATAATGCTATTTTAAAGAAATTAAATCTATCTCCATACATGGACTTACAATTCCGCTTAGGCGAAGCTACAGGCTCATCTATCGCTGTTAATATCTTAGATTGTGCTATTGAAGCTTATCAATCTGTATATCAAGCAGCACTTGCTGAAACAGATAAGTTAATCCGCCCTAACATTCCTCAAGCAGATTTAAATACAAAGACTACATTATTAAAACGCACTCGCAATATTCCAGCTTTAGATACAGATATCCAAAAACAATGTAGATTTCGCATTGATAATCTGACTAAACCTATTTATAGTTTAGGTAGATTAGAAGAAATAGCTGAACATATATCTGGTATTGTAAAAAAAGTGAAACCTACATCTGTACGCAAAAAAATCATTGTTTTAACATCTGAAAAAAGCTGTAGTATCGTACAACATCGACTCACTCAATCATTTGCTCATCATGCTAATGCAGATTATCATTTTACTGCTATTCCACAATCCAATCTCACAGAAAAGACATTATCCTTCAGTCTTTTACAAGGTATAAGTTATGGCTCTAAAATCAAAAATGTTGAAGTTTTAGGCATAGCTTGCTGTGAAACTCATCCTAAAGAAATTTGTGGTACATTTAGCTTAAATATTCAACAACAATTATGTCTACCTAATGGTGATTTACGTTACGGTAAACGCGGTTTTCTTTCCTTAACACCTACAGAAGATTTACAACAAATCGCTTTTATGGCAGGTATCGCCATAGGTGCTGCTAGCAATGGCATATTGACATTATCTGATGATTTAGTATCCACTATCGCTTTAAAATACGCTTTAGTTTTAGCTCCTGCTATCAATCCTTATCTAATGTTTGTATGTCCTGATTATTTAGATTTAAATATAACTACAGGCGGTGGTTGTATCTGTAGCTTGGGCATGAAATTAATTGACGCATCACTTCAAATGATGAAAGATATGAAGACATTTGCTGAAGCAGGCGTTGCCATAGCTACTGATGGACCTGGAGCTGGTATTCAAGTAGATAAATAAAATGTTTCACGTGAAACATTTTTAATTTTAGATTTTATAAATACAAAGAGGAGTAATAATGACACTTAGACATTTAGCTATATTTATTAAAGTTTGTGAAGAAAATGGTATTACTGCTGCTGCCAAAAAACTTCATATGACTCAACCATCTGTTAGTCAAGTTATTCAAGAATTAGAAGCACATTATCAAACACTTCTATTTGAACGTTTAGGTCGTCGCATTTTTATTACAGAGGCAGGTCGTAGATTATTACGTTATTCTCGCAATTTGATCAATCTGAACGCTCAAACAGAACAAGCTATGCGTGCATTCAATGAAGTATATCATCTTCGCATTGGTGCTAGTATCACCATTGGCAGTAATTTTCTCATTGATTTAATTCAGCATATTTCCCATAATGGTTCTGGCAAAGAAATCTTTTCAGAAATTCATAACACATCTGAGCTTGAAGAAATGCTTTTAAATGATAGCTTAGATTTAGCTTTAGTTGAAGGTGAAATCCATTCTGAATACTTGATTACTAAACCTTTTATGAATGATGAATTAGTCTTTATCATCGGACAAAATCATCCATTAGCTGATAAAGAAATCACTCTTGAAGATTTAACAAAACTAAGATTTTTCGTTCGTGAAACAGGCAGTGGAACTCGTGAATTATTTGAACAAGTAATGCACAGACATAATATTTATTATCAAACTGCTGGTATTTACAATAGCATGGAAGCTATAAAAAAAGCTGTCATCAGCGGTTTAGGTGTTTCTGTAATCTCCACTGAAGCTATCAAAGATGAATTAAAAGAAGGCAAATTAAAAACTTTTACTATGCCTGAACTTGTATTTAAACGTCAATTTAATATTGTTTATCATAAAAACAAATTCATACCACCAGAAATGCAAGAAGTAATTGATGAATGTTTACAATTATCATCAAATAAATAATCATTACTTTTTAAAATAAATTATTTCTATTATCATTGACAGATTTTATATTTATCTATTATAATAATAACGATATTAAAAGGGAGTAACTTCCTTGTGTTATTGTCAACAATCACTGTAGCAATCGCTTCTGGCAATAACGTCGATTATTTTCGATAAGTGAGACTTTTAATACGCATATAATTCATGTGTGTATTAAAAGTCTTTTTTTGTGTTCAAAAGACTTTTAATGGAAGGAGCAATTTATGGAAATCTTATCTACTCAATTTTTATTAGCTTTAGGTTCTATTATCTTACTTGATTTAGTATTAGCTGGTGATAACGCTGTAGTCATTGCTATGGCTTCTCGTAAATTACCAGAAAACATGCGTAAACGTGCCATTTATATTGGTACTGCCGGTGCTGTAGTAATTCGCGCTATCATGACTTTAATTGCAACATATTTATTAACCATTCCTTTTCTACAAGCAATCGGCGGTCTTATCTTATTGCCAATAGCTTTTAAATTGTTAAAACCAGAAAAACACAATCTTGAAGATACAAATTCGCTTAGTGCTTCTACTGGTTTTGCCACTGCTATCAAAACAATTATCATTGCTGATGCTGCTATGGGCATAGATAATGTATTGGCTATCGCTGGTGTTGCTCATGGTGATATGGTGCTTGTATTATTAGGTTTAGCTATTAGTATTCCTATCGTTGTATGGAGTAGCCAAATCATTTCCAACTTAATGGATAGATTACCTATCCTCATCACTCTTGGCTCTGCTATCTTAGCTTACACTTCTGCTAGTATGATACTTCATGATAAAATCATTGGTAATTTCTTGTTATCTTTAACTGAATATATGAATTATATTCTACCTGTTCTCTTTATCGGAGCAATTATCGTTTATAGCCAAAAAGTAGCTAAAAAATAAAATATATCTAAAAGCTCTATTAGTTATCAAAAAATTAATAGAGCTTTTTTATTTTTACTCTAAATCACTTTGTCTATAGATAATATATATAATTTCTTATTGCTATACATAAAGGTAAATGATAAAATAATAAAGATATAAGTCTTGTGGAGGATGAAAATTGGAAAAGTTGATTATACATGGCGGTCATGAATTGCATGGTCGTGTAAAAATTAGCGGTGCAAAAAACGCTGTACTGCCTATTATTGCAGCAACTCTTCTGGCCCAGGATAAGCCATGTGTTTTAGACGAAGTACCTTATTTAAACGACGTCTGCACAATCGCTGAAGTTCTGCGTCAGCTTGGTGCTAAAGTTGATTTCAATCGTCAACAACATACATTGTTTGTTGATAGTACTGTTTTAAAAACAGTTGATGCACCATATGATTTAGTACGTAAAATGAGAGCTTCCTTTGTTATTATGGGACCTCTATTAGCACGTTATGGAAAAGCTAAAATTTCCATGCCTGGTGGCTGTGCTATTGGTACTAGACCTATCGATTTACACCTCAAAGGTTTTGAAGCTCTTGGAGCTGAAATCGAAATCGGACACGGCTTTATCAGTGCTACTGCACCAAATGGGCTAAAAGGAACTAGTATTTATCTTGATTTCCCAAGTGTCGGTGCTACAGAAAATATCATCATGGCAGCATGTATGGCTGAAGGTCAGACTATACTTGAAAATGCTGCTCAAGAACCAGAAATTATCGATTTAGCTAATTTCTTAAACATCATGGGAGCTAAAATTCGCGGTGCTGGTACAAATGTGATTAAAATTACAGGTGTGCCAAAATTAATTGGTCATAACTACACAATTATTCCTGACCGAATTGAAGCTGGAACCTATATGGTGGCTGTAGCCATGACTGGCGGAGATATCTATATAGAAAATGCTATTAGTGAACATTTAAAACCTGTTATTGCAAAATTAAATGAAGCAGGAGTTAAAATTGAAGAAGATATCGATGGTATCCGTGTTAGCTGTAACAAGCGCCCCAAAGCTATCGATATAAAAACTCTACCATATCCAGGATTTCCTACAGATATGCAAGCTCAATTTATGGCAATGCTCACTATTGCTGATGGTACAGGTCTTGTTACAGAGACTGTATTTGAAAATCGTTTTATGCATGTAGATGAATTAAAACGCATGGGAGCTTGTATTAAAGTTGATGGACGCACATCTATTGTTGAAGGTGTTCCTTCATTAAATGGTTGTCAAGTAAAAGCTACAGACTTACGTGCTGGAGCTGCCATGGTACTTGCTGGTTTAGTTGCTAATGGCGAAACTGAAGTATCTTATATTCATCATATTGATAGAGGATACGATAATCTCGTAGAAAAATTATGTGGATTAGGTGCAGACATTTGTCGTGTTGATAACTAAAAATTGTGTGTACATAAATAGCCAAGATAGTCATTATCTATCTTGGCTATTTTGGTATAACAAGGAGGTTTTACTTATGCTGTGCTCAAAAAATAGTTGTACTGGTTGTTTATCTTGTCAAAATATCTGCCCTAAAAATGCAATACAAGTAATCACCGACAAGAAAGGATTTTGGCAACCTCAAATCGACAAAGAAAAATGTATTAATTGTGGATTGTGCCATAAATCTTGCCCTGTATACTTTAAACCACATAATGAAGAAAACTTAACTGAAATCTATGCTTGCTGGCATAAAAATCCTAAAAAACGTCAACAAGCAGCTTCTGGAGGATTATTTACCGCTTTAATGCTACAAGCACTATCCCAAAATTTTTATGTTTGTGGCTCAACTTTGACTGATGATTTAAAAGCCAAACACATCATCATCAATAAAATCGAAGATTATCCTTTATTAATTGGCTCTAAATATGTACAGAGTTTTATTGGAACAACATATAAGGATATCCGTAAATTATTACTTCAAGGCGAAAAAGTATTATTTTCCGGTACACCTTGCCAAGTTGCTGGTCTATATGCTTTTCTCAAAAAACGCTATGTAGGTCAATTATTCACAGTTGATTTACTTTGCCATGGTGTGCCTTCACCACAGATATTCAAAGATTATCTAAATCATTTAAAATCCACACATAATGCTAATGTCATTGATTTTAAATTTCGTGAAAAACCAGGCTGGCGTCGCTATCAAGTAATCGCCAAATTTGATGACAACAAAAAAGATATTTCTTATAAAGATACTAATGAATATATCAAAGGATTTTTAAAAGGAAATTTCCTCAGGAGTTCCTGTTATAATTGTGCTTATACGAATTTAGATAGAGTGAGCGATTTAACTATCGGCGATTTTTGGAATTACTTCTCTGATAATGTAAACAGCGAAGATATTGATGATGATAAAGGTATTTCTATGTTATTAATCAATACGCAAAATGGCAAATCACTATTTACTAAAGCTAAAGAAGATTTAATCTATTTTGCTAAAGATTTTCAAAAATCTATTGAAAAAAGCCCTCGCTTGCATAAGCCTACAAAAAAACCCGAAACATATGATCAATTTTGGCAAGATTATGCTCAACATGATTTCAATTATATGTTAAAAAATTATTTTTAAATGCAAAAAAGCCGATATCAAATGATATCGGCTTAATTATCGCTAAATTATTCAGCTGTGAAAGGTAAAAGAGCGATGTTACGAGCTCTTTTAATTGCAACTGTTACTTGACGTTGGTGGCAAGCACAGTTACCGGAAATACGACGAGGTAAAATTTTACCACGTTCTGTAATGAAACGACGGAGTTTTGCTACGTCTTTATAATCGATATGTTCGATTTTATCAGCGCAGAAGCTACAAACTTTTCTTTTTGGTCTTCTGTTTCTATCGCGTTTAACCAATGTTGTTACCCTCCTTAAAATGGTATTTCTTCGTCAGGGGGTACTTCAGAACCGAAAGATGCTGCTGCTCCACCCATCATTGGAGATGAAGTCTGCATTTGTGCACCACCGAATTGCTGTGTTGGTGCTGGAGCACTTGTTGGTCTAGAACCCATAAACTCAAGTTCTTGGGCTATGACTTCAGTAACATAGCGTTTACTTCCATCTTGTGCATCATAACTGCGAATCTGAATGCGACCTTCAATCAAGACTTGACTGCCTTTTACTAAATTGTTGCCACATACTTCAGCTAATTTATCCCATACTACGATAGGAATAAAATCTGCTGTTTGTTGTTGATCAGCACTACGACTAAATCTACGGTTCACAGCTAAAGTAAAGCTTGCCACCGCTTTTCCTGTCTGCGTGTAACGTACTTCTGGGTCACGCACAAGACGCCCTGCTAATATTACCTTATTCATGGTAATTTCCTCCCTGGCAAATCTTTATAATTATTTTTCGTCTTCTCTAACGATCATATGTTTTAATACTTCATCAGTAATTTTCATTACACGATCAAGTTCTGCAGAGCAAGCTGGTTCTGCTGTGTATTCAAATAAGCAGTAGAAACCATCAGTGCAGTCTTTAATTTCATAAGCCAAACGTTTTTTGCCCCAACGATCTTCTTTGTCAATAGTACCACCATTGGCAACGATTAAGTTAGAGAACTTTTCGATAACAGCATTAGTTGCTTCTTCTTCCATTGGTCTAATAATAAATACGACTTCGTACTTTCTCACGAAATCACCTCCTCTTTGGACTATCGGCCCACAAATGGGCAGGGATTAATTCCGCTAAGCGGAACTCGTTATTAACATAACTTCTTAATTATATCATTGTCTAAATGCTAACGCAAGCTATTATTTAACTATTCTTTAACATTTTCTTTACCTCTCATCAAAGAAGCAAATAGGGCTATAATACATAAAAAGCCAAATAAAATAAATATATATTTAAAACTGTGTAAAATTATGTCTACATAATTACTTTCTATCGCTTCAGCAGTAAAAATAGACAATAGCAAGGTTACTAATGACATGCTTATCGCTTGCCCTGTAAGGCGCATTACTGCCAAAATCGAAGACGCCACTCCATAAAATTTTGCCTCTACAGCTCCCATAATGGCATTATTATTCGGTGAAGCAAATAAACCAAAGCCTAAGCCAATAAAGGCTAAATTTATACCAATCAGATAAAATGATGTATCTTTATCCAAAAAAGAAAAAGCAAATAATCCTATCATCATCATACCCATACCTAAAGAAGCAATAAGTCTTGATGAGAATTTATCGGATAATGCTCCTGCTTTAGGAGAGACAATCGTCATAATAAATGGTTGTATCAATAAAAATCCTCCAGCTGTAAAAGCATCCATACCTCTGACTAATTGCAAATATAAAGATAATACAAAACCTAAAGCAAAAGTCGCACTATAATGAATTAAAGCGGCTATATTTGACATGGTAAACACTGTATTTTTAAAAATAGATAAATCTACAAGTGGCGAAGCAACTTTTTTCTGCTCATATATAAATAATAAAAATAAAATAAAGGCTATAAATGGCATATAATGCACAAATTCATGTCTTGTCCAATCTGATAATCCATATAAAAATAAAACTATCATCACCAGATAAATAATACTACCAATATAGTCAAATTTTTTATCTTTTGCTCCATACCAATCAGTTTTCACCTTAAAAATCAAAAAGAAATTTATCAATAAAGCTATACCAGTAAGCCAAAAAATCATTCTCCAGCCCAAATAATCTGTGATAAAACCACCAATAAAAGGCCCTAATGAAACACCTGAATATACACACGCTGCCGATAAACCTATCGTCTTGCCACGATTCTCAGCACCACAACAAGAGACCAGTAATGCCATACTTGTACCAAAAATCATTGACATGGACAATCCCTGTAAAAATCGCACAAAGATAAAAGCTAAAAAGTTTTGCACTACTGCACAGATTAAAGTAGTAGCACAAATACAAGCCAATCCTTGTAGATATATTCTTCTGCGTCCTTTTATATCAGCTAAACGACCAAAGGGTAATAAAGCGGCTGCTGAACCAATTAAAAAAGCTGTAACAGCCCAAGTTAACTCATCTGGCATCATGTTAAAATCTTCAGCCATGGCTGGAACAGCGATATTTACTGAACTTCCCATAAATGGACCTATGAATGATGTTATCATCACTGCAATCAATATTCTTTTCTGTTCTGTCATTTTTCTCACCTACTTTTATTTCTTTTAACTTCATCTTAACATAAAAAAAGAACTGCAACCAAATGAAAAATATACAATCATTTGTTTGCAGTTCTTCTCTTTATACAACAGATTCAATAAGTCTATCTTCTGTAGAAATTCGCCATATTCTTTCAAAAGGATAAGATTGGAACATGTATCTTAAATCAATATAGCCTTCGCCTAAAATAAAAGATATACGTTTTAGGATTTTACCCTTATGTGTTTTCCTTATTTTATTAATATAATAAGCTATCTCTACATCGTCTAATTTACCATTCTGCATGTATACTTTTATACCATCGTAAAACAACATCGACACCTCCAGGACGCTGGACATATTTAGAGATATTAAGGATTTAATTTTTCTTATTGGCAATTTTACAATATCTAATAAAAAATGTCAAAATATGTAAACAAAGAAGTACTATAAATAATATTTTGATTTTTTGCAAAAAAACAAGATACTACCAAAACCCTTGTAGTACCTTGTTTTCTTACTAATTATGTTTTACTTGTTATTTTAAATTCTCAGGATTTAAACAGAGTAAATCTTCCACAACAAATCGACCATCTTTGCGAATTAATTCATCATCAAGATAAATTTCTCCTCCACCATATTCAGGAGTCTGAATTAAAACTAAATCCCAGTGAACAGCTGAACGATTTGTATTATCTGCATCTTCATAAGCACAACCTGGAGTGAAATGTAAACTACCATTTATTTTTTCGTCAAATAAGATGTCTTTCATAGGGAAAGTTACATATGGATTTAGACCAAAGGAGAATTCCCCTATATATCTTGCACCTTCATCAGTATCCAAAATTTTATTTAAAGTTTCTGTATGATTTGCTATAGCTTTTACTATCTTACCATTTTCAAAAGTAAAAGATACATTTTCAAAAGTAGTACCTTGATAAATTGATGGTGTATTATATGTGATTGTTCCGTTTACACTGTCTTTAATTGGAGCTGTATACACTTCACCATCTGGAATATTACAATCACCTGCACATTTAACAGCTGGCATATTTTTGATAGAAAAAGTTATATCTGTTCCTTTGCCTTTAATTCTGACTTTATCAGCATTTTCCATGCGTTTAACTAGGCTATCCATGGCTTTACCCATTTTAGCATAATCTAAATTGCAAACATTGTAATAAAAATCAGTAAAAGCATCTGTACTCATATTTGCAAGCTGTGCCATAGAACCATTCGGATAACGAAGAACACACCATTTTGTTTTTGGCACGCGTATATCACTATGCACTGGCTTCATCCAATATTTAGAATAAATTTCCATTTTATCTGCTGGCACATCACTCAATTGACTTACATTTTCACTGCCACGAATAGCAATATATGCGTCCATCTTTTTCATGCGAAGTGATTCATATTCTGCACAAAGCTTCATTTGCTCTGTTGTAGCATTTAATAATAATTCACGTTGCATTTTCAAATTTTTTATAGTCAAAAATGGTATACCGCCTACTTTATAAGCTTCTTGTATCAAAGCTTGTGCAAGCTCCATACCTTCATCAATCAATTCAATTAAAAGTTTTTCGCCTTTTTGTAAACGCACAGAATAATTTATGAGATTATGTGCTAATTGTAAATTTCTACTATCCATTTTTTCAACCTACTTTCTGTAATTTTTATTATTTATTTATTTTATCATAAATTATTTTAAAAAAACTATTGACAATTTTGCAATATAAGATTATATTAATCTACAATGAGTTTTGTAAATTTGTAAATATAAAATAAAGTATAAATCTAGAGATAGGAACAAGTAATTTTTCCTTAAAGCTTACAGAGAGCCACTATTTTGCTGAAAAGTGGTAGCCAAAAGAAAAATGAAAATCATCCTTGAAGATTTTAGCTGAAATCCAGTAAGCTAAAACGTTTGTTCTACGTTATAAGAAACGCGTATTATGATGTACGTTGAGAGCTGTTGTCTATAATCAAGACAAAATCAGGGTGGTACCGCGGAAATATAACCTCCGTCCCTTTATGGGGCGGAGGTTTTTTGTATTTATACTTAGTTTTACACAAAATATTTTATTAGGAGGTTTTAACAATGGAACAAATCAATTTTGCAAGTTTAAAAAGAAAGCGTGATTTACATATTATTTTACCTGTATTCTTAGTTTCAATCATCGCTTGTATTGACCGTGTAAATATAGCTTATGCAGCTTTGACTATGACTGAAGATTTACCATGGCTTACACCTGAAATCTTTGGTGCTGGTGCTGGTATTTTCTTCATGGGTTATTTACTCTTAGAAATTCCTGGCTCTTTGATTGCAGCAAAATACTCTGGTAGTAAATGGATTGCTCGTATCATGTTCACATGGGGTCTTGTTTGTGTTCTCATGGCATTTATGTCTACACAGACTGAATTCTATATCTACCGCTTCTTACTCGGTGCATCAGAAGCTAGTCTTTATCCTGTTATTTATTCTGTATTATTCCCTCGTTGGTTCACACCAAAAGAAAGAGCTCGTGCTACTTCCTTAATGCTTACTTCGCTATTATTATCTACTATCATCGGTGCTCCTATAGCTGGTGTTTTATTAAATACATCTCTCTTAGGTATGCATGGTTGGCAAGAATTATTCATCTTGGAAGCTGTTCCTGCCCTCATCTTCGCTGTAGTTTTCTTCTTCTGGGTTAAAGATAGACCAGATCAAGTATCTTGGCTCAATGATGCTGAGAAAAAATATTTAACAGAAGCTTTTGAAGCTGAACAAGCTCGTTTACAAAAAGTAAAAAAATATACTGTTATGCAAGCTTTTACTGATAAAAAAGTTTTAAAACTTTGCTTTATCTATTTCATGTGGGTAATTGGTTTCTGGGGCTTCAACTTCTGGATGCCAACTGTATTAAAAAGCCTTTCCGGTTGGTCAACTTCTCTATTAGGTGGCGCTATCGCTATTCCTATGACTGTAGCTTTAATCGTACAAATAATCGCAGGTTATACATCTACTAAAACAGGTGATAAAGTTTGGCATGTAGCTATTGCCATGTTCATCGGTGCTATCGGTCTTGGACTTAGCCCATTTGCTAGCAATCCTTCTGTAGCATTATTTTTAATCTGCTTATCCGCTATCGGCATCTATGCTTCTATGGGCGTATGGTGGACAGTTCCTACTACATTCTTAACAGGCCCTGCAGCTGCTGGTGCTATCGGTCTTATCAATTCCTGTGGTAACCTTGGTGGTTGGGTTGGCCCTTATATGATGGGCTTCATCAAAACAGAAACAGGTTCTTTTGACCTTGGATATTTTGCTATGGCATTATTTATGTTAATCGCAGGTATAACAACACTCACAATCAAATATGGTTGGACAGGTCAAAAAAATCGCCAACCAGTAACTGAAAACACAACTACAGATACTGTCGCAAATTAAATAATTCAAATAAAAAACGTATTATCTTTTATGGATAATACGTTTTTTTATGATAAAAATTAAATATTATATTCTTTGGCAATTTGAGCAAATTCTTCTACTCTTGCAGAAATATCCTTTGCTCCTAAAACGGCAGAACCTGCTACAATTACATTTGCACCAGAAGCAAAACATGTTTTTATTGTTTCAGGATTTACACCACCATCAACTTCAATATCATATTTATAATTATTTTCTTCACGAAGTTTTACTAATTCTTTTACTTTTTCCATCTGGTCTTCCATGAATTTTTGGCCACCAAAACCTGGTTCTACAGTCATTACTAAGACCATATCTAATTCACCTAATAAATCTTTTATTTCACTTATTGGTGTTGCTGGTTTAACAGCGATAGCTGCTTTCATACCACATTTCTTTATTTTTTCTACAGTTGCTTTTGCATCTTTAGTCGCTTCAATATGGAAACAGAAAATATCTGTACCAGCTTTAGCGAACTGTTCTACATAACGTTCTGGTTCTATAATCATCAAATGCACATCAAAAACCATTTTTGTATATTTGCGAATAGACTCAACAACAGCAAGACCGAAAGATAAATTAGGTACAAAAACTCCATCCATAATATCCAAATGAAGATAAGGTACTTTTGCTTCATCTAATTTGGCTAATTGTTCTTTTATAATACCAAAGTCAGCTGCTAATAATGATGGTGCTAATTTATACACAATATCACGTCCTTATTTATTAATCTATAATTAATTGTAGCCCAAAGAATATTTTTCGTCTATAGTAGCTTTTTAATTTATACCTTTTGATGTATAATCATCTTAGATATTTAATTATTTTTTTATAAAAATAATTAATAAACTATGAAATTATTACGAAAGGATTGATTTAATTGAATTGGAAAGCTGTTTTAGCCATTTTGACTTGCAATGTTGTACTGATGTCAGCTAGTTATACTATGCTCATTCCATTTTTACCTATGTATTTAATTAATGAATTAGGTGTAACATCTGACAATGTAAACATGTGGTCAGGCATTATATTTTCCGTAACATTCATCGTTAGTGCTGTTATGGCTCCTATCTGGGGCAAATTATCTGACAAAAAAGGGCGAAAACCTATGGCAGTACGTGCTGGAGTAGGTCTTGCTATTACTTATTTCATCTGTGGTATCGTTAGCTCTCCTATTCAATTAATGTTTGCTCGTATTCTCCAAGGTTTTGCCGCTGGACTTTGGCCTGCTGAACTTGCTATTATGTCCTCTTATGCTCCTAAAGAAAAGCTCGGTTTTTGCATGGGCGTAATGCAAGGTGCTTTAACTGCTGGCGGAGTTATTGGCCCATTACTCGGTGGCGTATTAGCCAGTGTATTTGGTATGCGAGTTTCCTTCTTTATCTCTGCAGGCGCTCTCGCTTTGATTACTTTAATCACCTTAATATTTATCAAAGAGCCACCTCGTGAAGCTAAAACACCTGAACAATTAGCATTGGCTAAAGAAGCGGAAAAAGTAAATTTATTAAAAGTGCCTATGATTAGACGTATGCTTGAATGTGCTGTTGTTATCCAGATGGCAATTTTAATTCTTCAGCCTATATTAACATTATATGTAGCTGAACTACATCATAGCATGGATAATGTTATCATGTTATCTGGTATGGTCTTTTCTTTAGGTGGTTTTGCTGGAGCTATTTCCGCACCGCTTTGGGGTAGATATGGTCAATCACATGGATTTTTCCGTACTATGTGTATAACCCTTGCTGGTACAGGTTTTATTTTAATCATTCAATCCATACCTAGCACGCTTACTCCATTTGCTATTTTGCAGTTTGTTTGTGGTCTATTTTATGCTGGTGTATATCCATCAATCAATTCTATTTTAGTTAAAAAAAGTCCAGCCGAACAACGTGGGCGTATCTTTGGTTTGATGTTTGCAGCTCAACAAATTGGTTCAACTATTGGCCCATTAGTTGGTGGCTTTATCGGCACTTTCTTTGGTTTAAAATTTGTCTTTATTTTCGCTGGAATTTTAATGTTCATAACAAGTGCCTTAATGTATCTCAAACCACCAATTAGTAGAAAACCTCGTAAAAGATTTGCTAATTAAATAAATGAAAAAGTGCAAGTAAGAAATTTCTTACTTGCACTTTTTTGTTTCACGTGAAACATTTTATTTCTGTTTCAACTTATTTTCACTATCTGGTGTGATTTTAAACCATGCTGCATACATTGTTGGTAAAATGAGCAAAGTTAAAATCGTAGCGACTACTAAACCACAAGAAATAGCAATTGCCATTGAACCCCAAAGCGTACTTGGTACAAGTGGCATCATTCCAAGTATTGCCGCTGCTGCTGTAAGCATTATTGGACGGAAGCGCAATACAGCAGAATCAATAATAGCATTCCATGGTTTTTCACCATCAAGCATATGTTTCTTTATCTGGTCAATCAAGATAATTGAATTACGAATAATCATACCAAATAAAGCCAAGATACCTAATACTGCCACAAAGCCAATTGGTTTATCAAACAATAACATACCAAAGCTAACACCAATTAAGCCAAGCGGAGCTGTAAGTACAGTCATTATCATTAACTGTACACTTCTCAACTGGAACATCAATATAGTAATAACAGCTATGACCATCACAGGTATAGGTTTTAACAAGTGTTCCATAGCTGTTTGACTATCTGACATAGCTCCATCTGGTTCAATGCTATAACCAAATGGTAAATCTTTTTGTAAATCAGCTAATTGATTATATATTTTTTCAGTTGCATCATTGGCTGTTCCTTGATAAATACTACCACGAACAGTGATTGTAGGTTTTAAATCACGACGCCAAATAACACCATCTTCTGCACGATAACTAATTTTAGCAATCTGTTCAAGTGGTACATATCCATATTGCCCTAAATAAATCGGTAAATTGCGCACTTTTTCCAGATTATCTCTATCATCATCAGATAATCTCATCACTATATCAATGGTTCTATCACCTTGATAAAATTGAGCAGCTGTTGCTCCTGTAAGTTCTGTATATAAGGTCTGGGCAACCATTTGACTAGATATACCCATTGCTCTCAATTTATCTTGGTCTAATTCTAAATGAAGTGTTTTTGCTTTTTCTTGCCAATCAAAATTTACATTGTAAATATTACTATCTTGGCGCATCTTCATAGCTACTTCATCAGCTATATTTTTTACCTTATCCACATCATATCCTGAAACTCTAATCATTACAGGATAATCAGCAGGTGGCCCCATTTGTAAAAATTTAATATTTGATTGTACTGCTGGAAAATCTTCATTTAAGATTTTAAATAATTTTTGATTTAAATATTCTCTAGCTTCTACATCTTTTGCTGTAATTACAAATTGAGCATAATTATCTTTTGGTAATACAGGGTCAAAAGTCAATACAAAACGTGGAGAGCCTTGACCTGTATAATAAGCAAAATTATCTATTACATCTTGTTCTTCACTTAAAATAGCTGCCAATTTTTCAGCTTGTTCTTCCGTTGCCTTTATAGATGAACCTTCTGGCAAAGTAAGTTCTACTACAAGCTCTGGTCTTTGAGATGGTGGGAAAAATTCCTGACTTATAAATTTCATACAATAAATAGAAATAGCGAATATAACCACTGTGCTAGATAATATTATTTTTTTATGTGTTAAACAATAACATAATATCTTTCTAAAAAATGTATAAAATTTACTTTGATATGGGTCTACATTTCCCTTTTCATCTTTTTTTACTTTAACTTTAATTATCTTATAACCATATAATGGAGCTACCATTACAGATACAATCCACGATAAAATCAAAGCTATGGCAATTACAGGGAATAACGCACTACAAAATTCAGATGCTAATCCATCGGCAAAAGCTACAGGTATAAAGCCTGCACAAGTAATTAGTGTACCGCTAAGCATTGGCATAGCTGTCGCTTTATACGCATAACAAGCAGCACTAAATCTATCTAAGCCTTCTTCAAGTTTTACACTCATCATTTCTACAGCAATAATAGCATCATCCACTAATAAACCTAAAGAAATAATCAACGCTCCCAAAGAAACCTTATGCAAATCTATACCTAAAGCTTCCATAGCAACAAATACGCCTAAAATAACAAGAGGTATACAACCTGCAACTACCATACCTGTTCTGAGTCCTAAACTCAAAAAACTGACTGCCAATACGATGATAATTGCTTCTCGCAGGGAACCTACGAATTCATCTATTGAGTCTTTTACTACTTGAGGCTGATTAGATACTTGATTTATCTCTAAACCTGTAGGTATATATTTTTGCACTTCTTCAATAGTATTTTGTAGATTATCACCTAGAGTTAAAATATTACCTCCAGCTTCCATGGAAACAGCAAGACCTATAGCTGGTTTTCCATTGTAGAACATCTTTGGTTCTGCTGGTTCTACATATCTACGTTCTACTTTGGCTATATCTGCCAAACGCAAAATTTTACCCCCAGCATTGATAGGCATTTCTTTGAGCATATCCACATCAGCGAATTGTCCACTTAAACGTAAATATACATTATCCGTTTGAGTTTCAATCATGCCCGCAGGTGTCATTTGTTGTTGAGTCTGCACTGCTTGCATGATATCTTGAGGACTAATACCCAATTCAGAAAGCTTATCTAATGAAGCTTCTATATATATTTTTTCAGGCTGTTCACCTACAAGTTCTACTTTGCTGACATTATCCACAGTCAATAAGATACGTCTTATTTTTTCTGCCTTTTCACGCATTTCTTCATAAGAATAACCATCACCTGTGATAGCATATATAGAACCATATACATCATCAAATCGGTCATTATAATATGGCCCATAAACGCCTTCTGGTAAATCCTTTTTTATGTCATCAACCATATTGCGAACTTCAAGCCATGTAGGTCGTATCTTATCATTATCTATATCATCACGTAAATTCACATAGATAACAGCTTCACCTGAACGCGAAAAACTTTTTACATAATCAAGACCTGGTGTATCTTGCAATTTTTTCTCAATCTTATCTGTAACTTGTTCTTCCATCTGTGAAGCTGTCGCTCCTGGCCAAGCTACAGATACTACCATTTGCCTAATCGTAAATGAAGGGTCTTCCATTCGTCCCAATTTCATATAGGAAAAAATTCCTGCAAAAAAAATCACAACAATAAAGTACCAGACTAGATTTTTATTTTTTAATGATACTTCTGTTAAATTTCTCATAAAGTATCACCATCCGCTAATTTTACTGATTGCCCTTCATAAAGTTTATGCACACCGGCTGTTACTACTACATCACCTTTATTTAATCCACTGACAATCACATCATTTTTTCCCAAAGATATTACATTTATATCTTTTAATTCCACACAAGAAGCATCATTGACGATCCAAACTTGAGTTTTATTTTCCACTTGATACAATGCACTCAATGGCAAACTAATATTTGTATCACCATTATTTGCTCCTGTAAATATAACATTTGCAGTCATACCTAATTGAATATCAGATGGAGGATTTACAAGGCTAATTCTAACTTTATAAGTCTTTGCTACGGCATCAGCTATCGGTGATATTTCTCTGACTACACCTTGAACAGTAGTGCCTTTTAAAGCCCAAAAATCAACTGTCGCATTTTGACCTATGCTTATATCTTGAATTTTATTTTCAGGAATGGATATTTCAATCTCTCTTTCTCCATCTTGAATAAGCACAGCTACAGTTTGACCTGCACTTACGACTTGACCAGTTTCACCACTTACACTAGAAATAACACCATTTGCATTTGCGACTAATTGTGTATAACCCAAAGAATTATATCCTTGTGTCGCTTGAGCTACAGCTTGATTATATGCTGATAAAGCACTATCATAAGCATTTTGATATTGGTCTAAAGATTGAGCACTAACTGCATTAGCTGCATATAATTGTTCATATCTAGCAAGATTAGATTGTGCTAAATTCAATTGCGATTTAGCAGCCTCTACTTGAGCATCATAAGCATTTACACTCTGTCTAATATCTTTATCATCAATGACCATCAAGACATCTCCTGCTGATACTCTATCTCCTAAATTTATATTTCTAGATAATATTTTTCCACTAACTTGAAAAGCTAAATTAGTTTCATAACGACCTTTAACTACACCTGCATAATTATCTTCATTACTACTTGCACCATAATCAATTGTCTGTGTTTTTACATAAACAGTGTTATCCACAACTTGTTCATTTTTTCCACAACCTGTGCATAAATATAAAGATAATAACAAACATAGCACAAAAAATATTTTCTTCATCATAAATCCCTCCTTCTGTATTCATTTCTATTTTATTCATCACTTATATAATATCAGAAAAATCCTAATATAATAACAAATTTTATCATCTCATCTCATTAATGAATAAATTCATTCATTTAAATATTACTACAAATAAACTATACCGTCAAATAAAAAAACTAAGTGTCGATATAATATAACACCTAGTTTTTTTACATCTATATCTATAAAATGTTTTCCCAACCTTCACCTAGTAATTCAGGCTCTTTTATATTTAAAATCAATACTAAATTTATCTTTAAATACTTTAAAAAAGACTTAATATAATTTTTTATATCTTGCTTAGGCATTTCTTCATGAAAAGTATGTACCAAACCAAAAATAAAAATCTTAGTCGTTTTTTCTATATCATGACAATTAAATATCTTTTCTTCATTACCTTGCTTAATTATCGGTATGATTACTTCTATAATCTGTCTGGAAATACTATCTAATCTATCTGCACGTAAGGCACTTACTTCACTATTAGCTTCAAATTCACCATGTTTGATAATATATTGAAAAAGTCTTTTTATCGTAACATTAAATTTATCAATTGCTTTCATATTTTCAGGAAAAGGTTGTCTTATTTGAATTAAAATCTGCTGTGCATAAAATTCAGCAGTTGCTGTGAATATCTCCGCTTTAGATTTAAAATAACGATAACATAATCCTTGAGATATATTTAAATATTTAGCAATATCTTGTATAGTTGTATGCTCATATCCTTTTTGGGAAAATAAATGTAAGGCTGCTTCTATGATTTCTTGTTTTCTCTCTTCTGGGTCTTTAATAATTCTTACACGAGAATTACTCATTATCTCCACCTTTACCTTTCCTAAATATAAATTGAATTAATTCATTATTTATCATTTTTATTTATTTTGTCAATAAAAAAACCCTGATAACAATTTATCTCTGTTATCAGGGCTAGGTATATTACTATATATTTTTATAAATTAAGCATAATACATACTTGCATTTATAGCATTAATAATTTCTTTTTCAGTTTTAGCTGTCTTAGAAGCTTTCAACTGTGCAGGTGTCATTGGTTGTACATATTTAGAGAAATGATTTCTAATAAATCTTGTATCAATATCACCTGTGCAGAAGTATTCATTTTTCAAAATACGTTGATGAAGTGGTATTGTTGTTTTGATGCCACCAACTTTAAATTCATTTAAAGCACGACGCATAATTTTAATAGCATCACCACGAGTACGTCCGCGTACTACGATTTTTGCAATCAAAGAATCATAATATGGAGATATAGAAAGGCCTGCACAAACACCACTATCTACACGAACACGAGGTCCACCAGGTTCTAAGAAGAAATCAATTTTTCCTGGAGATGGCATGAAGTTATTATCTGGGTCTTCAGCATTGATACGACATTCAATAGCATGACCTGTGAATTTTACATCTTCTTGTTGTAAATCTAAAGATTCACCAGCTGCTATACGAATTTGTGTACGCACAAGGTCAATACCTGTAACAGCTTCTGTTACACCATGTTCTACTTGAATACGTGGATTGATTTCCATGAAATTAAACTGATTTGTTTTCAAATCAAGTAAGAATTCTACAGTACCAATATTATTGTAGTGAACACTTTTTGCTGCTTTAATAGCTAAAGCACCAACTTCGGCACGACGGTCTGGAGTTAAAGCAATAGAAGGAGATTCTTCTAATAATTTCTGATTACGACGTTGTAAAGAGCATTCACGTTCACCTAAGTGAATAACATGACCATAATTATCAGCTACAATCTGTACTTCAATATGACGAGAATGTTCAATATAATGTTCAAAATAATATTTTACTTTATTTATATCAATGATAGTTAAGATATTTCTTAAATCATCTTCGCTGTTAGCGATAAGCATACCCTTACCACCACCACCAGCTACTGGTTTTAAAATAATAGGATAGCCTACATCTTTTGCTTGTTCAACAGCATCTTCTACGCTAGTCAATGGAGTACTACCTTTTGACATTGGAATACCTGATGGTATCATTGCAGCTCTAGCTTCATCTTTATCGCCAACTTTACGGATAGTATCTGCCCATGGACCAATCCATGTCATTCCAGCTTTAGTTACCATTTCTGCAAAATCAGCATCTTCGGATAAAAATCCATATCCTGGATGAACAGCATCTGCTTCTGTTCTTTCAGCAGCTTCCATCAAAGCATCAATATTTAAATAGCTTTCACTAGCATCAGCTGGACCAATATTATAACTATAATCTGCTAATCTTACATGCATTGCATCTGCATCTTCATCAGAATAAACAGCTACAGTTTCTATACCCATTTCTTGACAAGCACGTATGATACGTACTGCTATTTCACCACGATTAGCAATTAAGACTCTTTTAAACATTTATTATGACCTCCTATAAGCCAATCTTATCATTTCATTGGTTCTCTTTATACTAAATACTATTATAAAAGAGCCTTCTTAGTAAATTTAAATATAAATGTTATGGCAATCGGCTCATCTTTAATAAAATCTATAACTTTTTGTTATAGATTTTATACATATATTACATAACTAAAATTATTATATCATAATAAAACAAAATATCAATGAAAAAATATATGTATATATGTATACAATATTTTTAGTCAAAAGTACTTATTGACAGGCTTATAAAGATATTTCAAAATAAAACTATATTATAAGGAAAGAAGGACTTACAAATGATTGATATCTTAGATGTCCACACCCACACAATCGCTAGTGGTCATGCTTATAGCACACTTCAAGAAATGATTGATAGTGCAAAAACTAAAGGTCTAAAATTATTGGGAATTACAGAACATACAAATAAAATGCCTGGAACTTGTTCTGAAATATATTTTTACAATTTTAAAGTTATCCCTAGAAAACAAGATGACCTACTAATTCGCATGGGTGCTGAAATCAATATTATAGATTATGATGGAACTATGGATTTATCCACAAAAGCATTCAGTAAAATAGACTATGGTATTGCTAGTCTTCATGATATATGTATAAAACCTGGTAGCCAAGAAGAAAATACATCTGCCATAATCAATGCTATGAAACATGATAAAATAAAAATTATAGGTCATCCTGATAATGGCTATTATCCTGTTGATTATGAAAAACTCGCTCTTGCTGCTAAAGAATATAATGTTCTTTTAGAACTCAACAATAGCTCTGTACGACCTGATGGTGAACGATTAAATTCTCGTGAAAATATGAAAACCTTACTAAAATATTGTGCACAACATCAAACTAATTTAATTATCAACAGTGATGCTCATATCGCAAATGATGTCGGAAATCATAAATATGTACATCAAATTTTAACCGAAATGAATTTTCCATCCACATTAATTGTGAATACATCTGTGGATAAATTTAAAAAATTTATTGATTAATCACAAAAAATAGATAAAAAACATCTGTTTATCCACAAAAATATATATCATCTTGTGGATAAGTGGATAAATAGAAAAAGATGTGTATATCTTTATAGAGATATACACATCTTTTTTTATTTTCTCTTCGCTTTTATTTTATTATTATCCCAAAAAGCCATGTCAAAACGTAATTTATTTAATGTATCTTTTATTATATATTCATTTAATTTTTCTGGAGAAATAGCTTTATATAGCATAACTAATTTTATAGCTTCCACACTAGTATAATCATCGGGGGATAATTTACTTGCTATCATTTGAATTAATTTATCACGTATTTTTTTTACCATATCCATATTACAATCTACATATTGTGATATATCTTGATAATTAGCCCACGGCATTTCTTCAAATATTTCAATTATAATAGCTTCTTTTTCTTCTTTTATTTCTCGCAGACAATTAAAACAAATAGGTTTTTCTTTTGGCGTTAATCTGCCACATCGCTCACAGGCTATCCACCCGTAATCTTTTTTTAATCTTGTTAATTGTATACTTTTTAAATAAATCGTTTTTAATTTTTGCCTTAATTTTTCATCTTCTATTTGTTGGACTTTAGTATCTGCTAATATTAAATCCTCATCTGTTATTGGGACTCTTCGTACATATTTTCCTAAATCAATTTTTCTTTCTAAAATAGATGAATAATTATCTATTTTTTTCTTTCTTAATCTAGTAAATTGTATATCTTTAACAAATTTATACCCTAAAAAATCATTTATTTTTTCAATGATTTCTATCTTTAAATATTGAAAATTATTTGCCCATACAGACGAATTTGCATATACATATAATACACCAAAATTTATTTCTTGAGGGGATATATGCTTTTCTATTTCCTTGCCTACTATATCCCCCCATTTATAAAAAATTTGGTTTTTCTTATACTCTTTTAAAAGACCTAGATTTTTCATTGTTTTAGGAATTATTGTATTTCCAGTCTCAAATAAATTATTTGAATATGCTCTTTTCATATTATTAATTCATATAATAAATAATACTATATGCCTTTCTCATTTATTCACTGACAATTCCTTTTTCTACTTTGAAAAATTTATTTTTAGGGTGGGAATTAAATAAATTTATATCTGTTGCTGTAATTAATGTTTGTACATTATTATCTTGCAATAAAGATAATAAATTATCTCTTCTGCGCGTATCTAATTCACTCATTACATCATCTAATAATAATATAGGATATTCTCCTGTTTCAAGCTTTAAAAATTCTAATTCAGCTAATTTTAAAGATAAAACAGAACTACGCTGTTGTCCTTGAGAGCCAAAAGATTTTAATGAAATATTATTGATAAAAAAATCAATATCATCTCTATGTGGTCCAATACTTGTAGACCCCCTATAAATATCATTATCTCTATATTTACTTAATGCTTGTATATAAAAATTAAATAAATCATTGAAACTATTTAAAGTCTCATTTTTATAATTATGGATATTATATCTTATATTAAGCATTTCCATTTTTTGAGATATTTCATAATGTATTTCTTGAGCTAATTTTGATAATTTTTCTATACCCCTTAATCTTTTTTCCACAATAAATGCTGCTGTCTTTGCAATTTGTTCATCCCAAGTGTCTAGCATAGGTATAAGCTTTTTATTTTCACGGATTTTTTTTAATAAATTATTGCGTTGTAATAATAATCTATTATATTGCACTAATTCATTATAATAAATTCTACTAATTTGAGATAATTCTATATCAATAAACCTTCTTCTTAATAGGGGTGAACCCTTAATAAGCATTAAATCCTCTGGAGAAAATAATATCATTGTTAATAATCCTGGTAAATCTTTCTGTTTAATAATTTCTCCATTAAAATTTAATTCTTTTCGCTTATTTTTTTTTAAAATTATTTTTAATATAGAATTAATATCTCTTTTTGAAAATTTAACATTTATACTAGCTTCATCTTTCCCCCATAGTATTAAATCACCCTCAGTGCGAGTTCGATGAGATATACCTAAAGAAGAAAAATATATAGCTTCAATTATATTTGTTTTTCCCTGTGCATTAAAACCAGTAAAAATATTTATATTTGAAGATAATTTTAAATTTAAATTATTATAATTACGATAATTATATAATGTTAATAAATCTATTTTCATAATTATTACATAGTCTTTGTGCGTACAGGAGTAACAACATAAACAAAGTTTTTATTATCTCTTTGCGTAATAGAAGCTGTTGTTAATGGTTGATTAAAGGAAAAAATAAAGTTTTCAGCATCAATAGCTTTTAATACATCTATAATATATTTAGCATTAAAGGAAATATTTATTCCAGGGCCTTCGATATCCACATTTATTGTTTCTTCTGCTTTACCAATATTTGGATTATCTGAGGAAATTCTTACAATGTTATCCACAAATTCAAAATGAATAATATTATAATCACCAGAACGAGATATTAAAGATACACGGTCTAAAGCAGATTGGAATTCATTTTTATTAATATTTACATGTGTTTTAAATTCTTTAGGAATAACGCGGTTATAATCTGGGAATTGACCTTCAATTAAACGTGAAATTACATATATATTTTCATAAGAAAAGCTTATTTTATTATGTGTACAGGAAATTTGAATATCTGTTGGTATTTCAGAATTAAATATATGTGTAAATTCATTTAATATTTTTGCAGGAATAATTATTTTAATATTATTATCTGATATATAATTTATATTTTCTTTTATTAATGCTAATCTGTGCATATTTGTTGCAGCCATTACGATATTTTCATCAGTAATATCCATTAAACAGCCTGTAAATACTGGTCTTGATTCATCTGTTGCACAAGCAAAAGATGTTTTTTTGATAAAATTTAAGAATATATCATTTTTTAAATTAAAATTAATTTGACCTTTTAATGGTTCAATAATAGGGAATTCATTTTCTTGCATATTTAATAAATTAAATTGTGCAGAATTAGAGCGAATGTTTACAGAGTTATCACTGTCATTATTTTTTATTTCTACATATTCACCAGGTAGAGTACGAACAACTTCGTATAAATATTTTCCTGGTAATACGATAGTACCTTCTGTTTCAATTATTGCTTTTATTTTACAGATAATGCTGATTTCATAATCTGTTCCTTGTAATTCTATATAGTTTTGATGTGCTTTGATATATATGCCAGATAATATAGGCATTTGTGGTCTACTTGGTACAGCTTTTAAAACTGTTTGTATTGCTTGTACAAGTTCTTTCTTTTCACAGGTGATTTTCATGAGTTATCCACTCCTATGTTATTATTCTATTATTATTATATATATATTATATTTTAGTAGTATTAGTAGTAGGTATCTGTGGATATGTTGATAAGTGGCGTAAAACCTTATGGTATATGGCTTTATGCCTGTTGATATCTTGTGGATATTTTGTGACTAATTATCCACATATCCACATCGTTGTGTATATTATCAAGTTATACACAAGTTATGCACAGCTTATCAACAAGCTTATCCACAACCCTTGTTAATAAGTTTTAACTTGTGATTAATTTACGTATTTCATCAATAACGCTAGCTGTTTTTGGATTATCTTGATATTGTTTCTTGATTTTATCATGGGCATGCATAACAGTTGTGTGGTCTCTACCACCAAAGTTGCCACCTATTCTCGGTAAAGAAGCATCAGTCATTTCTCTAGCTAAATACATCGCTATTTGGCGAGGAAAAGCAATATTGCGATTGCGTTTTTTTCCATTTAAATCTGCTAATGTTAATTTGAAATATTTAGCAACTGTTTCTTGAATTAATGCTATGTTGATAACTTTATCCACTTGTTTAACTGTTGTTTCCTGTTTAGTGATGGTATTTTTTAAAACATCAACAGCTAATTCATTAGTTACAGGATAATGTTTAAATGACGCATAAGCTACAACTCTAGTCAATGCTCCTTCTAATTCACGAACATTATTGTCGATATGGCTAGCGATATATGTCATGACATCAAGAGGTACATCTAAATTATCCATTAAAGTTTTTTTCTTTAAAATAGCAATTCTTGTTTCTAAATCTGGTGCTTGAACATCTGCAAGTAATCCACCTTCAAATCTAGAACAAAGACGGTCTTCTAAAGGTTTTATTTCTTTAGGGGGTCTATCGCTAGATAATATAATTTGTTTATTAGCATCTTTTAGAGCATTAAAGGTGTGGAAAAATTCTTCTTGAATTCGTTCTTTATTTGCCAAAAATTGAACATCATCTACAAGTAATACATCAATGTTGCGATATTTTTGACGGAAAGCAGCAGATGTGCCATCTTTAATAGAATTGATTAATTCATTTGTGAATTTTTCGCTAGTTGTGTATAATACTCTTTTTTGTGGATGTTTTTGCAAAATTTTATGACCTATTGCATGCATTAAATGTGTTTTTCCTAATCCTACACCACCATACATAAAAAATGGATTGTAATCTTTTGCAGGATTTTCAGCAATAGCAAGTGCTGCAGCATGAGCAAAACTATTAGAATTACCAATTACAAAACTTTCAAAAGTATATTTAGGATTAAGTGAAGATTTATCTCCAGGATTAATAGGAAGAGGTGTCTCTGTCATTTCACTAGGTGGTTGCATCGCTTCTGTTAGTGTTGGCTGAAATAAATCATTTGATTGTGCCAAACTGGTAGCTTTTTTCTTCGTTCTAACTCTAGTATTGCGTTTTTTTAATTGTTGTTGTTTTAATTCATCTGGATAAATAGTTTCTGCGTCTTTTGTACTTTCAAGATTGGTGATGGAAATTTCTAAATGTGCTTTAGTGATTTCATAGCAAGAATCTGTTAAAAATGGTAAATAATATTTTTCCACCCAATTTTTGGTAAAAACATTAGGTGCACCTAGTTCCAACATTTCTGTAGTGAGTTTTATCGGTTTTAATGGTTTTAACCAATTATTACAAACTCGTGTGGATAGTGAATTTTCAAGATTTTTTAATATTTCTTCCCAAGTTGCCTGTAATTGAATATCCGTCATGGAGATAATCCTTTCTTAAAATTTTTTATAAAACTTATCCACAGAATTTGTCAAAACCTGTGGATAAGTGCATAAATATATTATCAAAATGAGTATGATATATCAACAAGTATTTTGAAATCTGTTGACACAAAAACAGCAGTAGTCTATAATTCTAATAGCTATAATTTGAACTATTATGGTGTTTTTTAAGGAGGTGTGAAAATTGAAACAGACATTTCAGCCAAATACTCATTGGAAAAAGAAAACTCATGGTTTCCGTCAACGTATGAAAACTAAAGGTGGTCGCCTTGTTTTAAAAAGAAGACGTACTAGAGGAAGACATAAGTTATCCGCATAATAATAGGTCACTACGGTGGCCTCTTTTTCCTTTTGTCATAAGTAGAGATAGTGCTCTTCACTATCTCTACAACTGGGAATGATTTAGTTTTTTGTATTTTGCTTAATATATATGAGCATAAACGCCAGATTAACTTCCCAAGTGAGGGTAACATGAAATATAGTTTGCAAAAGAAACTCATTGTTAAAGAAAATAGTGATTTTCAAAAAATTTATCGTTGTGGCCGTTCTTTAGCAAATAAGAACATGGTTATGTATTATTGCAAAGCATTTCACCCTTCTCGCAAAGTGGCTTTTGCTGCTGGTAAGAAACTTGGAAATGCTGTTACTAGAAATCGCGTAAAGCGATTGCTTCGAGAAGTATATAGACTACATCGTCATGAAATAAAAGATGATTATTGTCTTTTACTTGTAGGTAGAGCGGCAGCTGTAGATTTAAAGTCTACAGCTTTAGAGAAATCATTTTATTCACTATGTAAGCGTGCTAACATTTTGAAAAAAGAGGTTGAAAAAAAGTGAAGCGGATTTTCATTGGTTTGATTTTATTTTATCGAAATTTTATATCTCCATTGAAACCGCCTTGCTGTCGCTATATTCCGACTTGTTCAGAATATGCCTTAATTGCGGTAGAAAAATATGGTGTCGTTCACGGTGGCTGGATGGCAATAAAACGCATATTGCGTTGTCATCCTTTTCATAAAGGTGGATACGACCCTGTAAAATAGATGTTTATTTATGGTTATTCGTTGGTAATTTGAAATTTACTTATAGGATGTGATGATTTGGATTTTATTTCTTCTATTTTTAATCCAATTGTGCAGTTATTAGAATTTATCTTGGGTATTTTCCATGATTTTCTAAGCACAGTAGGTTTGGAATCTTATGGTGTGGCAATTATAGTATTGACTATTATTATAAAAATGGCATTTTATCCGTTGACTGTAAAACAGGTAAAATCTATGAAGGCAATGCAAGAATTGCAACCAAAAATGAAAAAACTTCAAGATAAGTTTAAAAATGACCCAAAACGATTACAACAGGAAATGGGTATGCTTTATAAAAATGCTGGGGTAAATCCTTTAGCTGGTTGCTTGCCACTTTTAGCTCAGATGCCTATTTTGATGGCAATGTTTTATGCTCTTCAAAGCATTGATTATGGTGGAGATCCAACATTTTTATGGATTATGAATTTATCTAATCCAGACCCATACTACATTTTGCCTGTTTTATCAGCAATAAGTACTTATGTAGTACAAAAACAAACATCTTCAGCTTCTAGTTCTCCACAGATGCAAATGCAGATGAAGATTATGTCTGTAGTAATGCCTTTATTTATTGGTTGGATTAGTTGTAATTTTGCAGCTGGTTTAGTTATTTATTGGATTGTCAATAATATTATGCAGATATTGCAGCAGTGGTGGATGTATAGACATGAAGATACTTCTGCAAAAAAGGGGTCATAATATATGGCAAGAGTTATCGAAGTAACTGGTAAAGACATTGAAGAAGCAAAAAAATTGGCTTTAAGTCAATTGGATTTGCCTCAAGAACGTGTTATTTTTGAAGTATTAGAAGAACCTTCAAAGGGCTTTTTTGGTTTAATTGGTGCTAGAGTTGCTAAAATAAGAGCAACTGAAAAGGAATTAACACCATTGGAAAAAGGTCAAGAATTTTTAAAGAAGATTTTCAAATCCATGCACAAAGATATACAGATTGAATGCATTGAAGAAGATATAAATTATAAATTCAATCTCATTGGCGATGATTTAGGTGTATTGATTGGTAAACATGGTCAGACACTTGATTCATTGCAGTATCTAACAAATATGGCTGCTAATAAAAATGTTACAGGTGCGAGAGTTCGCATTGTTTTAGATGTGGAGAACTATCGTAAACGCCGTGAAGAAACACTTTGTCAATTAGCAGAAAGATTAGCTAATAAAGCTAGAAAATATCGCACAAAAGTAGTTTTAGAGCCAATGAATCGCCATGAACGTAAAATTATTCATATGGCACTTCAAGATTATGCTGATATCATAACTTACAGTGATGGTGTTGAACCTCATCGTAAAATAGTTGTGGATATTAAACATAATAAAAACGAAGATTTAGTAATTTAATAGTGAAAATAAAGCTGTGAAAGGGCTGTTTCCAATTGTTTATATTATTTGGGGCAGTCCTTTTGTGTCTAATTGGAGGATTTTTGATGAAAAACTTTGGGGAAAATGATACTATTGTAGCAATTTCTACACCACCTGGAGAAGGTGGCATAGGTATTATTCGTATCAGTGGTGAAAATTCTGGAATTGTTGCTAGTAAGTTATTTAAATGTGCCAAAAAGGATTTGACTGTAGAAAATTTTGAAAGTCATAAAGTTGTATATGGTAAGATTGTAGATGAAAAAGGTAATGTCATTGACGAAGCTTTATGTATAGCAATGTGGGCACCTAATTCTTATACAAAAGAAAATGTAGTGGAAATTCAAAGTCATGGTGGTGCATTAGTTGTTCGCCGTATTTTAGAATTGGCACTGCAAAATGGTGCTAGAATGGCAGAGCCAGGTGAATTTACAAAACGTGCTTTTTTAAATGGTAGATTGGATTTATCACAAGCTCAATCTGTAATGGACATCATAAAAGCGAGAACAGATGCTTCACTTCGCATGGCAGCAGGTCATCTTCAAGGAAAATTTTCTGATGAAATCAAAGCTATGCGTCATGATATTTTAGAAGTCATAGCTCATTTAGAAGCTTCCATAGATTTTCCAGAAGATGATATCGAAGATGTGGCAAAAGATGAAGCTAGTGCAAAGGTTAGAAGTATAAAAAATCGCATAGAAGAAATGTTATCTACGTTTAATACTGGTAGAATTTTGCGTGATGGTTTAGTAACAGCTATCATTGGTAAGCCAAATGTAGGTAAATCCAGCCTTTTAAATACGCTTTTGCGTGAAGATAGAGCGATTGTAACAGATATTCCAGGGACTACAAGAGATAGTTTAGAAGAATATGCAAATATCGGTGGAGTTCCTTTAAAGATTATAGATACAGCTGGTATTCGTGAAACAAAAGATAAAGTAGAACAAATTGGTGTAGAAAAATCCATGTCTTATGTACAAAAGGCAGATTTGATTTTAGCTTTATTTGACACATCTTCTGATTTAACAAAAGAAGATGAGGAAATCATTAATTTATTACAAGGTAAAGAAGGCATAGTTTTACTTACTAAAAATGATTTATCTTGTGTTTTAGATATAGAAGACTTACAAAAACGTTTGCAGGGCAATTTTAAATATATGCAGATATCTACATTCAACAATGATGGTATAAAAGAATTAGAGCAAGAGATTGTAAATCGCGTATATAGTGGCACAGTAAAACAAGCTGAAGGCGTTTTTGTAAATAATGTGCGTCAGGCTAATGCGTTAAAAGAAGCACAAAAATATTTAGAGGATTGTTTAAATACTATTGAAATGGATATGGCAGAAGATTTTATTGTCATAGATATTCGCTCTGCTTGGGAAAAATTGGGAGAAATAACAGGCGATACTGTAGATGAAGATATTATTGACCAGATATTTAGTCAATTTTGCATAGGTAAATAAAACGATATAGTTTGAAATAGGAGGAATTTTTTTGTTTATTGCAGGCAATTATGATGTAATTATTATTGGTGCAGGTCATGCTGGCGTAGAAGCAGCTCTTGCTAGTGCTCGTATGGGTTGTAATACTTTACTTACAACTTTGAATATGGATAATATAGCAATGATGCCATGTAATCCATCTGTAGGTGGCCCAGCTAAGGGTCATTTAGTCCGTGAAATTGATGCTTTAGGCGGAGAAATGGGCGTAAATGCTGATAAAACTTGTATTCAATACCGTATGCTTAATACTGGTAAAGGCCCTGCTGTACAGGCTTTGAGAGCACAAGCAGATAAAAAACTATATCAAAATACCATGAAGCATACTTGTGAATTGCAAGAAAATCTTGACGTAAAACAATTATTGATAGATGAAATCTTATTTGAAGACAATAAAGTAACAGGCGTAGTAGTAGAAACTGGTGAAGTTTATACTTGTAAGGCTGTAGTGCTTGCTTCTGGAACATATTTAAAAGGACGCATTATCATTGGTGAAAATACATATGATGGCGGTCCTAATGGTCAAAGAGCAGCTATAAAATTATCTTCATGTTTATTAAAAGCTGGTGTTGAACTCATGCGTTTTAAAACAGGTACCCCAGCTCGTGTAGACCGTCGTTCTTTAGATTTTTCTAAAATGATAATTCAACCTGGTGATGATGAAGTTCATAATTTTTCTTTTATGAGCGATGTAAAAACTCGTGAACAAGTTCCTTGTTGGCTCACTTATACAAATGAACAGACTCATAAAATCATCAGAGATAATATCGAACGTGCACCGATGGCAAATGGTATTATCACTGGTGTAGGTCCTAGATATTGCCCATCTATTGAAACAAAAATTGTGCGTTTTCCAGATAAAGAACGTCATCAATTATTTATTGAACCGGAAGGTTTAGATACTGAAGAAATGTATGTACAAGGTATGTCTACAAGTATGCCTATTGATGTACAGATGGAATTTTTACGCACTATTCCAGGTTTGGAAAATGTGAGAATTATGCGTCCAGGTTATGCTATCGAATATGATTGCATTAATCCATTACAATTAAAACCTTCTTTGGAATTTAAGAAAATAAGCGGTTTCTTCTCAGCTGGGCAGACAAATGGTACATCTGGATATGAAGAAGCAGCTTCACAAGGTCTTATTGCTGGTATCAATGCCGCATTGAAAATTCAAGGAAAAGAACCTTTGATTTTAAAACGTTCTGATGGATATATTGGCGTTTTAATTGATGATTTAGTAACTAAAGGTACTAACGAACCATATCGTGTAATGACTTCTCGTGCAGAATATCGTTTGCTTTTACGTCAAGACAATGCTGATTTACGTTTAACAGAAAAAGGTCGTCAGGTTGGCTTAGTATCTGATGAACGTTATGCTCGCTTTGTAAAACGTCGTGATAGCATTAAAAATACTATTGAATTATTGAGTGAAATTCGCATTCACCCAAATAAAGAAACGCTAGCAAAGATGCAGGAATTTGAATTAGGCTCTATTCACAATACTGTTACAGCAGCGGATTTATTAAAACGCAAAGAAATCAGTTATGATGATTTAAAACATATCGTAGAGCTTCCTGAAATCAGTGAAGATGTAAAGAAACAAGTAGAAATTACTTTGGTATATGAAGGTTATATCAAAAAACAATTAGAACAAGTTGAACGCATGGAAAAACTTGAAGAAAAATTATTGCCAGAAGATATAAATTATGATGAAGTATCTAGCCTTCGCGATGAAGCTAGAGAAAAATTAAATGCGATAAGACCAATTTCCATAGGTCAAGCAAGTCGTATTTCTGGCGTATCTCCAGCAGATATTTCTGTATTACTTGTTTATTTAGAACAATATCGTCGACAGGAGGAAAATGCATGAGCTTTGTAAATGACTTAAGTGAAGTAGCTAAAGAATATGGTTTAGAGCTTACTAGCGACCAAATAAGCGCTTTTAATAGATATTATGAGTTACTAGTCGAATGGAATGAAAAAATCAATTTAACAGCGATTACAGAGCCTAGAGAAGTAGCTATAAAACATATCGTAGACTCACTTAGTTGCTATCAAAAAGAATTATTTACAGGACAGGTAAGTCTTATTGATGTTGGGACAGGTGCAGGCTTTCCAGGACTTCCATTAAAGATATTTTATCCAGAATTAAAATTGACATTGCTTGATTCTTTAAATAAACGTGTGAAATTTTTACAACTTGTAGTTGATGAATTAGGCTTAAAAGATGTAGAAGTAATCCATGCACGCAGTGAAGAAGCAGCAAGAAATAAAAAATATCGTGAAAAATTTGATTTAGCAACAGCAAGAGCAGTAGCTAGATTACCTATCATTTGTGAATATTGTTTGCCTTTTGTAAAACAAGGTGGTACTTTTATCGCTTTAAAAGGTCGTCAATATGAAGAAGAAATACAAGAAGCGCAAAAAGCATTTTCTGTATTAGGTGGGAAATTAGTTAAATCTATGCCTGTAAAACTCCCTGAATTGGAAGATAAAAGAGCTGTTGTCTATATCAAAAAAGAAAAAGCAACACCTAAAGTATATCCGCGTAAAGCAGGTACGCCAGAGCGAAATCCAATTGTTTAAAATATAGATAAAGTAGAAAATAAAAAAAGATAGTACATTTGTACTATCTTTTTATTTTACTAAATCAACTTTAAATTTTAAACAATAAGCGATGATAAAAGCAATAATAGCAGCAATTACATCACTTAAAATATACAATAGAAAGCCATCGCCATAAAATACAGGAAGAGAAGCTAGACTAGGAAAGGCAAAAGCGATAGCTTTAGCGCCTGAATAACCAGCGATAGCACCACCAATACCACCACCGATGCATACGGCTATCATAGGCTTTTTACGGGGTAAATTTACACCAAACATAATTGGCTCAGTGATACCAAATAATGCTGATAAAATAGAAGATGCGCAAATGGATTTAAATTTCGTATCTTTACTTTTTAAGAATACAGCAAGTCCTGCACCAGCTTGAGCAAATACAGCAGGTCCCATTAAGGCTAAAACTGTATCTGAACCCAATACAGCAATATTGTTCATACCGATTAAAATAAAACTCCAGTGGAAACCAAAGATTACCATTGGTTGAATGACTGTGCCTAATAACGCTCCTGAAATAATTGGGGAAAAATTATAGATATATTCATAGATATTAGCGAGAAAATCACCTATAACCATACCAATAGGGCCAAATAAGAATAATGTTACAAATCCTACAAAGATAATACACAAAAGAGGTGTCAAAAACCCTTTTACCATATCAGGGAAAATTTTATTTAAGAATTTTTCAACAAAAGTTAATAATGCTGAAGCTAAAATAATAGGGATAACACTAGAATGGTATGTAACACCTTTTAAAGGAATATGGAAGAATTCTACAGTTTGACCAGATTCTAAGATATGATTTAGTGAAGGATAAAGGAAAATACCTGCAATAACGACAGCAGTAAAGGGATTAGCACCAAATTTTTTAGCTGATGTATAGGCTAATAACATGGGTAAAAAGTAAAATAAACTGTCAGCCATAGCATTTAAAACAAGGTAATTATCACTTTCTTTAATTAGTACATCTGTGGCAATTAATACAGCAATAATACCTTTTAAGATACCAGCGGCACTTAGTAAACTGACAATGGGTAAAAATATACCAGCGATACCATCAATTATAGTATTAATCATTGATTTTTGGTGTTGAGAAGAAGTGTTCATACAGATAAAAATAGTCCTTTCGATGAATTTATTATGTACATATATCTTATATAAATACATATATAGCTAATAATTATACTTAGTATTAACAATATTGTCAATTTATGAGTTAAATTAAAGAAAATATGTGTATTTTTTAGATGATGAATTTATAGAGATTGAAGAAAATTTAAAATCAAAAAAAACTGCACTTTAAGTGCAGTTTTTTTATTTAATATAGTTAAAAATTAATATTATCACTATCTTTGTAAGAACCACCACAAGTAGTTATATTATCAATAGAACACATATCTTCACAACTAATTGTAAAATTTATTTTTAGATTTTCAATAATACGCTCTTTAGTAACGCTTTTCACAAGAGGTATAACATTGTGTTGTAAAGCATATTGAACACATAATTGCGCTATTGAAGCATTATATTTTTGAGCAAAGATTTTTAATTCTTCACATTGAAATACTTTACCATTTGCCAAAGGACTATAACCGACAACTACGATATTGTGTTGTTTACAATAATCTCTAATATCTTTTTGCAAACAGCTAGGATGAAATTCAATTTGATTAACCATAGGTTTGATTTTACAAGTTTCAAGTAATTCATCAATATGATGCTCTTTAAAATTGCTCACACCAATAGCACGAATTTTTCCCTGTTTATATAAATCTTCCATAGCTTTCCATGATTGGCGGTTTTTTTCAATATAATCATCATGATATTTTTGTGGTCTTGGCCAATGAATTAAATATAAATCTAAATAATCAATAGCTAAATCATTTAATGTTTGATTAAAGGCTGTAATAGTTTCATCATAACCGCGAACGTCATTCCATAATTTACCTGTGATAAATAATTTATCGCGAGAAATATTACTAGCGATAATGCCTTGACCAACTTCTTTTTCATTGCCATAAACGCTAGCACAATCGATATGTGTATAACCATTTTCGATAGCTGTTTTCACAGCATTTATAGTAACTTCACTTGTTGGTGCTTTCCATGTGCCAAAACCAATTTGAGGAATTTTTACACCATTATTTAAAAGAATATTATTCATCTAAAACCCTCTTTTCACTGAAATCATTTAATTGTTCAAACAATGATTGCAATTGCAAATAAGCTTTTTCAAAAATTGGCTGTAATTTTTGATATTTTTTTACGTTTGTAAGGGTAGGTTCAATTATTTTATCTAAAGAAATAAATTTGCTGGCTACTTCAAAATCTTTAAAAATACCAATGCCAACACCAGCAGTGATAGCAGCACCCATAGAAGCAGCTTCATCTAATAATTTTGGCAGAATGATTTTAGTATTATAAACATCAGCAAATATTTTTTGCCATGATTTACTTTTAGCTCCACCCCCAACAGCTACTAATTCAGATATATGGATATTTTCAGCTTTAAATATATTTAAAATAATATTTAAATTCATAGCAACGCCTTCTTGAATTGCTCGCAATAAATCTTTTCGCTGATGTTCCATTTTTAGACCAATGAAATTAGCTTTAGCATTTGTATTCCACCAAGGACTTCGTTCACCGATAAGGTAAGGCAAAAATAATAGTCCATTGCTACCAACAGAAGTATTAGCAAGTTCTTGTTCTAATATGTCATAAATAGATTTATGTCCTCTTTGAGCTAGATTTTGTTCGTATTGGCAAAATTTATTTATATACCAAGAGTAAGCTCCCCCACCACTTTGCATAGTACCAGTAGGTAGGATATATCCAGGAACTATATGAGCCCAATTAAAAGTGCTTTTATTTTTGGAGAAAATAGGTTTTTTTGTAGTTATAGATATCCAAGAAGAAGTACCAATACTACTATGAGCAATTCCTTCTTTGATACAACCAGTGCCAACGGCAGCACATACTCCATCGCCTCCACCACAAACAACAGGTGTATTAGGGCAAAGTCCAGTTGATTCACTAGCAGTATTAGTTATATATCCGGCAATATCAGTGGATTTCAAGAGTTTAGGCATTTTTTGTTTATCAATACCCATAATATTTAATAATTCATCAGACCAACATAATTTATTTAAATCCATTAAACAAGTAGAGGAGGCATCGCTGTATTCAGTAACAAATTGATTTGTTAATTTTAAAATGATGAAGTCTTTTGCATTTAGCATTTTATACGTTTTAGCATAAATATGCGGCTCATTATCTTTTATCCACATAAGTTTTTGACCACCATAGCTAGGAGAAAGACGATGACCTGTTATTTCATAAAATCTTTGAGGTGATATTTGTTTAGCTATTTGTTGAGTTTGTTTTGTAGCACGCATATCTGCCCAAATGATAGCATTTCTTAGTGGTTCTTGTTTTTTATCTACACAGACACAACCCATCATTTGACCACTAAAGGATACAGCTAAAATATCTTTAGGATTAATATTTTTTATTAATGTTTTAGTGGTAGCTATGACAGCTTGCCACCAATCGTTAGGATTTTGTTCTGCCCAATTATTATTAGAGTAATAAACATCATAATTATATGTGCAACTAGCGATGAGTTGCCCTTCTGTGGAAAATAAAGTGGCTTTATTTCCAGATGTTCCTAAGTCGTGAGCTAGTAAGTATTTGCCCATAGGTATGCTCCTAATTATTTATTATTGTATGCTTCTGTGATTTTTATAGCAGAAGATGTGCCAATTCTTTCAGCGCCAGCTTCAATCATTTTTAAGCAAGTATCTAAATCGCGAATTCCACCAGCGGCTTTTACTTTTACTGTGTCTTTGACAATGCTTTTCATGAGTTTTACATCTTCAACTGTAGCGCCACCTGTACCAAAACCTGTAGAAGTTTTGATGAAGTCTGGTTTTACTTCAAGTGCTATTTCGCATAATTTAATTTTTTCTTCATCAGTAAGATAGCAGTTTTCAAAAATAACTTTAGAAATTACATTATGTTTTCTGCAAACATCTACTATTTGAGTCATTTCTTCTTTGATATAGTCATAATTTTTTTCTTTTAATTCTGTGATATTAATTACATAATCAATTTCATCTGCACCATTTACAATAGCATCTTTAGTTTCAAAGACTTTAGTTTCAATTGTAGTTTGCCCTAAAGGAAAACTAATAGCAGCACCTACATGAATGTCAGTTCCTTTTAAAAGTTCTTTACATAATTTTGTCTGTGTAGAATTGATAGCTACCATCATAAAATTATATTTTTTAGCTTCTTCGCAAAGTTTAGCCATATCTTCTCTAGTGGCATAAGGTTTTAAACATGTGTGATCAAAGTATTTACTAAATTTATTCATAGTTATCGCTCTTTTCTTTGTTGTTATGTAATTACATAATAACAAAATAACAAAATTAAGTCAATATATAATAACTTATTGATAAAAGATAGTTAATATTTTATAATTTTTTTGAAAGGAGATTATAAATGAATTCGATATATGAACAATTAAAAATAGATAGAACAGTTCCTATTCCGCTATATTATCAAATAAAAACTTTTATGATAAAGCATATTGAAGATAATAGCTTAAAAGATGGTGAATTAGTTCCACCAGAAGAAGAATTATGTGCATATTTAAATGTTTCAAGACCGACAGTTAGACAAGCGTTTTTAGAATTAGTACATGAAGGTTATTTAAATAGAATTAAATCAAAAGGGACATTTGTTACTCGTCCTAAAATTGCTGGGGATTTCATTCAAAAGATCCAGACATATAATCAAGAGATGCAATATTATGGATTAAAGCCTAAAACGAAGCTTTTGTCTATATCAGAAATAGATGTCTTTGCTGAAGTTATGGAAAAATTGAAGCTAACGGAAAAAGATAAAGTTATTTGTCTTGAACGTTTGCGCTATGCCGATGATAAACCTATAGTTTATGTCAAAACTTTTATACCGGTGAAATTATGTAAGGGTTTAATTGATGAGGATTTAGAGCAAAATTCTTTATACGATACTCTAAAAACAAAATATAATATAGAGATTGCTCATATTAATCGTCAAATTCATGCAACAGTTGCCGATCCTTATTTATCTGATTTATTAGGTATTATGGAAAATGCTCCATTATTATATATAACAACGGTTGCCTATAATCAAAATGATATTCCATTTGAATATTCATTGGCATCTTATCGTGCAGATATGTATAAAATGAATGTAGATTTATATAAAGATAAGTATTATAAATAAAAAAATGGCACTAACATAGTTAGTGCCATTTTTATAATCCTGTCCCTATAGAAATAAGACGATAATAATCTTTTTCTTTAATAAGTTGCATATAATTTGATTTATTAATAATCCAATTATTTTCTTGTTTAGTCCCATTACCAGGCAACCAAAAATCGTCATCACCTGACTGAATAGAAAATACTACGGAATATATAGTTGGTTCATTAGGTACACTATATACAGAGATATCTTTATAATCAAAGATTTTACCATTAGCAAAAAGACTTTTATTTTTATGATAAGATAGTTCTTGTTTAACAATAGTATAAACAATTTCTTTATCAGTCATGTGAATAGTTTCTTTTATTGGTAATGTATCTGGATAAGGTGTAATTGGTGAATGACTAGAATAATATAAATTTAGACTAATAAGTGTAAGTAAAATCAAATATATTTTTAATGAGTTTGTTTTTTTATATAATTTAAGAAAAAATATACAAAAAATACTTATTAAAATTAAAATACATATTGAATAAAAAAGATTAATATTCATTATAATTCTATTTATAGAAATTAATGATGGAATAAACGAATTCCAACGAATGCCATTGCCATATTGTATTTATCACAAGTTTCAATAACATTATCATCACGAATAGAACCACCGCTTTGAGCGACAAATTCTACACCAGATTTATGAGCACGTTCAATGTTATCGCCAAATGGGAAGAATGCATCAGAGCCAAGAGCTACGCCTTTTACTTGAGCAAGCCAAGCATCTTTTTCTTCTTTAGTGAATACTGGTGGTTTTTCAGTGAATACACGTTTCCAATCGTCGCCACCGAGTAAATCCATATATTCATCAGAGATATATACATCAATTGCATTATCGCGGTCTGGACGGCGAACATCTGGCTTGAATGGTAAGTTTAATACTTGAGGTGCTTGACGTAAATGCCAAATATCTGCTTTATTACCAGCAAGACGAGTGCAATGTACACGGGATTGCTGACCAGCACCGATACCGATAGCCTGTCCGTCTTTAGCATAGCATACGGAATTGGATTGAGTGTATTTCAATGTGATTAAAGCGATAAGTAAATCACGTTTTGCTTCATCTGTGATATTTTTATTTTTTGTAGGAATGTTATTGAATAATTCTTCAGTGATTTTAATATCATTGCGTTTTTGTTCAAAAGTAACGCCAAAAACTTCTTTTGTTTCAAGTTCAGGTGCTTTGTAATCAGGGTTCATCTGAATTACAAGATAGTTACCTTTACGTTTTGTTTTTAAAATTTCTAAAGCTTCAGCGCTGTAAGATGGAGCAATAACACCATCGGATACTTCACGAGCTAAGAAACGAGCTGTAGCAGCATCACATTCATCGGAAAGTGCAGCAAAATCTCCATAAGAAGACATGCGGTCAGCACCACGAGCGCGAATATATGCTGTAGCCATAGGTGTGAGTTCGATACCTTCAACGAAATACATTTTTTTCAATGTTTCAGATAAAGGAACAGCAACAGCTGCACCAGCAGGGCTTACATGTTTAAAAGATGCAGCAGCTGGAAGACCTGTAGCTTCTCTTAATTCACGAACTAATTGCCAACTGTTAAAGGCATCTAAAAGATTAATATAACCTGGACGTCCATTTAAAACTGTGAATGGTAAATCTTGTCCATCTTTCATAAAAACGCGAGCAGGTTTTTGATTAGGGTTACATCCGTATTTTAATTCCATAGAATTCATTTACGATATTCCTCCTGTAAAATAAATATAATACTATTAGATTTTGTTGCCCAGACGGTCGGCTGTATAAATCTGTGCTTCATGTGGTTAATTCCACTTCCGTCAGTTACACAGATTGTTAACTAAAATTTATCATTTTAAAGTATGAGTTGTCAAGCCAAGCAATAATATTTGGAGATTTTGTTTTTTTAGGGATTTTTACAAGGATATTAGTTATTATTTAGCGAATAAAATATATAAATGCTTTTAAATTTTGAGGAGGTTTTTTTATGTCAGTAGAAAATATTGCTGTATTGACAAGTGGTACAGATGCACCAGGAATGAATGCGGCTATTAGAGCTGTAGTGAGAACTGCGATTAATAATAACGTGCGTATATGGGGCGTTTATGATGGATATAGAGGCTTAGTTGATGATAATATGGAAGAATTAACTTCTATATCTGTAGCCGATATTATTCAGCGTGGCGGTACTTTCTTGGGTACAAGTTTTTGTAAGCGTTTCCGTACAAAAGAAGGTCGCCAATTAGCTTATGAAAATCTAAAAAAACATAATATTGATGCTTTGATTGTCATTGGTGGTGATGGTAGTTTACGCGGAGCAGAAGAATTTGAACGTGAAACAGGATTTTCTGTAATTGGTATTCCAGCTACTATTGAAAATGATATTTGGGGAACAGATTATGCTATTGGTACAGATACTGCTGTAAATACTATTTTACAGGCAATCAACGAAATTCGTGATACTGCAAAAGCACATCGTCGTACATTTATTATTGAAGTAATGGGCAATAAATGCGGTTGGCTTGCTACATATTCAGCCGTTGCTGGTGGCGGAAATATGGTTATAGTACCAGAAGAAGAATTTGATAAGGAAAAAATTATCAATAAAGTACAAAAATTACATGATGGTGGTAAATCTTATTTAGTAATTTTAGCTTCTGAAGGTACTGGCAATATGCAAGAGTTAGTAAAAGAATTAGAAGCTAGAACAGGAATTTCCACACGTTTGACTGTTTTAGGTTTAGTTCAACGTGGTGGTTCACCAACAGCTAATGACCGTGTATTTGCAAGTGTATTAGGTGAACAAGCAACACTTGCAGCTGTTTCTGGACTTCATAATATTGTTTTCGGTATGCAACGTGGAAATATTGTTTGCATTGATTTACGTGATGCAATCACTAATAAAAAAGAATACCCAGAAGATTTAAGACATTTAGCAGAAGTAATTTCTCTATAATAAAAAAATTCCTAGATAATATATTATCTAGGAATTTTTATTTATAAAAGTAAAAGTTCTACAACGAATACAGATAAACAACAAGATGAGGCTACTTGGAATAAATTAGCACCAAACCAAGAAAGTACAATACCAATGACAAGAGCAATAGCTCCAGAAAATGGTGTTTGTGTTACCTGTATAATTGCAGGAAAAGTCATAACTGCTAATGTGATATAAGGAACATAGTAAAGAAAAGATTTTATCAGTGGATTTTTTATTTCTGTTTGAATTAAAGTCAGTGGCAAAACACGAATAGCAAAACTAGTTAAAGCCATGACTAAAATGTATATATATACCTCAGACATTTTCTTCACCATCCTTTGTTTTTACTGGATATAAGATGCTAGCAATCAAAGATAATACTATAGTTAAAATAATAATACGTGTAGCACTTGATAATTCAGATATATAAGGAAGGTAAGTGGATAAGTAGCTAGCAATAAAGCTGATGATAACAAATACACCAATTACTTTATTTTTTCGTGCAGGTGGAATAATAACAGCTAAAAACATGCCATATAATGCTACACTAAAAGCACTTATCAATTGAATTGGCAATAAATTACCTACAACAATTCCAAGAGCTGTACCACCAGCCCAACATGGCATAGTGATGAACATAGCACCAAAGTAATAGAAAGGATTTAGATAATTAGGTCTAGCGATAGAAATGGCAAATAATTCATCTGTGATATCAAAGCCGATTAAAATGCGTTGATACCATGGAATATCTGGCGATAATTTTTGACTTAAAGCACAACTCATAATCAAATAACGAGAATTAGCGATTAAGATAACGAGAAATACTTCTATATATGTTGCCATTGTAGCAATAGAAGTAAAGCCAGCATATTCACCAGCGGAAGCATTTACAAGAAAGCTTGTTAAAAAACCTTGAAATGCTGTCAGTCCTGCATTTTTAGCAGTGATTCCCAAAGAGAAGGAAACTGCTAAATAACCAAGAGCAATAGGAAAACCATCACGTATACCATCTTTAAAAGCTTGTTTTTTTACAGAGATATTGTCTACTGGATAAACATCGTCAGCAATATCTAATTCATTCATAGCGATTTCCTCCATTTTGTATTTTATTTTTAAATATGTATTTTGTATAAATATTATAGCAGTTATATTTACATTAGGAAAACGAATATTTATAATAACTACATAAGTAAAACTAATGGGAGAGCGAATGCATATGGTTTCGCGTTATGGGATTTTTTGTAAAGTCATAGAAAATGGAAATTTTACAAAGGTAGCAAAAGAAGTGGGCTATTCGCAAAGTGCGATTAGTCAAAGTATAAAGGCATTAGAACAAGAATTAGGAACCATCTTGATAGATAGGAAAAAAGAAGGCATAACATTAACAGATGATGGCAAATCTTTTTATCCGTATATACAGGCAATTTTTCATGCTGAACTTTCATTGAAACAAAAGCAACAGGAAATGAAGGGTTTAGAGCATAGCGTTATACGTATTGGCACTTTTACTAGTGTGAGTAGAAATATTTTACCGCAATTGATGAAGAATTTTAAATCATTATATCCTACAGTCAATTTTGTTTTAAAACAAGGTGAATACACAAGCATAAAGAAATGGATTTTACATGGAGAGATTGATTTTGGTTTTGTAAATAGTGATGTAGTTTCAGGCATCAATATGGAATTTTTATATAGAGATGAAATGATGGCAGTATTGCCTAAACATCATAAATTAGCTAATTTACCGATTATATCTTTAGACCAATTAGCCAAAGAATCTTTTATTTTATTAGATGAAGGTCGCCATAGTGTGATTATGCATGCTTTTGCTGATTATAAATTAGAGCCACAGATTGAATATAAAGTTTATGATGATTATTCGATTTTAGCTATGGTAAAACAAGGCTTAGGGATATCTGCCATGTATAGTTTAGTTTTAAATGGATTTGAAGATGGCTTAGCTATTCGACCAATAAAAGAACGCCCTGAACGCAATGTAGCTTTGGCATGGCAAAATTGGGATACAATGTCACTAGCTTCACGTAAATTTGTGGAATTTATAAAAGAAAATTTTGTATTTGTACAAGAAAAATAAAAAAATTGCAGAGCTTACGCTCTGCAATTTTTATTTAATAATACTCAATAATTCTAAAGGTTTATCAATAATAAAATCGGCATTAATATCTTTTAATTCCTCAAGACTGCCATATCCATATGTTACACCAACACATTTTAAATTAAATTTCTTTGCGCCAATGACATCGTATTTACGATCGCCTACCATTATGCAATCGTTTAAATCTATAATTTGCATTTGTTTTAAAACATAAGCTAATACATCATCTTTATTTATACGACTGCCATCAAGCAAACTACCGCCAGCAAAGACAAAATATTTTAGTAAATCATGTTGACTTAAAATATTTTTTACAAACTTTTCAGGTTTCGAAGAAGCAATCAATAATTTTAAACCATTTTCAGCTAAAGTCTTTAATAGTTCAGGTATTTGCTCATATACTTCATTTTCTAAAATACCTTTATCTGTATAATATTCTCGAAAATATTTTACAGCTTCAAGACTTTGTTCATGACTAAAATTATAGCAATTGATAAATTGCTGATTTAATGGCGGACCTACGAAACTTTTTAAAACTGTCATATCTGTTTCGTTTATACCATATTTTTTTAAAGCATATTGTACGGCATGAATAATACCAGGTCCAGAATTAATCAATGTACCATCTAAATCAAAAATAATATTATGATATTTATATTGCATAAATTTATCCTCAATTTTATTTATTAATAAGTTTTTTAGCGATTTCTACAGCTTCAACACCATCAGGAGCATAAGCATCAGCACCGACATTATCAGCATATTCTTGAGTTACTACAGCACCACCGATCATGACTTTTGTGGAGTACTCGCTTTTATTTAATTCAGCGATGACTTCATCTATCTGTGTAATAGTAGTTGTCATCAAGGAGCATAGACCGATCATATTAGCTTTATTATCTATAGCTGCTTTAATGATTTCTTCTTTATCAATATCTTTACCTAAATCGATAACTTTAAAACCGTTATTTTCTAAAAGTGCAGATACGATATTTTTACCTAAATCATGGATATCGCCTTTTACAGTAGCAATGACGATAGTACCTTTGTTACTTACGCTATCAGCTGGAATACGTTCTTTGATTTTGATGAAAGCTTCACGCATTGCTTCAGCAGATAACATAACTTGTGGTAAAAAGATTTTTTTCGCACCGAAATCTTTACCAACGACATTCATTGCTGCGCTTAAAGCTTTATCTGTAATTTCATTTGGTTTATGTCCTTCAGTTAAAGCTTGTTCTACCATTTGAGCGATGGATTCTTTTTCCCCACTGATTATAGCAGATTTGATATCTTCAATGATATCACCGCTAGATACTGCATTTTTAGCTTTAGCTACAGGAATATTTTGTCCAGAATGATTAAGGCTATAATCGCGACCATTAGGGTCTTTAGCTAAAAGAGCATTAGAAGCACTTAAGGCATTTTGCATGGAGTCGTCATAAGGGTTCATGATTGGAGCATCTAATCCCATTGCTAAACACATAGTGAAGAATGTGCTATTGATAAGTGGACGATTTGGAAGACCAAAGGATATATTGCTAAGCCCCATAGTGGAAGGAGCACCAATATGTTCGCGGTAAAGTTTTAAAGTGTTTAATACTTCATTACAAGCATTTTTATCGGCAGCTATAGTCATTACAAGCGCGTCAAGTAAAAAGTCATTATCTTTTAAGCCCTGAGCTTTAGCTTCAGCGATTATTTTTTGAGCTAGTGCAAGACGTTCTTTAGCTGTTTTAGGGATACCTTCATCAGATAATGGCAAGCATAAGATTGCAGCACCATATCTTTTAGCTAATGGTATAAAATATTTTAATCTATCAGGTTCTGCACTGACAGAATTGATGAGTGCTCTACCAGGATATGCTTTTAACCCTGCTTCTAATGCTTTGACATCGCTTGTATCAATGGCAAGTGGTGTATTTACAAGTTGAGAGATTTCAGTGATAGCTTTGTGCATAGCTTTTGCTTGGTCAATTCCAGCAACACCCATATTTACATCAAGGATTTGAGCACCAGCTTGAGTCTGTTCAATAGCTTCACGTTTTACAGAGATAAATGAACCATTTTTTATTTCTTCAGCTAATTTTTTACGACCAGTAGGATTGATGCGTTCGCCGATTAATCTTGTAGGTAAATCTTTGCCAATAAATACAGTTTTAGAACGGCTAGCAAGGGCAAGATTAGGATTTGGTGCTTTGCGAATAGGTTCTGAAACATTAGCTAAAGCTTCTTTGATCGCTTTGATATGAGCAGGAGTTGTTCCACAGCAACCACCGATATAAGTTGCACCAGCTTCTACAAGTTTTGGTGCCCATTTAGCCATATCTTCTGGAGTGAGTGGGAAGATGGTCTGACCATTTTCTAAATGTGGCATACCTGCATTTGCTTGTACGCTGATAGGACAAGAACAATTATCGGCTAATTCTTTTATGATAGGGACTAATTGTTCAGGGCCTAAAGAGCAGTTGGCACCGATGATATCTGCGCCCATAGCTTCTAAGATAATGGCAGCAGATTGTGGGTCTGTACCTGTTACAGTTCTGCCATCTTCGCTGAAGGATAATTGACAGATTACAGGTAAATCGCAAGCATCTTTAGCAGCGAGAAGGGCAGCACGCATTTCTTGGATTTCGATACAAGTTTCGATGAGGATATAATCAACACCTGCGTCAGCTAAAATTTTAGCTTGTTCATAATAATTTTCATAAACTTCATCGAAAGTCAATTCGCCTAAAGGCTCAATAAAAGCACCAGTAGGGCCCATAGAACCAGCTACTTTTGCTTTGCCAGCAGTGGCGATTTTGGCATTTTTTACAGCAGCGATATTTATTGCTTCTACTTTATCGCCTAAGTTATATTCATTTAATTTGATACGAGATGCACCAAATGTATTTGTTTCAACAATATTTGAGCCTGCTTCTACATAAGCACGATGAACATTTTGGATAGCTTCTGGAGCTTCGATATTTAATAATTCAGGGCACATTCCTGGTTTTAATACAGATTTTTGTAACATAGTGCCAGTAGCACCATCAAATATATGTATCATAGAAGATACCTCCTAGAAATTTTTATTGAGCAAAAAAGATAAAATGTATTTGTTTATCATCATGAATTTTTATTTAATAATTCAGGGTCAAATGGTTTTATGCGGAAATTGCAATTAGGATTTGGACAGTATTTACAAGATTGTTTTTCAGGTTCGACATCTTGTGTTTTAGGTATAAGTCCAATAATTGCAGTAACGGATTTTCGCGGTGTAAGCATTAATGATGAAGTTAGGCTAATACCTATTTCATGAGCTTTAGCTAAACGGAGCATTTCAGGTTGTGCCTGTATAGGCCAATCTCCATATCCTGGGCTAAATCGCCAACGACGAACTAATCCTTGCATATTGAATTTTTGGTCAATGGCTTGTTCGATACCATCAGCAACATGTTCAACAGCTGTAGTTGCAGCAGCGTCCATCAAAACAGCTAGCGTATATTCTCCATCTTTGAAACGACGGGAGATTTCTTCTTCAACAGTTTCGCCGATTGTAACAGCGATGATGGCAACTTTTGTAGCTCGACAAAGATGTTTAGTTACTTTTTTCCCTTCTAATTTAAAGGGCTTATCTGCAAGTACAATGCCATTTTTAGCGTCATAGTCATATACTTCCCAAATTCCTTTAGGTTCGGAAATATATAAGACTTCACGACATGCTTCTAAAATAGTTTTTTTATTGAAATTAGGAGCTTTGTTAAGTCCAGCGTAACGTCTAGTTTCACTAGGATCAATGGACATTAAAGCAGCATTATATTTAGGCATGGTAAAATCTCCCTTAATGTTTTGTGTTTATAATTATATCTAGAAAAGAATTTTATCATAAATTTTAGTATAATTATACTGTTATTAGTTAAATTAATTTTTTATGATTGATTATAGTTTTAAATTATAATGAATTTATAAAAGTAATAAGTTAAAATAATTATTATAATATTTTAAAGGAGAAATACATGGAATTTTTAAATATTGATGAAATTTTACCAAACCCATTTCAACCGAGAAAGGAGTTTGATATGGAGCAATTAGCTCAACTAGCAAAATCGATAAAAGAATATGGCATAATTGAGCCTCTAATTGTGCGTATAAATGATAATGATGAATTTGAATTGATTGCAGGAGAAAGACGTCTTCGTGCAGCTAAAATGGCAGGATTAGATAAAGTGCCAATTATCTTAAAAGATTATGATGATGATAAGGTAGCACAAATAGCTTTAATTGAAAATCTCCAACGCAGTAATTTAAATGTTATTGAAGAAGCAAATGCATATCAGTTGTTATTACATAAATTTAATTTAAAACAAGAAGAAGTAGCGCAAAAAGTGGGAAAAAGTCGTTCGCATATAGCGAATTTTGTACGCTTATTGAATTTAGCAAAAGAAGTACAGTGCTTATTACAAGATAATAAACTCAATATGGGGCAGGCAAAACCGCTTTTAGCGATAGAAGATGAAAAGCTTCAAGTAAAATTAGCTAATTTAATAATTGAAAGAGAATTATCTGCTAGAAAAGCTGAAGCATTAGTCAAAAAAGTCTTAGCAGGGGATAATGTCATCGAGCAGATTGAACAAGTAAAAGAAGCTAAGATGTATTTAAATGATGTGCAAGAGCGCTTAAAACAAATATTGGGAACGAATGTAAATATAAAGCAAGGTAAAAAGAAATCTCGCATAGAAATTGAATTTTATAATGATGATGATTTAGCTAGATTAGTTGAATTATTGATGGAAAAACAAGAAAGTCCTCAGATGAACAAATCGAGAATTATTAAGGATTTTAACATTTAGTAAATGCTGTTTTGATTTTACAAATAAAAACATGAATGCTATAATGTTGCACGTTAAAAAGGATAGTCTTTATTGAATAATCAATTCTTTTTTAACAGAATTTAGGAGGGAATATTTATGGATTTTTCAATGCTAAATCAGATATTTCAAGATAATTTAGCAATTATTTTAACTGTAATCGTAGTTTTATTAGTTTTATTAATAATTTTATCAATAGTGATGCTTGTAAAATTAAGCAAAGCTAAAAAACGTTATAATTCATTGGTAAATGGTGCAACAGGTGAAAGTTTAGAGGATATTATAGCTGATAATATTGCTCAAATGAATGAACTTGTAGTAAAAAATAATAAAATTGATGCAGATTATGCAGAAATGAAATCTTTATTTACAAAATCCATTCAAAAAGTAGCAGTACATCGTTTCTGTGCTTTTGCTGATATGGGTGGCGATTTGAGTTATGCTGTAGCTTTACTTGATAATCAAAATAATGGTGTGATATTCTCTTCTATTTTTGGACGTCAAGATTCTTGCACATATGTAAAACCTATAGAAAATGGTGTTTCTAAATATCCTTTGACTCAAGAAGAAAACAAAGTATTATTAGAAGCTATGTCTAAATAATTTTGACAAAGATAAAAACAAAAGGAGTACAAATTGTTGTACTCCTTTTTTATATGCAATTTTTTCCAAAAAATCGCTTCGCTTACGCGAAATATAAAATTAATCAACTGTAGGCATAAATAAAGCAGGCATATTATTAATTGTATCAGTAACTTTCTGCTCTGTTTCCATAGCTTTTCGATGTAGTCGCTCAGCCTTAGCTAAATCTTTTGGTTTATTATCTTGAATACCGATAGCATAAGCTTTCCATGCTTGAATAGTATATGTCGTACTTTCCATGCGCAATTCATGTAAATGGCGAGCGCCTGTAGGTATTTGATAACTTTGTAGATAATTATACCAATCTTGATATGTTGGCACTATTTTATTATCAATAAAAGATTTTAACAATGCTCTTTGGCTTGATGAAGGATTAGTTTTGAAGTTTTCAGCTAAAACTATAAATTCGCTTTGTAATTGCTTGAATTGAGCATTATTTCTATCTAAATCGGCTTTAGTATTAGTCAAATAAGTATTTATATCTTGGCGATAAAGATTAGATATCATAGTTAGATAATCTTGATAATTCGTAACTTCGCTGACTTGCCAAATGCCTTCTTCATTTTTGACTAATTTTAATTTTAAATCAAAATTAGTATCTGTATATTTATCTGCAACTAAAATTGTTGCCATAACTGAATTATCATCAATAGTTTCTATGGATTTTATCTCTTTGAAACTTATATTGAATAACAAAGAGCGATTGATTAATTCTGTATAATCGATACCTAATTGACGACCTTTAAGCATAGAATCATAATTGAAACGTTGCCAATTTCCAGTTTGAATATATTTATCAATGCTTTGAATTGTACCATCAATAATGATGGGTTCAATGAGGGCATAGAAGGTTTGATAAATACTATGTTCTTTTTCTGTATAGATTTTGTCATTGATAAATATATCATTAGTTAAAATCTTATAATTTGGTGGTAATAAAGTTTTTAAATCTACGTATTTATGAATAGTATCAATATCACGATGTTCAAAGGCTGTTTGCAATTCTTCTAAAGCATATTCAGGAGAATTAGTGCGTTGGTAATAGTAATAACCTCCTATAATCGTTAAAATTAATAATACTAATAAAACTACAAAACAAGCAAATAAATTTTGTATGCGACGTTGTCTTCTTCGTTTAGCAACGGTTCGTTGCCATTTATCATCATTCATGATTAATTTACTCCAGGGTGAAAATTTGTATAATTATTATACCATAAAACAATATCGGTGGTTATTGCTTTTATTTTATAGTGTAAAGTTTACAATTTAATATTGACAAAAAATAATTGATGTGTAATAATATGAGCAAATCAATTCAAAAATTTAATACTTGCCTTAATGAAACCTATGAGGTGGAGATAAAAATATGAAATGCACTTACAGAGAGTAGGGGAGCTGAGAGCCTATAGTACGCAGCATATTAAATGGACCACTGAGGGTGCAGTCAACAGATTAGAGATAATCTTAGTATTCTGCAACGCGACACAAGCGTTAACTGTGAGGGATATGTTAGTATCCTGCAAAGAGGAGCGTTAGCTCAAACAAGGTGGTACCGCGAGTAGAGTATAATATATAATTTTAATGATTTAATTATATAGAAATATAGATACCCGTCCTTGATATTATTTTCAAGGACGGGTATTTTTATTTGCTTACAAATAGATTTATAAAGGAGGATTAGAATATGTACAAACCAACTATGGCAGAATTAGAAGCAATAAAAACAGAATATAAAATAGTGCCAGTGAGTAAAGAAATATTTGCTGACCTTACAACACCGATTAAAGTGTTGAAAATCTTGAAAAATATCAGTGATAATGTGTATTTATTTGAAAGTGTGGAGAATACACATCATTGGGGCAGATATTCTTTCTTAGGTTTTAATCCTTCTTTAGAGATTAGTTGTAAAAATCATTTATTGAAGATAAAAAAAGCTAGTAGTAATGAAATACAAGAAATTAAGACAGATAATCCAAATATAGAGATTAGAGAGATTTTAAAAGCATATAAAAGCCCTAAATTTGAATATTTACCGTCGTTTACTGGCGGATTAGTCGGATATTTTGCTTATGAATATTTGCGTTATCAAGAAAGTAAATTGGACTTTGTAGATGAAACAGTAAACAAAGATGAAGTTTCTTTCAATGATGTAGATTTGATGTTATTTGATAAGGTAATAGCTTTTGACCATTATACGAAAAAGATAATTTTAATTGTGAATATAAAAACTGATGATTTAAAAGCTAATTATGCTAGAGCTATTGATGATTTAGAAAAATTAGCAAAACTCATTATCTATGGCAAAGAAAAAGAAATACCTTCAGGGAAATTATTATCTGATTTTAAACGAGAGTTTTCTAAAGATGAATATATAGATGTAGTGAAAAAGACACAGCATTATATCAAAGAAGGTGATATTTTTCAGGCTGTCATCTCCAATTGCATAGAAGCTGATTTTTCAGGAAGTTTATTAAATGCTTATCGTATATTAAGAACGATAAACCCTTCTCCATATATGTTTTATTTGAGTTCTAAGCAAATAGAACTGACAGGGGCTTCACCAGAAACATTGATAAAATTAGAGGATAAAGAATTAAAGACTTTTCCGATAGCTGGCACGATGCCAAGAGGTAAAGATGAACGAGAAGATGATTTATTAAAAACGAGATTATTAAGTGATGAAAAAGAATTGGCAGAACATAATATGCTAGTGGATTTGGGCAGAAATGATATCGGTAAAATCAGTAAATTCAATTCAGTAACAGTGGAAAATATGCATAAGGTAGAGTTTTTCTCTCATGTGATGCATATAACAACTACTGTAAAAGGAAAAATCAAAGATGATTGTGATGCTTTAGATGCTATTGTAGCTACTTTGCCAGCAGGAACATTATCTGGTGCACCAAAAATACGAGCTATGGAAATCATTCATGAATTAGAGAAAAGCCCAAGAGGTATTTATGGTGGTGCTGTGGGATATATTGATTTTGCAGGCAATATGGATATGTGCATAGGTATAAGAATGGCAGTGGCAAAACAAGGGAAAGTATTTGTTCGTTCAGGTGGCGGAATAGTCAAAGATAGCATACCTGAAAATGAATACCAAGAAACGATAAATAAAGCCCAATCAATGATAGAGGCAATTACAAAAGCACAGGAGGTGGAAACATATGATTTTGTTAGTAGATAATTATGATAGTTTTGTGTACAACTTATATCAATTAATTGGCTCAATAAATCCAAAGATAAAAGTCATTCGCAATGATGAATTAAATATAGAGCAGGTAAAAAAGCTAAATCCAAGTCATATTGTGCTATCTCCAGGGCCAGGAAAACCTAGTGAAGCTGGAATTTGCAGTGAAATCGTGAAAGTTTTTCAAGGTGAGATACCGATTTTAGGGATTTGTTTAGGTCATCAAGTCATAGCTGAAGTTTTTGAAAGTATTGTAAGTTATGCCAAAGAAGTAGTTCATGGCAAAGCTTTTAAATTAAAGATAATGGAAAATTCACCTTTATTTAAGGGTATAGATAAAGAATTTATGGGAGCAAGATACCATTCTTTAGCGATTAAAAGAGAAACTTTAGGCGAAGATTTAAAGATAATAGCAACTACTGATGATGGTGAAATTATGGCGATAGAGCATAGAAGATATCCTATTTATGGATTGCAATTTCATCCTGAATCGATTTTAAGTGATAATGGCAAGAAATTAATTCAAAATTTTCTGGATATAAGAGGTGGTCAAAATGATAAAACAAGCAATATATCAATTGAGTAATAAACAAGATTTAACAACAGAGCAGGCTATAGTTTCCATGCAAGAAATCATGAGTGGAACAGCGAGTGATATTCAAATTGCTAGTTTTTTGACTGCTTTGCGATTAAAGGGCGAAACAATAGATGAAATAACAGCTTTTGCTCAAGTCATGAGAGAAAAAGCTCAAAGCATAGATTATAAAGATGATTTATTTGAAATAGTCGGCACAGGTGGAGACGAAGCAAATACATTTAATATCTCAACTACAGCAGGATTTGTAATTTCAGCTAGCGGTATAAAAGTAGCTAAACATGGCAATCGCAGTGTATCTAGTAAATGCGGTGCAGCTGATTGTTTAGAAGCTTTAGGCACTAAATTAGAATTAGATGCTAAGCAGAATGAAAAGATGCTAGATGAAATAGGCATGTGTTTTATGTTCGCTCCGAAGTATCACAGTTCTATGAAATATGCCAGTCCTGTTAGACGTGAACTAGGAATTAGAACAGTATTCAATATCTTAGGGCCACTTGCTAATCCTGCAAATGCTAATCGACAATTGATGGGCGTTTATCAAGAAGAATTAGTAGAGCCATTAGCGAAAGTATTAGCTAATCTCGGTGTAAAAAGAGGTGCTGTTGTCTATGGTTATGATGGTTTAGATGAGATAACAGCTTGTAATAAAACTTTAGTATGTGAAATCAAAGATAAAAAATTAAAGACATATACTTTAGACCCTAGAGATTATGGCATGGAATATGCAAATTCAGCTGAATTAATTGGCGGAGATAAAAATGAAAATGCTCAAATTACAAGGGATATTTTAGCAGGAACTTTGGGGGCAAAACGCAATGCAGTATTATTAAATGCTGGCATGAGTATTTATTTAGCAAAAGATGGATTATCTATACAAGATGGCATCAATATAGCCAAAGATACGATAGATACAGGCAAAGCTAAATATCAGATGGAACAATTTATCAAATATTCAAATGAGGTATGTTAAATGATTTTAGATGAAATTGTAGAGAAACGAAAAATCAATATAGCTAAACAAAAACAGATAAAATCATTAGCTATACTAAAACAAGAAGCAGAAGCTTTGCCAAAAAATAGAGATTTTCCTTTGGAAAAAGCATTAATGAAGCAAGATATAAATTTTATCTGTGAAGTGAAAAAAGCATCACCATCAAAGGGAATTATAGCTCAGGATTTTCCTTATTTAACTATCGCTAAAGAATATGAATTAGCAGGAGCGAGTGCGATTTCTGTACTCACAGAGCCAGATTATTTTTTAGGTGAAGATAAATATTTACAAGAAATAGCTCAAAATGTCAGTATTCCTGTATTGTGTAAGGATTTTATTATCGATGAATATCAGATTTATAAAGCGAAAATCTTGGGAGCTTCAGCGATTTTATTGATTTGTGCGATTTTAGATGATGAAACACTTAGAAGATTTTTTACCTTAGCTGAAAAATTAGGGCTATCCTGTTTAGTGGAAGCTCATGATGAAAATGAGATAAAAAGAGCCTTGAAGATACAAGCGAGAATTATCGGTGTGAATAATCGCAATTTAAAAGATTTTACTGTAGATGTAGAAAATAGTTTAAAATTAAGGTCTTTAGTGCCTGAAAATGTGATTTTCGTTTCTGAAAGTGGCATAAAAACTAAAGATGATATAGAAAAATTAAGAGTTCATCAAGTGCAAGCAGTGCTTATCGGTGAAACTTTTATGAGGGCTAAAGATAAAGTCTTAGCACTTAATGAATTATATGGAAAGAAGATAAGCCCTAAAGTAAAATTTTGTGGCATAAGAACTAGAGAAGATATAGCTATCGTAAATAGATATACTCCAGATTATGTAGGTTTTATATTTGCTGAAAGTAAACGACAAGTAAGTATGCAAACAGCGAATGATTTAGCTAAAAATTTAGATGAAAAAATTAAAAAAGTCGGTGTCTTTGTCAATGCTCCGCTAACACAAATTGAAGAGATAGCTCAGAAAGTTCCTTTAGATATCATTCAATTGCATGGTGATGAGGACAATGAATTTATCAAAGTATTGAAAAATAAACTTGATTTAGCGATTTGGCAAGCAATAAAAGTAAAAGATATTGTTGATATAGAAAGGGCTAAACAAAGTATTGCCGATATGATTTTATTTGATGCTTATGTAAAAGATAGTGCTGGTGGTACAGGAAAGAGTTTTAATTGGGATTTGCTTAAGAATTTTACAGGTGAATTTATCTTGGCTGGTGGTATAAATAAGCAAAATATCATTAGAGCGATAAGAACGACAAGACCGTATATAGTAGATATCAGCAGTGGTATAGAAAAAGATAACCATAAAGATGAAAATGAAGTTAAGACGATAAGTGAACTTTTGCGAAAGGTAGGATAAATATGAACGTGAATAAGATAAATAAAAAAGGTCGTTTTGGTAAATATGGTGGACAATATATGCCAGAGACTTTAATGAATGCAGTAAATCAATTAGAAGAAGCGTATTTAAAATATAAAGATGATCCTGATTTTGTCAGAGAATTAGAGGATTTACAGCGAAAATATACAGGTAGACCATCACTTTTATATTTTGCGGAAAAGATGACAAATGATTTAGGTGGAGCAAAGATTTATTTGAAACGAGAAGACTTAAATCATACAGGTTCTCATAAAATCAATAATGTTTTAGGGCAGATTTTATTGGCAAAACGCATGGGAAAAACTCGTGTAATTGCAGAAACAGGTGCAGGTCAACATGGCGTAGCTACAGCAACAGTGGCAGCACTTATGAATATGGAATGTGAAATCTTCATGGGCGAAGAAGATACGAAACGACAAGCATTAAATGTTTATCGCATGGAATTATTAGGAGCAAAAGTACATAGTGTTACTAAAGGAACAAGAACACTAAAAGATGCTGTAAATGAAGCTTTACGCGAATGGACTTCAAGAATTGATGATACACATTATGTTTTAGGCTCTGTTATGGGACCACATCCATTTCCAACTATTGTGCGTGATTTTCAGTCTATCATCAGTAGAGAAGCTCGTGAACAGATATTAGACGTGGAAAAGAGATTGCCAGATGTAGTCATGGCTTGCGTTGGTGGCGGTAGCAATGCTATGGGTATGTTTTATAATTTTATTCCTGATAAACAAGTGAGATTGATTGGTTGCGAAGCAGCCGGAAAAGGTCTTGATACAGAAGAACATGCAGCTACTATTTCTAAAGGTACAGAAGGTATTTTCCATGGTATGAAATCCTATTTTTGTCAGGATAAATACGGTCAGATTGCTCCTGTATATTCTATTTCAGCAGGTTTAGATTATCCAGGTATTGGGCCAGAACATGCTTATTTACATGATAGTGGTAGAGCTGAATATGTAGCGATTACAGATGATGAAGCAGTTGATGCGTTTGAATATTTATCAAGAACAGAAGGAATTATCCCAGCGATTGAAAGTGCTCATGCTATAGCACAAGTGATGAAAATTGCACCGAAGATGAAAAAAGATGAAATCATCATTGTTTGCTTATCTGGTAGAGGAGATAAAGATGTAGCAGCTATGGCGAGATATAGAGGAGTGAAAATCAATGATTAAGATAGAAGAAGCATTTAAAAATAAAAAAGCATTTATTCCCTTTGTATTGGCAGGTTATCCAAATTTAGAAGCTACAGAAAAATTTATTCTAAAAATGGCAGAAGCTGGAGCTGATTTGATAGAAATAGGGATACCTTTTTCTGACCCAGTGGCAGAAGGAACAGTCATTCAAGCGGCTAGTAAAGTGGCTTTGAGTGGCAATATGACGACAAATGATATTTTTAATATGGCTGAAAAATTAAAGGGAAAGGTGAATATTCCGCTTGTATTTATGACTTATATAAATCCTATATTCGTTTATGGCACAGATAAATTTTTTGCTAGATGTAAACAATGCAATATCAGTGGCGTTATTGTGGCAGATTTGCCTTTTGAAGAAAAAGATGAAATTTTAGCCCAAGCTAATGAAAATGATGTAGAAGTAATATCTTTGATAGCGCCTACTTCAGAAAATCGCATAGGTATGATAGCTAATGAAGCACAGGGCTTTATCTATTGCGTATCCTCTTTAGGTGTAACAGGTGTTAGGAAAGAAATAAAAACAGATATACAAAGTATTGTAGATACTATTCGTAAATATACAGATAAACCAGTAGCTGTAGGTTTTGGTATATCAACACCACAGCAAGCATATGATATGGCTAAAATCGCTGATGGTGTCATTGTAGGCAGTGCTGTTATTCGTATTATTGATAAATATGGCAAAGAAGCTACACCATATTTAGTTGATTATGTAAAATCTATGAAAGAAGCTATCTTAAAAGCATAATTAAAAATAATTTGTATAATAACAAAAACTCCCTTTAATTAAAGGGAGTTTTTATTTTAAACAGCATTGTAACCAAGTTCTAATGCCTGCATATTTTTATCAACTGTATGTGGTGGTACGCGATGTGCCACAGATTGTTTTACTGTTTCAAGCGAAACAATGCCAGAGAGTTTAACCATGATGCCAAGTGCAACTATATTGGCAAATAACAATTTGCCGAGTTTTTCTGAAGCCATTTTAGTGATTGGCACTTTAATAATATGTGGAAAATCTGGCGCATTTGGTACAAGGTCTTCATCAACGATTAATAAGCCATTGTCTTTGTCTAAATCGCCATAATATTTGTCAGCTGCTTGTTGTGTCATAGCAAGTACGATATCTGGATTTATAACTTTAGGATGATAAATCGGATTATCGGAAATAATTACTTCTGCTTTAGAAGCACCACCACGTGCTTCTGGACCATAAGATTGAGATTGAACAGCTTGTTTGCCTTCACTTACAGCAGCTTCAGCAAAGATAATTGCTGCTGTGATAACGCCCTGACCGCCTGAACCGGATAAACGGAGTTGTTTCATCATTTTTCAACACCTCCAGCTATTTCGATAACTTTATCATAGGCATGGTCATAATCAATAGATTGATGTTGATGTAATAGACCAATTGGGAATTTGCCTACTTTTTTATCATCAGCTAATTTATCAAAAGCTGGCTTCATAACTGCATTATCACGCATCCACATCATCATTTGTGCAGGATCTGCCATTTTATTTTTACGACCGAAAGCTGTTGGACATTGTACTATAGCTTCAATCAAGGAGAAGCCTTTATTTTCAATACCGCCAGCTATCATATTGATCAAATGTGGTACATGATAAGCTGTGCTTCTTGCCACATATGTAGCACCTGCTGCTGCTGCTAAATTGCATGGGTCAAATGGATTATCAACGCAACCATATGGAGCAGTTGTCGCTTTTTTATCAAGCGGAGTAGTAGGTGATGCCTGACCACCTGTCATACCATAAATATTGTTGTTGAATAATACGACAGTTAAATCTACATTACGTCTTGCACCATGAATAAAGTGATTGCCACCGATAGCCATGCAATCGCCATCACCTGTGATTACAATTACATTGAGTTCAGGTCTAGCAAGTTTTATACCTGTTGCAAATGGAATAGCTCTACCATGAGCTGTATGAAGTGTATCAAAATCCATATAACCAGATGCACGTGAAGAGCAACCAATACCGGATACGATTACTGTTTTATCTGGATCGAGATTTTTCTTGACGATAGCTTCTACAATTGCTTTCATTACAATACCATTACCGCAACCAGGGCACCATAAATGCGGAAGGCGGTTTTGACGGAAATGTTGTTCATAAACTCTAGGTTTCATTAATTATTGCCTCCTTCGCACATTTTAATAATAGCTGTTTCAATTTCAGCTGGAGTGAAAATTTGTGTATCGTATTTGCCTAAGAATTCTACTTTGCATTTGCCTTCACTTGCACGTTGTACTTCATGTACAAGTTGTCCATAGTTAAGTTCTGGGACTAAAATAGCATCAACTTTATCTGCTAAATCTGCAATAACTTTATCGGCAAATGGCCAAATTGTGATAAGACGTACCATGCCGACTTTATAACCTTTTTTGCGAGCTTCGAGCATAGCTTCATACGCTGTACGAGCTGTACCACCATAGCTTACAATTGCATACTGCGCATCTTCCATATTGTATGCTTCATAATGACAAATTTCATCACGAGCAATATCTATTTTTTTATGCAATCTATCGATGACTTCTTTAGTAACCATTGGGCTACCTGATGGGAAGCCTGTTTCATCATGAATAAGACCAGTTACATGGATATGATATCCTTTACCAAAGTCAGCAATATTTGGCACTAAGTCAGTGTCAGGAGTATAGGCTTTATATTCTGGAGATGGTGCCATCTTTGGTTGACGACGAGGATAAATTTCTATATCGTCTTTCTCAGGAACATCTATGTTTTCACGTAAATGACCTACAATTTCATCCATCAATAAAATAACTGGTGTACGGAAGCGTTCTGCATAATTTACCGCCATAACAGTAACATCAAAAGTTTCACGCACACTCCATGGAGAAAGCGCAATGATGGAATGGTCGCCATGTGTTCCCCAACGTGCCTGCATGATATCGCCTTGTGCTGGAGATGTTGGCTGTCCAGTTGATGGACCAACACGTTGTACATTGGCAATAACTACTGGAATTTCAGCAGCACAAGCATAACCGATTAATTCCTGTTTTAAAGAAAAGCCAGGACCAGAAGTGGCTGTTAGTACTTTATCACCAGCAAGAGAAGCGCCTAAAACAGCACCCATACTAGCGATTTCATCTTCCATTTGAACGAATTTACCGCCCATTTTAGGCAATAATTTAGCCATTGTTTCAGCGATTTCTGTAGATGGTGTAATTGGATAACCTGCAAAAAAGCGTACACCAGCAGCTAAGGCACCATAACTGCACGCTTCATTGCCTTGCATTAATTTAATCATTAATTTTCCTCCTTATCTACAAAAATAGCATAATCTGGGCAACGTAATTCACATTGTCCACAACCTATACAAGCATCAGCATTGACAATCTGACAGTGATTTAATACATCTAATTGCAAAACTTTTTTTGGACAAAAAGCCACGCAAATACCGCAGCCTTTGCACCTTTGTGTTTTCAAGTAAATAATGTTCTTCAAAATTACACTCCTAAACTTTTAAATATATACATAAAATAAACATAAATATTAGTAACAATAAATTTGTTATTTGCTACATTCAATATCAGTCATGACATCTATTATATAACAAAAAAGTGTAAATGTGTAAATGTATACAATATATATTTTAAAACAAATTATATTTAAATATATGAAAATATCTTGACTATCAAAAAAAATAGTATATAATATTAATTAATAATAATTCTTTTTTAGTTAGATTTAAAAAGTAAGAAAGTAAGTTGGAAAGGAAGCGATTTGAATGGAATTAAAAGGCAGTAAAACAGAACAAAACTTATGGGCGGCATTTGCTGGTGAATCTCAGGCACGTAATAAATATACGTACTATGCTTCTAAAGCAAAAAAAGATGGTTATGTTCAGATTGCTAAAATTTTTGAAGAAACAGCTGCAAATGAAAAAGAACATGCTAAAATTTGGTTTAAATTAGTAGATAAAATTGGTACTACTGAAGAAAACTTAAAAGCAGCAGCTGCTGGTGAACATGAAGAATGGACTTCTATGTATCCAGAATTCGCAAAAGTAGCACGTGAAGAAGGTTTCACTCGCATTGCTAACCTCTTTGAAATGGTTGCTAAAATTGAACAAGAACATGATGCTCGTTACAATTTATTATTAGCAAATATTCAAGAAGATAAAGTTTTCAAACGCAATGAAAAAATGATTTGGATGTGTTCAAACTGTGGTCATGTATATGAAGGTACAGAAGCTCCAGAAATTTGTCCTGTATGTGCTCATCCAAAAGCATTCTTTGAAATCAAAGCAAACAATTATTAATTCGGTTATAAAAAAGGCTAGTTAGATTATATCTAACTAGCCTTTTTGTTTTATATTTTATTTTAACCGAATATATAAGCAACTACTGTATATAAGAATAGAAGTAAAATAATACCCATAAAGAAAATCTGTGCCTTATAGAGCCATTCTCTAACATTATCAGACACTTTTGCATGACGATTTGCATACATAATTACTAAAGCAATTTCTAAAACTAAGTAAGTAGCAAAGCTTATTGGAGCTAAAATTAAACTTTCCCACATAGTTACTAATAATAAGAAGTTAATGACGATTAATAGGATTAACCAAATATCTTTACCGTACTTTTTCTGTTCTTTAGGTGCATTTTGTTGTTCTTTTGTTTTAGTAATTTTATTACTAATTCGTTTACTCATTCTAGCCATAGAAAAAACCATCCTCAACATTTTAATTTATGAATAAAGTATAACAAATATAATTTTAGCTCACAAGTTAACAAATAAACAATATTTTTTGTACAAATGTTATTATTTTTTTAGAAAATAATTGATAGTTTGTTACACACTTGTTAAAATAGTTAGTATCTTAAAGATTTTAGGCGACAAACTTTACAGAATAGAGGTTTATAAATATTATGATTAGAGAACATCGAAATCGAGAAAAATTAATAAATTATTACAAAATTTTTATAAATAAGGGTATAACTGACCCTAATGTACATCCATGGATAAAAGAATCATGGGAATTATCTAAGCAATATCAAGTAAATCCTAAAAAAATTCCAGCAACTGCTAGATTATCAGCATATGAATTGGCTCAATTACAAAGCAAACACAGTGATGCTATTGAGTATTTAGATAATTTTATCGATAGTATTGTGGACTTTTTACATGAATATAATCTATGTTTAACTATCATGGATTCAGAATGTACTGTACTAAAAAAATATGCCAATCCAACATCAAGACTTATTGATAGATTGGAAGGCGTAAGCTTAACTACGAAAAACGTAGGTACACTTAGTTGCAATATTGTAAAAGAACATAAAGTCCCATTTTGGGTATTTGGCCCAGAAATTTGGCTTGAAGAATTACATGAAATGAATAGTGGTTCTGTGCCAATTATGGTCAATGGGGAATTAACATATATCGTATCTTTAACTGTAATGGAATATGAAAAAATTCCTCAAGATGTAGTTTTAGCATTATTATTTACATTAAAAACTGCTTTAGAATTAAATATTAGACAATCTTTGAATATTAAAGCTCAAAAAGCTATTTTAGATGCAGCGCCATTTGCTGTATATCATATTATGTCTGAAGATAAAATTGTTTATGCAAATCGCATGGGTGAAGAACGTTTATCTGCTATTAATGCTATAAATGAAAATAAAGAAACAGCTCATTTAAAAGATATTGTATTAAATTATACACATACTCCTATTTATGATGGTTTCCAAGGTATTTCTTGCTATAATCGTGAAACTACATGGATTACTAATAATAAAACTTATGAAGATATTACTACTGTTGTGCCATTGAAAAATTCTGAAGATGATGAAGATGTACAAAGTGTAGTTACAGTATCTATGCCAATTGAAGATTTACGTACTTTAGTAGCTCATGCTTCTGGTTATACAGCAAAATATAGCTTATCTTCTATGGTGGGAGAAAGCAAAGCTTTTGTACAGATGAAAGAACGTGCTTATCGTGTAGCTCGCAATAAAAATCATATTTTATTACAAGGTGAAGCTGGTATTGGTAAACAGCGTTTGGCTCATGGTATCCATATGGCTAGTATGCGTATGGCAGGTCCATTGATTTCTATAAATTGTGCAGATTCTACACCAGAATTATTGGAACAAGATATCTTTGGTGCAGCTACAGATTCTGATGTAAGTCATCCAGGTAAATTAGAATTAGCAAGTAAAGGTACTTTGTTTATTGATGAAATTGAAAAATTACCAAGCTCTATTGCTAAAATGTTAGCTAAAGCTTTATCTGAAAAGAAAACTCATCGTATCGGTGAAAGTTTAGAACGCAGTATTGATGTACGCATTATTGCTGCAAGTGATGCAAATTTAAGACGTTTGACTGAAAAAGGTCAATTCGATGAAAAATTATTTAATATAATTTCTCGCAGTATTATACGTGTGCCATCACTTCGTTCTCGTAGAGATGATATACCGATGTTATCTATTAACATCATTGAAGAATTATCTAAACAACATCAAATGGAGCCAAAAGTTTTATTACCAGAGTCTTTAGAAGTGTTGAGAACTTATGATTGGCCAGGAAATATAAAACAATTACAAAGCGTATTAGAATATTCATTCTTCAATACAAGTGGACATGAAATCTATCCTACCGATATTAATTTAATGGGTAGTGTAAAACCAGATAATAAATGGAAAACAGATAAAGAAATATTCCTCAAAGCATGGAAAGCAGCTGGCGGAAACGTAAGCCGTTTATCTAATCTCTTAAGTGTAAGTCGTGTTACTTTATATCGTTATATTAAAAAATATGGATTGGAAAAATAAAAAAAAGCTTGGCTATCGCCAAGCTTTTTTATTATATAAATTTATCAATAACGTATGCTATACCATCTTCATCGCAATCTTTAGTGATGAATTGAGCAATATTTTTCACATCATCAATAGCGTTTTCCATGGCAACACCTAAACCAGCATATTCAATCATAGCTAAATCATTATCACCATCACCACAAGCCATGATTTCGCTTTTGTCTATTTGTAAATATTGAGCTAATTTACTTAATCCTACTGCCTTATCAATGCCAGGAGGTGTTATATCCATAGTATATCCTGTATTTTGTTGTAGACCAATTCTATCTTTGAATATATTAGCTAATTCATCTTGAATTTCTTGGATTTTTCCATTTAAGTTACAAACAACTAACTGCGTAACGTTTTCTGTATATTTTTCAAAATCCTCGCCGACTTCTACTATGTTTAATCCTTTTGTAGTTTTATAAGCAGGAAACATATCCATATCTACATAGCGAACATAAATTGTATCGCCAATATACCAACGAACATACCAATTTTTTTGGTAACAAATAGATATTAATTCAGTTATAGTATCTTTAGAAAAATGAGCTTCATAGATGCTTTTTCCTGTATTTAAATCTTTAACAACACCACCATTACAAGATACTACAGGACAGTTCATATTTAATTGTTTAGCAAAATAAGAAGCAGATGCAGGCATACGACCAGTGGCTATAGTTACATAAATACCCTTATCCATAGCTTTTTTTATGGCTAAAGCATTTTTTTCAGGAACGAGTTTTTGTCGATTGAGTAAAGTACCGTCCATGTCTAAGGCAATGAGTTTTATAGTCATAAAATATTTTCTCCTTTAACTTTATCATTGAAATCCCAAAATAGTGAACAATTAGCTTTTGCTAATGCTGTAACTATGGCTTTTGGTGGCATTTTTGTAGTCAAAACAATATCTACATCACTTAATTTACCAAATTTATAAGCAGGTTGTAGCAGAAATTTACCAGAATCTGCAAGTACACAAGTAAGTGTAGAATTTTTGGCAATCAAATGCTTGATGGCAGCATCTTCATTTTCAAAGGTGTAAAATCCATCTTCAGTAATGCTAGCTGCACCTAAAAAGGCGATATCAAAACGGATATTATCAAGTGTGGCTAATGTTTCACTGCCATAGAAATAGCGATTTACAGGATTGAGTTTGCCACCTAATAAGTGTAAATCTAAAGCAGCGTTATCTTTTAATTGTTCAATGATATCAATGGAATTACTATATATAGTGGATTTTTCTTTGATGTATTTGCACATATATTGAACTGTTGTCGATGTATCTAAATAGCAAATAGCATTTTTTTTGATATATGATGAAGCTACTTTGCCTAATAAATCTTTATTGGAGTTTTTTAAATTTGCTCGTTCTTTGAAGCTTTGACGAAGTTGCACTGTAGGTAAGGTGATACCACCATGTGTGCGTAAAGCGATTTTTTGTTCTACTAAACATATGATATCGCGTCTAGCTGTATCTCGAGATATATTGAATGTAGACATGATTTCTTGTTTAGATAGACTTTTTTTCTTGCGTAATAAATTCATGATTTGATATAAACGTTCTTCTTGATACATATAATCACCACAATTTCTTAGCTCGTTAAGTTAATTTTAAGCAAGTATAAGCATTATGTCAATTTGATATTTAATCTGTAATTTAGGTAAAATAATGAGAAGAAGGCTTTTATAATTTTGAATTTATAAAGGAGTTGATGTAGTGAATAGTGTTGTTTGTATTACTAGTGCGGGTATTTTATGGGGAATTATTGCCATTTTCATCAGTTTATTAAAGGACTTAGGTTTTAATTCGTTGCAATGTGTAGCGATAAGAGTATTCTTTTCAGCTTTATGTTTAGTTATTTATTTAAGTATTTTTAATAGAAGTAAATTAAAAATTGAATTTAGAGATATAATTTATTTTTTAGGTACAGGTATTTTTAGTATTATCTTTTTTAATTATTGCTATTTTGAAGCGATTGAAGTCATTGGCGGTGTGGCAATTCCTGCGCTTTTATTGTATATGGCACCTATATTTGTGATGATAATGTCTTTTTTCTTTTTTCATGAAAAATTGAATAAGCGAAAAGTATTAGCTTTATTTATAACTATTATCGGTTTATGTTTTATTACAGGAGCATTTTCTCAAGAAGTAACTTTGAGTGGCAAGGCTATATTATTAGGTTTAGGTGCAGGTTTTGGTTATGCGTTATATAGCATTTTTAGCAAGATGATAATAGATAAATATGAAGCGGTAACTATTATTACGTATACTTTTGTAGTGGCAGCTATCGGAAGTATTCCTTTGTCTGGAATTATATATCATGTAAATGAGCTTTTGAATTTGCAAGCTATTATAGCTATAATTGGATTAGCTATTTTTTGTACAGTAATGCCATTTTTACTCTATACTACAGGGCTAAAAAAATTAGAGGCAGGAAAAGCTTCAATATTAGCTACGATTGAACCTATTGTATCAGCTATAGTGGGATTGATATTTTTTCAAGAAGTATTTGATTTAACGAAGATATTAGGTATGATATGTATTATTTCGGCAATATTAATACTTAATTTAAATTTAATAAAAGCTAAATCTATAAATTAAGTTAATTTTAATGGAGTCAAGTTAAACAAAAAGCTTTTTCATTGCAGGCATTTTGTGAATATTGTAGAATGAAAATAATAAAAAGGAGGCTGATTATTTTGTTGAAAGAATGTTTAGAGAATGTGCGTAAAAATTCTCCATTAATACATAATATTACTAATTATGTTACTGTAAATGATTGTGCAAATATTTTATTAGCTTGTGGAGCATCACCTATTATGGCTGATGATATCAATGAAGTAGAAGAAATCACCAGCATTTGTAATGGTTTAAATATAAATATTGGTACGTTGAATTCAAGAACAATTAATTCTATGCATAAAGCAGGTTGGATGGCTAATAGATTAAGTCATGCAGTTTTATTAGACCCTGTAGGTGTAGGAGCGTCAGAACTTCGCACTCGTACTGCTGTTGAATTAGTAAAAAATATAAAATTTGATGTAATTCGCGGTAATATTTCTGAAATAAAAACTTTAGCAAATGGCAGTGGTTCAACTCGCGGTGTAGATGCTGATATAAGAGATAGCATTACTGAAGAAAATTTAACAGAATATGTAAAATTTGCTAAGCAATTATCTAAAAATATGGATGCTATTATTGCTATCAGCGGTGTTATTGATATTGTGGCTGATAGTAAAGATGCTTATGTGATTTACAATGGTCATAAAATCATGAGTAAAATTACAGGTAGTGGCTGCATGTTATCAGCATTTACTACAGCTTATTTAGCAGCGAATAAAGATAATAAATTAATGGCTACAGTAGCAGCTTTTTGTGCTATGGGTGTAGCAGGTGAAATCGCTCAAAAACGCATGGGCGAATTAGATGGCAATGCAAGCTTTAGAAATTATTTAATCGATGCTATTTATAATATGACTGGTGAACAGTTAGAAGCTATGGCTAAATATGAAAAGAGATGATAGAGATGAATGAAATGAAAAAAGTTTTGACAATAGCAGGTTCAGATTGTAGTGGTGGAGCAGGTATTCAAGCGGATATAAAGACAATTACAGCTCATAAAATGTATGCAATGAGTGCAATTACAGCTCTTACAGCTCAAAATACAACTGGTGTGTACGGCATTTTAGATGCAGGGGCTGACTTTGTTGGCAGACAATTGGATTGTATTTTCCAGGATATTTATCCTGATGCAGTCAAAATCGGTATGGTGGCAAATAAAGAAATCATTGAAATGATTGCTCATAAATTAGTAGAATATAAAGCTAAAAATATCGTTGCTGACCCAGTAATGGTTTCTACAGCTGGTAGTCGTTTAATGGAAGAAGATGCAGCAAATACTTTAATTGAAAAATTATTGCCATTAGCTACAGTGATTACACCAAATTTAGCAGAAGCAGAAGTTTTATGTGGCTTTGTTATCAAGACAAAAGAAGATTGCATAAAAGCAGCACAGACTATTTCCCAAAAGATACCGACTGCTATTTTAATTAAAGGTGGTCATTTGGAAGATACAGCAGATGATTTGCTTTGGGACCATGGAGAAATTCATTGGTTTGAAGGTAAACGCATAGACAATCCAAATACTCATGGTACAGGCTGTACTTTATCATCAGCGATTGCTTCTAATTTAGCTGCTGGTCATGATTTAGTTACAAGCATTAAAAATGCTAAAGATTATATCACAGGAGCATTAAAAGCTAATTTGGATTTAGGAAAAGGCAGTGGCCCTTTAAATCATATGTATAATTTATAAATAAAAAAATCGCCTTAATTTAAGGCGATTTTTATTTTAAAAATTTAATCCAAAATGAAAGGAGTAAAAAGATTTTTCATGGACAAAAGTAAATTAAATTACCAGAAAAATTTGTTGTTGATAATAGTTGTACTATTTTGGTTTGCTCAATATGTATATGTGCCTTTTCAAACACCATATTTATCAACTATGCAAGTTTCTTCTAGCATGATTGGCATAATCATAGGCACATATGGTTTTTCACAAATGGTATTGAGAATGCCCATTGGCATTATGGCAGATAAAAATGGTCGTCATAAATTATTTATCATTTTAGGAGTTACAGCTTCAGCATTAGCTTCAGTATTTCGCATTATTTTAGAACCGCAAACAGGTTTTTTAGTGGGAAATATATTATCTGGTTTTGCTTCAGCTATGTGGATTTCTTTCATGGTTTTATATGCTAGTTATTTTACTTGTGAAAATCTACAGCGGGCAATGGGTCTTATCATGGCTGCTAATAATATAGGTGTTTTAGGTGGCTTTGTTTTAAGTACCTTGAGCTATAATCATTTAGGTATGAATTTTTTATGTCTATTGAGTATCTGTAGTGGAGTGCCAGCGATATTATTATCTTTTGGTATTAAAGAGCAAAAAACAAAGACAGTAAAAATAGTGCCGAAAACATCAGATTTAATAAAAGTTTATGCAGATAAAAGATTGATTTTCTTTTCTATATTGGCATTAGTTCAACAAGGTATCTTAATGGCTACTTGCATGAGTTTTACAACGCAGATTGCTCATGAAATAAATGCGAGTGCATTTCAAATTGGTCTACTATCCATCGTATATATTATTGTAGCAGTGCTAGCTTCTTATTTTTCAGCAAGTAATTTTGCCAGACGATTGGGTTCATCACTTTGGATACCTTTTATTTTATTCGTTTTAGCTATATATTGTTTTGCTGTACCTAATATTTTTTCGCCTAATTTATTGATTGCAATTCAAATATTAGCGGGATTATCTACAGGAATTGTTTTTTCTTTTTGCACTTCAGAAGCAATGAAGAATGTTCCTATCGAAAAACGTTCTACAGCTATGGGATATTATCAGGCTATTTATGCAGTGGGAATGACAATAGTTCCAATGATAGCTGGCAATATCGCAGAAATATATAATCTAAATATAGCTTTTTATCTTGAAGGTATTATAGCTGTAATAGCTACTGTGGCAAGTATGATTTATTTTAAATACGATAATAGAAAAACAATTAAAGGATGATTGCTAAATAATAGAAGATAATTCCAGTATATTATGATATAATTTTATTGAAAATTGTTATCATTTATTTAATGAGGTGCAAAGTGGAATTATCAAATAAAATTTTGATGCGATATTTTTGGATAAGTTTAGGTTGTATAAGCTTTATATTGGGAACTATAGGAATTATATTGCCATTATTACCAACAGTGCCTTTTTATTTATTAACGCTATATTGTTTTTCTAAAGGTTCACAGAGATTACATCAATGGTTTAAGCAAACTGATTTATATAAAAAACATTTGGCAGATTTTGTGCAAAAGCGAACAATGAGTATAAAGGCAAAATTCAAAGTGTTTTTTATGGTAACAGTAATAATGAGCATAGGTTATTATTTTATGCCAGCTGAATTCTTTTGGGTACAATATGTTATGATTACCGTTTGGATAATACATATTATTTATTTGTTTTGGGGCATAAAAACAGAAAAATATAGATGAAAATAAAAATAAGAGGCTAAAATTAGCCTCTTATTTTGCTTTAGCTAAGATAAATACTGTACTTAAAATCAATACTGCTCCTATAAGTTCGATAGAGGAGAAAGTAACATTTAAGAATATTAAAGAGAGAATAATAGAACAAAGTGGTTCGCCCACAGTTAAGATACTGGCTTCAGTTGGACTCAAGTAATCAAGGCTTTTTAAGTAAAAGCAAAATGCTAATACAGTACCAAATAAAATCATGCTTAAAATTGCACTTAATGTATATAAATTTATCTCTCCTGGTATATCTAGTGGATTATTAAAACAAGAAATAAATATTCCACCAAAGAGCATACTCCAACCCATTACATTTGTGGAGGAGTATTTAGATAATACTTTGCGAGGTTGAAGTGTATAAAATACACAACAAAGTGCAGAAGTGATACCAGCCATAAGGGCTATAGGAGAAAGAATAATTGAAGAAAAATCTCCCTTAGTAACTATTAAAGATGTACCTGTTATAGCGAATAAAATAGAAATGAGTTCAAGACCAGAAGGTCGTTTATGTTTTACTAATAAAGTGTAAAGCATGATAAATACAGGCAAAAGGAATACTAAAATGGTAGCTGTAGGCGCATTGCTGTGATTTATGCAGATGTAAAAACCATATTGTGAACCTAAAAGCCCAATTACACCTAATAATAATAAAGATACGAAATCTCTTTTTAATACTTTAAATATATTTCGTTCATAGAAAAGATAAGTAATAACTAGAAGAATTATACCGCTGGCAAGTAAGCGTGTATTAACAAGCCATTCAGGTGTGAAATGTTCACTACTTATCAAATATTGAACTAAAATTCCTACAAGACCCCACATCGCAGTAGAAGATAATACCATTAAAATACCTTTTAAATGATTGCTCATTGCATACCTCCGTTGTTTTTCCTATTGTTAATATTTTGGTATAATAAAAATAATGATATTTAAATGAGAAAGAGGTGTAATTTATGGAGATTTTTCATAATGATTGGGCTGAATTTTTAAATCCAGAATTGAAGAAACCATATTATTTAGAACTTCGTAAATTTTTAGTAGATGAGTATAAAACAAGACAGATATTTCCAGACATGTATGATATTTTCAATGCTCTCCATTACACAAGTTATCATGATACAAAAGTCGTGATTTTAGGTCAAGACCCTTATCATGGTGATGGTCAGGCACATGGACTTAGTTTTTCTGTAAAACCTGGAGTAAAATCTCCACCTTCACTTGTGAATATTTTCAAAGAGTTAAAAGAAGATTTAGGCTGTGAAATACCAAATAATGGTTGTTTAAAACCATGGACACAGCAAGGTGTATTATTACTAAACACTGTACTTACAGTGAGAGCACATCAAGCGAATTCTCATCGCAATATGGGTTGGGAAAAATTCACAGATAGAATTATTGAAATCTTAAATGAACGTGAAAAACCTATAGCTTTTATTTTATGGGGAGCACCTGCTCGCAAAAAGAAAAAAATGATTACTAATCCGAAACATTTCATCGTAGAGTCTGCACATCCAAGTCCATTATCTGCATTTAATGGATTTTTCGGCAGTAGACCATTTTCTAAGGTAAATGCTTTTTTAGAAGCTGTGGGGGAAAAACCTATAAATTGGCAAATCCCTAATCTATGATTAATTTTGCCATATCATCTGGCATGGGACTGGAGATACAAATTTCTTCATGGGTAAAAGGATGATTGAATTTTAATTTATAAGCATGAAGGGCATGGCGAGATATTAAATTTAATTTACCACCATAGAGGTCATCTCCTAATAATGGATGACCAAGATTAGACATATGCACACGTATTTGATGTGTTCGCCCTGTTTCTAGCCATAGCTTGATTAAAGAATAATTTTCAAATTCTTTGATTACGCGATAATTGGTGATGGCATATTTGCCTTCATCATTGACTTCATGCAGAATGATACTATCTTTTTTTCTGCCAATAGGTGCATTTATCTGCCCTTCTTTTTGTGAGAGTTTTCCATGAACTAATGCATAGTAATATCTTTGAAATTTTTGGTGGTTATTGGCTAATTGATGTTGTAATTGTGGCATTTTAGCAAAAACGACGAGGCCAGAAGTATTTCTATCAAGACGATAAAGTGGATGACAGCCTACATTTTGATTAGTTTTAGCAAAATGATACATCACGCCATTAGCTAGAGTATGAGTATTTTCAAATGTCAATGGGTGAGTGAGCATACCAGCTATTTTATCCACGACTAAGAAATAATCATCTTCAAAGACAATATTTAAGGGTATTTGTATAGCTTCTACTTTGGAAGTTACAGGAAGATTGTATTCAATGATGTCGTTTGGTTTTACTATTGCCTGTGTAGCACGAACTTTTTGACCATTTACGAAAAATTCATCTTGTCGCTTGATTTTTTTCCATAATGTAGAAGATATATTTTCATGGCGTTTTAAGTAATCTTTAGCTAATTGCTCTTTGACATCTGCTTTGACGATATATTTAATCATAGATACTCCTTAAGATTTATTGACATCTTTGATTTTTCTATAAGCAGTGTAAACAGCGGTGATTACACCTAAGATGATGCCAATTAACGTGAAAATAGGTGTAGAGTCAAAGTAGATATCAGCTTTTTGCCCCAAGAAAATACAAACGCCAATAGTGATTACAAAGTGAAAACCAATGCCAGATACAAAGGTAAAAGTTTCCCAAGTTGATTTTGGTGCCATAAAATACCTCTTTTCTAAGTTAATAAATTTAAATAAAAGGTTGTGATTTTTAATGAATAAAACAATAAAAGTAATTTATTTATTGATGATGTTATTAATTGTAAATACTTGTGTAGCTTTTGCTCAAAGTGAAGAAAAGAATACACAAACATATAATTGGCAAGCCTTTGATATTGGACCTGCAGAAGATTATAATTATGCCTTCGATACAAATAGCATAAAATATGCAAGAAATGAAGACGGTTCTATCAATAAGAATATCATTATTTATCAGGAAAAGAAAATAAATAATGTGCCAATGTCTTCAGAATTTAATTATTATACAATTACTCAATGTAAGTTGAATATAGAACAGACTTCTATTTGTTTTGGTGATGAATCTTATTATACGAAAAAAGATAAATTCCGTTGGACTGATACGCCAATGTATTTGACATGGATTACAGTTAGCCGTGATTCCATCGGTGGATTGCGCTTTATACAAATTGTGGAATATGCTAGAGCCCATGATGATATTTTAACAAGTAGAGCATAATTGTGAATTTATAATTTAATGATTAATAGAAAATAACCCTCAATAGTTGTTTTATGGATAACTGTTGAGGGTTATTTATTTTGAGTTATTTTATTTATTTAAAACAAATTTTTCAATGGCTTTAGCTACACCATCATTATCGTTTGTATCAGTTACATAATCGGCGATAGCTTTTACTTTATCAATGCCATTTTCCATAGCAACACCAAGACCGGCAGCTTTAATCATAGTGTAATCATTACCTTGGTCGCCACATGCCATAGTTTCGGATTGCTTGATATTTAAATAATCAGCAAGATGTAATAATCCAGCACCTTTATCTACATCTTTATGAGTGATTTCTAAAAAGAAAGGAGCGCTTTTAAATACATTGAAATCTTCTTTAATCCATGTAGGAAGTTTTGTGATAGCTTCATCTAAAATTTCTGGTGGATCAATGAACATAACTTTGATGATATCTTCTTCATCTGTAATATCTGTTAAAGGATTGATGATGTTGATATCAATTTGATTGATACTAGCTTCATGTTCTGTATATTGGCTAGTTTCGTTAGTGATTAAGCCACGACTAGGAGAGAATGCTTGGCAATGTACGCCTAATTCTTGAGCCAATTTAAATAATTTTTTATAATCTGAGCCTTTTAAAATACATTTAGATACAGCTTCACCAGTTTTTGCATCAACGATTAAAGCACCATTGAAGCTTAAAACATATTCGCCTTCATGAATTAAATTTAATTCTTTAAGTGGTGGTTGAAGTCCAGCAAGTGGTCTACCAGAAGCGAGGACAATTTTTACACCTAAAGCTCTAGCTTGAGCCAAAGTTTCTTTTGTTCTATCAGTGATTTGTTTGTCAGAATTAAATAAAGTGCCGTCCATATCAAGGGCTATTAATTTATACATTAAAAATCTCCTTTTATACGTTTATAGTTATTCGATTTAGTTAATTGTATAACTAAATCTACATCTTTATCAAGCTAGCATCATGAAAAAGATAGAGATATTTTTCTTTAATCGGTTTTCGCATGATTTCACTGGCTGCTTGAGCATAAAGTTCTATTTGCATGGCATATTTTGCCTTAGCTTCTGCTTGTGTGCAATTATCTGTTTTATAGTCCAATAAAATCAAGCCATCATCTTCTTCGACTAATAAGTCGATAATACCTTGGATAAAGATAGTATCATTATCTTCAGCTTGAGGATAATAGACTTTAGCATTAATCATGCGGTTAAAAGCTAATTCTCTTTGCAGTGATTTTGCTTTTTGAATACGCATGCCTAGCGGTGAAAATAAAAATTCACGGATATTTTTGCGGTAGATTTTATTTATATGTTGTTTATCAATTATTTCTCTATCAGCTAAATTTTGAAGTTGGGCTAATATACCTTTATCGGATAAATCTCCATGAAAATCTAAATGTTGCATCACTGTATGCATCAAACTACCGTATTCTGTAGCAGTCATTTTCGTTTGTTTTTGCAAGAATTGTGGTCGTTTAAAACTAGTTTCCTCAAATAGCGTTTGAGCATTATCATCTTGAGGAGCATAATCGGTTGAAGCAAATTGTTGTTTGATTTCAGTAACGGATAATTTTGCTGGAATGGATAATGCCTCTTGATGAGGATAAGACCAATTCAATAATCTATCAATATTATCTTTTTGCTTTGTAGCTGGCAATGGCTGTAATTTTTTTACTTTATTGATGATATCTTCATTTACAGTGGAAATTGTAGTTTTATCTGTGATATCTAATGAGTTGATTAGGGAAATTTGCCACTGTGAAGGGTCATCTAGTAAAACAGCACTTTCATTTGTAGCTGATTGACGTAAGACTAAGCCGTCTTTATGGCGAGCAATAGCAGGAGCTAGCCAATCTAAATATGATTTTGCCTGCATGATGAAATAATCAGGTAGAGTTTTTGTCGTTGTTTGCAATTGAGAACAAGCATATTGAGTAAATTTTTCCATATTGCGAACAGTACCTGTGAGAATGAGTTTTTCACGAGCTCTAGTCATAGCTACGTATAATATACGCATTTCTTCTGCTTTATACTCTTTGACGATTTGCTGAATGATAGCCTGGCGAGATAAATTTTGATAGCGATAGTGATGTTTGACATCATTTACATAAAGACCTAAGCCGAGTTTTTTATGAAAAAGAACACTTTCTTGAACATCTTTGAGATTAAATTGTTTGCCGATATCGGCAAGAATTACTACAGGAAATTCAAGACCTTTGCTCTTATGAATACTCATGATACGCACTACATCTTCACTATCACTTAGATTTCTAGCTACGGCTAAATCATTTCCCATATGTTGCATTTTATGGATAAAACGCAAGAAGCGGAAAAGACCGCGGAAAGAAGTCTGCTCATAATTGAAAGCTCGGTCATAGAGCGCTCTTAAATTTGCTTGGCGTACAGAACCTTCAGGTAAGCCACCTACATAATCATAATATCCTGTATCATTGAGCAGTAGCCAAATCAATTCAGGTACGCTATGACTGCGGGCATAATCTCGCCAATAGTGCAATTTGGTGAGAAAATCATTTACTTTAATCTGCAATTTAGCAAATACTTTTTTATCTACAGGGAGTAATTGTTCTTGTAGCTCATTAATAGATGTCATGAATAATAAAGTTTCATACATATTTAATTGCGGATTGATAAGGCGGATATGAGCTAAATCTTCAACGGTGAAATTAAATATAGGTGAGTACAAAATCGCAGTCAGTGGTATATCTTGTTGTGGATTGTCGATTATTTGCAATAATGAAAGCATGATGCGAACTTCTGTTTCTTGGAAATATCCCGTTTCGATAGTGGCATATACAGGAATATTATCTTCGCGAAGTACATCAGCTAATATCTTAGCTTTATCTTGAACAGAACGCAGTAGGATAACGATATCTTTCCATTTTATAGGGCGATAAGTCTTTTTATGTTTATCAAAGACAAGGGGCTGTTTATTCATCAATTCTTTTATGCGAACAGCAATATATTTAGCTTCGGCTTGAAAGCCTTGTACAGTGTCTTCATTATCACTATCGTCATTTTCATTTAAAGTTAATTTTTGCTGTTTATCCAATAATGTTAATTCAATTGGTGATTTTAAAGTCAAAAATTCACTTTGAGGATAATCAAAACCGCAGTATAAGGCTTCATCTTTGCCATAAGATAATTCTCCAGCTTTTGTAGTCATGATTTGAGAAAAGATGAAATTGACGCCATCGAGGATTTCCTTGCGACTGCGGAAGTTTTGGGCTAAATCAATGCGAAGACAATCTTCTTCATGAGGGTATTGATGATATTTAGCTAAGAATAATTCTGGCTCAGCTAAACGGAATTTATAAATACTTTGTTTTACATCGCCGACAAAAAATAAATTTGGTTTAGTGCGTGAAGCGATTAGATTTAAAATAGCTTCTTGAACTCCGTTTGTATCTTGGTATTCATCGACCATGATTTCTACATATTTTTCCTGTAATGTCTGGGCGATTGGTGAAGGTATTAGTTTTTCAGCAGTAGAATTTTCTTCAGCGAGTAATTTCAAAGTGAAATGTTCAAGGTCGGAAAAATCGACTAAAGAGCGTTCATTTTTAGCTTTACTAAAAGCTTGAGAAAATTCTATGGTTATATTACATAAGCTATTGGCTTGTTTATACAATTGTGGCATATCGGAGAGTGTATCTTCAATAGTTTGCGTAAAATAATGCTCTTTTAATTGTTTAATGATTTTCTTAGTTTCATCACGAAGAGCGGAGATAGTAGCTTTATCTTCTTCATTTACAGAGAATTTTTTAGAAATTCGCAGAGCTTTAAATTTAAATTCATTGATTAAATTAAAAAATTCCTGCCATGAAGTGTCGATTAAATTATTTAAATCATAAAGAAAAGCTAAATCTTCACTGGCAATATCTGCATAAGGTGGTAAGTTTAAATCTGTAGCTAATTGATACATATTCTGGCTATTGTCTATGGCTATATTTAAACCATCTTTGACATTGTCTTTGATTATCTGTAGCCATGGGCAATCATTGAGTTCATCAGCATTATTGATTTGAAAATATGAAGGTAGAGCTTTCAGCCATTGTAGAGGAAAAGGCTGACTGCGAGAGTATTCATATAGTTTTAAGATGATATCATAGGTGCTATCATCGCCACGTTCATTGCCATAGGTGTCAGTGAATTCTAGAAAGTCTTCATTATCATCTTTGTCATAATTCGTTTCAAAGAGTTCTTCAAGTACATCGAGTTTTAATAATTCAATTTCTTGAGGATTAGAAAGACGAAATTTAGGATCTAAACCTAATTGATGGAAATATTGACGAATGATATTTTGACAAAAAGCATGAAGTGTGGAGATTGAAGAAGCGTTTAATAATACGAGTTGACGCTCTTTATCTTTATCGGATAATTTCTCTGTGATAGCACTGGCGATACGTTCACGCATTTCAGCTGCGGCTGCATTAGTGAAAGTAACGACAAGTATTTGATTGATGTCGCAGGTTTTATTTACAATGCGTTGAATTACACGCTCTACTAATACAGAGGTTTTCCCTGAGCCAGCAGCTGCGGCTACGAGGATATTTTTATCATAAGTATTTATAGCTTGTTGTTGCTGTGCTGACCAAGGCATGGAATTCCTTCTTTCTGTTTTAATTTTTCAATGATTTCCTCGTCATTGAGTTGATTTATCTCTCGATAATTATAGCCGGAGATATATTTATCAAAGCGACAGATAGCGATATATGGGCAGTATTTGCAAGCCGTTTCATCTTTTAATTTATACGGTGCGATATCAGCATTGCCCTTTAAGATTTCACTGCCAGCTTCTTTTAAAGTATTTTCGATATGTTTCATCAATAAATCGAATTCTTCTGCTGTTTTTACATAAGAACGACTTTGAGCGGAGATATCATCTTGATTTTTATTTAAACGCACTTTGATAAAATTAGAAGAGTCATCAATTTTTTTGATGATTTCAGGGTCTGCTAATACCCAGCCTGGCATACGCATTTTCTTTTCAATTTCTGTTTTAATTTGTTGAACGGATAATTTATTAGTACCTGTGATGATAGGTGTTTTTAAAAAGCAATATAGAATACCAGCAGGAATGGCATTTTCCATATTATATAATTGCAAAGTAGTATTTTGAGCTACTAAAAGATAAGTCAAAAGCTGTAATTTTAAGCCATAATATACTTGCAGTAGATTAATAAAAGCATTGCCTGATTTATAGTCAATGACTAGATAGTAATTATCATTGAAATCAATGCGGTCAATCTGCCCAATGATTTCTATTTTGTGATTATCTTCATCTGTAAATAATAAAGGAGGCATGGAGCTATTAGCACCGAAATCCTGCTCTAGAGCTTTAGGTGAAAATTCACTGTGTTTGGCAAATTCTACTAGACGCATCAAAGAATCAATGGATAATTGCTCAATTCTCTGCAAAAGATGTCTATAGCGATTGGAGCTTAAGAGAATTTCATTTTGCAATTTAGGAGCAATCGTATTGATAATTTGTTTGCAGATTTGTTGACATTGTTCATGAGTTACATCTTGCCATGATATTTGTCGTTTTACGAGGATTTCTCCAAATTGGTGCATGATGGCGTGGAGTAAAATCCCTAAATCTGGAGCGGCAAATTTAAATTCTTTGCGTTCTTGCAGATTTAAAGCATAATGGGCAAAATGTTTGAATGGGCAATTAAAGAATTCTTCAAAGCGTGTTACGCTGCCACGAAGTGTTTTGCGTTTCGTATATAATTTACTAGCTAAATCAGCTGGCAATACAGGTTTTGGTGCTTGAGCAAAAATACTTTGTAGTGCCGTAGATAAAGGAACATCAGCAGTTAAGAGATAATTATAAACATCTTGCCAAAATGACGCTAAATCTTCACCATCACGAGCTTGGCGAAGAGCGGAAGTTAAATGGCTAAGCGTCTTTCTTGTTGTAGATACTTGCATGGTTTTTATCGCAAATGAGCTATCTAAAGGATTTTCTTCTAGTGTAAAATCACTTGGATAAGAGATTATTTTATCTAGAGGAATAGCTGTGAACTTTGCTTTAGGCAAAATCTTTTGCAATCTAGTTATCAAGATGGATTTATTCAGTCCAGCTCCTTCACCATCAGCTAGAGCATAGGATACCCAAAGATAATTTGTAGCTAAGGAAAAGCCTTTGTAGAGAAGATATCTTTCGGCAAAATTATCCTCCATTGTACCACTAGAGATATTTAGCCCTAGACTTGCCATCAATAAACGTTCAGCATCACTTAAAATACCTTCTGTTTTACTATGGCGAGGCATGATTTTTTCATTAGCACCTAAAATATAAATAGCTTTTTTGTTGTTTAAAGTATTATGTTCAAATGGTGCAAGTGTAACATAATCATATCCAGGTGGTATCAAAGCAATCTGAATACTATCTAAGCCATCATTGATTAATTTTAAATAATTTTCAAGATTGATATAATCTTTGCCACATGTCTGCACTAATTGATCCATCAATTCAATGATGTTATCCCAGATTTGATGATGTTCTTTGGCAAGAGCAATATCATTTTGCTCTTGGGCTATTTTTTCCCATAATTGTAATTGAGTTGGTATTTGTAAATCAAGCAGAAAATCATATAGGGCAAGCGTATATTCCTCGATAGTCTGCGAATTTTGGCAAGCAGTATAGAACTTCTCTAAAGGAGCGACTAAACTGCGTCTAGTTAAATTTATAGCAGTGAAATTAGCTTCTTCTTCTAAATCTGTGCCCATAGAGTCAATCTGTTTATGATGAGAAAAACGCCAATCGCTTTCTTCACACCAACGATTGCGACCGCGAAGACCAAAAGCTAAGACATAATTTTCCAATTTATCAATGGCTTTGCGAGCGATAGCTTTTTGTTCTGTTAAATTTAATTGTATTTCATCTGTATTTTCTTTGAGATTTTTAAGCGTTTGCAAATATTTATCATTGAAGAAATCAGTCTTAAAAGCTCGAAATAGTGGTTCATATTGCCATGTAGAAATAGCTTCTAGGCTAGAGCGGATTAATTCAGCTAGAGGATGATGAGCAGTTTGTCGCTTGCTATCGCTGAAATAAGGAATATTAAAATCATTCAAGACTGCTTGTAATAATTCGCTATAATCTTCACTACTGCGGATTAAAATACCGATATCATAATGGCGATAATTTTCTTCGCGACATAGACGTAAAATATCGCAGGCGACAGCTTCACATTCTAGACGTCGATTAGGTGCTTCGACTACTTGAAGACCGCCAGTATAATTTTTTTTCGTCAAAGGAAATTTAAATAATTGCTCTTCGATAAAGGCTAAATCTTGTTGTTTATGGCGGTGATTTGCTGTAAGTGTAGTTATCTTTGTAGGTAGAGCTAATTTTTTAGCCATATTATTTATCTGTTGAAATACATTGAATTGGCGATGAAATAAAGCAGTAGGTGCTTCATGTCCAATATCATTTAGATTATTGATGCATAATGTTAAATGAATATCGCTAGCTAATGCTAATAATTGTTCGACTACGCGAAAATGTTGAGGATTGAAAGCATCAAAACCATCTATCCAGATTTCAGCATCTTGGAGCCATGTACATTCAGGTAATTTTTTGATCGCAAGTTCCATCATATCTTCGCTATCGTGATAACGACCAGCCATCTGTTCATCAAGACCAGCGTAAATAGAAGTTAAATCGCTCAATTTTTGTTTGAGTGAATCATTATCAATAAGCGTTAAAATATCTTGCAAAGTAGTAACGCTGATACCAGAAGTTTTGAATTCTTCAATGATCTGCGATACAGAAGCTGTGAAATGATGTTGGCGAGCAGCCTTGGCTAAGATAGAGAGTTTTGTAGAACTTAAAACTCTAGATAATAACAATTCCTTGCCGATTTCATTGAGATGTGGATGGAGTATACCACCGCAACGCATTAATACTTGATAGGCAAGTCTACTCATGCCTAAGACATAAGCTCTAGTAAAACCGCCATAATCTTTTAGTTCTAAAGCTAATTGACGTTCAATCGCAAAAGTCATATGGTCAGGCAATAATATAACTAGAGGTTTCCCTGTCGGTGAATGGATTAATTTTTCTTTAATGGCATTTAAACAAGCTGTGGTTTTGCCACTTCCTGCTCTGCCAATGATGAATTCTAACATAAGATTACCTCACAAATTTATCAAAAATATATTGGCTTAATTATATCATAATTGAGTAAAATCACTGCTTCGTTTAGCAGTAAAAACGACTTCTTATTGACAATTGAAAAATATTTGTATATATTACTGTCTTGTCAGCTGTTAATATTTGATGTATAATATCAAAAAATATTTAATAAGGGGTAAGTTAAATGGTATTGTTAAATTTATATCAAAAGCTGTATAAGCTAAAAATTTATTTATCTTCATAGAAAAATAAATTTACATAAAAGACTTTTAAATATATTAAGGAGTGGAATTGATGTTATTACAAAGATTGGAAGCTTTGCCAGTAGGTAGTTTCCATTATAAATTATTAGTTATCACAGGTCTTGGTTGGTTATTTGATGCTATGGATACAGGGCTTATCGCCTTTGTATTACCTGTACTTGGTAAAGAATGGGGCTTGTCTGCTGGACAGATGGGGGCTATCGGCTCTATTGGTCTTGTGGGTATGGCAATAGGGGCAGTAATCGCAGGCTCTATCGCTGATAAATTCGGTCGTAAAGCTGTATTTTCTGCAACAGTAATTTTGTACAGTATAGCCACAGGACTTTGTGCAGTTTCATGGAGTTATGAATCCTTGTTGATTTTCCGCTTCTTCGTTGGTTTTGGTCTAGGCGGTGAACTTCCAGTAGCGGCGACACTTATGTCTGAATATGCACCAACTAATTTACGTGGTAGATTTATCGTCTTATTAGAAAGTTTTTGGGGTGTAGGCTGGATAGCAGCTGCTTGTATCGCTTACTTATTCATTCCTGTTTATGGTTGGCATTATGCTTTTATCATTGGTGCTTTACCTGCTATCTATGTATTTTTCATTCGTTTGCATATGCCTGAATCTGTAAGATATTTATTATCTAAAGGCAAAGTAGAAGAAGCTCAAAAAATCGTAGATGATTTGGAAATGCGTCTTGGTGTTAAATATAAAGGCGATTTAAAAGTAACAACTGATGATACACCTACAGAAAAACCAAAATTAAAAGATTTATGGTCTGGTAAATATTTAGCAAGAACAATTATGCTTTGGATTGTATGGTTTGGTATTGTTTATAGTTATTATGGAATTTTTACATGGCTTCCTGCTATCGTTTATCAGCAAGGTTTTGCCTTTGTAAAAACTTTTGAATATGTGCTTTTAATTACCTTTGCTCAGCTTCCTGGATATTTCTGTGCAGCATGGCTCGTGGATAAATTAGGCAGAAAATATACATTATCTTTATTCTTATGTATGAGTGGTGTAGCAAGTTATTTCTTTGGACAAGCTCAAAGTGCAGAATTGATTATCTTCTGGGGCTGTGTGATGTCCTTCTTTAATCTTGGTGCATGGGGTGTTGTTTATACTTATACACCAGAACTTTATCCAACAGCTATCCGTGCTATGGGCAGTGGTTGGGCAGCAGGTGTCGGTCGTATTGGTGGTATGGCTGCTCCACTTGTTGTAGGTATGATGATAGAAGCTGGCAGTGATATGCATACTGTTTTCTATATGTTTGCTAGTGTATTTATCATTATTGCTGTAGCAGTATTTGCTTTAGGTGTAGAAACTAAACAGAAAAACTTGGAAAATATTTAAATATAGTCTAAATAAAAATAGCAGGTACAAATGTATCTGCTATTTTTTTATTGGCAAATTAAAGATAATTACTAGTTTTCGTTGATAATTTGATGATAATAGTAAATAAGTTTTAATCACAATATGAAAATAAAAAATTAATTTTTATAAATAGCCTTATTAATATTTATTTTGACCTTTTTAGTTTATGGGAAAATATCTTAATCAATAGGATAATAATGATATAAATTGTATTTATAAGATTTTTGGAGGATATAAGATGCTTGATGTACTTTTTATGATAATTTTCGTTCCTCTTTGGGGTTATTTGACCTATAAAATATTTAATGCTTATAGGAAATCGCATACAATGATAAGTGATGGACCTATAAGCGAATTAAATGGTTGGTTCGGTGTATTAATAAGTGTTGGCATTATTGCAGGTATTATACTTACAATTCCTTGTTTGATTATAATGTCTTTATGGAAAAGTCATCCAATAATATTAGGAATTTTAATCATAGCGATTATAGTTATAGGGTATGGCTATATTCAATCGAAGAAAACTAGTAATCAATAAGTAAATTAAGAAATAGCAGGTACAAATGTATCTGCTATTTTTTTATCGGCAAAATAAAATTGAAAAATAATCAATAATTTGGGTTGATAACTTGCCGATATCGGCATAAAATTAAAAAGAATAGAAGGTGAGATTATGAAATATTGTTCAGTAGCACAAATAGCGTCAAAATGGAATTTGTCAGAAAGAACAGTGAGAGATTATTGTGCTAAAGGCAAGATAGTGGGAGCTTTTTTGACTGGAAAGACATGGAATATACCGGAAATAGCTCAAAGACCATTGCGAAAAAAACGCAATAAGAAAATCAAAAATAATCTATTGGCTATTTTGCGAAGAGAAAAAGAAAGTAAACTTTCTGGTGGCATTTATCATAGATTACAGATAGATATGACATATAATTCTAATCATATTGAAGGAAGTTTATTAACGCACGAACAAACACGATATATTTTTGAAACAAATACTATTGGCATTTCAGAAAATATAGTAAATATAGATGATATTATTGAAACAACAAATCATTTTCGTTGTATAGATATGATTATTGATAATGCTGAGGCAAAACTAACAGAAAGTTTCATTAAAAATTTGCATAGAGATTTAAAAATAGGAACAAGTGATAGCAAGAAAGATTGGTTTGCTGTTGGTGAATATAAGAAATTGCCAAATGAAGTTGGCGGAAGAAGAACTGTAGAGCCAGCACGAGTGAGTGAGCATATAAAACAATTATTAGATGTTTATAATGTTACGACCAAAAAAAGTTTAGAAGATATAATTGCTTTTCATGTAGCTTTTGAAACGATTCATCCATTTCAAGATGGTAATGGACGAGTAGGCAGGCTTATTATGTTAAAAGAATGTTTGAAGCATGATATTGTGCCATTTATTATTAGTGATGATTTGAAAATGTTTTATTATCGAGGTTTACATGAATGGAATAAAGAAAAAGGTTATTTGATGGATACTTGCTTGACAGCTCAAGATAGATTTAAAAAGTTACTAGATTATTTTCAAATTGTTTATAAAGATGAATAAGATATATTTTAGTTATTATTATTAGGTTTATTGACAGATAGATTTTTTATCTGTACAATTTACTTACTAGTAAAACTATAGAGTTTTGTAGAGCGCGCGTCATTTTTGACAAGCGCTTTAATTTTTTTTAGAGCAAAATATGTAAAAAAGTAAAGGATATGGCATAAAGTCATATCCTTTTTTTATTAATTTTTTAGTTAAATAGATAGTGTATAATAAAATAATATATTGATATATTTAAGAAGGGTTTATTCTATGTTAAATAAGACTATAAATTATTATGATATTAATGCTAAAGAATTTGTTGAGGGTACTTTAAATGTGGATTTTAAGGCTACTCAAGATAAGTTTATAAATAAATTGCCAGCTAAAGGTTATATTTTAGATTTTGGTTGTGGTTCTGGTAGAGATACGAAGTATTTTTTAGCTAAAGATTTTAATGTAGAGGCGATAGATGGTTCGATAGAACTTTGCAAAATCGCTAGTGAATATACGAAGATAAAAGTTCGTCATATGTATTTTAATGAATTATCTATAGTAAATAAATATGATGGTATATGGGCTTGTTCTTCTATATTGCATTTATCTTTAGATGATTTAGTTGATGTTTTTAAGCGAATGAGTAAGGCTCTAAAAGATGAAGGCATAATCTATACATCATTTAAATATGGAGATTTTTCTGGCGAGCGAAATGGCAGATTTTTCACAGATATGACAGAAGATAGCTTTGCTAAATTGATTGCTAATGTAGAAAATCTGAAAGTAGAAGAACAATGGATAACAGCAGACGTAAGACCACAGCGAGGAAATGAAAAATGGCTCAATCTAATCTTAAGGAAAAAATAATAGATTTTACGAATGTTTTAACTGGTGGACAGACAAAATCTAAGCAGTTATATTTTCAATTAAAAAACAGTATAGATAAAGCAAAAAGAATAGATATCATTGTTTCATTTTTGATGGAGTCTGGAGTGCGTTTACTTCTAAAAGATTTGAAACAAGCAGTAGCCAAGAAAATACCGATAAGGATTTTGACAGGAAATTATTTAAATATAACACAGCCATCAGCGTTGTATTTGATAAAACAAGAATTAAATAATCAAGTAGATTTAAGATTTTATGATGATAATACACATTCATTTCACCCCAAAGCTTATTTCTTTCATTATGATGACTATAGTGAAATATATATAGGTTCATCAAATATCTCAAGAAGTGCTTTAACTACAGGTATTGAATGGAATTATAGATTTAATGATTTACTGGATAAAGATAGTTTTCAGCAGTTTTTCACGACTTTTGAGGATTTATTTTATAATCATGCTATTGTTATCACTGATGAAGAATTATATAGATATGCTAAATACTGGCGAAAACCAGCGATAATCAAGGATTTAGAACAATATAAAACAGAAAATAAAAATATCACGCCATTAATTCAGCCAAGAGGGGTACAGATAGAAGCTTTATACGCTTTGAATAACAGCAGAAATGAAGGAGCGACAAAAGCTTTAATTCATGCAGCCACAGGCATTGGCAAAACGTATTTATCAGCATTTGACTCAGCTAATTATAAAAGAATATTATTTGTAGCACATAGAGAAGAAATTTTATATCAAGCAGTAGAAGCTTTTAAAAATGTTCGTAAATCTGAAGATTATGGGCTTTTTTATGGAAGACAAAAAGATAAAGATAAATCCATGATTTTTGCTTCTGTTATGACATTGGCTAAAGATGAATACTTAAATGAAGCATATTTTCCTAGAGATTATTTTGAATATATCATCATAGATGAATTTCATCATGCAGTTACTGCTCAGTATAAAAAAATAGTGAATTATTTCAAACCAAAATTTCTTTTAGGCTTAACTGCCACCCCAGAGCGCTTAGATGGAAAAAATATATATGAATTATGTGATTATAATGTGCCTTATGAAATAACTTTAAAAGAAGCGATAAATAAAGGAATATTAGTGCCTTTTCACTATTATGGTATATATGACGAAACAGATTATTCACATTTGCATTTAGTGAAAGGTCGATATAATGAAGAAGAACTCACAAATATTTATCAAACTAATACAAAAAGATTTGAATTAATTTATAAATATTATCAAAAATATGCTTCAAAGCAAGCTTTAGCTTTTTGCTGTTCTAAACAACATGCAGAAATGATGGCGAAAGACTTTAATAAACGAGGTATTGCTTCGGTGGCGGTCTACAGTGAAGCTAGTGGCGAGTATGCTATGGAGAGAAAAGAAGCTATAAATAAATTGAAACAAGGGCAGATAAAAGTCATTTTTTCTGTAGATATGTTTAATGAAGGTGTGGATATTCCTTCTGTAGATATGGTCATGTTTTTGCGACCTACTCAATCGCCGATTATTTTCTTGCAACAATTAGGTAGAGGACTTCGCACTTATCAAGGTAAAAAATACTTAAATGTATTGGATTTTATCGGCAATTATGTAAAAGCAGGCAAATTTATTTCGCTATTGGCTGAAAGTACAACAGAAGGCAAAAGAACTTATGTATATCAAGAAAAAGATTTACCTGACGATTGTATCCTTGATTTCGATATGCAATTAATAGATTTATTTAAACAACTGGATATGAAAACTTTGACCATGAAGGAAAAAATAAATAATGAATATTTTCGTATCAAGGAATTGTTAGAGCAAAGACCAACAAGAGTGGAGTTATTCACTTATATGGAAGATAGTATTTATCAATACTGTATGAGCCATGCAAAAGAAAATCCATTTAGACATTATTTAGATTTCTTAAATGATTTAAATGAGTTGTCTGATGATGAAAAGGCAGTATATAAAACTATTGGCAGAGATTTTATCAATTTGATAGAAACGACAGATATGCAAAAAGTATATAAAATGCCGATACTGTATGCTTTTTATAATCAAGGAAATATAAAATCAGCGATAACAGATGAAGATGTTTTATCCACATGGAAAGAGTTTTTCAGTAAAAATAAAAACTGGAAAGATTTTGCAAGTGATATGACTTATGATAAATATTTAAAAATAACAGATAAACAACATCTAGCAAAAGCAAAATCCATGCCGATAAAATATCTAAAAGCTTCAGGGAAAGGCTTCTTTGTAGAGAAAGAAAATTTTGCATTAGCTTTAAATGAAAATCTAAAAGAGGTTATAAAAAATAAAGTTTTTGTAGATAATATGAGAGATGTTTTAGAGTATAGAACGATAGAGTATTATAGAAGAAGATATAATATGGAAAAATAAAGGTATAGCAATTTATGCTATACCTTTATTTTTATTTAATAACAAAGAAATATATACTAATGTATGTGATATAATATTTTTTAATATAATATATTAAAAGGAAGAAAAAATTGGAAAAGTATGTATCAATAGATATCTTAGAAGAAGATATTATACGTATAGATGTTAATTTATTAAAAATTTTATTGAAGGATAGAACTACAAATAAAAATATTATTTGGGCAACAGATGATTATATTGAATTAGGTAATGGTTTTTTATCTTCGGAACAAATTACTATAGAAGAAATTACAGGAATATATGGAACTGTTATTCAACCAAGAATTACTAAGGAAAAAAATGAACAAAATTTAAGGACTAAAAATAGAGCAGAAGTATTTACTCCATCTTGGATCTGTAATGAACAAAATAATTTAATTGATGAACAATGGTTTGGTAGGAAAAATGTATTTAATATTTCTCAAAAAAATAATTGGATAACTAATGATAAAAAAATTTTATTTCCTGATAATGAAAAGTTCTCATGGAATAAATATGTTGATGCTAAAAGAATGGAAATTACATGTGGAGAAGCTCCTTATCTAGTAAGTAGATATGATACTGTAACAGGAGATTATATAGAAGTAAAAGATCGTATAGGTTTATTAGATAGAAAGCTTAGAATTGTAAATGAAAATGTATCTGATGATAAATGGTTTGAATGGGTAGTACGTGCTTTTCAAAGTATATATGGATATGAATATCAAGGAGATAATTTATTATTAGCACGTGAAAACCTTTTATATACATTTATAGATAATTATAGAATGAGATTTAAAGAAGATATTTCTTTAAAATGGTTAGAAACTATAGCAACTATAATTTCTTGGAATATATGGCAAATGGATGGAATAACAAATACTGTACCTTTGCATAGTAGATTATATCAACAAGGAAATTTATTTGAATCCTTTGATACTATGGAAAATACTATATCATTACCATGTAAAATCAAAGATTGGAGAGCTAGAAAAATATTATTATTTAAAAATTTAATGAGGGAATGATTAGTTTGGAAAATATTAGCTTTGAAAATGTATTTAGTTATAAATTAATATATATTTTAGCAATAAATGATGAAGCACATGAAGGTCTTTTAAAAATAGGTGATGCAACGTTAAAAACAGATCAGCCAATAGAAAAATTAATACCAAATTGTTCTTTATTAAATAAATCAGCAAAAAAGAGAATAGAAACATATACAAATACGGCGGGTATAGATTATAAATTATTATATACCCAATTAGCAGTAAAAAAAGAAAAGAACAAGATAGATAAAAAAGATAAATTAGTGGCATTTAGAGATTATGAAGTACATAATGTATTGAAAGCTTCAAATATCAAACCAGAAAAATTAGTTAAAAGTAGAGAATGGTTTAGAGTGGATTTAGAAACAGCTAAAAAGGCAATTGAAGCTGTCATAAATAATGAAAAAAATTTATTAAAGAAAGATATAAAGGCACATACACCTATTATTTTTAGGCCAGAACAAGAAGAAGCAATAGATAAAACAGTAAAATTATTTACTAGTACTAAGAAAAAAGAATTTAGTAAAATGCTATGGAATGCTAAAATGCGTTTTGGTAAAACAGTATCAGCATTAGAAGTTATAAGACAATGCAAATTTAATAAAACTATAATTATTACACATAGACCTGTAGTTGATAAAGGTTGGGAAGAAGATTTTAATAAGATTTTTTATAATGAAAAAAATTTTATTTATGGTTCTAAAAAAGATAGTAGTCTTAAAGAACTAATAGTATCAAAAAAGAAATTTGTATACTTTGCTTCTATTCAAGATTTGAGAAATTCAAAAACAGTTGGTGGAATTTATGATAAAAATGATGATGTTTTTGATACTGAATGGGATTTAGTTATTGTAGATGAGGCACATGAGGGAACTACAACAGCATTAGGTGATGAAGTTATAAAAAGATTAGTAAAATCAAATAGTAGTCATAATACAAAATTTTTAGCATTGTCAGGAACTCCATTTAATATTATTGATGAATATAATGATGAAAAATGTGTATATACATGGGACTATATTATGGAACAAGACAGTAAAGAAAAATGGAGTGAAAATCATTTTGGTGATTCTAATCCATATGAAGAATTACCTAAAATGCATATCTATACTTATAATTTAGGAGAACTTTTAAAGACTAAATATGTAGAAGATAAAGCATTTAATTTTAAAGAGTTTTTTCGTACATGGACAGGAAATATAAAAATTGATTTAAAACAAATGCCTAAAAATGCTAATATTGGCGATTTTGTTCATGAAAATGATATAATAAGTTTTTTTAATTTAATTACTAAAAAAGATAGACAAAACAACTATCCATTTGCTACTGAAAAATATCGTGATTTATTTAGGCATACTTTATGGATGGTGCCTGGGGTAAAAGAAGCAAAAGCATTAAGTGAATTAATGAAATCTCATCCAGTATTTGGAAGTACAGCTTTTAAGATTGTTAATGTAGCTGGAGATGGAGATAGTGAAGAAGAAAATAAAGATGCTCTAAATTTGGTGAAGACAGCAATTAAAGAAGCAGGTACAGAAGGATATACAATTACTTTATCTTGTGGAAAATTAACAACAGGCGTAACTATAAGAGAATGGACAGCAGTTATGATGTTGGCAGGTTCATATTCTACGTCAGCTTCAACATATTTACAGACTATATTTCGTGTACAGTCGCCATGTAATCTGAATGGAAAAATAAAAACAGATTGTTATGTATTTGATTTTGCACCAGATAGAGCTTTAAAAGTAATTGCTGAATCAGTAAATATATCAACCAAACCAGGAAGAATAAATAGTGAAGAAAAACAGAAAATTTTAGGAGCTTTTTTAAATTATTGTCCAGTAATTTCTTTAGAAGGTACTAAAATGAAAAAGCTTAGTACAAGTAGATTATTACAAAGAGTAAAACGTGTTTATGCTGAAAAGGCTATAAAAAACGGTTTTGATGATGATAGTTTGTATAGTGATGAGTTATTAAAACTTCAAAATGTTGATGTAGAAAAATTTAAAGGGTTACAGAAAATTCTTGAGCAGACAAAATCTTTAGGTAAAACTAAACAAATAGATATTAATAAACAAGGTTTAACTGATGAAGAATATGAAGAATTAGAGCGTTTAGAAAAGAAACAAAAGAAAAATAAAAAGGAACTTACGCCAGAAGAAAAAGAAGACTTAGAAAGACGTAAAGAAATATTAAAGAATAAAGCTATTGCTAAATCTATTTTAAGATCAATATCTATTCGTATACCATTATTAATTTATGGTGCTAATATTGCTTTTAATGAAGATATTACTATAGAAAATTTAACTGAATTAGTAGATGATGTTTCTTGGCAAGAATTTATGCCAAAAGGAGTAACAAAAGATTTATTTAAGGAGTTTATAAAATACTATGATAAGGAAGTATTTATTGTAGCAGGTTTGAAAATCAGAGATATTGTAAAAAGTGCAGACGATTTACCTATTTTAGAAAGAATAAAAGAGATAACAAAATTATTTTCATATTTTAAAAATCCAGATAAAGAAACAGTATTAACTCCTTGGAGAGTTGTAAATATGCATATGTCTGATTGTTTAGGTGGATATGATTTTTTTGATGAAGAGCATTTAGAAGAAATAAGTGAACCTCGTTTAGTAAATAGAGGACAAGTAACAAAAGATATTTTTGATAAAAAAGATACACATATTTTGGAAGTTAATTCTAAAACAGGTTTATATCCATTATATATGACATATAGTATATACAGATATAAATTAGAACGATTAAAAGTTACAAAAGATGAAATATCCACAGAAGATGAAAATAATCTTTGGATAGAAACAGTAAGAAATAATATTTTTGTTATTTGTAAAACAGAAATGGCTAAATATATTACAAATAGAACACTATTAGGATATAAACAAATAAATTTAAATAGTAAAATAGGAATAAATGCACACTGTTTTGATGATTTATTAAAATGTATGACTGACAAAACAGATAGATTTATAAAGCGAATACAAAGAACAAGTTTTTGGTTGAATGAAGGAAATGAAATAATGAAATTTGATGCGATTGTAGGAAATCCACCTTATATGATAATGGATGGTGGAGCTAAAGCTAGTGCAAAGCCTATATATAATTATTTTATAGAATCCTCTAAAAAAGTAAAACCTAAATATATGTCGTTTATTATACCAACTCGTTGGTATACAGGTGGAAAAGGATTAGATGATTTTAGAAAAAGTATGTTAAATGATAAACATATGGAATTAATACATGATTATTTAACACCTGAATATATTTTTTCTAATACAAATATTAGGGGTGGCGTATGTTATTTTCTTTGGAATAAAGATTATAATAATGAAGTTGATTTAATAAGAGTAATTACACATCAAAATGAAAAAATAGTATCTGATATAAAAAGAAAATTTAAAATAGAAGAAGTTGATATTTTTATAAGAGATGCACAAGCAATCTTAATTTTAGATAAAATTGTAAAACAAGAAACAAAATTATTATCAATGTATGTTTCTTCATTGAAACCTTTTGGATTTAGAGGATATTTTATAAAGGATAAAAGATTTCATTTAGATAAGAATAATTTAGATAATCCTATAATATGTTATGGAAAAGGAAAATTATTAGGTTATGTAGAAAGAGCAGAAGTAAAAAATCATATAGAATGGATAGATGTATGGAAAATATTTACACCAAGAGCTAATAATATAGGTACAGAATTAAGTGATGATAATTTGAATAGTTTTATAGGTGAACCTGGAAGTATTTGTACAGAATCTTATATAGCAATGGGTATGGAATTAAATCTTACAAAAATAATGGCTATAAATTTGACAAAATATTTAAAAACAAAATTTTTAAGATTTTTACATGGAATTGCAAAATCTAGTCAAGATGCTACAGCGAAAACTTATCAATTTGTTCCATTACAAGATTTTAGTGATAAATCAGATATTGATTGGTCAAAATCTATAGCTGAGATAGATCAACAACTTTATGCTAAATATAAATTTAGTAAAGATGAGATTGATTATGTAGAAAGTAAAATTAAACCAATGGCGGAATGAGGCGTTTTTATGAGAATACCTGTATTTTTAAGTCATCCAACTCCATATAATACGAAGCAAAAAGAGTTTATAGAGAAGTTAAAGAATATATTAAAGGATAGAGGATTAGAGCCAAGAACTTTGGGGGTAACAGATTATAATATGACTGCTCCATTAACAACGATAAGAAGGTTAATGTTAGAATCAAATGGAGTTTTATGTGTAGCATTAAAAAGGTATTATATTGAAAAGGGAATTACTAATAAAGATAGTGATTTAGATAGAGAAGAAAGAGATATTTCTAATAAATATATTACTAGCCCATATTGTCAAATTGAGCCAGCTATGGGATTTCAATTAGGTTTACCAATTTTAATTTTACGTGAAAAAGATGTTATAGATGATGGTTTATTAGAAAAAGGTGTTTTAGGAATATATATGCCATCAGAAATTGATTTATCTAAATCTCCAGAAGAATATTTTGATAAAGATGAAATTAAGTCAATATTAGATGAATGGGGATCATATGTTCGTAGTGTTGCTAGGAATAAAGGAAATCCACCTAAATTATATTAGTAGAATAATTTTTTAGATAAAATATGGTTTTATTTGCCTTAATACGTTATGTATTAAGGTTTTTTCTTTTAATTAATAATCCTAAAATGATAAAATAGTTTTAGTATACAAATTTATAAGAAGTTAAATAATATATTTGTTTAAATTTTGCTAAACTAATTATAAAAATAAATGTTGTGTTTTGCTGGAGTGTCTATAATGATTAGCAAAAATGAATTTTATTGTTTTATAAAAAAGAATTTGGTTGATGTAATTGGCAATGATTGTTTTGGTTATGAAATAGAAGATAAGTCTTATGATGTTTACTATAACAAAAAAGCTTATAATAAATTTATTTCTGACATGAAAACTAGCAAATATAATAAATTTTATAATCAGTATAATCATGGTAAAGGAAGCGAATTAAAAGAGAAAAGAAATATGCCACCAAAGATGGCAAGTGTTGCTTCATCTTCAAGATTTTGTTATTTGGCTTTAAGAGATGGATATAAGCAATTTAATAATAGTGAAGATATAATTTTTGAGCATAGTTGTCGAATTAAAGGTGTTAATGCAACTGCTAATTTAGATGCTTATATCCCTAAGGCAAATATTTATTTTGAAGTGAAATGTCATGAGATTTTTAGTCAGCATTCAATTTATTTGAAGAAAAGCTATTGGAATTTGCTTTATGGAGAAGAAAATGACTTTGGTTTTTCTTATGCAAAGTATCCAGATATAGATGAGTTTAAAATAGAACTATGTAATTTTGGTATTGCAAAGACAAAGATAAGATTTGATATTAAACAGTTTTTATGTCATCTTTGGGGAATTGCTTCGCAAAAAGATAAAGATGTACCAGCTAAATTAGTATATTTATTTTTTAAACCTAAAATGGATTTAGAAACTGAACGAATACAGGTGGAAAAAGTATTTGAAGAACTTCAAGCGGAGATAAAAAATATCTTTTCTAGTAAGCCAATACAGATTTTTATAAGCAATAATAATATTGAATTGTCAGCTATAGCTGAATATGCAAAAGTTATGGAGCCACTAAGCAAAGATAATACAATTATTTTATTTTAACTAAATTAGAATTTAAGGAAATAAGGAATTTATAAGGAGATGAGAATTTTGATAAAACTAATGTTTGTATGTCATGGTAATATCTGTCGTTCAACTATGGCTGAATTTGTGATGAAGGATTTAGTGCGAAAAGCGGATTTAGCTGATAAATTTATAATCAATTCTTCCGCTACAAGTCGTGAAGAAATCGGTTGTGATACTCACTATGGCACAAAAGCAAAACTTCGTGAGATGAATATTCCATTTAGCAAGCGCAAAGCTGTACAGATAACAAAACAAGATTATGATATGTATGATTATATTATCGTGATGGATAATAATAATTTACGCAATCTAAGCTATATTATCGGTGAAGATACAGAACATAAAGTATATAAGATGATGTCTTTTGTCGGTGAAAATCGTGATGTAAAAGATCCATGGTATACAGATAATTTTGATGAAACGTATGAAGATGTAGATAAAGCTTGCAGGGCATTACTTGCTAAATTAATAAAAGAATATAATTTGGCATAAAAAAATAGGAATGATATTTTTGTATCATTCCTATTTTTAAGTTAAAGCTTATTTTTTAGCGATTACTTCTATTTCAATCAAGGCACCTTTTGGTAATTTACTTACTTCTACACAGGAGCGAGCAGGATATGGTTGTGTAAAGTAAGTGGCATAGATTTCATTTACTTTAGCAAAATCATCAATATTTGTGATGAATACAGTTGTTTTGATTACATTTTCCCATTTTGCGCCAGAAGCGTTGATTACTGCTTGAGCATTTTTTAAAGCTTGATGAGCTTGAGCTTCGATACCTTCAGCCATTTCGCCAGTAGCAGGGTCTAAAGCGATTTGACCAGAAGCGAAAACAAGATTGTCGATTTCGATAGCTTGGGAATAAGGTCCTACAGCACCAGGTGCATTAGTTGTTTTAATTACTTTCATAAAACTCACCTCAATAGATTTTAGTAAATGTAAATATGTATACTTAGATACAATTAATATTTTATCATTAAATGGATTGTTTGCCTATGAAATAATTTTTTAGATAATTCAAGGTTAGAAATATATCTTTATAGTAAAATTTGATATAATTAGAGTTATGTTTAAGGAAAGTGAGGTATTTTATCGTAGGTCTTTAGGCTAAGAAGATTATGGATAAAAATAGTGGACAAAATAAAAAGATAGTAAAAAAAGTAAATAAAGTGCAAATGCATATAATTTATTTATTCATAGGATTGCTCGTTTTTATTATTGGCGTTATGGCTAGATATGCTTGGGTGCAAATTGTTCGTGGAGATGAAATGTTATCTCGTTTGGAGTCGCAAGTTCAAGAGTCATCTGTGCTTCATGTGCCTCGTGGTACTATCTATGATGCGGAAATGAAAGAGCTAGCGATAAGTACAATGGTTAGCTCTCTATATATTGACCCTAATCATGTGGAAGATCCAGAACAGACGGCAAGAGATGTAGCTCCTTTGATTGGACTTACCGAAAAGGATATTTTAGATGATATCGCTCAAGGTGGTGGTTTCGTCTGGGTGAAAAGACAGATGGAACCGGAAGAAACGAAGGCTTTGAAAAATTTAATGAAGGAAAAGCCAGAATATAGGGCTTGTCTTGGTTTTATTCAAGAAAGTAAAAGATATTATCCAAATGATATGTTAGCTGCCAATGTAATCGGCTTTGTGGGTACTGATGATAAAGGTTTAGATGGTATTGAGCAACAATTTGATGGCATGATAAAAGGTGAAGAACAAACTTCTTCTATTTTTACAGATGCTTTGGCTAGGCCGATTATGGACTCTGTATTTTTGAAAAATTCACCAGTAGATGCTAATTGTAAAAATATCCAATTGACTATCAATGCACAGTATCAATTTATCATTGAGAAAGCTTTGGATAAGGCGATGATGGATCATGGTGCTGAATCAGTAACAGCTATAGTAATGAACCCGAAAAATGGCGATATCTTGGCTATGGCATCTCGACCATCATATGACCCAAATAATTTCCATAAATATGATCCTAATGTTTGGAAAAATAGAGCTGTATCAGATATCTATGAACCAGGCTCCACATTTAAATCTATCGTAGCGGCTGCTGGTTTTCAGGAAAAATTAGTATCACCAACAGATATTTTTGTTGATCCAGGAACTATTGAAGTTTCAGGTCGAACTATTCAAAACTGGAGCGGTGATAGCTTTGGTACAGTTACATTCCTTGATGTCGTAAAAAATTCTATCAATACAGGTTTTGCTCAATTAGGTTTGGAATTAGGTGGCGAGCGCTTAATGAATTATGCTCGTAAATTTGGTTTTGGCGAACGTACAGGTATTGAGCTTCCAGGTGAAGAATCTGGGATTTTATTCAATCCAAAAGATATGGTTGCTTCTGACGTGGCGACTTCTTCTATTGGGCAAAGTATCGCGGTAACACCACTTCAGATGATCACTGCTATGTCTGCTATAGCAAATGATGGTGTATTGTTAAAACCTCATATCGTGAAGGCTATTTATAATGCTGATGGCACAGTATATCAGCAAATGGAACGCGAAGAAGTTCGCCGTTGTATTGACTCTGATGTGGATAAGACCTTGAAATCTGTATTAGAACAAGTAGTTTCCACAGGTGGTGGTTCTAAAGCAAGTATTGAAGGTTATCATATTGCTGGTAAAACAGGTACAGCACAGAAAATTGATATGGTAAATGGTGGATATTTGCCAGGACATTATATCGCTTCATTTTGTGGTTTTGGACCAGTGGAAGACCCTCAATTCACAGTGCTTGTAATCATCAATGATCCAGCTGGTGGCGAATATTATGGCGGTCAAGTAGCAGCACCAATAGCACATGATATATTTTTACAATTATTTAGATATGCTAATGTAAAACCAATAAATGGCAATCAAAGTTTATTAGATGATATCAAGGGAACAGAAACTAAAAACTAATAAATATTGATGGATTTTGAAATATATATCCATAGAAAATGAAATAATTATGTGGTAAACTTTTAATTTAATGGATTATGTTGTAAAATTAAGATTACTACATATTTAGTTACAAAAAAAGGTAGGTTAAAATAATGCTCGATATAAAATTTGTCAGAGATAACCCTGAATTAGTATTACAGAATTTAAAAAACAGAAATAATCCAATGAATCTTGACCGTTTCATGGAACTTGAAAAACAACGTCGTGAAATCATTGCTGAAACAGAAAATTTAAAAAGCCAGAAAAATGCTGTTTCTAAAAAAATCAGCGAAATGAAAAAGAATAAAGAAAATGCTGATGCTGTGATTTTAGAAATGCGTCAAGTTGGTGAAAAAATTAGCCAATTAGATAAACAGCTCCGTGAAGTTCAAGATGAATTACATGATATTTTACTTCGCATTCCAAATATGTGCCATGAATCTGTACCAGTAGGTAAAGATGATAGCGATAATCCAGAAGTTCGCCGTTGGGGTACTCCTCGTGAATTCGATTTTGAACCAAAAGCTCATTGGGATATCGGTGCAGACCTTGATATTTTAGATCCTGAAAGAGCTGCAAAAGTTACAGGTACACGTTTTACTTTTTATAAAGGTTTAGGCGCAAGACTTGAACGTGCTTTGATTAACTTCATGATGGATTTACATGTAGATAAACAAGGCTATACAGAAATGCTTGCCCCATTTATCGCTAATAAAGACAGCATGACTGGTACAGGTCAGTTACCTAAGTTCTCTGAAGATATGTTCAAACTTGAAGGCTTAGATTATTATCTCGTACCAACAGGTGAAGTTCCAGCTACTAACTTCCATAGAGATGAAATCTTAGATGGCGATAAATTACCAGAATACTACAGCGTTTATACTGCTTGCTTTAGAGCAGAAGCAGGTAGTGCTGGTCGCGATACTCGTGGTCTTATTCGTCAACATCAGTTCAACAAAGTTGAAATGATTAAATTCGTTAAACCTGAAACATCTTATGATGAATTAGAAAAAATGGTTAATAATGCAGAAGAAGTTTTACAGCTCTTAGAAATCCCTTACCATGTAGTAAAACTTTGCACAGGTGATATTGGTTTCACAGCTGCTATGACTTACGATATCGAAGTATGGCTTCCAAGCTATAATACTTATCGTGAAATTTCTTCTTGCTCTAATGTTTGCGATTATCAGGCTCGCCGTGCAAATATCAAATTCCGTCGCAGTGCAGGTGCAAAACCTGAATTTGTACACACATTGAACGGTTCTGGTCTTGCAGTAGGACGTACTGTAGCTGCTGTATTAGAAAACTATCAGCAAGCAGATGGTTCTGTAGTAATTCCAAAAGTACTTCGTCCATACATGGGTGGCATTGAAGTAATTAAAAAACCAGAATAATTTTAGTGCTAAAATAATAAGATAAATAAAAGCTCATCAATTTTGATGAGCTTTTGTCATATTAAATATAAGAGGTGATAAAATGAAAAAATTAAAAGTATTTTTAGCAGTAGGTTTATTATGTTGTGGCTTATCTATGTCTATGGCAGAGGCAAAAACTATGACTTTAGATAAGACAAAAGTATTAGTTCCTCAAGGTTTTAGCGTGGCAAATGATGATTTGAAATTCAAAAAAGGTACAGTAGTGGAATTAAATGAAAATAATGAAGTGATAACAGGTGTATTAAATCGTGATATTGCACTTCGTCCTACTGGCTGGAGAAATGTAATCAATGATTATTATGAGGAAAGTAATAATAGCATTTTCTATCCTCGTATTTTCCATCCGTTTACAAGTGTTTCTATTCCTTTCCCAACTTATGCTCATGTGCGTTATAAAGGCAATAAGCCTGTAACTTTTGCGACCGATGGTACTGTATTATCTGGTACTATTGATGAAGAGGTAACTGTGAGTGTGAATAAAGATAAATATGGATTGATTACTTTTGAAGACCAATATGAATTAGGTTTTTATCCTGATGGTTCAGTGAAAAATGGTCGCTTGAGAGATGATGCTCTTTTAAGACCATATGGTTTTAAAACAGGTTTAGCTGGTGATGAAATGGCTGGATTTGTAGAATTTGCAGGTGGTAAAGATATAAGCTTTTCTAAAGAAGGATATGTAACTTCTGGAGTATTGAAAAAAGCTATTTCTTGGCAACAACCAGATGGTACAATGGTAACTTTACCAGCTAAAACAATGATTTCTTTTATCAACGGACAAGCTAGATATTGATTAAAATTTTATAAATAAAATACAAAAAAGCACCTTAAGCTCACAAATTTAAGCCTAAGGTGCTTTATTTAGTTATCTTTAGGAATGATTAAAATAATTGTTGTTCCTTTATTTAATTTGCTAGATAATCTGATTTCGATATCATGGGCATTAGCTATCCATTTGGCAATGGAAAGACCAAGACCTGTACCACCGACGCCGTTTCTCGTTCTAGCACTATCTACGCGATAAAAACGCTCAAAGATTTTATCTTGTTTATCTTTAGCGATACCGATACCAGTATCTGAGATTTTTACAATCATATGTTTGACTTTATTTTCTGAGGAAATGGTGATTTTTCCGCCATCTGGCGTGTATTTTATACTATTATCTAAAAAGATACGAAGCATTTGACGTATCACTAATTCATCAGCAAAAATATATCCATCATCATTATGAGTGCAAGTTATAGTATGTTGAGGTGCGATTAATTGCGTATCTTTGGCAATATCAGCAATTAAAGGTTTTAAATTCAATGACTCTTTATGCAATACTTGACGTTTTTGGTCTGCTCTAGCCAAGAATAAGAGCTTTTCAATCAAACGTTGCATATTGATGGCTTCAGAATGAATAGCTGTGATACATTCATCAGCAGTTTGAGGGTCATCTTTACCCCAACGAGCGAGCATATCTGAATAACCGCAAATTACAGTGGCAGGAGTGCGAAGCTCATGGGAGGCGTCGGATACGAATTGACGCTGTTGCTCAAAACCTTTTTGTAAGCGCTCTAACATTAAATTAAAGGTATTAGAAAGTTCTTCTAATTCATCTCTAGTTGGCTGTACTTTGATGCGTTGATTTAAATCTTGAATTTCAATATTTTTTACAGTTGTGGTAATATCTCTTAATGGTTTTAATAATCTTCTACTGAGGAGAAAACCGCAGATAATAGAGATTATTACTCCTGCAATACCAGCATAAAAAATAGTTTCGGATAATTCTTCTAAAAATACTTTTTCTGCTGTAATCGTTCGCAAGAAATGAAGTGTATACGTTTCATCGTTTTTGACAATAGTTCTTTGCGTATAGAAAATCCAAAAATGTTTAAAATTGACAAATTTTAAATCTGAAGGTAAAAGAGCATTGCGAATGTAATCTTCAATTTGAGGATGTTCTTCTTGTCTAGCAAGTGAGTCCTGAACGTGATTGATAGATATATACATTGGCAAACTATCATAAACTATATTATTATTGCTATCTGTTACACGCATGACAACGCCAGGGATAAGGGCAGAACTTTTCACATCTTGTAGTAATTCTGGCACTGTTTCATTATTAGCTTTTTTCTCTACATAATTAGCAGATAAATTGATGGATACTTCAGCTTCGTGAAAGAGAACGTAATGTATGCCAATCAAGGTGCTGCTTAAAGTTACAATTAAAATTAAGCAGAGCATGATGCTGTAGATAAAAGCTAATTTTAGGGAAATAGGCATATATTTTAAACGAGGGTGAATACACATATTTAAATAAGTTTTAAGTTTTGATAACATAGCCGATGCCTCTTACTGTATGAATATATTTTTCATTGAAATAATCATCAATTTTGGCGCGTAAATAGCGAATATAAACATCGACTACATTGGTATCACCCATATATTCATAGCCCCAGATGGATTGGAGGATTTGCTCTCTAGATAAAACATGGTCATGATTGTGTAATAAATATAAAAGTAAATCATATTCTTTTTTAGTGAGTTCAACTAATTGGTTATGAACTTTTACTTCATGACGGTCAAGATATACATGGATATTTTTAAATTTGAACACTGAAGGTTCTTCTGCAGGTTTAGTAGTAGAATTATTATGCTTGCGAAGGGTAGCACGTATTCTAGCTAGGAGCTCTTGAATAGCAAATGGCTTAGTGATATAGTCATCAGCACCGATATCAAGACCTGTTACTTTATCATTTATTTCGTCTTTTGCTGTGAGCATGATGATAGGAATATCGGATAATTTGCGTACATTTTGACAGATAGTCAATCCGTCCATATCTGGTAGCATAATATCTAGTAAGACTAAATCATAATCTTCCTGAATAATACGCTCGTATGCTCGTAGCCCATTACTCTCACTGGCAGTTGAAAAACCTTCATGCTCTAGTTCCATTTGTAAAAAACGAGCAATGCGGTGTTCATCTTCTACAATTAAAATTTTGCTCATAAAAATTCCTCCTAAAAATACTTCTTACATATATAAAACCATTTTTTTTAGTAAATAAAAAGTCCTAGAGTCTATTTTTAATCTAATTTTAATTCGGATATAATTATTCTTTAATAATAATTGTTTATTATATAAGTGTAAAATGTTGGAGTTTATTTACCTGATAAAAATAATAAATAAGGATTTTATTTTTAATAAATATATAGGAGTGATAATATGAAAAAAATGTTAGCGGTAGTATTGAGTTTAGTAACTGTTTTTGTTTTAGGTACAGCTGTCGTATTCGCAGCTAAGCACCACAATAGTGCTCAAGTAACGACAATTGCAGATATTAAAGCTAACGGTTGGGACGAACAACGTGTATTAGTAGATGGCGAATTCACTGAACATATCTACAAAGATTTATATACATTTACTGATAATGAAGGAAATTCTATGACAGTAGAAGTTGATGATGATATATGGTATCAATTATCTATGGATACACCTGTACGCATTTATGCTGAAGTAGATAAAGATTGGCATGGCGGTATCGAATTAGAAGTTAAAAATATTGAAAAACGTTAAAAATAAAATATAAATTTCACGAAGAAAAGCTATTAGTTCTTATAACTGATAGCTTTTTTTGTTAAAATAATTGTATATTAGTTTGATTTAATGATATAATTAATATAAATAATTTAGTACTAAAACCATAGAGGTGAATTATATGTCAAATACAGCTGATGTAGGATATGAGACAAATGGCTATACGCTTAGAGAAGCTATTGTTGAAGCAAAACGTTGCTTGAACTGCAAAAAGCCAATGTGTCGTACGGGGTGCCCAATTAGTAATAATATTCCAGAATTTATAGATGCATTATCGCATGGCGATTTAGGTAAGGCTAGTATGATTATTGCTCAGCGTAGTAATTTACCAGCAGTTTGTGGTAGAGTTTGCCCGCATGAACGTCAGTGTGAAGGTTCTTGTATTTTGGGACGTAAAGGTCAAGGAATAAAAATTGGTAAATTAGAGCGATTCATTGCTGACATGGATGGAGAACTTGAATTAGTAGCTCCAAATGTAGCGAAATCTCAGCCTGGAAATATTGCAGTAATTGGTTCAGGCCCTGCTGGTCTTACAGTAGCTGGGGATTTAGCTAAAATGGGATTTAAGGTAACAGTATTTGATTCTCAGCCAGAAGCTGGTGGAGTATTGATGTACGGTATTCCTGAATTTCGCTTACCAAAACAAGTAGTTCGTCGTGAAGTAAAACGCATTAAAAAATTAGGCGTAGATTTTAAATTAAATATCATGGTAGGCACAGAAATTACAGTAGATGAATTATTTAATCAGGGCTTTGATGCTATTTTTATCGGTACTGGTAATGCTTTATCTAAATCTTTACCAATAGATGGTGCTAAATTAAAAGGTGTAATTCAAGCAACATATTTCTTGCAGATGGTGGAATTATCCAATAGCAATAGTGTTGACCCTAATGAAGTGCCAATCAAAGAAGGCGATGAAGTAGTGGTAATTGGCGGTGGTAATACTGCTATGGACGCTGCGCGTACAGCTATGCGTTGCGGTGCAAAATCTGTAAAAGTTGTAAATCGTCGTCGTGAAGAAGATATGGCAGCTTTAAAATCTGAAATAGATGCAGCTAAAGAAGAAGGTGTAGAAATACACGCTTTAAGAGGTCCTGTAGAAATTACAGGAGAAGATGCAGTAACAGGTATAAAATGTTCGGTACGTGAATTTGATGAAGCATTAGACAAAGTCGTAGATACAGATGGACGTGAATATTTCTCTGCAAATAAAATAATCATTGCTATAGGACAAAAACCTGCTAGTAGAATTGTAGACTCTACAAGCGGTATTGATGTAGATGAAAATGGATTTGTGAAAACTCGTGAAAAACCATATGGTATGACTATGCGACATGGAGTTTTCTCTGGTGGAGATGTAGTTAATGGACCAGCTACTGTAGTTGTAGCTATGAAAGATGCTCAAAAAGTAGCTCAAGGTATAGCTCAATATGTAGAAGCCAAGAAACTCATGGAAGAATGTGGCATGAAAATGGTTGATTAATATATTGCAATTTAATCTATTTTGATAAAATAAAAAAAGATGTTTTGAGATATATATTCTCAAAGCATCTTTTTTATTTAAAATTTAGTGTATAAAGCGATAGCCTTTCCTAGTATGCGGAAATTATCGCAATTATTTTTAGAGAAAATCATTGGTTTATATTTAGGATTTTCAGAGCGCAGTTGCACTGTATCATCTACGAAATAAACACGTTTTAGAGTAGCACTATCATTGACTAAGACAGCAGCGATTTCTCCATTTTCCACAGTTGATTGTTGTTTGATAAAAACGATATCACCATCATTGATGCGAGCGTTAATCATGCTATCACCATGGATACGTAGACAAAAATCAGCATCATTATCATCATAAGGCAAATAACCTTCAATATTTTCTTGAGCTAAGATGGGAATACCAGCAGCGATTTTGCCTAAGATAGGAAGTCGTTTAATATTTTCTTCGCTAGAAGTATCTTCCAAGAAAATATTTGGAGATACATTTAAGACTTCAGCTATTTTTAGGATATTTTTATATTTGGGCTGATAATTTCCCGATAAGTATTCGCTGATAGAAGATTTATTAATTTTAGTTAAACGTGCTAGTTCATTTTGTTTCATGTTTTTTTCTTGAAGTAATTTTTTTAAAGTAATAGCAAATGTTGACATAGCTTCACCACCTGTATTATTCAGCCTTTAAAGGTCGCATGAATAAATTTAATAATTCTTCTTTAGGATTTTTATGATTGATTACAATTTCATTGATGACAGCGCAAATTGGTAATTCTACATGATGTTTATCAGCAAGTTTTAAGAGAGCTTGCATAGTGTAAATACCTTCGGCTAATTTGCTGAATGGTTTGTTTAAGACAAAATCTTCACCAAAACAACGGTTATTGCTATATGCTGAAAATAAAGTAGCTTCATAATCGCCAAGATGGCTAAGACCATACACTGTCATATTATTTCCGCCTAAAGCTTTGATTAAATTGGATAATTCATAAGTACCGCGTGCCATTAGAGCGCCTTTTAAGCTAGTGTAGTGCATACCGTCGAGCATACCGGCAGCAATACCTACTACATTTTTGGCAGCAGCTCCAATCTCTGTGCCGATTAAATCTTCGCTATAGTAAAAACGAATTAAATCACTGCTAAAAATATTGATAATATGTTTACTGATATCTGTATTTTTGGCTGAAATAACCATGCAATTAGGAATGCCTTTTAAGAAATCTTGAACATGACCAGGGCCTACCCAAACACCTACATTGCAATCTTCGCCAATTTCTTCAGTGAATACTTCAGATAGACGCTTTCCTGTTGAAATTTCAAGACCTTTCATACATAGAATAAATGTTTTTTGCATATATAAATCAGTCTTTTTGATTTCCTTAGCTAGGTTTCGCAATTGCTGAGAGCTGATGGAGATGATGATTGTATCAGCAAAATTTAATGCAAGTTTCAAATCATTTGTATAAGTAATATCAGGAGATAGACTAAGGTATTCATTTTGATGTGTAGTTTGTAGCTGTTCTAGATGTTTAGAGCCTTCTCTACCCCAGATTTTTACATTATGACCAATATGATTGGCATACCAAGCATGAAAGCTTGCCCAACGACCACAGCCAAGAACAGATATATTCATAAAAAAGCCTCCTAGAATTTTATTTTTGTATTAATTAATCTTCTTAAGAATATGTCATTTTTGTGATTTATTTCATAACTATTAATTATATCATAGCAAAAAAAGTAGAAGATATATATTGGAAATAGCGATTTTATTTTATTTTTATGTAGGCAAAGCGTATTTGTTCAACTTTCTAATCTATGCTAAAATAAGATATAAAAAGATCAATAGATATGGGGTGTGGGTATGAATTTCAAATTTTTGCATAGTAATATATATGTTTTAGATTTAGAAAAATCAATTGATTTTTATAATAAAGCCTTAGGCTTGAAAGAAGTAGACCGTTTAGATACACCAGAATTTACTTTAGTTTATATGGGCGATGATGAAACAACTCATCAATTAGAATTATCATGGATAAAAGGTCAAAAAGAAGCTTATAATTTAGGTGATAATACATTCCATATAGCTTTTGAAGTAGACGATTATGAAAAAGCGCATGAACTCCATGAAAAAATGGGTTGCATTTGCTATGAAAATAAAGAAATGGGTATTTATTTTATCAATGACCCAGATGGAAACTGGATGGAAGTAATTCCTAAAGGAAGATTTTAATTTAATGGGCGAAAATTGCCTAATTTATACAAAATATTGATAAATAAAATGTAAATCATTATATAAATTCAGGTTAGGGACTAGCCGTAGTGCTTGGCAGATATAGTTAGATTACTAATTATTTTCCAAGAAGCTCTCATTTCTTAATGAAGAGTAGTTCACTTTTAGATAAAAAAGGGGCAAAATAATTCGATGGATAACAAAAAATTTCAAGAAATGATTGATGAATTTACACTTGATAGCGATGCTATAAAAGATGTAGCAGCATCTTTTCGCTATGATATAGAACATGGCGTAAAAGAAACAGGAGAATCTTCTTTACGTATGTTACCATCTTATATCGGTTTACCTACTGGTAAAGAAACAGGAGAATACTTAGCACTTGATTTTGGTGGCACAAATCTTCGTGTAGTTTTAATTCGTTTAGATGGTGAAGGCAAATTCGAAGTTATTAAAAAAGTTGCTAAACCATTAGTAGTGCCAGGCGAATATGATTTTATTTGCGCTGATGCAAATGCTGATGAATTATTTGATTTTATCGCTGATATGGTAGAAGAAGCTGTTGATGGCAATCGCGATAAAAAATACTTATTAGGACATACTTTCTCCTTCCCATCTTCTCAAACAAATATTTATAATGCACGTCTTATCATTTGGACTAAAGAATTTGCTACAAAAGGCGTTGAAGGCGAAGTTGTAAATGATTTATTAAAAGCAGCTTTAGCTCGTAAAAATCTTACAAATGTTGAACCAACAGCAGTTATTAACGATACAGTAGCAGTTTTATTAGCAGCTGCATACAAATTAGGTAATGTAAATATTGGTTCTATCTATGCTACAGGTCATAATACATGCTATTATGAAACATTCACTGGCATGGGCAAACCTGCAATGGTTATAAATATGGAATCTGGCGGATTTAATAAACTCGCTATCAATAAATACGATTACAAATTAGATATGGAATCTGAAAAACCATATGAACAACGCTTAGAAAAAATGGTTTCTGGTCGTTATATGGGTGAATTATTGTCTTATTGCTTAGATGATGCTTGGAATATCGGCAAAGTAGAATTCACAAGTATTGATATATCCACTATTTTAGCTGATAATAGCGATAATTTAGATGGAGTATGTGATTTATTAAAAGCAAAAATCAATGCAGATATAACTACAGATGATGCTATTTGGGTAAAAGCTTTAGCTGAAACAATTGCTAGCCGTTCTGCAAGATTAGTAGTTGCTACTTATTGCGGTATTATGTGGCATTTATATCCAAATGGTGGCATTCCAAAACAATTTGTAGCTGTAGATGGTTCTGTATATGAAAAAATGCCTACAATAAAAGACAATATGCAAAAAGCTATTTATGAAATTTTAGGCGAAGAAGCTGACAAATTAGAACTTGTATTAGAAAATGGTGGTTCTGCACTTGGTGCAGCACTCGCTGCAGCTATGGAACCTGTTGAATGCTAATTTAAAGAGGAAAAAACAATGAAGCAGTCATTATCGTTAAATTTAAAACAAAAATTGTTAATGACACCAAAACTTCAGCAATCCATAAATATTTTACAATTATCTGCCCATGAATTAGGCGAACTCATCGAAAAAGAATATATGGAAAATCCGACTTTAGAAATAGACTCAAGCTCAGAACATGAGCTTGAGCCTGCTTCTAACTTTGATAAAACTATGGATTTTTTAGAATACTTAAACAAAGATGATGAAAAGCCTGAACCTGTAGCAAATGACGATGATTTTAAAGTAAAAGAGTTCACGAGAAATAATCAGACATTAGAAGAATATTTATCAGAACAAGTGGATTTTACTTTTACCGATAAACAAGAGATAAAAGTAGCTAGATATATCATTGGATTATTAGATGCAGCAGGATATTTAAGAGTGAGTACAGCTGAAATATCATCTTTATTGAAAATAAATGAAAAGATAATAGAAAATGTTTTGGCAAAAATTCAAATATTAGAACCAATAGGAATTGCGGCGAGAGATTTACCAGAGTGTTTAGCTATACAGGCAAAGAAAATTAATGTATATGATGGAATTATAAAAGCTATTATAGATAAATATTTACCAAAAGTAGCTGAGGGAAAGATAAAAGAGATAGCTACATTAGAAAATGTAGAACCTATACAAGTACAAGAAGCGATAGATATAATTCGCACTTTTAACCCAAAACCAGGAGCATCTTTTGGTAAAGAAAATTTAGAATATATTGTACCTGATGTAGTAGTTAGGGATATTAACGGACAGTTAGAAGTAATTATAAATGAAACGAATGTACCTAAATTACGAGTAAACAGTCTTTGCTATAAAAGAGATATATTAGATACGCATAGTAAAAAATATATTGAGCAACATGTAAATTCTGCCATTTGGTTGATTAAAAGTATAGAACAAAGACGTATAACTTTATTGAAAGTAGTAAATGAGATTGTAAAACAACAAGAAATGGTATTTTATAAAGGCTTATCCTATATGAAGCCTTTACTTATGAAAACTGTTGCTGAAAATATTGGTGTACATGAATCAACTGTTAGTAGAACAGTTGCTAATAAATATATGGAAATGCCTTATGGTATAGTGGCTTTGAAGAAGTTTTTTGCAGGTAGTGTAAGCAAACAAAACGGAGAAGAAGACATAATCGCTGATAAGGTAAAAGCAAAAATAAAAGAACTCATTGAAAATGAAAATAAAGCAAAACCGCTTAGTGACCAACAATTAACAAATATCTTGAATGAAAATGGTATGAAAATATCACGAAGAACAGTTATGAAATATAGGGAACAATTGGGCTTTGCTTCTTCATCTAAACGCAAAAGATATTAGAACTTAAAAATATTTTAAACAGATAGAAGATTGAAGAATTTTCTATCTGTTTTATTTAGTAGGGAGAATAAAGTGAAATTAAAAAAATTTTTTATAAGAACTGTATTAGCTATAAGCATTTTAAATTTTATGAATGTAAATTTAACCTTTGCACAAGTTCCTTCTAAGCAAGTTTTAGTGCAAACAAAAGAGGCTAAAATAAAAACAGATAAAATGGATAATACAGGTAATATTGATAAAAATACGGATAAAAAAGAAAAAACTACAATATTAGCTAAAGAAGAAAATATCATACCAAGTAAAACTTTAGATAATGCTACTGAAAATAAAATTGAAAATGTAGAGTTTAAGTCAGCTATTTTAAATTGGCCAGAAATCCCAAATGCTGTTATGTATGAATTAATTGTAAAAAATATAGATACGCAAGAAGTATTATTTACAAAATACAATATCTATGCATCTGGCTATCAATTAGATAATAGTGAAGTGGATTTATCACAGAATTTAAAATGGCAAGTCAGAGGTTTAGATGAAAATAAAGTGCCAGTATCAGATTATACGAAACCTAGATTATTACACAAGGGGGAAATATATAAGCTTAATTGGCAAAATAAGGGTGATGAATATAAATTAGAAGATTTTAGCCGACGTGAATATGCTACATATTTGGTGGCAAAAGATGTAGAAATATCACCGCTAAAAATTACTACTCATTTTGATAAAATGGATTATATGCCAGTTTATCCTGTATATTCATGGGTGCCTGTAAAAAATGCAGACCATTATAAAATAGATGTATTTTATGTGCCTAAATATGATTTTAATAATATAGAAAAAATAGCATCATATACTTGCCCACAAGGCATGGATTATTATGATAATAAAGCTTATACAAAAAAAGGACTTTATTTTTTCAATGTACAGGCATATGACAAAAATAATCATAAATTAGCTGAAGCTAAAAATAGTTATTTCACTGTAAAACAAGATAATGTAAAAGTGGCAGCATTAGGCGATAGTATCACTCATGGAGGGGGAGCTGTAAGCACTCCACCTAGTGCGACTTTATATAATTGGGAAACCTATGCTAATTTGCCTGTATTAAATATTGGTTTTAGTGGAAATTTAACCTCAAATATGTTAAATCGTTTTGATAATGATGTATTATCATTTAATCCTAAGATATTAGTTGTTATGGGGGGTGTAAATGATATACGTACAGGGGTGAAAGCGGAAACTGTAATCAATAATTTAACATCGATAAAACAAAAATGTCAGCAACATAATATTATTCCTGTATTTTTAACAGTAACTTCTGTAAATCCACCAAGAATGAAATCTGTTATAAATTTAGATATTAGTGAAGGGTGGGATAAAGAACGTTTAAAAATAAATGAATGGATAGAAAAACAACCGTATCATGTAGATGTGGCATCAGGTTTGATGGATGAGCAAGGTTATTTAGCAGATAATATGACAACTGATGGTTTACATCCTGATTTTGAAGGTAAAAAACATATCGGAGAATTAGTAGGTGATTATTTACGAGCTAATTTTCCAGATATTGTAAATAATTGATGGAAATTTAATTTAGGAGCAAATATATGGCAACTGTAGAACAAGTAAAAAAAGCTTTAGTAGCTGTAGAAGAATTATGCGGAAAATGTCCAGTTTGTACGCCTGATTGCCCTGTAGCGATAGCGAAAAGAGCTTTGTCTGGTCTAAAATATGATATAGAAGCGTATGAACAATATCAAAGCGAATTGGATAATGAAATGAATAATGAATTAAAATGATGGTGAGGATTTTATGAAGAGAATTTGTTGGTTAGCAACAGGCGGTACTATAGCTTCACGTCCTAGTGAAAATGGACTTGTGCCAGGATTTACGGCTAAAGAAATGTTAGAGATGGTACCGAATTTAAAAGATTATGGTCATATAGATTGTTATGATATCATGCAGTTAGATAGCACAAATCTACAACCAGAAGATTGGCAATATATCGCAGGTTATATTGAAAAATTATATGAACAATATGATGGTTTTGTAATAACTCATGGTACAGATACATTGAATTGGACATGTTGTGCGCTTCATTATATGTTAGAGAATTTAGCAAAACCTGTAGTGGTAATTGGTTCACAACTAACTATTGAAGAAGAAAATACTGATGCAAAATTTAATTTAAATGCAGCTTTTGCGATGGCAAGTTCAGAAAAAATAGGTGTATTTGCTGTTTGTGGCGGTCAAATAATAGAAGGTTTATGGGCTAAAAAATTATACAGTGAAGATATGCGTTCAATTCAAAGTATAAATAAAATGCCAGTAGCTACTTTTGAAGGAAATAATATAAAATGGAATGAATATGAAAATCCTCAAGTGAATGGAATTTTTAAAGTTCATAGTGATTTAGAATTAAAAGTAGCACAAATAAAAATCATGCCAGGATTAGATAGTGAACTTTTATTTAATTTAGCTAAAATGGGTTATAAAGGTATAGTTATCGAAGCATATGGTGCAGGTGGAATACCTTTTGCCAAAGATAAACAAAGAGATATTGTAGGCGCTATTGAAGAACTTAGTAAACAAGGTGTGAAAATTGTTTGTACTACACAATGTTTATTTGATGGAGTGCATATGGATAGATATGAAGTTGGTATAAAAGCTTGTAAGGCAGGTGTAATACCAGCAGGAAAATTATCAGTAGAAGCAGCTACAGTAAAATTAATGGTAGATTTAGCAAAAAAATAAGAGCTATAAAAGATAAAATAAAAAAAGGAGAAATTGAATTTAAATTCAATTTCTCCTTTTTTATATGATTATTAAATGAATCGTTTTTCAATGTAACGAAGTCTAAAAAATAATAATACAGCAGAAGTAGCAACACCAAGTACCATACTTTGCCAATAAGCAAATGCTCCTTGAGTCATGAAATAATCAAGAAACATACCTAAAGGTAAGCAAATACCCCAATAAGCAAGCATACTTACATAAAAAGCAGCTTTTACATCTTTATAACCACGCAAGATACCTTGGATTGGACAAGCAATTGCGTCGAATAATTGCCATGCTGCCGTATAAATTAAGAAATGAGCAATATATGTTAATAAAGTAGTATCTGTAGCATATAAAAGTGCTATATAATCACGGAAGTAAAATACTAAGCCAACAATTGATAATACGCAAAGGAAGGATACAATCAAACCTAGATAAGCATATTTTTTAGCCTCTAAGTATCGCTTAGCCCCTACTTCAATACCAATAATGATTGTTAAAGCTAGAGAAAAGCTCAATGGCAACATATATAAAACACTAGAAAAACTCATAGCCGCTTGATGAGCTGCTATATAATTTGTACCGAATTTACTGATAAAGATGATGATGAAACCAAATAAACTAGCTTCCATAAAAATACCCATACCATTAGGAATACCAATACCTAAATATTCTTTGATACTTTTTAAGGAAAATTTAAAATTGAATAAAGCTAGATTTTTAAATTGAGGATTATTGATAATTATAGCGATAAAAATAAATAGTAAAATATAATAAGTGATAGCAGTTGCTACACCTGCACCGATACCACCTAATTTAGGAGCACCAAAATTACCATAGATGAAACAATAGTTTAAAAAGGCATTGATAGGTAATGCTAATAGATAAATTTTCATGGAAACAGCAGTGCCTGCTACAGTATCTGTTAAAGAACGAAGTGGGAAAGTCAATAAGCCACCACTTAAACCAATGATTAAAGCTAACATATAGTATTTAGCTATATAATATACATCAGGTTCAAGTGTTAAGATAGCTAAAATATCATCAATAAATAAGAAATAAGCTAGAAGTAAAATAAATTCGATAATAATAGATAAAATCAGTCCGGAATGAATAACGGTAGCTATGCCATCTTTTTCATTTTTACCAATCAAATGGGCGATTATAGGCGTAGCAGCCATTAAAATACCTGTAGAACTTGCAATAATAGGCATCATAAGGCTTCCACCGATAGACGAACCAGCGAGTTGTTCTGCACCAGCATGACCAGACATTGTAGCATCAAAAAAGTTCATGCCAATGATTGCCAATTGCGTAGCTAATACAGGTAACATAACATTAATAAGTCGGCGTAATCTATACATTGTACGTAAGTTTAACATAGAAAAAACCTCGGTTTGAAATATTTTTTTCTATTATAAAGTATAGTGTCGCCCTATAGTCAATCTGTTTTTAGAAAAAGATTTTATCTATTTTTGTACAATAAGTTTAATTCTATAATTAATGATTGTATTATATAAATTATTAAATGATAAGAGTCTGTTAAAAAAAGGGGCAAACTTTTTAAAAGCAATAAAAAAAGGAAATACTTCAAACTACTAGAAAGTCTTTAAATACTAGATTTATCAAGACTTTGAAACACTTTGAAATATTTCCCTGTATCATTTAATTTAATGGCGGAGAGGGTGGGATTCGAACCCACGGTCCCTTTCGGAATCACTGGTTTTCAAGACCAGCTCCTTAAACCACTCGGACACCTCTCCATTAGTTGCTATATAAGTATAGCAAGTTTTTTTTATAGTTGTCAACTATTAATTTAAAAAGTTAAGTGAGAGAAAAAACTATAGTTATTGATATGCTTGATAAGTTATATCATATGAATTATACTTAATTATGCAATATCTTAAATTACAAAGGTTGGTGAATAATTATGGACGAGTATCCGGAGAGTAACAAGTTAAATTATCAAGAAAATAAATATAGAGGATACCTACCCGATTATTTATCAAAGATATTACAAAATTTTTAGTTAAATAATAAATTGTGGTAGGTTTTTTAGAGAAGGGAGAAATCTATCGCAATGTTGAAAATCTATAAATCCATGGAAACAGGTCCTTTAAAGGAATTGACATTAAAATCATTGGAAAAAGGAGCATGGATAAATATAGTTGCGCCTACTCCTTATGAATTGAAAGTAGTAGGTAATTTAACTCAAGTAGAACCAGATTTTTTGCGTTCAGCACTAGATAATGAGGAACGTTCACATACAGATATAGAAGATAATTCGATTATGATTTTGACTAATGTGCCAGTGATGAGAACCTTTGAATCTTATGATACTTTGCCATTAGCGATTATCTTGACTCCAGATTATATTATTACTGTATGCTTAGAAGATACGCCTGTGATTTCAGATTTTAATGAAAGAACATATCGTTCTTTTCGCACCTTCAAGAAAACACGCTTTTTATTTCAAATTTTGTACAAATCTGTTACATATTATTTGAAATATCTTCGTCAAATAGATAAACTTTCTGATGAAATTGAAGCTAGATTGCGTGAGTCTACTGAAAATAGAGAGATTTTACGTTTATTGGAATTACAAAAAGCACTTACTTATTTTAATGCTTCTTTGCGTTCTAATGGTGCAGTGCTTGAAAAACTCATGCGCTTGCGCTCTAATCACAGTTTGCAAAATATTATAAAGTTATATGAAGAAGATGAAGATTTATTAGAAGATGTAATTATTGAAAATAAACAGGCTCGTGAAATGGTTGAGATGTATAGTACAATTTTGGCTAGGCTTGCTGATACCTTTTCTTCGATAATGTCAAATAACTTGAACTTAGTAATGCGTTTTTTGGCTGCTATGACAATTATTTTAGCTATACCGACTGTTATCTCTAGCTTTTTTGGTATGAATGTGGAAGTGCCTATGTCAGAAAATCCATTGGCATTTTTGGATATTTGTATTTTAGCCGTGCTTTTAGCTGGTATCTGTGCGACAGTATTGTGGCGAAAGAATATGTTTTAGAGTAAAGAGGTTTTTATGAGAACTTTGATTGAAGCTAATTTATGTGATGGTGTTATCTATGGAGATAATGTCAATTTAGAATATGTATATATGCCAGCTTCAGAGATAGGTGTGAAAAATCCTATTTGTGTTTTTGAAGAAAATTCTTCACGAGAAGATATTTCCATGAGTGAGGCTTTAACGATTATTCGCAAACGCAGTTTAAAACCTGTGAAGCACCCTAGATTGGGAATTTCTTCTTGTTAATATAAATTATGTTGCATTTTATTATTTTAGTCGGAAAGGATGTGATATATATGATGGCTATATCATCTTCTGATTTACTAAATGAATTTACTATTTATGCTGATAAAGTTGTTGATGAAAAAGAAACATTGATTGTACAGCGCAGTAGTGGTAAAAACATTGTAGTAATGTCTATGGAACAATTTAACGAATTACAAAAAGAGATTTTTTTGGCAAAGAATGCTCAAGAAAAAAAGTGAGGTTTTTGCTAAATGGAAATAAATGATAATGATAAGGAAATAAATTCAGCTTGGCATGTTCATGAAGACGGAACGGTACATGCTCATCATGGACATACACATACGCATACGCAGACAAAAGCTGTATTAAATCGCTTATCAAGAGCTATTGGTCATTTAAGTGCAGTAAAACGTATGGTGGAGCAAAATAGAGATTGTAGTGATGTATTAATCCAATTATCAGCTGTTAATTCTGCGATAAAAAATGTCTCTAAGATAATTTTGCAAGACCATATAGAACATTGTTTAGTAGAAGCGGTAAAAGAAAATGACCAAGAGGCAATTGATAAATTAAAAGAAGCGATTGATAAGTTTGTAAAATAAGTAAGGGCAAGTATTTATGAAGGTAAATATTTGCCTTTTGTACTTTTAGTACATTCGTGTACAAGTGGAAAAAAGATTTTTGAATTGATAGAATTAACAATAATATATGAGATAGTAGACTTTTTATTGATAGAATGATAAAATCTTTTAAGAATGAGTAATGTATTTTAAGTACAAGATATTGATAGGATGAATAAGATGGTAACAATAAATGCAAATGCGAAAATAAATCTTACTTTGGATATTTTAGGCAAAAGAACAGATGGTTATCATGAAGTTAGTATGGTTATGCAATCTATTAATTTATTTGATACATTGACTTTTACTAAACTTGATGCAGAAGAAGGCATTATACTTCATGGTGATGTCAAAGGCGTAGCAAAGCCAGAAGATAATTTAATTTATAAAGCAGCAAAATTATTTTTAGATACATATAAGATAAACAGTGGTGTAGAAATTAATTTAATCAAAAGAATACCTGTAGCTGCTGGATTAGCTGGTGGTAGCACAGATGCTGCTGCTGTATTTAGAGGATTAAATGAATTATTTGAAATGAATTTAGGCATTAATGCTTTATGTAAGATGGCAGAACAATTAGGTTCAGATATATCATTTTGCTTGATGGGTGGAACAATGTTAGCAACTGGTAGAGGTGAGATTTTACAAGAAATTTCAGCTATGCCAAAGACAAATATTGTTTTAGTAAAACCAAAAGTAGATGTATCTACAGCATGGGTATATAAAAATTATCATAAAGTGCAAGATAGTGTAATTCATCCTGATAATAAAGCAATGCGCAAATCTTTAATAAAAAAAGATTTACAAGGTATTTGTAAATCTTTAGGCAATGTCTTAGAATATGTAACTATCCCAGAATATCCTGAGATAGCTAAAATAAAACGAAAACTTTCTGATTATGGAGCAATGGCTGCAATGATGTCTGGCAGTGGTCCAACAGTTTTTGCCATTGTAGAAGATAGTCAAAAAGCAAAAGATATAGTAAGTAAAATACAGTTGGATTTTGATGCAGATGTATTTGCTGTAGAAACAGCAGAAAAAAATTTTTAATGGAGGAATAAACATGAGCAATAAACTTACACCGATAAAGTTAGATAGTTATCAACCTTTACGTGAAGTAGTTTTTGAAACTTTGCGTGATGCTATAAGAAAAGGTATTTTAAAACCAGGCGAACGCTTAATGGAAATTCATTTAGCTGAACAACTAGGTGTTAGTCGTACTCCTGTTAGAGAGGCAATTCGTAAATTGGAATTAGAAGGCTATGTAATTATGATGCCTCGCCGTGGTACATATGTATCCAATTTATCCATTAAAGATATTAATGAAGTTTTTGAAATTAGAACTTCACTAGATTCTTTAGCTAGTGGACTTGCTGCTGAACGTATCACTGATGAAGAACTTGAACATTTACAAAGATTATTAGTTGTTATTGGTGAAGCTATAAAAGAAAAAAATATGGAAAAAATTGTTGAAGCTGATACAAAATTCCATGATATTTTATATCAAGCAAGCAGAAATAATCGTTTAGTAGGTATTATTTATAATTTACGCGAACAATTGACAAGTTTCCGTGCAAAATCCATGGCTTATCCTGGTCGTTTGGAAGAAACTTTAGAAGAACATCGTCGTATAGTAGATACTATTGCTCAAGGTGATGCAGTTGCTGCACAAAAAGCTTCTGAATATCACATGGAACGTTCTGAACATACTTTATTGCTTAGTATGGAAGATAAAGATGGCAATATGTAAAATAAAAAATAAATGCTAAAGATTTTTTTTAGATATGATTTATATATGATATAATAAACTTAGATGAGTTTTTATTTGATATACAGTATAAGATTTTTTGCTAGATAATAGCAAAATGAATTTTATAGATAATAAACCATGGGATGCATGGGGTTTGCTTGATATGAAAACATCAAGAAGTTTCTATTTTATAATTATAAATGAAATGAGATAGAAATACATCACATATACAATAAAGGAAAGTGAATTTTAAGGTGAAATCAGAAGGATTAATTACCATAATTTTAGCCGCAGGTAAAGGCACTCGCATGAAATCTAAATTACCAAAAGTACTCCATTGTGCAGGTGGAAAGCCAATGGTAGAACATGTACTTGATGCTGCTAAAAATGCTGGTTCCACACGTAATATAGTTGTAGTAGGCTTTGGTCGTGAACAAGTACAAGCTGTTTTAGGCGATAAAGCTGAAATCGTTTTACAAGAAGAACAATTAGGTACAGGTCATGCTGTAATGCAGGCAGAACCATTAATCAAAGATAAAAATACTGCTATAATGGTTTTATGTGGCGATACTCCACTTGTTACAGGTGCTACATTAAAAAAATTCTATGAAGAACATGTACAATCAGGAGCTAAAGCCTCTGTGCTTACAACATTTATGCCAGACCCATTTGGTTATGGACGTGTAATTCGTTTAGTAGATGGTTCTGTAGAAAAAATTGTAGAACAAAAAGATGCTAGTGAACGTGAACTTGCAATCAATGAAATCAATACAGGAATTTATTGTTTTGATGCTGAAGCTTTATTTGCTAGCTTGAAAAAAGTAAATAACAATAACGCTCAAGGCGAATATTATTTACCAGATGTTTTATCTATTTTACGTAAAGAAAAACAGAAAATAAATGCTTCTATTGCTGATAATTATGAAGAAACATTAGGTATAAATTCTCGTGAACAATTAGCAAATGCTGAAAAAATCATTCGTCAGCGTAAAAATAAAGAATTAATGGCTCAAGGGGTAACTTTAATGGACCCTAATAGCACTTATGTAGATGTTGACGTTGAAATTGGACAAGATACTATAATCTATCCATCTACTTGGATTGAAGGCAATAGTAAAATTGGCGAAGGCTGTAAACTTGGACCAAATTCACATTTCAAAAATACAGTTATGGGCGATAATGTAGAAGCTATGTTTAGTTTTACTGAAGACTGTGAAATCGCAGATGATGTAAAAATGGGACCATATGTACACATTCGTCCAAATACAAAACTTGCACATAAAGTAAAAATTGGTAACTTCGTAGAAGTTAAAAATTCTAATATTGGTGAAGGCTCTAAATTACCTCACTTGAGCTATATTGGAGATACTGATATGGGCTCTGGTGTAAATATGGGTTGTGGTACAATCACTGTAAATTATGATGGAAAAAATAAATTCCGTACTATAATAGGTGATGATTGCTTTATTGGTTGCAACTCAAATCTTGTAGCTCCAGTTAAAGTAAATAATGGTGCTTATGTAGGTGCAGGCTCTACAATTACTAAAGAAGTTCCAGAAAACGCACTTGCAATCGCACGTGAAAGACAGAAAAATATTGAAGGCTGGAAAGACAAAAGAAAATAACTAAGAAATTTAGTTAGTATAATAGTTTAATTTATATTTTATTTTGGTAGCAATGTAGCATAACTACATTTCTATATATATTATTATTATTTATTATATTTTTAACAGATTTCAGGAGGAGTAAAATGAACTTCGATACCTCAAAATTATGTATTCTCACTGGTAATGCAAATCCAAAATTAGCAGAAGAAGTAGCACAGTATATCGGTGTGGAATTATGTCATGCTTTTGTAGGTCACTTCAATAATGGTGAAACTCAAGTAATGATTAGTGACAGTATTCGTGGTAAGGATGTATTTATTATTCAGCCAACTAGCCAACCAGTAAATGACAATCTTATGGAATTACTCGTTATGGCTGATGCTTGCCGTCGTGCATCTGCACAGAGCATTAATGCGGTTGTACCATATTATGCTTATTCTCGTCAAGACCGTAAAACTCGTGGTCGCGAACCTATTTCTGCAAAATTAGTAGCTAATCTTATGACTACAGCTGGTATTGACCGTGTAATCACTGTTGATTTACATGCAGGTCAAATCCAAGGTTTCTTTGATATCCCAGTAGACCATCTTGCAGCAGCTCCACTTCTTGCAGCTTATATCCAAGCCAAAAATCTTGAAGATGTAGTAGTTGTTTCTCCTGACCTTGGTGGTGTAACACGCGCTCGTGCTTTAGCAGACCGTTTAAAAGCACCTATTGCTATTATTGAAAAACGCCGTCCAATGCCAGGTTGCGCTAAAGTTATGAATTTAATTGGTGAAGTAAAAGATAAGAATTGCGTTATCATTGATGATATCGTAGATACAGCAGGTTCTTTATGTGAAGGTGCTAAAGCACTTGTTAAACATGGTGCAAAATCCGTTTATGCTTGTTGTACTCATGGTATCTTAAGTGATCCAGCAGTTCAGCGTATTGAAGATTCTCCAATGGAAGAGTTAATTATTACAAATACTATTCCATTACCTGAAGAAAAACATTCTAGCAAAATTGTTTCTGTATCTATGGCTCCACCTATAGGTGAAGTAATTTCCCGTATTTATCAGAAAAAATCTGTAAGTAAACTTTTCGATGCAATTGATATCGTAAAAGGTAAAGGCTGATAATCAAATAAAAATATAAAAGAGGTCTCTACAAAGAGACCTCTTTTGCGAATTAGGACAAATTTTTTTATTGATTGTTTCAGCTTAAATTCAGTTTTAAATTTTATATTGGAAAAATAATAAATAGGAGGGATTTTATAATTTATGTTTACCCTAGAAATTATAAAAGCTATTGTTTTAGGGATTGTTGAAGGTCTAACAGAATGGTTACCTGTAAGTAGTACAGGTCATATGATTTTAGTTGATGAATTTATGTCTTTAAATGTAAGTAAAGCATTTATGGATATGTTCTTAGTAGTTATTCAGTTAGGTGCAATTTTAGCTGTAGTTGCTTTAAATTTTGATAGACTAAATCCATTTTCAAAAAGAAAAACATATTTGAAAAAAAGACAAACCATTTCTTTATGGGGAAAGGTAATTGTTGGCTGTATTCCTGCTGCTGTAATTGGTTTAGCTTTTAATGATTATATGGAAGAGCATTTTATGAATGCACAAGTAGTAGCATTCACTTTGATTTTATATGGGGTATTATTTATTATAGTTGAAAATTATAATAAACATAGAACACCAAGCATCAAAGATATTGACTATTTAGATTATAAAACAGCATTGATAATAGGTTTCTTTCAGGTATTGTCTTTAGTGCCAGGTACATCTCGTTCTGGTTCCACTATTTTAGGTGGTATTTTATTTGGAACTTCTCGTGTGGTAGCTACAGAATACACATTCTTTTTAGCTATTCCTGTTATGTTTGGTGCTAGTGCATTAAAACTATTTAAATTCGGTTTTAATTATACTTTTGAAGAAGTTATTCTATTATTAGTGGGTATGGTAGTAGCTTTTATAGTTTCTATTATTTCTATTAAATTCTTGCTTCGTTATGTAAGAACAAATGACTTTAAAGCATTTGGCTGGTATCGTATAATTTTAGGTCTAATCGTATTTGCATATTTTTATTTCCAAGGATAAAAGGATAATTTCTTTTTAAGCATAAGAGCGAATATAAATAAAAGGATAAGAGTTGAAGTAAATCAATTCTTATCCTTTTTATTTTGTCATTATTTATTATTTAATGGTAAGAGAAGCCTTTACCATTTACTTCAGAAGCATTAGAGATAATAAAGAAAGCTTTTTTATCTATATTTAAAGCTATTTCTTTAATTTTACTTAATTGCGTAAGATTTACTACGATATAAAGTATTTTCTTTTTAGTATGTGTATAGCCACCTTCACCATTGATTAAGGTAACACCACGTCCTAATTCAAGCATGATAAGCCCTGCAATTTGTTCAGACTTATCGGAAATAATCATGATGGATTTTCGTTTATTGAAACCAGTAACAATGCGGTTATCAACTTCACCCATGATGTACATGTAGATTAAAGTGTAAATAGCTACTTCAAAATTGAATAGACAAAGACCACAAAGTACGATGATACAATTTAAAGCAAAAATCATTGTACCGATATTATAAGAATAGAGTTTCTTGATTAAAGCTGCAATTACATCGGCACCACCAGTATTAGCATTAGCACGTAAGATAAGACCAAAGCCAATACCAGAAACTACACCAGCAACGATAGCTGATAACATAGGATTATTATGTAGTGGAGTATATGGTGTTAAGAATGATGTTAAATCAATGAAGAATGAATATAGACCTGTACCTAATATTGTGTTGAAAAAATATAATCTTCCAAAAAAATGATAGGCAATATATAAAATTGGAATATTGAAGATGATATTTTGAATACCGATAGGTAAATCAAATAAATAGTGGAGGATAATGGCAATCCCTGTAAGTCCGCCAGAGAGAAAATGATTAGGAATTAAGAACAAATTACATGATATGGCAGAAATAAGAGCACCAATGACGATCATTGCATACTGGATAATATATTTTTTCATAAAATACCTCTAAAATAATATAAAATCTAAATCAATATTCAACATTATATAGCAAATTAGGTATTTAGCAAGTAGTTTTTTTATTATTTTACATATTTTATAAAATTTTTTAGAAAAAAGTGTAAGCAAATGTACATTACAATCTGCGTTTAGCTATAGCATTACGCATTTTTTTGATATTAGTGAAGTTTTTTGTAACATTTTTTTGATATACACCCATATATAGAATATCTACTATGGCCATGTGTATTAATCGTGAAGCAACAGCTTCAGATTTATAGGCGATTTCGCGACCCATACCATGCAAAACAACATCAGCTAATTTACAAAGTGGAGAGTTCATATAACTTGTTATGGCAATTATAGGAACATTATTATTGTGAGCTAATTCTATAGCTTGTAGAAGGTCAATATTGGCTCCTGTATGAGATACACAGATGATTAAATCTTTTTCTGTGAGTAGAGAAGAAGCTGTAACTTGCATATGCAAATCATTATAGGCTTTTATAGGAATACCAAAACGCATAAAACGTGTTTCGATATCTTGGCAGACTGTAAAAGAATTACCAAAGCCATATACACAGATTTGATGAGCATTTTTTATTAACTGAACAGCTTTTTCTAATTGTTCAAAATCAATTAATTTTAAAGTGTCTTGCAGTCCATCAGTGATGGAAGAAAAAAGTTTTTCAGCAATTAATTTATAGGAATCATTGGGATTTATTTCTTGAGATACTAATTCATCTTGGCTATATACTTCACTAGCTAAGGCTATTTTTAAACTTTGTAGACCGCTAAAACCTAATTTTTTACAAAAACGAGAAATAGTAATTTCTGAACTTTGAGTATTGCTGGCTAAATCGGAGATAGTTTGACTCATGACAGTTTTTAGATTAGCAAGGATATAATCTATGATGCGTTTTTCTGATTTTGTCATATTATTATAATTGCTACGCATTAATGTTAAGATAGATGTATTTGTCTCCATGATATTCACCTCAAAATCTTTCTTAATGTAATTATAACAACAAAATATAGTGATAGTATAGAATAAGATTGATAAAAATGATATAAAAATATCAAAAATGAAAAATAAAATGAAAAATATATTGCATAATAAAGTTTTATTTGTTATAATTTGCTTGTGTTAGTAAATAAAGAAATTACATAAATTAATGATTTTTCAGTTTATTTATAATGATTTAGGGAAAGGGCGGTTTTAATGTTGGCTTTTAGTAATACAAGAAGTTGTATTTGGATTGGGGTAGATGTAGGTACTACAGGAGTTAGAGCGATTGCTTATCAAAAAGATGGATTGAGTTTATGTAGTGCAGATGAATTTTATCCGTTAGAAACACCATATCCAGATTGGGCTGAGCAAAATCCTGAGATTATATATAAAGCAATTGAAAAAGTTGTACGTGAAGTAGCTAATACTTTAATTTATAAAGGTAAAAATGTATCTGGTATAGCTATTAGTACTGTTATGCATAGCTTTGCACCGGCTAATGAAAATCGTGAATTATTGAGCAATATGATAACTTGGGCAGATAGTCGTTCCGTAGGTATTGTTAATGAATTAAAAAAAGATGAAGCCTTAGTAAAAGGTTTTTATGAAAGAACATGTTGTCCAACTCATTCTTGTTATCCATTTTTGAAAATATTATGGGTGAAAAAAAATTATCCTGATGTATTTGCCAAAATGAGATATATCTATTCTTTAAAAGATTATATTTTTGAAAAAATGACAGGTGAGTGGGTAGTTGATAAATCTTCAGCTTCTGCAAGTGGTTTATATAATGCGCATAAAATGGATTGGGACGAAGAAATTTTAAATTATGCGGGAATAACAAGAGAACAATTACCACCTGTTGTATCTACAACTTATCAGAGTAAATTGACAGATAGTGCAGCGCAAAGATTGAATTTACCAGAAAATTTACCTGTAGTTATTGGTGCTACTGATGGTGTATTGGTAAATGTGGGAATTGGTGCTATTGAAGATGGTCAGTTAAGTGCGACAATCGGTACAAGCGGAGCAATTAGAATGCTAACAAAAACACCAAAGGTGGATAGCTTGGGACGCACATGGTGTTATAACTTGACTGATGATATGTGGGTTGCAGGTGGTGCTATAAATAATGGTGGCATCATCATGAGATGGCTTCGCGATAAAGTTTGTCATTATAGCAATCATCGTTTAGAAGATATCGATATTGACCCATATGATTTAATGACGCTTAAAGCTTCTAAAATTCCAGCTGGAGCAGAAGGATTATTGTTGTTGCCATTTTTTACAGGTGAACGTGCACCATATTGGAATTCTGAACTTCGTGGAATGTTTTTTGGCTTATCTTTAAATCACAGTCGTTCTCATATGATTAGAGCTGGCATGGAAGGTATATGTTTTAGTTTAAATTGTGTACTAAGTGCTTTAAAAGATTTTGGTCAGGTAAAAGATATTCGCGTTAGTGGTAGTTTTACAAAATCACCATTATGGTTACAAATTATGGCTGATATCTTTGGCAAACATATAACTTTACCTCAAAATAGTGAGGGAGCAGCTTTTGGGGCAGCTGTTTTAGGTTTCATAGCTAGTGGTGAGATGAAAGATATATCAGATACTGCAAATTTAATTAAACCGAAGAAAGTATATAAACCACAAGCAGAAAATAAAGAAGTCTATGAAGAACTTTTTGATATCTATAGCAGTTTATATGAAAAATTACAACCTGATTTTGCACGCATAACTACGTATCAAAATAAAATGTATAAATAATAAAAATATATAAAGAGAGAGGGTTTTGATTATGCCATTAGCTATATTGGCTGTGGGGATTATTATTTTATTTATACTTATTGTAAAGTGTAAATTAAATAGTTTTTTATCTTTAATTTTTGTAGCAATTTTTATGGGCTTTGCTTTAGGTTTACCAGTAGATGCTATCGTACCATCTATAACTAAGGGGTTAGGAGGTACATTAGGAGGTCTGGCAATAGTCGTAAGTTTTGGGGCTATGCTTGGTAAATTGATGGCTGATAGTGGGGGAGCACAAAGAATTGCCACTACATTGATTTCTATGTTCGGGGTAAAAAATGTTCGTTGGGCTGTTTGTTTAACAGGTTTTGTCGTAGGTATTGCACTTTTTTATGAAATCGGCTTTGTACTTTTAATTCCATTAGTATTTACGATTGCAGCTGAAGCAAAGGTTAATCTTTTAGAAGTTGGTATTCCAATGGCAGCTTCTTTATCTGTAGCGCATGGATTTTTACCACCTCATCCAGGACCAACAGCGATTGCAGTTATTTTTAATGCAGATTTAGGGACTACTTTGATTTATGGCTTTATCATTGCAGTGCCAACCGTTATCTTAGCAGGACCACTTTATTATAATTTTGTTAAAGATTTGAAACCAGAAATTCCAAAAGGTTTATACAATCCTAAAATTTTCAAAGAAGATGAAATGCCTTCTTTTGCAATTAGTATTTTTACTGCATTAGTACCAGTAGTATTGATGGCAGCTTCTGCTATTGTAAAGATGACTTTAGATGATACGTATAGTATTTACCATATTTTAGTATTTTTAGGAAATCCAGATATAGCGCTTACTATTTCTGTAATCATTGCTATTTTTACTTTTGGCTTAAATCGTGGAAAATCCATGAAAGAAATAATGACAAGTGTAGAAGATGCAGTAAAAACTATTGCGATGATTTTACTTGTTGTTGCAGGTGGCGGTGTTTTAAAACAGATTTTAATTGATAGTGGATTGGGAACATATATCGGTAGTTTAATTCATGGTTCAGATATGTCTCCATTATTAATGGCATGGTTGATTGCTGCTGTTATCAGAACTTCTGTTGGGTCTGCAACTGTAGCAGCACTTACAGCAGGTGGTATCGTAGCACCATTAATTCCACTCACTGGTGTAAGCCCAGAACTTATGGTATTGGCAGTTGGTGCAGGTAGTGTAATTTTCAGTCCACCAAATGACCCAGGATTTTGGTTATTTAAAGAGTTCTTTGGCTTAACTATAAAGGGAACAATTCGCACATGGTGTGCTTTAGAAACTATTATTTCTGTTGCAGGTATTATTGGTGTAATGATTTTAAATGCAATCTTATTTTGATAGTTTTTGAAGATTTTATGCAAATAAATTATAAATAAAGAAGATAAATGTATTTTATAAATAATTTAGTAGCTGAATTTTAGACATGCGATAATATATTGTACGAGAAAAATAAAAAAGCTACCTTATTGGTAGCTTTTTTTGATAGACAGTTGTACAATATAGATATATTTTTTTAATTTTTAATGGGGGAAAATAAAATTTATGAAATCAAATATAGCAGTTATTGGTATGGGTGTAATGGGAAGCTGTTTAGCTTTAAATATGGCAAATCATAATTTCAAAGTAGCCGTATATAATTATACTCCAGATTTAACAGAAACTTTTGTTAAAAATCATCCACATGATAATATAACAGCTTTTTATGATGTAAAATCTTTAGTAGAAGGTATGACTCGTCCTCGCAAATTCTTTATCATGGTAACAGCAGGTAAAGCAGTAGATAGTGTAATTGAAAGTCTTTTACCTTATTTAGATAAAGAAGATATCATCATGGACGGTGGTAATTCTTTCTTTAAAGATACACAAAGAAGATATGAATATGTAACTTCTAAAGGATTTAAATATTTTGGTGTTGGTGTATCTGGCGGTGAAGAGGGAGCACTCAATGGTCCAGCATTAATGCCAGGCGGTAATAAAGAAAGTTATAAAGAAATCAAAGAAGTTTTAGAAGCTATTTCCGCTAAAGCTGAAGATGGTAAACCTTGTTGCACATATATTGGTGAAAACGGTGCAGGTCATTATGTAAAAATGGTGCATAATGGTATTGAATATGCAGATATGCAACTTATTGCTGAAGCTTATTTATTATTAAAACATGTTGGTGGATATGAAAATTCTCAGATTGCAGATATTTTCAATGAATGGAACCAAGGTGAATTAAATAGCTTCTTAATTGGTATTACAGCAGATATCTTTAAAGAAAAAGATGATTTAGGCGAAGGCGAATTAGTAGATAAAATCTTAGATAGTGCAGGGCAAAAAGGTACAGGTCGTTGGACAAGCTTAGCTGCTTTAGAACAAGGTGTGAATACATCTATTATGACAAGTGCTTGCAATGCTAGAAATATTAGTTCTTTCTATGAAAAACGTCAACAATTAGCAGAAAGTGGTTTGAAAAAAGTATTATCTGTAGAAATTGATGCAGATTTTGTAGAAGATGTAAGACGTTCTTTATATACAGCTAAAATTGCAGCATATGCTCAAGGTCTTGCTCTTTATAAAAGCGCTTCTGAAACATATGATTGGAATTTAAACTTAGGTGATATTGCTTCTATTTTTAGAGCTGGTTGTATCATTCAAGCGAGATTTTTAAATAATATAACTAATGCTTATCAGCAAGAACCTAATTTAGATAATTTAATTGAAAATGAATTTTTTGCTGAAAAAGTAAAAAATAATCAGCAATGTTTAAGAAAAATTGTAGCTAAAGCTATTTTAGCAGGTGTACCAGTACCAGCTTTTGCCAATGCAATTTCTTATATTGATGGTTTGAGTACAAAAGTTGTAGGTGCAAATCTTATTCAAGCTCAAAGAGATTATTTTGGTGCTCATACGTACAAACGCATTGATAGAGAAGGTACTTTCCATCATCAATGGCAAAAACATTTTGATAGATAATAAGAAAAAGCAGACTTTTGTCTGCTTTTTTTTTATAATATAAGATATTGAGATGAATAGAAGAGAGGCGTTTTTAGTGAAGATTGCATTTAGTGATTTTGATGGGACATTATATTTTCACCATGAAGATATCATACCGCAAATAAATATAGAAGCTGTAAATGAATGGAGAAGTAAAGGCAATATCTTTGTTTTATGTAGTGGTAGAGATGTTCATTCTTTAATGCATGAAGTAAATAATCAAGAGCTTACTTATGATTTTGTAATTTGTAATAATGGTGGAACAATTTTTGATAAGAATTTGAAATTAATAAAATCTTTTCCATTGGATGAAATACAATTAGAAAAACTTGTTCATAGCGATATTGCCAAAGAAAGTTGGCATATTTTATTTTCATCAGCAGAAAAAATGAGAACAACGATAAATAGCCCTAAATCACAGTTGTTAAAGTATTTTGAGTCTGAAAAATATAAAAATCAAGATATCATTCAAAAAATAACTGTAGAACAAGCTTTATCTGAAATGAATGTAATACAAATTAGTTTAGCCTATGAGACAGAAGAAATTGCTAACAATTATGCTAAACGTATAAATAGTGAATTTGAAGGAGCTTTCTTAGCTAATATGAATTTAAATTGTATAGATATATGTGCTAAGGGAATAAATAAAGCTCAAGGAGTCAAAGAATTATTGAATTTACAAAAAGATAAATACTTTGAACAGGTTTTAACAATAGGCGATGCTCAAAATGATGTGCCTATGATAAAAGAATTTGAAGGATATAGTTTAAATTCAGCAACTATGCATGCTAAAAATGTTGCAACAAAGTTGTATGATAGCGTAGGCGAAATGTTATTAGATAATTTATAAAATATAAAAAACCTAAAAATGTATACTATAAAATGTATGCACTTTTAGGTTTTTTTGTTATGTTTATAAACTGAATTTATGATTTTTTAGTATAAATATAATTTAAGTTGTAGTTTATTTTGAAATATTTTTAAAATTTTAAAATAAATATATATTACCTATTGCAAAATTAATCAAAAAGTTGTATGATAATAGCAAGTTAAATAAACCGGTGGATTTACAAGCATAAAATTTTTATAAAACATTATTAAGGAGTGAAATTATGAAAAGATTAGTAGCAGCGTTAACCGGTCTTACCATGTTGGCTTTTTGTGTAGGATGTGGAAGTGATAACAGTTCTAGTAGTGGAACTGAAAGTGGAGCCGCAAAAGATGGTAAAGAAATTACAATAGGTTATTCTCAATTAGGTGCTGAATCTGAATGGAGAACAGCACAAACAGAATCTATTAAACAAGCAGCAAAAGATGCAGGAATAAATCTCCAATTTTCAGATGCACAGCAAAAACAAGAAAATCAGATAAAAGCAATTCGCTCTTTCATTGCACAAGGAGTAGACTTAATTGCATTTACACCAATTGTTGAAACTGGTTGGGATACTGTTTTACAAGAAGCAAAAGATGCAGGTATTCCAGTAGTTATTGTTGACCGTGATGCAAAAGTAAGTGATGATTTATATGTAGCTAAAATAGGTACAGATTCAAAAGCTGAAGGTAAAAAAGCTTTTGAATGGATTGACCAATATATGAAAGCACAAAATAAAACACCTCGTGATGGTGGTAGTGTATATAATATAGCAGTACTCGAAGGTACTGTAGGTTCTTCTGTAGCAATTGGACGCTCTGAAGGTTTTGAAGAAGCAATGAAAGCATCTCCAGATGCAAGTAAATATCAGATTTTAATGTCTCAGACAGGTGAATTTACACGTCAAAAAGGTCAAGAAGTTATGGAATCTTTCTTAAAATCTGGTGGTCGTGATAAAATCGATATTTTATTCTCTCAAAATGATGATATGGCTTTAGGTGCTATTCAAGCTATTGAAGCAGCTGGATTACAGCCAGGTAAAGATATTGTAATTGTTTCTGTTGATGGTGTAAAAGGTGCTTTCCAGGCTATGATTGAAGGTAAATCAAATTGTACTGTTGAATGCAATCCATTACAAGGACCATTGCTCATGGAAACAGCTAAGAAGATTTTAAATGGTGAACAAGTAGATAAAATGGTATATATGGAAGAAGGAGTCTTCCCAGCAGATGTTGCTGAAAAAACATTACCAGAAAGAAAATATTAATTTCATTGTGTAATAATTACTAGAAATAATAAAAAGCCGTACTTGGCTTGAACGGCAAGTACGGCTTATTTTGTATAAAATTTTACTTGAATGAGGTGAGAATATGGGTGATGTTCTCTTAAAAATGCGAAATATAGATAAAATATTTCCAGGAGTTAAAGCTTTATCTAATGTAGATTTTACTTTACGAGCTGGTGAAATTCACTCATTAATGGGAGAAAATGGAGCAGGAAAATCTACATTAATTAAAGTTCTTACAGGTGTTTATCATCGTGATGGTGGTACGATTACTTTAAATGGTAAAGAAATTTCACCAAATAATCCAAAAGAAGCACAAGAATGTGGTATTTCTACTGTATATCAAGAAGTAAATTTATGCCCTAATTTAACTGTTGCAGAAAATATTTTTATTGGACGTGAACCTAAAAAATTTGGTTTTATTGATTGGAAACAAATAAATAAACGTTCTGCTGAACTATTAAATAGTCTAAATATTCATATTGATGTGACAAAAACACTAGATCATTATTCTGTCGCTATTCAACAAATGATAGCTATAGCACGTGCTGTTGATGTTGATGCTAAAATTTTAATTCTTGATGAACCAACATCTAGTTTAGATGAAGAAGAAACAAAACGTTTGTTTAGCATTATTCGTCAATTACAAAAAAAGGGAATGGGAATAATTTTTATTTCACATTTCTTAGAACAAATTTATGAATTGTGTAGTAGAATTACAATTTTACGCAATGGCGAATTAGTTGGAGCATATGATATTGATAAATTACCACAGGTAGAATTAATTGCTAAAATGGTTGGTAAAGATTTAGATTCTGTAAAAGAATTTGATAAAATGGGTGCTAAAAGTGTGCCATCAGATGAGGTATTTCTTGAAGCTAAAAATATCGGTTGTACTGGTAAATTGAATAATGTAGATTTAACTATACATAAAGGCGAAGTAATTGGTCTTGGTGGTTTACTAGGTTCTGGTCGTACAGAAACAGCCGAATTGCTATTTGGAGTAAATTCAATTACTAAAGGAGAAATTATAATTAATGGTAAAAAAGTTAATTTAAAAAATCCAATTGAAGCAATGAATGAAAAAATAGCATTTTGTCCAGAAGATAGAAAAGTGCAAGGAATAATAGGTTCATTAAGTGTTCGTGAAAATATTATTTTGGCATTACAGGCTAAAAAAGGAATGTTTAAATATATACCATATAAAGAACAGGTAGTATTTGCAGATGATTGTATTCAATTATTAAAAATAAAAGTTTCTGATAGAGAACAATTAGTAAGTAATTTAAGTGGTGGAAATCAGCAAAAAGTTATTATTGCTCGTTGGCTTATAACAGAACCTAATTTATTAATATTAGATGAACCAACACGTGGTATTGATGTTGGTACAAAGAGTGAAATTCAAAAAATGGCTGTAGCTTTAGCTAAATCTAAAGGTATGTCTGTTATATTTATTTCCAGTGAAATGGATGAAATGATTAGAACTTGTACAAAGATAACAGTTATTCGCGATCGTAAAAAAGTTGCAGAAATAGAAGGCGACAAAGTTACTTCAGAAAACATTATGAAAGCTATTGCTGGAGGTGAAGTTTAATGGATAAATTAAAAAAATTTAAATCTAGTTCAATTTTTTTACCTTTAGTTGCTTTAGCAATTTTGGTTATTTTTAATATTATTTTTGTTCCCGGATTTTTAGATGTTGAGATAACACAGGATGGTAGATTATATGGTCGTGTGTTTGATATTTTAAATCGTTCATCATCTTTGATTATTCTTTCATTAGGTATGACTTTTGTTATTGCTACAGCAGGTATTGATATTTCTGTAGGTGCAGTAGTTGCTATTTCAGGTGCTGTTTGTTGTAGTCTTATTGGTGGTAGAGGCGATGGTGTAGCTGAATATCCAATGATTGTAGCTATGATTGCAGCTGTTGCAGCTGGTGTTATCTGCGGTATGTGGAATGGTTTTTTAGTAGCAAAGATAAAGATACAGCCAATGGTTGTAACACTTATTTTAATGGTTGCAGGTAGAGGTATTGCCCAGTTACTTACTGAAGGACAAATTATAACAGTTTATTATGCACCATTTAGCTATATTGGTGGAAATATTCCAGGTAATATAATTCCAAGTCCAATTATTATTGCAATTTTAATGATAGCATTAGTTGTGTTTATATTGAAAAAAACATCTCTTGGTTTGTTTATTCAATCGGTAGGTATTAATCCAACAGCAAGTAGATATGCTGGTATAAATGTTGCTTTAATTATCTTTTTAGTATATGCTTTTTCTGGTTTTTGTGCAGGTGTTTCAGGATTAATTGAAAGTTCGTTGATTCGTGCAGCAGATGCCAATAATGCTGGGTTAAATATGGAAATGGATGCTATCTTAGCAGTAGCTTTAGGCGGTACATTATTAAGTGGCGGTAAATTTTATGTTGGTGGTAGTATAATTGGTGCTATTACTATTCAAACATTAACAACTACTATGTATGCAATGGGAGTAGCTTCTGACCAATTACCAGTAGTAAAAGCTATTGTTGTAATTATTTTATGTTTAATTCAATCTAAACATTTCCGTGAAATTTTTAATAAGAGCAAAAAAAATACAGTAAAGGCGGTGGATAAAGCATGAATATGAAACAATATATAAATTCCGCAATAGCCTCAAGATATTTTCAATTTTTTGTAACTGTAATATTATTCATAGTACTATATGGTATTGGTATAGCGATGTATAATGGTTTTTCTAGACCACAAGTTTTTTGGAACTTGCTTATTGATAATGCATCTCTAATTATTGTTACTGTTGGTGTAACTTTTACAATTATCACTGGTGGTGGTGGTATTGATATTTCTGTAGGTGCAGTTGTTGCACTTGTATGTATGTGTTTAGCATATTTATTACAGAATACAGAACTTGCAATACCTGTAGTTATCTGTTTAGTTTTATTAATTGGTATTGTTATAGGATTTGTCCAAGGATATTTAATTTCAGTATTTAAGATGCAACCCTTTATTGTAACATTAGCAGGTATGTTTTTTTGTCGTGGTATGACAGCTGTTATTTCTAGAGATACTATTAATATTGATAATCCAAGTTATGTAGCTATTGCTTCAGAACGTATAAATATGTTTGGAACAGGATTTATTTCTGTTGGTGCTTTGGTAGCATTAATTGTATTAATTATTGCCATTATAGTATTAAAATATACAAAATTTGGTAGAACTATATTTGCAATTGGTGGTAATGAAAATTCTGCATCCTTAATGGGTTTACCTGTAACAAAAACTAAAATTTTAGCATATGTAATAAGTGGTTTTTGTGCAGCTTTAGGTGGTGTAGTATATTCTTGGACTATGTTATCTGGATATACATTACATGCAATGGGCATGGAAATGGATGCTATCGCTTCTTCTGTCATTGGTGGAACATTATTAACTGGTGGGGTAGCTTTTATGCCAGGTACTATTTTTGGTGTATTAATTCAAGGTATAATTCTCACCTTTATAACTTTTCAGGGAACATTGTCTGCTTGGTGGACTAAAATCGTAGTTGGTGCATTGTTATGTATATTTATCATTATGCAAGCATTAATTACTGAACATAAAAATAAATTAACATCTAAGAGTTCAATGGAAAGTAATAAATAAAAATAGAGGTGAAGATAATGGTAGGTATAGTAATAGTCTCACATATGGTAAGCATTGCTGAAGGTGTTAGAGATATGGCAAAAAAAGTAGTCCCAAATGAATTGAAAATTATTGCTGCTGGAGGTACTGCTGATGGTAGTTTTGGCACAGATAGTGCAAAAATTTGTCGAGCCATTGAAGAGGCAGATGATGGACAAAATGGTGTAATTATCATTACAGATGTAGGTAGTTCTATCATATCAGCAGGATTAGCGATTGAAGGATTATCTATGCAGTTGCATCAACGTGTAAAAATAGCTGATGCTCCAATTGTAGAAGGCGCTATTGCAGCAGCTAGTGAAGCAGCAAAAGGTAGCGATTTAATGACTGTATTAAATGTGACAGAAACTGCAAAGAGTGTATCAAAAAGAGGATAAACACATATAGTAAAAAAATGGGGGAATGTTGTATATTACAATATTTCCCCATCTTAATATTTTTAATAATTAGTTGTATTATTTAGTAGTTATTTGGTAAACTATATAGATACACATATAAATATAAAAAAAGAAGTTGTTATATTTATAAAAGGAAGGACGGTGTGGAAATGGCAACGGCAGATGCTCCGAAATATATAGATTTAATGAATTGGATAAGAGAGCAAATTTTAAGCGGAGAATTTAGTGTAGGCATGAGATTGCCTTCTGAAAATGAGTTGGGAAAAAAATTCTCAATTAGTCGTCAAACAGTAAGACAGGCAACTAGTGTACTAGAAAGCGAAGGATTGCTAGAGAGAAGACGTGGTAGCGGAACATATGTATGTGCTTCAAAATCAGCAATAAAGAAAAAAACAAGAAATATAGGTGTTGTTCTAACTTATTTAGATGATTATATTTTCCCAAGTATTGTACAAGGAATAGAGAAAGTATTGACTAAAAATGGCTATTTCATGCAGTTAGCTTTTACCTATAATAGAGTGGAAAAAGAAGCATATATTTTAGATACTATGTTGAAAAACAATATTGATGGCTTAATTATTGAGCCATCAAAAAGTGGTATACCATATATCAATACAGATTTTTATCAAAAAATAAAATCAGCAGGAATACCATGTGTGTTTATCCATGCTGATACTAATCCGCGAATGAATATACCAAGTGTGCGTATGGACGATTATCTAGCAGGGCAATCTGCTGGTGAATATCTCATAAAACATGGTCATGAAAAAATTGCTGGTATTTTTAAATCTGATGATATGCAAGGTCAATTGCGTTATTCAGGTGCGATTAATGCTTTGAAAAAACATAATTTATTGCAATCAGAAAAAAATATGTTTTGGTATACAACAGAGGATATCAAACTTATTATGAATGGTGAATTAGACCGTGAAATCTTAAGACGTCTAAATGATGCTACAGCCATTATTTGTTATAATGACCAGATAGCAAGATATTTAGTCGATTTATTTACTAAAATTGATAAAAAAATACCAGATGATATTTCGATCATAAGTTTTGATGATTTGGAATTAGAGTCAGCTATTGGTTTAACAACTTTTGCTCATCCTAAGAAAGAAATGGGAAAAACAGTAGCTATACAACTTTTGAAATTGATGGAAAATCCAAGTTTGAATGTCAGTGTGAAATTCCCACCAAATCTAGTAGAAAGAGAATCTGTAAAAACATTTTAAGCGAGTCATATGACTCGCTTTTTTTATAGAAAAATAAAAGAAAATAAATAAGATATAGGGAAAATAATGACAAGAGCAGGCAAGATATTAACAATGCTGACAATAGAAATGCCAATCATATTTAAGCTTAAAATAATAGTCAATAATCCACCGATAGAGATAAAATCTAAAATCATAGTATTAGAGATAAATACCATTAAAAATTGCGAACAAAAGAATAGACCGCCCATGATGATAAATTGAGGTATAGTAATCAAAAGCATAGGATAGCCTAATCTAGTGGCAAATATGATAGAGGCGAAAATATCAATTACAGCTTTAGAAAATAAAATCGTAGTATCACCAGACAGACCTTCATTGAATGCACCAAAGATATTAGTGCCACTAGCGCAAAAAGTAGCAGCGACTAATAAGTAAAAATCCATATATAGATTTGTTTCTTCTTCATTTTTAAATTTATGCTTAAATTTTAATTTATATATTATCTTAGCTAGTAAATTTTTTAATTTAGTATCTAAATCGAAAAATTCTCCTAATATAAACCCTAAAATTAAAGCTAAAATAACACAAGGTAAACAATTTACCTTAATAAAAGATACAATACCGATAGCTAAAGCACTTATGCCGAAAATTTTAATTAGCGGTTCTCTATACTTATATGTAATTTTAATATTCAAATTAGGACCGATAATACCTCCAAGAATAATGCAAAAAATATCAGCTAGAACACCATAAGGCATAAAAAAACACTCCTTTTATGAAAAAGATGTGATACTTTAACATAAAAGAAGTGTTGATGTCAAGCAAGATTATTTAGGATTATTAGCAACGTATTCTTTAATAACTTTTACAGCACCTTCAATGCCTGTACGAGCTACATTGATTATTAAATCATAATCTTTAGGTTCGCCCCAGTTAAGTCCTGTATAGTAATTATAGTAAGAAGCACGTTTTTGGTCTTCTTTTTTTAATTCAGATAAAGATTTATGATAAACAAGTTGACCTCTAGTAGTTCTGAAATCATCGTCAGCAACGATAAAGAAGCTATAAGCATTATAGTCATTTAAGATATAATTAGCACAACGACCTACAAAAATACCAGATTTATAATAATCAGCTAATTGTTTTATAGCGTTAGATTGAGGTTTAAACATAAACATATCATCATTTTGAACAACATTATCAAAGATATGTTCATATGGAGATTCATCACCATAAAGATTAGTATAAGTGAGATTTAATTCTTCTAATTTACAACCTTTTTCAAGATGTTCAGCAATCAAAGCAACTAATTTTCTATCATAAAGAGGGATTTGAAGTTCTTTAGCTAGAATTTCTGCTACTTCGCGTCCGCCAGCACCATATTGACGACCTATTGTAATTAACATAATATTTTTCCTCCTTGAACTTATCTCATTATTAGCAACATTAGCAACCAATATCGCGAAGTTTTTTACCTTCCATAAGATTGCTTTCAATTTTTTCAAGAGAAACACCTTTTGTTTCTGGAACAATGTAGATTGTGCAGAAAATGAAGATTACGTTCAAAATACCATATAACCAGAATGTTTGAGCGGAACCAATACCTTCGAGAAGGGAAAGGAATGTAGCACCGATAATCATATTGGATACCCAGTTTGTAGTAGTAGAGCAAGCTATACCGAAGTCACGGCTCTTAAGAGGTTGAATTTCAGAGCATAAAATCCAGATAACAGGTGCAGCACTCATAGCATAACCAGCGATGGAAAGAATTGTCATACCAACAGCAGTGTAAGAAATCCATTGAGCTGTATTTCCGCCTTCAAACTGCATGAGGCACCAGCCAAGAACGATAAGAGCTAAAGCCATGATACCGAAACCAATTTTAAGTGCGATTTTACGACCAGTTTTATCGATGAACTGCATGGAAATCCAAGTGAAGATAACGAATGTCATACCATCTAAGATAGTAGCGAACATTTGGTCTGTGTGGCTTTCAAAACCAGCAAGACTGAAGATTTTTGGAGCATAATACATGATGATGTTCTGACCAGTGAATTGTTGCATGAACTGTAAGAACATACCAAGGAAAACAACACGACGAACATTTTTGTTTGCTTTGAATAAAGAGAAACCAGCTTGTTTAACTTTTAAGCTATCTGTGATATCTTGGAGTTCTTCATGAGCTTTTTCTTTGTTACCACGAAGAACGTTAAGTACTTTTTGAGCTTCAGTTGTAAAACCTTTAGAAGCAAGCCAACGTGGGCTATCTGGTAATTTAGCAACAGCGATTATTAATAAGAATGCAGGGATACTGATGATACCAAGCATAAGTCTCCAGCTTTCTGTTGGAGCAAGAAGTGTATCAGAGATGAATGCGATAACGATACCGAAGTTAATCATGAGCTGATACATGGAAATCAAACGACCACGATGTTCTTTTTCACTCATTTCAGAAAGATAAAGTGGTGCTACATAAGAAGCAACCCCAATGGAGAAACCTAAGATTATACGAGAGATTAATAAAATTTCATAATTAGGAGCGAATGAAGAACCAAAACAACCAATAATAAATAAGAGACCTGCTGTTAAAATAGATTTTTTACGACCTAATTTAGATGAAATCCATAAAGTAATAATAGAACCAATAGCTGCACCAAACATCATAGAACTTACGATCCATTCTTGCATTTGGCTTGTGAGTGATAATTGGTCTGTAATGAATGGCAATGCACCAGCGATTACCCCAATATCAAGACCAAACAACAAACCAGCCATACCGGCTGCAACAGATACTAATTTGCGCATACGTTTACTTTGTTGAAGCGCTTCAGTGTCAATAGCTGTGGACATGAGATAAAACCTACCTTTTCTTTATTATAGAATTAACAGACAATTATAAATATCATACTAATTTGAATAATTTAATCAAGTTGTATGATATGTTGACGAAAAAGATTGTACTATAGTTTTTTTTATTTGACAAGTACTTATTGTAAATAATTTTAAATTTTTTTGAATTTTTTTATTAAGGAGAAAGGTTGAGATAAAATAATTTCCTTTATATAGATAAAGATGACTATAAAAATTATTTATATAGTGGAATTGTTGGAAAGATTGAAAAAATTTTTATAAATTTTATGTTTTTCCTATTGAAATTTGTATAACATACATGCTATAATAAAATCATGTTGTATGACAATTATATATTACAATTTTCAAACAAATGGTAATATTAAATATACAACAGATTATAATAGAATTATTTGCAAGTAATAATATAAGTTATATTTTTAAGGAAAGAAGTTGTTTTTTTATGAAAAAATTACAAGACTACAAATTTTGGTTTATCGTAGGTAGCCAGTTCTTATATGGCCCAGAAGCTTTAAAAGCTGTTGAAGAAGACGCTAAAAAAATGGTAGAAGGCTTAAATGCTTCTGGCAAACTTCCTGCAAAAATTGAATTTAAAGCTGTAGGTACTACTGCTGAAGTAATCGACAGATTTGTAATGGATGCAAACTATGATGATACTTGTGCTGGTATTATCACATGGATGCATACTTTCTCCCCATCTAAAATGTGGATTAGAGGTCTTAAAAAATTACAAAAACCATATCTTCACCTTCATACACAATATAATAGAGAAATTCCAAATGAAGAAATCGATATGGATTTCATGAACTTAAATCAGTCTGCACATGGTGACCGTGAACATGGTTTCATTGGTACTCGTATGCGTCTTGCTCGTAAAATTGTTGTTGGTTATTGGGAAACAGAAGCTGTTCAAAACAAAATCGCAACTTGGATGCGTACTGCAATTGGCGTAATCGCTAGTGCTGATTTAAAAGTTATTCGCTTTGGCGATAACATGAGAAATGTTGCTGTTACTGAAGGTGATAAAGTAGAAGCAGAAATCAAATTTGGTTGGTCTGTAAATACTCATGCAGTAGGAGATTTAGTACAGTACATCAACGCAGTAACTGAAGAACAAATTGATGCTCAAGTTGCTGAATATAAAACTAAATATGAAATGAATACAGATAATATCGCATCTGTACGTTATCAAGCAAAAGTTGAAGTTGCTATCAAAAAATTCTTAGAAGATAACAAAGCAGATGGTTTTGTAAATACATTTGAAGACCTTTATGGTATGGATCAACTTCCAGGTCTTGCAACTCAAGATTTAACAGGTCAAGGATATGGTTTCGGTCCAGAAGGCGATTGGAAAATTGCTTGCCTCACTGCAGTTATGAAAACTATGGCACAGGGCATTGATAAAGGTACTGCTTTAATGGAAGACTACACTTATCATTTCGGCAAAGATGGCGAAGATAGCTATAACCTTGGTGCACATATGCTCGAAGTTTGCCCTAGCGTTGCAGAAGGAACTCCAAAAATTGAAGTTCATGAACTTGGAATTGGTGGCAAAGATGCTCCAGCTCGTCTTGTATTTGAAGGTAAAGCAGGCAGTGCTATTGTAGCTACTCTTGTAGATATGGGTGGTAGAATGCGTCTTATCGTTAACGATGTAGAATGCGTAAAACCTATTATGCCAATGCCAAATCTTCCTGTAGCTCGCGTAATGTGGAAACCAATGCCAAGCCTTGAAGAAGCTGGTGAAGCTTGGATTTTAGCAGGTGGTGCACATCATAGTGTTATCAGCTACACTGTAACTGCTGAACAACTTCGCGATTGGGCTAATATGATGGGTATTGAATTCGTTCATATCACTAAAGATTTAGATATGGATAAATTTAAAGATCAGCTCATGCTTTCCGACATTATGTGGAAATTAAAATAATTTGTTAACTCTCTCTCTTTCCCCCATAACTTTATATATTTTCCCTTAACTGAGGGGGAAAGAATATTTTTTAAAACAACAGCGTATAACTATTATAGTTATACGCTGTTTCTGTATTATATATCTGTTGATTTATGAAAATAAATTGTTCCAGGAACTTCAATTAATTCATGTTCTTTTAGGGGTTTTTTTATATTTTTTACTAATTGTTGAAGACTTATTTCACCCATGAGGTGAGGATTTTGGTCTATACAAGTTATGCCATCACAGCTGTATTTCACCCATTTTTCATCAGCAAAAGCACAAATTCCTATTTTTTGACGAATATTAGCTGGTAAGATATCTAAAAGTTCACGAAGTGTTTCTTCATTGTTGACAAATATACAGATTTTATCTGCTGTATGCTGTTTTAAACAAGATAGTAATTTGGAAGCAAATGCTTTATTATTTTTTTTACAAATGATGGTTTTTCCTTGTAGGTTATTTTTTTGTAAAAAATCTTCCACCGCTTGTTTGCGAGTGCTTCGTGTACTGATGCCTTTTGTTTCAGGAGTTAGGAATATAATATAGGAAAAGTTTTGTTGGTATAATTTAGTTAATAGTTGATGTGTAATTTCGTAATTATTAGTAGTTACACAATCACAAATTAAAGGCTCATGAATTCTATCTAATAAGACAATTGGTTTATGATTTTTTGCTTGTGTGTAGTTTCTTAAATATTCATAATTGTTACCAACTGTATTAATTATTAAACCATCAACTTGTGCATCTAATAAGGCTTCAATATTTTCTTGTTCATATTTTAAATTGTTATTTGCATCGCTCACTAGTAATTGAAGATGGTGCTTACGACACTTTTCTTGAATGCCTTTTAATAATAAGGAACTGAAAGGATTGCCAATATCTGCAATGCTAACACCAATGATATTTGATTTTTTTGACTTTAAGCTTTGAGCAAATTTATTTGGTCGATAGTCTAATTCTTTAATAATAGTAGATATTTTTTCCTTTGTTTCTTTGGACATGAAGTCGTATTCACCATGAAGATAGCGAGAAATAGTAGTTTTAGATACTCCTACTGCTTTAGCGACATCAGACATATTAGCTTTTTTGATAGTTGACATACATAAACCTCTATTGTACATAATATTAATTTAAAGTAATACATATTTTAATATATTATATTATTTTATATGAAGAAAAGAAAGAAAAATGCTCCATAAATTAAATATGGAGCATTAGAAGAGTTATTCTATATTTATATGATTTTTATTAGCTATTTCTTCACTGATATTATCACGTTTACTGAGCATTAGGCACAGGCAATCTAAGACAATATGCACAGATTGGTCAAATAAAGAACTTAATAATTGTATAGATGTAGTAGTTTTGTCATTTTTTACTTTACCTGGAACTAGAATTGTTTCATCAGCTATCTTAGCTAAATCAGAATCTTGTTTGCTAGTAACGGCAATGATAGTAGCACCTAATTTTTTAGCAGCTAAAGTATTATTTACAGTATTTTTAGTTTTTCCAGAACCGGAGATAGCAATATAAATATCTCCTTGGCGGATAGCAGGTGTAATTGTTTCCCCCATAACATAGATTTGATAGCCAATGTGCATTAAACGCATGGCAAAACTTTTAGCTTGAAAACCACTGCGACCTTCGCCATCAACAAAAATACGGTTATTTTTAGGAATTTTATTTAAAATTTTAGTGAGATTATCTTCTTTTATTTGAGTAATAACAGAAGTAATTTCTTTAAGAATTTCATTTAGTAATGTCATTTTAATAACTCCTTACATTGTTTACAAATAGTTTTTTTATCAGTATGTTTAGTGATAGCTGAACCAATGATAGCAATTTCAACATTTAATTCTTTTAACTTGGGAAGTTGTTCGGGGCTGATACCGCCAGCTACAGCAATTCGCTTTATTTGAGGAAATTGAGCTTTAAATTGTTGAATTTGTATTAGTGGATTAAGTTTATTGGTAGTATCAACTGAGGTATGCAGACAATAAATAGCTTTAGAAAAATAAGATATAGATTGGATTTTTTCAGAAGAACATTCTAATAGATCAATCATTATTTCTTGTTGATGCTGTTGAGCTGTTTGGTAACAAATCTTTAAGGTATCAAAGGAAGAATTTCCCATAACTGTTAGATATTTAAAGCCTAGTTCAAAGCCTAAATTAAATTCATAAGCACCTTCGTCGCAAGTTTTAATATCACCTAATAATATAGCTGATTTGGTTAATGGAGCTAGAGAGTGAAGACCGTATTCTTTAATTAATGATGTGCCAATTTCAATTATATCAGTATAAGTATTTATTTCTTTAATAATAGCAGTAGCTTCATCTAAACTTACACGATCAATGGCAACTTGTAATTTCATGATATCATCTGCTTTCTTGGAGTATTTTTAATAAAATTATTTAATTCTGAAATAGTTGGCAATCCAGCGTTATCACTTAAATTAGTTACTTGAATTGCTCCAATGGCATTACCACGTTCTAAGATTTTTTCATTATCTAATTGTTCAAGTAAACCAGAAAGAATACCCGAAGCAAAGCCATCACCAGCACCTACAGTATCTACGACCTTTACTTTAAAACTAGGAGATGTAAATTCACGATAAGAACCATCAGATAAACGTTCTTTCATATAAGAACCAGTATCGCCAAGTTTAATAATTACTTTAGATACACCTTGATTTAAATAAAAATCAGCAATTTCTTCTTTAGTCTGTTTTTTTGTGAATAATCTACCTTCAGATAAACCTGGCATTACTATATCGCATTTACAAGCAATTTCGTTAGTAGTAGAAATCATTTCTTCTTGATTTTTCCATAAAACTGGACGGGAATTATGGTCAAAAGTAACTAGAATATTGTGTTCATGTGCTAAATCAATTAATTTATCAATCATTTGACGAGTATCGGGACTTAGAGCAGGGAAAATCCCTGTTATATGCAGAATTTTAGTATCATTAAATTTTAGTGAGGATAGTAATTTGGCAGAGGTTTTACTAGCAGCAGAACCTTTGCGAAAGTAAATAACTTCAGAATTACCATCATCAGTCTGATTTTTTAATTGAAAACCAGTGGGAGCATCATTAATTTTTTTGATATTGGATGTATCAATGGATTCTTTATGTAAAAAATTAATAATATATTCACCTAAAGGATCATTACCTACTTGAGTAGCATAGCTGACGCTATGACCGAGTCGTTGTAATCCAATAGCTACATTTAATTCTGCTCCAGCAATCATTTTTGTAAAATGATTTACTTGAGCTAGAGGTTCTTTGGTATCGGCAAGAAACATTACCATAGGTTCACCGATTGTCATTACTTCACACATATATATCAATCCTTATTATAGTATTTTTTATAAATATTTTGTTACAGTAGTTATTTCTTGAGCTAAATTACATTGTTCAATAGGATATTCTAAGAAAATAGGGATATTGTCGTTAGTTGATAACAGCATATCTTGCCAATTTAAACAACCCTTATGCAAAAATGTAGTGTAAGGTATCAGTAAATTATTTACTGTTTTTAAATGAATAATATTGATAAATTGCTGTAATTGAGTAAAAGCTTTTTGAGGGTTTTCTTTTTGCCAGCACCAATTACCTATATCGAAGGTATATCCAATAGAGCTATTATATTTTTGTAGATGATTTAAAGTATTAAATACATAATTTAAGGTACCGTTTTCTAGTGTTTGGTCATTTTCTACAGTAATAGATAGTTGATATTGTTCACTTAACTTGTCAATTTGTAAAAGAGTATCTTGAGAACAAGTTGGTAAATCTCCAATATTAAATTTTATATGAGTACATAACATATTGTGTGCTTCTTGTAGATATTGGCTGAATTTAGGATTTAGTTGATGATTTATAGTGATTTTATCTGGTACAGAGTAATAAAGTTGAATATTTTCTTGTCTAGCAATATCACGTAAATCTGTAAATTCTTGTGGTGAGGAAATGTATTCACGGCGGATTTCCACTAAATCTGTATATTTTTTGATAATAGGTAATAATTTAGATTGTAAAATACCTTTGTTTAATTCTTGTTTATAAACGAGCGTATTGATACCTAATTTTTTCATGAGTTAGACACCTCGATTTTATTTTTTTTCGTTAAGCCGATAGAAAGGGCACTGATTAAAGTACCTAAAATAATGGAAAGTAGAAAATATAATTTAGGCATAAGTCCGCCTTCAATTATAGGGATTACAAATAATCCTCCATGAGGAGCTGGTAGTGAAATATAAAAATACATAGTCAAAGCTCCTGCCATCGCAGAGCCCAAAATACCAGCAGGTATGATTCGTAGTGGGTCAGCTAGAGCTACAGGCATACAACTTTCAGTGATAAAGCTAGCACCGAGTAAATAGTAAGTTTTTCCTTGGGTTTGCTCTTCTATAGTGAATTTTTGTTTAAATAAAGTAGTAGCTAAAGCTACACCAAGAGGAGGAACAACACCGCCTGCCATTACAGCTGCCATTAGATAATAATTGCCATTACTTATCTGTGATACAGCAAAGATATAAGCTACTTTATTAATAGGTCCTCCTAAATCGACAGCCATCATACCACCTAATATAAGACCAGTAATAATTAAGTTTTCTGTGCCTAAACTATTAATCCATTGAGTTAGTGTAGTATTCATCCAGGCAATAGGAAGACCAACAATACTACACATCAAAATGCCAGTAATTAAGACGCTAATTACTGGAATGACCAATAATTTTTTGATACTTTCAAAATTCTGTGGGAAATTAACTAATATTTTTAGAAGTAGATTAACAATAAATCCAGCTAAAAATCCAGCAATAATGCCACCTAAAAAACCACTACCTGTATTCTTGGCGATCATGCCACCAACCATTCCAGCAGCTAAGCCATATTGACCAGATATTGAATAAGAAATATAACCTGCAAAAACAGGAATTAATAAAACCATAGCATTATCATGACCGATAAAATATAACATTTTAGCTAATTCGTTGGTTGTATCTGGATTAGTACTACCTATCATAAAAGATATAGCCATGAGAATTCCGCCACCAGCGACAAAAGGAATCATTGGTCGTAGACCATTCATTAAATTATTATAGAAGTAAGACCAATATTTGTTTGTTGCATATTTTTTATTCATATCAAAAACCTCTTTAAGTTTATCGTTTTAGTTTACCGGTTAACTAAGTTGTTTATATAATAAAATATCATTTTAGAATTGTCAATCAGTTTTATAAAAATAATAAAATTCTGAAAAATATTACTTAATAAAAAATGGCTGATATAATATTTTATCAGTCATTTTTTATTAATTTTTTAGTTTAGAGTTTGCAAGATAATTTGTTCATCTATAGGCTGTTTACTAATTAAAGCATGAATTAATACATGATATTTTGGTAATTTATCTAAGCCCCAAAGTAATTTTATATTAAATATATCTTCCATTACTTTTCCTAAATCTACGCCAAAAGAATCAAGAGAATGACGCATTTTATCTGGTTTTTTACAAGGTTGATTAACAGTTCTACTGCATTTGCAACAGTAACTACAGCCACCAGAAGATAGGGAAATTGTATTATCATTTTCTAAACTCAATAGAGCAGTAGCTATTTCATTTTTTAGTTTGCGCAAAGTTTTGCGAGTAAATGTACTAATTTCTTCTTTAGTAGTTAAGCTATTTATAGTATCTTCACTGTAATTTATTTGTACAGCTACTAAATAAATAGATTTATATTGGCTCAAATAAGTTTTAGGATTAAAGCTAAGTGGTGGACAAGACCATTTATGATTATAATTATTACATTGTTGGCAATAAGTCAAAAATTTGTCTATGTCTTGATAATTAGAAATAAAATCCTGCATATCATGATGAGCAACTTGGACTTTTGTAGTAAACATAAAAGCACTTCCTTAATTGTTAAGTTTTTTGATTTTAGGTTTGACAGCTATATTTGATAAGCTTATTATTAGTATGAATAAATTATAATACAAGAAGTGAGATTTTTATAGGAGGTCTTTTCATGGACTTATTGATGCAAGGTGTAGAGTATTTTCATAAGGGCGGATTAGTAATGTACATATTATTAATATGCTCAATTTTTATTATCACTATTGGTATAGAACGCTTATTATATTTTATGAAAGCTGATTCAGGAAGAGCTTTTGCACAAAATTTTTATAAATTGATGATTAATAATAAAATTGAAGAAGCTAGAAATTTAGCACAAAATAGCAAGGGGGATTTAGCTTCTTTAGTCGATTTTGCTTTCAATAAAATGCAAAATAAAAATATCAATTTGATGATGTTGTTGGAAGTTCAATCAGGGATAAGTATTTCTAAATTTAGAGAAAGACTTTATTATTTAAATGTAATTGTTACTATGGCTCCTTTATTAGGTTTATTGGGGACAATAATTGGTATGATTTCAGCTTTTAGCGTATTTAATTTAGAAGAAGGTCAAGCTATTGCTATCACCGGGGGTGTAGGTGAAGCATTAATCGCAACAGCTACAGGACTTTGTGTGGCTATTGTTTCTTTGGCTATTCATGCATATTTTGTGCAGAGAATAGACCGTATCGTAACTGATATGGAACAGGCTTTTTCACTAATTGAAGGTTATATAACTAGAGGTGAATAATAATGCGTTTAAAAGATAGAAGAGCGTTTTCTAAGCCTGAAGTCATGATTATACCAATGATTGATATTATGTTTTTCTTATTGGTATTTTTTATGCTCAGCACACTATACATGGTGGATTTAAAAACTATTCCTGTAAATATGCCTAAAGTGCAAAATGCCCAAAGTCAGACAAATGTTAATTATTTAGTTACGATGAAAGCTGATGGCACTTTGTATTTAGAAAATAAATTGATAGATGAAGATACATTACTTCAAGGTGCAAAAGAAAAATATGAAGAAAATAATAATTTTGCGGTAGTTATTCGTGCTGATGAAAGTATTGATTATGGTAAAATAATGGCTTTATTAGATAAATTCAAAGCTATTGGTATAACTAAATTTGGTTTAGCGACAGAAACGATAGTACAAAAGCCACAATAATAACTTGACATATCTATTACTAAATGTTATGGTAAAAATAGAATTAATTTTTTAATTAATTTTATTTATAATTTATATTGAGTGGAATAGGTGTCCCTAGGACTTAATAGAGAAAGTAGTAAAAGCTACTACGGTCCCGCCGCTGTGAAAGTGAGCAACTTCAAAAATATGTCACTGAGATTTTCTTGGGAAGGCTTGAAGAAGCGATGAACTTGAGTCAGAAGAACTGCCTATTTGTCAATCACCGTTATGACCTGCGAGAGATAGGTAGGAGATTTATTACAGTATAAGGCTATCTCTACATCGGTATAATTCCATGTAGAGATTTTTTATACTAGAAATGAACCTTTGAGCGCGCAGAAGGTTCATTTTTTTTATGACTTTTAACCTAGCTTAAAAGAAAATTGTAGGATAAAGGGGATAACTCAGCTAAGAGAGGAAAGAACGATATGAAAGCTAAATGGAAAAAAATTTTAATGGCATCTATGGCATGTGTAGCCTTAACAGGCGTATCTGCAACATCTTTTGCTTCTGGTTATGAGTTGAGCTCTGAAGTAAAGACTGCAACTCCAGCTTTATTAAAAGCAACAGAAATTGGTTTACGTACTTATAATACAACAGATGAACAGCTAATGAAGGCACCAAATAAAGATGCTATTGTGGTGATGAGTTTTGGTACTACTTTTAAAGATACTCGTGCAAAAACAATTGAAGCAACTGTAGATGAAATTCAAAAAGCACATCCAAATACTAAAGTGGTATTAGCATTTACTTCACATATTATTATTGACCGTATTAAAGCTAAAGAAGGTATTAATATCCCAACTCCAGAAGAAGCTTTGGCACAACTAAAAGCTGAAGGCTATAATCGCATTGCACTCACTTCTTTAGATGTTATTCCTGGTATTGAATATACTTATAAAACAGCTGTTTATGATATCTACAAAACTCAATTTAAGAAAATGACTATTGGTACACCTCTTATGTATTGGATGGGACAAGAAAATCAAAGAGATGATGTAGAAGATGCTATGAAAGCACTTGAATCTCAAATGCCTAAATTAGGTAAAAAAGATGCAGTACTTGTTATGGCTCATGGTACACCAGATCCATCAAATGCATATTATGCTGTAATGCAAGATCGTTTAAATAAACTTTATGATGGTAAAGTTTTGATTTATACAGTTGAAGGTAATCCAAGATTAGAAGATGTCATTGAAGAGTTAAAAGCTAAGAAAATCAAAAATGTAACTTTGATGCCACTTATGATGGTAGCAGGTGACCATGCTAATAATGATATGGCAGGAGAAGAAGAAGATTCACATAAATCTATTTTAGAAAAAGAAGGTTTCAAAGTGGATACTTATCTTCACGGTTTAGGTGAAAATGAAAATGTTCGCCAATTATTTGTGGATAGAGCAAATGAAGCTTTTGATGCGTTGCAAGCAGATAAATAAGCCGTGTAGCCTAAGCTTGACGCTTTTATGTGGCAAGTGTAAAATAAACAAGAGCATTATTTTATTAAGTAATTTAGTTTCTACTAAAATATGCAAAATGTAATACAGTAAGGTATGTGGCAAATTTTGTCACATACCTTTTTATGCAGGAGGATTTTTAATCATGGCAGGAACTTTTTATGGTATTGGTGTAGGTCCTGGAGACCCAGAATTATTGACAATGAAAGCTATCAAAGCTATTGAAAAAGCTGATGTACTCATTGCACCAAAAACAGAAAAAAAAGATGGTAGCGTAGCTTTAAGCATAGCTAAACCTTATTTAAAAGATGATATTGAAATTGTATATCAAGTTTTTCCAATGGTAGTTAATTTTGAAACTACTGATGCATGGCAGAAAAATAAAGAAGAGATTTTAGCTTTATTACAAGCTGGAAAAAATGTAGTATTTTTAACATTAGGCGATCCAATGTTTTACAGTACATATATTTATGTATATCGTCTTTTAGCAAAAGAAAAAGATATAAATATTGAAACTATCCCAGGTGTGCCAGCATTTTGTGCGATTGGTAGTAAATTAGGTTATCCTTTAGTTGAAGGCAATGATATCATCAGTGTAATTCCAGCAACTGCTGATAAAGAAACTATTGATAAAGCTTTAGCTGTTTCTAATAATGTGGTAATGATGAAAGTTTATAAAAATTATCCTGAAGTAGTAGATGCTTTAGCTGAAAATGATATGGTGGATAATGCTGTACTTGTAAGCCGTTGTGGTCTTCCAGATGAAGAAATTATAAATGATTTACAAGCTCAAAAAGATAAAAAATTAAATTATTTATCAACTATTTTGACTAGAAGGAGTAAAGGTATTTAATTGCCTTAGATAATGTTACTATGAAAAAATTAAATGGTTTGTTTTGTATATTAGCTTTAGTAATATGTTTTTCAGTAATATTTGTTGGTTGTGGTAGTCAAACAGAGAAAAAAAATATTTCAAGTGGAACTGATAGTTATTTAACTATTACAGATGATGCTGATAGACAAGTAGTTTTGACGAAAAAACCAGAAAGAATAGTACCATTATCAGCATCTTTTTTAGAGCCACTTCATGCTGTTGATGGAAAAATAGTGGCTAGGGTATCAGCAAAAACAGGTATTCCTAAAGAAGATGAAAATCTACCACAAGTAGGAAATGTCTATAATATTAATATTGAGAAAGTAATAGAAGCTCAACCAGATTTAGTAATTGCTTATAAGGGTATGAATGATAAATTTGTATCTACGTTTGAAGAAAATGGTATTCCTGTAGTTGTTCTTGAAATGCGTACGTATGACCAAGTAAAACATACTGTAGATGTTTTAGGGCAGATTGCAGGAAATCCAGATAAAGCAAAAACTTTGATACAAGATATGGATAATAAAATAGCAGAAATAAAGGACAAATTGCCAAATGAACATAAACGTATAGCAATACTACATAGTACAGCTCAAAATGTAACTGTACAGTTAGAAGGTAGTATTGCAGGTTCAACGGCAGAGATTTTGGAATTTGAAAATATTGCTAAGGGATTGACTCCATTAGAAAGCAAACCAACTTCTGCGCCATATAGTTTGGAAACATTAGTATCAGCAAATCCAGATGTTATTTTTGTTACAAGTATGGGAAAACTAGAAACTATAAAGAAATCTATGATGGAGAATGTAGAAAATAATCCAGCATGGCAGACTCTTCCAGCAGTAAAAGAAAAAAGAGTGTATTTCTTGCCACAGGAATTATTTTTACTAAGTCCAGGCATTCATTATCCAGAAGCGGTTGAAACTATGGCTAAGCTTGTTTATCCAGATAAATTTAATTGATGGTGAATTGATATGACTATGCAAAAACAAGAAGTTTTACAAACTACAAAATTTGGCATAGCGATTAATAAATGGCGAATACTAATGATGATAGTATTCGCCATTTTAGCTTGCTCGGGTATTATTTGCAGTATAATAAGTGGAGCAGTAGCTATTCCAATAAGTGAATTGAAAAATATTTTTATCGATGGTGTAAGTAGTCCTCACCAACAGATTTTATATAATATTAGATTGCCAAGAACAATAGTTGCAGGATTAGTAGGTATGAATTTGGCTATGGCAGGAGCTATTTTACAAGCCGTGATGAAAAATCCTTTAGCTGATCCACATATCATAGGGATTTCTTCAGGGGCAGGGCTTACAGGTATTTTAGTGATTGTATTATTTCCTGCTATGGAATATCTAATAACGCCTATAGCTTTTGTCGGTGCTATGATTGCAGCTATTTGTATTTATTTATTGGCATGGAAAAATGGTATAAGACCGTTGCGTATTATTTTAGCAGGGGTGGCAGTATCAGCATTTTTAGGTGCAGGTATTTCCGCTATTTTAGTTTTATATAGTGATAGAATACATGGTGCTTTGATGTGGATGGTAGGGGGCTTATCGGCTCGTTCATGGCCACATGTAGATATTATTTGGCCTTATGCTTTAATTGGATTTATTTTAGCAATGTTGGGTTCACGCCATTTGAATATTTTGCAATTGGGTGATGATATAGCAAAGGCTCTAGGGGTTAATGTAGAATTAACACGCATTTATTTGACTGCTATAGGAGCATTATTGGCAGCAAGCGCGGTATCTGTAGCTGGTTTATTAGGTTTTGTAGGGCTTATAGTGCCACATACAGCTCGTTTGCTTGTAGGTTCAGATTATCGCTATTTGATACCTTCGTCGGCACTTTTGGGAATAGCTGTAGTTACTTATAGTGATACTTTCGCCCGTGTAGCTTTTGCTCCATTGGAATTGCCTGTGGGAATTTTCATGGCAATATTAGGAGCTCCATTCTTTTTATTTTTACTTAGAAAGGAGCTTTAATATGGTTAATTTAAAAGTATCTGATTTAATGATAAAAATACATGATAAATTGATTTTAGATGGAATTAATATTGATTTTAAAGCTGAAAAAAAGACAGCTATCATAGGGCCAAATGGTTGTGGTAAATCGACTTTATTAAAAGCTATCTCAGGATTAAATCGTCAGTATAAAGGCGAAATCTTGATTGATGGAGAAAATATTTTGCATTTATCCAGAAAAAATCTAGCGAAGAAAATGGCAATATTACCACAGGGAGCGACAACACCAACAGATTTGACGGTAAAAGAGCTTGTGAGTTATGGTAGATTTCCTTATCGCTCTATGTTTAAATCATTGAATAGTAAAAAAGAGCAAGCGATTATTGAAGAAGCAATGGAAAAAACACATATTACATCTTTTTCTCATCGCTTAGTCAGCACTTTATCTGGCGGTGAAAGACAGCGCACATGGATTGCAATGGCACTTGCTCAACAGCCAAAGATTTTATTATTAGATGAGCCAACTACTTATTTAGATATTGCTCATCAAATAGAAGTCATGCAGATAGTAGATGAATTGAATAAATGTGAAAAAATGACAGTAATTATGGTCTTACACGATATAAATCATGCTCGTATGTATGCTGATGATATAGTTATCTTGAAAGATAAACATGTATTTGAGCAAGGTGAGCCAAATACTGTACTTGATGTAGAAAATTTAGCTAAAGTATTTGGTGTGAATGCTAAGATGTATCAAAACTGTCAAAATCCAGAAGATAAAATAATTTTTCCAGTATCTTTAGTTAAAAATTAATATAATAAGGGGAATAAATATGCTTGAAATAAAATCCCTAAAGAAAAACTTTGTTTCTAAGAATAAACAAGGTAAAAATATAGAAAAAACGGCTGTAAAAGATTTGAATTTGACGATTGATGAAGGCGAAATCTTTGGACTTTTAGGGCCAAATGGAGCAGGTAAGACGACTACTATTCGCATGCTTACCATGCTTACAAAGCCTACAGCTGGAGAAATTTTATATAAGGGAAAAGATATATTCAGCGACGAATTAAATGTAAAAAAATATATAGGAGTAGTACCGCAACATATAAATTTTGATCAGGATTTGACTGTTTGGGAAAATATGGAATTACATGGAAGATTACATCATATTCCCAAAAGTCAGCGCCATGCTCGCATTGAAGAATTATTAAATTATGTAGAGCTTCAAGATAGAGTTAATGATAAGGTAAAAAGTCTATCTGGCGGTATGAAAAGGCGTTTATTGATTGTGCGGGCTTTGATGCATAATCCTAAAATTTTATTTTTAGATGAGCCAACGGTAGCTTTAGACCCACAGGTGCGCCGACGTATTTGGGATTTAATACGCCGATTGCCAAAAGATGGTGTTACTGTAGTTTTGACTACTCATTACATTGAAGAAGCAGAAAATCTATGCAATAGAGTGGCTATTTTAAATAAAGGTAGTTTAATAAAATTAGATACGCCAAAAGCTCTCTGTGAGCAAATTGGCAAATATGTTGTAGAATGGGATAGCGAAGAGTCTAGAGAGTATAAATTCTTTAATTCTCGTAAAGAATGCGCAGATTTTGCTGGAACATTAGATGTAGCGACAACTATACGTCATTCCAATTTAGAAGATGTCTTCGTAGAATTGACAGGAAGGACGGTGAGCTGATTATGCTATATGATATTTGGACTGTTTTTTGGCGAGACTGGGTAGTATTGAAACATCGCATGATAAAATTCATCTTAAGCCGTATGGTAGCACCTATTTTATATATGGTGGCTTTTGGCTGGGGCTTAGGTAGAAGTATTAATACAGGAACTGGCTCGTATTTAGATTTTTTAGTTCCAGGGATTTTGGCTTTAAATTCCATGAATATAGCTTTTAATAGTTTGACTCCTGTACATGCAGAACGCATATATCATAAATCTTTAGAGGAATATTTAGTATCACCTATTCGACCAATAGCTTTTGTAGCAGGAAAGATTTTGGCTGCTGTGCTTCGTGGCATGATTTCTTCGGCGATTATCGTTGTTTTAGCTTATTTATTTGGTGCGAAATTTGCGATTACGCCATTATTTATAGTTGTATTGATCATAAATTGTATCATCTTTGCTGAAATTGGTTTTTCAGCAGCGATGACAGTACAGACTTTTGAAGATATGGCGAGATTTAATACGTATATTTTATTGCCGATGTCATTTTTATGTGGCACATTTTTTTCTACGGATAAATTGCCATTATTACTGCATTATTTTATTGAAGCTTTGCCACTGACGCATACATCAACTTTGTTGCGTGCTATCACACATAATCAAGAGATTTCCATATTATCTATCGGTATTTTATGTTTATATATGATTGTATTATTTATTATTTGCAATCGCATTTTAGGTAAGATAAAAAATTAAAAAATGCACTCCAATGGGAAAACTTTCCTTGGAGTGCATTTTTTGTTTAAATTTAAAATTCAATACCTTTTTGGGCTTTGATGCCTTCTTTATAAGGGTGTTTGATTTCTTTCATTTCCGTTACTAAATTAGCTTTTTGAATGATTTCTTCTTTGGCATTTCGTCCAGTCATAACGAGATGTAAATCAGCAGGTTTTTCAGCGATTAAATCTAAGACATCTTTTAAATCGACTAAATCAAAATCAATAGCGTAATTTATTTCATCTAAGATAATCATATCCCATTTATTACTTATCATTTCCATTTTGGCTTCTTGAAGTGCTTTTTTAGCAGCTTCTTGATGGATTTTTATATCTGTATTACCTCGGCGAGTAAAACCTTCACCACATTGTTTCACTGTGATATCTGGATTAAATTTGGCTAAGGCTTTTAATTCGCCATATTTCCAACTGCCTTTGATGAATTGGAGAATTAAAACTTTTAAGCCTTCGCCCCATGCACGGATTGCAAGTCCTAAAGCTGCTGTAGTTTTCCCTTTGCCGTTTCCAGTGTGAACGATTACTAATCCTTTTTTATATTGAGTATCTTGCATTATCTATTATTCACCTACTTATGATTTAGAGACTAAGTTCTTGATATTTTGTGATTATGATATAACCAATGCACATAATGATTAAAAATAAAGAAGAAACATTGTACATTAATTTTATGGTTTGTTGAATATGTCGAGCATTTAATTCATTGATAGCTTCGCCCATATAAGCTCGGAATGATTGACGACCAAAATAATAGTTTATACCGCCTAGGCGAATATCTAGTGCGCCAGCTACTGTAGCTTCTGTATAACCACCATTAGGGCTAGGATGTTTTTTAGCATCACGCATCATCATTTTTAAAGCACCTTTGGCATTTAATTTGGAATAAAAGGCTACAACTATTAATAAAAGTCCTGTTATGCGCGCAGGAATGAAATTCAAAACATCATCAATGCGGGCAGCTGTTCTGCCGAAATAAAGATATTTATCATTTTTATAGCCAATCATAGCGTCCATGGTATTGCTCATGCGGTAAAGTACAGCAAGTGGTAGTCCGCCGATAAAGAAATAAAATAAAGGCGAGATGATACCATCTACGATATTTTCCGCTACCGTTTCTACAGTGGCACGAGTGATATCTTGTTCATTCATGCGATTGGCATCGCGACTTACGATATAATTTACTTTTTTGCGAGCTTCATCAAGATTGTGATTGATTAATTCATCATAAATATCTTTGCCTGCTTTAGCTAGAGATTTTGGTGAAATCATAAAGCTTAAGATTACAGCTTGGATAAAGATATTGAGCCAGCTAGGACAATTAAATACATCAAGAAGTGTGATTATGCCATAAGTTATGCCATAGCTAAAGCTCAATAATATAGCTACTAAAATAAAGCCACAGACTAATTTTGTAGGTTCAGTAGCATTATCTTTGCGCAATAATTTATCGAGGATATCAATTAATTTTCCCATCAAAGCTACAGGATGATATTTAGAATTAGGGTCGCCAATTATGCAATCAATGACGAAGGCTAAAAAAGCAATTAAAGCTATTTCCATTACATTCAACTCACATTTTTAAAATTTTTCTATGCATATTAATTATAGAAGCTAGATATTTTAAAATCAATAAATTACTACAAAAAAATAAAGTGCTATGGTATGATAAAAGATAATCTAAAGATTTTATTATTGAGGTGAGAAAATGAGTGTAGAATTATTACATTACACAAGAGGAAAATATGTAGAAAATATTCATCGAGGCGATGCTGTTTGTGTTGGCGTTGATGGCAATATTATTGATAAAGTAGGCAATGCTCACCTACCAATGTTTTGGCGCAGTGCAGCGAAACCTTTTCAATTATTACAGTTCGTAAAATTAGGTGGCGTTGAAAAATATAATTTAACACAACAAGAATTAGCAATACTTGCTTCTTCTCATAGCGGTGAAGATATTCATGTAGAAACAGTAAAATCTATTTTGCATAAATTAGGTTTAACTGAGGAAGTATTAAACTGTGGTTCTGCTCGTCCTATGAGTGGAAAAGCTTTCAAAGAATTAGTAAAAAATAATTTAAAACCATCAGCATTGCATAATCCTTGTTCTGGTAAACATTCAGCAATCATAGCTCTTTGTCAGTTGTTGAATATACCAGTGGAAGATTATATAAAACCAGACCATGAAGCTCAAAAAATCATTCATCAAATAGTAGCTATGTCAGCTGGTATTCCTGAAGATGAATTGGATATTGGTATTGATGGTTGTGGTGTGCCTGTATTTTATTTACCACTTGATAAAATGGCATATGCTTATGCTCGTTTGATGAATGCAGAAGAAGGAAATTGGGGCGAATACACAGAAGCTGCAATAAAAATTCGCGATGCTATGTGTGCATATCCGCAGATGGTTTCTGGAACAGGTAGAATTGATAAAGCAGTAGCAGAAGTAACAAATGGACGAGTATTGGCTAAAATTGGTGCAGATGCAGTATATTGCTTAGCTTCTCGTGAATTAAAATCTGGTATGGCTTTTAAAATCGAAGATGGAAGTTATGCAGCAGTAACTCCAATGGTAATTGCAATGCTCAAACATTTTAATTATATTAATGAAGAAGAATATAATAAATTATTGTCAATGTATCCACCTGTATTGAAAAATCATCGTGGTGATATCATTGGTGAAATTAAAGCTGTTTTTTAAATAGTATTTTAAGTTAATTTGAAATCACTATTATTGTATATTCAATCGATAATAGTGATTTCTTTATTTTATGTAAAAGGAATGTTGAAATGGAAAAAGCAGAGAATTTTTATTGGAAATTATTTAAATCCACATTTATTATCAGTGCTTTTACTGTGGGTGGCGGTTTTGTAATCATACCGCTATTGAAGGCAAAATATGTCGATGAATATAAATGGATAAAAGAAAAAGATGCCTTAGACTTAGTAGCTATAGCTCAATCTATGCCAGGGGTAGTGGCGATTAATTCTGCTGTAATTTTAGGATATAAAATGCGTGGTGTAAAAGGAACTTTGACAGCTTTACTAGCTACTGTATTGCCACCGCTTATCACTTTATCTTTAATTTGTATTTTTTATAATTTATTTGCTACAAATCCATATGTGAAAATGTTATTAAAAGGTATGCAATGCGGTGCTACAGCATTGATTATCAATGTAGCCTACGATTTATTGAAAAAAGAAATAAAGAAAAAATATATATTATCCTTATTTATTATTTGTTTTACCTTTGGTATGAGCTTTTTTACGGATATAAATGTAATGTATTTAATTGTTATTGATGGAATTATTGGTTTAATTTTAATGAGGGATAAAAAATATAATTAAAATAATTAATTTAGTGAAAGAAAAATAGCAAAGGATTTTTACCATGATTTATTTAGAATTATTTTGGAGCTTTGTTCAAGTAGGTTTATTTTGTGTTGGCGGTGGATATGCTTCCATGCCATTAATCCAAGCACAAGTAATAGATGTACATGGCTGGCTTAGCATGAGTGAATTTATAGATATTTTTACAATTTCTCAGATGACTCCTGGCCCTATTGGTATTAATGCAGCGACTTTTGTCGGCATGAAAGTAGCAGGGTTTTTAGGTGCTATTGTGGCAACATTGGGATTTGTAACGCCATCGTTTATTTTAGGTATTATTTTAGCGAAATTATTTTTTAAATATGGAAATATTGGGGTGATTAAAGGTATATTAAATGGCTTAAGACCAGCTGTTGTAGCATTAATTTGTTCTGCTGGTATGAGTTTTATATTTTTAGCTTTGTTCAATACAGAAAAAATGCCAATAAATGTAGCAGATATTGATTATTTAGGTTTATTTGTATTAATTGTAGCTTTTATTGCTGTTAGAAAAAAAGTGGGAATTATAAAAATTTTGGCTGGTTCTGGTGTATTAGGGCTTATTTTAGGACTAATTGGAAAATTTTAGGGGGATTTTTTAGCATAATATATTGAATTTATCAATGGTATATATTATGATTATAAATAAGATATATACATATGAAAGAGGCGAAATGAATTGGCAGCAAAAGTATTTACCGAAGAACAAAGAAAAATTCTCAGTAAAAACCCTAATGTAGAGTCAGTAGAAAAAACACGAATTATTTATACAGAAGCATTTAAATCTTATTATGTAAAAAATTATTTAGCAGGGAAAAAACCTACAGAAATTTTTATTGAAGCAGGTTTTGACCCATCAATTTTAGGCAATAAACGCATAGAAAGAGCTTCAGCAAGATGGAGAAAATTATATGCTGATGGTCAATTGATTATAGATACTAAAGAAAATATATCAGTAGAAACAAAGGAAGAAAAAATAATGAATAGTGAACCAACAAAAAAAAGAAGAGGTCGTCCTCGTAAAAATCCTGTGGTAGAAACAGTAGCAGAAACAAAAAAAGAAGAATATACAGTGGATATGCCAAAGAAAAAACGAGGTCGTCCTCGTAAAAATCCAGAAGTTGTATCACAAGTAGAAGCTACAGAAAATAAAGCAAAAACAGTTAAAAAACGTGTAAATAAAATTGCTGCTATGGCGCAAAATATAAAATTAGCTGAACCTGTGGTTAAAAAAGAAGTAAAAGAAGAAGAAGCACCACAGAAAAAAAGAAGAGGCCGTCCACCAAAAAATGCACAAAAAGCAGTAGAAACAAAAGTGGAAACTAAGGTAGAAAAAGTAGAAACACAAGTAAAAACAAATGAACAAGTAGCAAAGAAAAGAAGAGGTCGTCCTCGTAAAATTGTACAAAATGTATATGAAACACCAGTACAGAAAAAAGAAAATATCGAAGTAAAACCAGTAGTTAAAGCAAAAGAAGAAAGCATTTCTAAAGTAGAAAAAGTGGAAAAAGTAGAAACTGTAGAACAAGCAAATCCAGTAGCTGCTTTAGTAAAAGCTATCAATAGACTTACACGTGAAGTAAATTCTTTAAAACGTTTAGTCGCTGGTAAAAAAAGAATAAATTATTAAGATGTAAATATCTTTTTATCTCTGTAGAATATATGGGGATAAAAAGATATTTTTTTGGTCAAAATAGAAAAATTATTATAAAAGCTTTTTATTGACCTTTAACCTTTATATTGTTATTATAAATATATTGTAAATGTGAATGTCGTTCATAATTACTTATACATATATTGAATATATAAATATTTGCTTGTATAAACTAGAATTAAAATAAGGAATAGGTGAAATAACTTGATAAGCGTAACGAAATTATTATTTGCAACAGAATATTTTGGAGATTCTCTTCGTTATACAGATAATGCTCATAAAGCAAGAAATGGCGTAAGAGAAGGCATGGGACCAGTAGTAGTTTGGAACTCTACACGTACATGTAATTTAAAATGTCGCCATTGTTATATGAGTTCTGATGCTAAAAAATATCAAAATGAATTGACTACAGCAGAAGCAAAACAATTTATTGATGATTTAGCAGATTTCAATGTGCCAGTATTATTATTTTCTGGTGGAGAACCATTAATTCGTCCAGATTTCTTTGAACTTGCAGATTATGCAGCGAAAAAAGGTGTACGTCCTACATTATCTACTAATGGTACTTTGATTACACCAGAAGTAGCACGCAAAATCAAAGATATTGGTGTAGGTTATGTGGGCATTTCCTTAGATGGTCTTCGTGAAGTAAATGATAAATTTCGCGGAAAAGCTGGAGCTTTTGAAGCTGCTATGAATGGTATTAAAAACTGTGTAGCAGTTGACCAACGCGTAGGGCTTCGCTTCACTATCAATCATCATAATATCCAAGAATTAGAAAATATCTTTGATTTCATTGAAGAAGAAAATATCAATCGTGTGTGCTTCTATCATTTAGTATATTCTGGTCGTGGTAATCAAATGATGGATGAAGATGTAACAGCTGAAGAATCTCGCCGTGCTATGGATATAATCATTCGTCGCACTCGTGATTTTGAAGAACGTGGTTTGAAAAAAGAAATCTTGACTGTAGATAATCATTGCGATGGTGTATATATGTATTTAAAAGCACTTCAAGAAGGCAAAGATGAACTTGCTCAGCAGATTAAAAAATATATCGCAATGAATGGTGGTAACCGTTCTGGTATGGCTTTTGCCGAAGTTGACCCACTTGGATATGTACATCCTGACCAATTTACACAACACCATACTTTTGGCAATGTTCGTGAACGTAAATTTGGTGATATTTGGCAAGATACAACAAATCCTATTATGGCAGGATTGAAAGATAGAAAACCATTATTAAAAGGTCGTTGCAGTAAATGTAAATTCTTAGATAATTGTAATGGTAATTTCAGAACACGTGCTGAAGCTCGCACTGGAGATTTTTGGGAATCAGACCCTTCTTGTTATTTAACTGATGAAGAAATTGGTATTACAGGAGCTGAAAAATAATGATTATTTCATGGAATACAACTAATGCTTGTAATATGTTTTGCGACCATTGTTATCGTGATGCTGGTTGTAAAGCAGATGAAGAATTAAATACGCAAGAAGCGAAAACGCTTTTAGAACAGATTGCCAAAGCTGGCTTTAAAATCATGATTTTTTCTGGTGGAGAGCCACTTATGCGCCCAGATATCGTAGAACTTGTGGAATACGCTACAAAATTAGGTCTTCGCTCTGTATTTGGTACAAATGGTACGCTTATCACAGAAGAAATGGCTTTAAAATTAAAAAATGCTGGCGCTATGGGTATGGGAATTTCTCTTGATTCCATGGATGCAGAAAAGCATAATAATTTCCGTAAATTCCCTAACGCTTGGGAAGGCGCTGTTCGTGGTATGAGAAATTGTCGTAAAGTAGGATTACCATTTCAAATTCATACAACAGTGATGGATTGGAACCAACATGAATTGGAAGCTTTAACAGATTTTGCTGTTAAAGAAGGCGCTGTAGCTCACCATATTTTCTTTTTAGTGCCAACAGGTAGAGGAAAAAATATCGAAGCAGAAACACTTCGCGCTAAAGAATATGAAGATGTTATCACAAGAATTATGAAAAAACAGCAAGAAGTGGATATCGAATTAAAACCTACTTGCGCACCTCAATTTATGCGTATAGCTGACCAGATGGGCATGAAACTTCGTTTCCGTCGTGGCTGTTTGGCTGGAACATCTTATTGCATTATCAGCCCTCGAGGAAAAGTACAGCCATGTGCTTATTTAAATATGGAACTTGGCGATGTTCGCAAAACTCCATTTGATGAAATCTGGAAAAACAGCGAAGTATTGAATAAATTGCGTACTTTTGAATTTGAAGGTAATTGTGGTAAATGTAAATATAAATTCAGCTGTGGTGGCTGTAGAGCTAGAGCTGCTTATTATAATGATGGCAATTATATGGCAGAAGAACCATGGTGTTTATATAGTCATAAATAATAAAAGTGTTGTATATGGTCTAGGCTATATACAACACTTTTTTAGTTGATTTTAATTTAAAATTGTATGCTCATCATTGAATTTTATAATGCGACTATGAGGTAGAGATAATAATTCTTGTTCATGCGTGGAAATTAAAATAGTTTTATTAGCTTTGATAAAATCTATGAGAAAATCTTTAAACCATTGTCTAGTCTTATTATCAAGCCCATTTAAAGGCTCATCAATCATAAGTATATCTGGATTTAGAGCTAAGATTGCAGCAAGAGCCACTTTTTTCTGTTCGCCACCACTTAGATGATAAGGTGGTCTATCTTGTAAATGTTGTATATTTAAATAAATTAAAAGTTCATTTACACGTTGATGAATGATTTCTTCATCTAAATTCATTTGCCTTGGGCCAAAGGCGATTTCATCATATACTGTAGCATTGAATAATTGTACATCTGGATTTTGAAAAATATAGCCAATGCGTTTATGAAAGTTTTTGGCAAATATATTATCTTGCAAAGTATTTTTATCGATTTTCTTATTATCAAAGTAATATTCACCTTTAGTAGGAAAGATTAGACCATTTAAAAGTTTAAATAAAGTGGATTTACCACAACCATTAGGGCCTGTAAAAAAGATTAATTCTCCAGCATAAATTTCAAGAGAGATATCATTTAAAGCAGAAACTTCTTCATAGTTATAGCTTATATGAGATAGATTTATAATTGGTGTCATAGAAAATATCCTTCACTGAAAAAATAAAATAATAGATAGATGATGATTACGATAATATGCCAAATATATTTTAATTTAAATTTATGTTTAATAACTGGCGTGTAATTTTCATCAAGACAACGACATATCATAGCATGATAAGTTTCTTTGGTATAAATCTGTGATTTTAGAAATGTAGTGCCTGATATAGACGCTAGACTTTGATATTTAAAATTATTTTTACCGATAGAGCGTAATTTCAGAGAAATTAATAAATTGGTAATGGTATCTCCTAAAATCATGATGTATTTTAATGTTAAATCTAAGGTTAAAATAAATATCGCAGGAATATGAAATAGACGAAGAATTTTACTTAGTCTATAAAAAGGGATAGTTTGAGCGATATAAGCTAAAAGAAGAACAGTTATAAAAATTTTAAAAGGCAGATAGAAAAGGCGAGTATTATTTAGTAATAGAGAAGGTAAAATTATTATTAAAGAAAATAAAGTTGATATCAAAGTCGGTTTTAATATAGAAATGATGAGTTTAGTATTTAAAGTTGATAAATAAATTAGACTAAAAGCTAAAATAATTAAAGGAAAAAATATTTTTTGTGCAGAATTTATTAAAATTATGGTGAGAAAAATGAACAATAATTTTTCACTGGGATTTAGCCAACTATTTTTATGGGGATAATTATGATGGCGAAGAAAAATTAATTTAGTAGTAATGGAAAATAAAGTTTTTTGCCAAAAATTATCTTTATCCTTTGGGGGTGTGTACTCATCTGTAGTTAAAAGCCATTTAGGAATTTTAGCAGAATTATCAAAGTGATTGTTTTTTTGCATAAATAATATTTCCAAGTATTTTAAAGATGATGATTAAAAGAGCAACACCAATAATAGCTGAAGCTATATAAGCTAAAATATCAGTTGTTCCACTCATAGTATAATCAGGAAAAAAAGCTTCATAATTAAATCCATTTAATAATTTTTCTGGAATAAATCCAAGAGGAACCCCCGAAGAAGTATCATTTAAAATTTCTTCTGGAGCCCATTCACCCCATGCAGTGCCTTCAGCTATGAGTCCAAGTGGAGAAATGATAATTAAAAATGCTAATAAAGAAAAAATAGAATTTAATTTTATCTGTTGGCTATCATAAATTATATTTGGAGATGTCTTGAGGATAAAAAGATATAAAGATAAAGTGAATAAACCTTCTGCTATGCCAGCAATCGTCAAGTGAGATAAAGCCATGGCAGGTATGGATATCCAAAGAGGATATGGACAATAAAGTGGTTGACCTAAATTATCTACAAATAATAATGGCTGAATGCCAAGTTCTAAAGCTGTGAAAAAAGCAGCTAAATTTATACTGATATAGGCAGATAGAAAAATAGTGCATTTATGATAAAACGGAGATAAATGAATTTTATTTAAAATTTTATAAATAAAAAAGCCTGTAAAAGGTAAAATAAATGCTATATTAAAACAATTAGCTCCAAAAGATAAAATACCACCATCACCAAAGATTATAGCTTGAATGAAAAGTGCTACACTGATAGCTATACAGGCGGCATAAGGCCCTAGCAGTAAAGCAATAAGTGTTCCACCGACGGCATGGGCTGTAGTGCCATCAGGAATAGGCAGATTAAACATCATCAAAATAAAAGCAAATGCGCCACCTATACCAATTAAAGGAATTTTATCAGCAGATAAAGTTTTATTTATCTTGCGGATAGAATAGTACCAGATAGGTGTCATAGCTACAAATAAAGTAGCACAAGTGGAAGGGCTTAAATAATTATCAGGAATATGCATGATGAAATCCTCCTTATAAATAATATTATTTGCCATCATTATATTATTTATAAATGATAAATATAAGCCTATGTATAGGATAGAAATAAAAATTAAAATAAAATCATAGATATCAAAGCATTAAGCTATAATTTAGGAAAGTAAAAATATTTTTATATGGGGGTATGGGGGAATATGATAATTAAAAATGAAAGAGGTGTATTTTATGAAATACGATTTAGAAAATATTAATGCTCGCTTTGGCATTGGCAGTCAAAAATGGCAGGAAATGAAAAATAATCCTTTAGTAGATGAAAAAGTAATTCCTTTTTCTGTAGCTGATATGGAATTTAAACTTGCTCCAGAAATCACAGAAGGATTAAAGAAATTTATAGATGATAATATCTTAGGCTATGCAGGCACGAATAAAAAATATCGTGAAAGCGTTTGTAAATGGCAACAAAAGCATCATGATTTTACAGTTGATGAAAAATGGCTTGTAGAAACACATAGTGTAGTAAATGCTTTTTTCACTGCGGTAAAAGCATTTACGCAAAAAGGCGATGGTGTGATGTTATTTACACCTGTTTATTATCCTATGTATAAGGCTATAGAAATCAATCAAAGAAAATTAGTGGAGATACCTTTGATTAATAATGGTATGACATATGATATTGATTGGGACTTATTTACAAAAAAAGCTAAAGCAATAGATACAAAAATGTTGATACTTTGTAGTCCACATAATCCTTGCGGTCGCATTTGGACAAGAGAAGAATTAACTAAAATCAGTGAAATTTGCTTAGCAAATGATATTTTAGTAGTAGCTGATGAAATTCATGCAGATTTAATCATGCCAGGATTTAAACATGTTTCCTATGGTACGATTTCTAAAGAAGCGCTAGAACATTCAATTATTTGCACAGCACCAAGTAAGACTTTTAATCTAGCAGGTATGCAACTTTCTAATGTATTTATAGCTAATGAAAATTATCGCAATCTATTTAAAGCAGAACAAGCAACTGATGCAGATTTTGCTTGTAGTATTTTAAGTTATGAAGCTTGTCGTTTAGCTTACGAATATGGTGAAGAATGGTTGATAGAGGTCATAAATATCATTGATACAAATAAAAAAATAATCATGGATTTTATGCAAGAGTATTTTCCACAAGTGAAAATAACACAGCTTCAAGCGACATATTTATTGTGGCTTGATTTTAGAGCATTTAATTTAACTAATGAAGAATTAGAAATGCGCAATCGCCAAAAAGCTTGCCTTTATTTTGATGAAGGTTATATTTTTGGCAAAGCAGGTAGTGGCTTTGAACGTTGGAATTTGGCTTGTCCAACAAAATATATTCATTGGGCATTAGAGCGTTTATATCAGGCTTATAAAGAGTTTGCTGTGAAATAAATTTATAGATAAAAAAAGAAAAACCTTCTATGTTAGGGCTATACATAGAAGGTTTTTCTTATGCAGTTTGAAGAGTTGTTATCATCAGTTTATCCAAATTAGGAATAATTTTGTTGATAACATGAAAAAGAAGGTGTTCATCACAGCTTACGCCGATGATGTCTGCTACTTGTTTAAGGTTTTGCGTAGCATTTTGAGCAGCAATGCCGTAGTCGGCAAAGAGAAGCATTTCTATATCATTGTCAAAATCACCAACAGCGATAAATATTTTATCCTTGTACATAGGCATTTTGCGTAAATTATCCAACATAATACCTTTAGAAGCATTTTTAGGAATTAATTCAAAATAACTAGACCAAGAAGTAAAATATTTGGCAATTTTATCCATCTCCATAGATTTGGCGAAATTATGGAGCCATGATATCGTATGAGTATTTGTTGTATAGAATTGGACTTTTAAGATGTCTAAATCATAAAGGTCATCTAGATTACTTCTGATATAAGATAAATTTTCACGTTTGATAACAGGGTCATCAAATTCTTCTTTAGTGATGATGTGAAAAGTATCTTTAGTATGAAGTTCTATACAAGTGTTAGGACAATGAATTAAACATTGTTTGAGAAAATTGAAAAGAATTTTTGTTTGCAGTGATAATGTTTTTAAGACTACATTATTATTCGTGTCTTGCAAGATTGTGCCATTATAAAATATGCTAGGTGCATTTATAGGAAGCTCTGGAATATATTGTTTACAACTGTGGAGGGTTCTTCCAGTAGCTACTGCAAATGTACCACCGGCTTTAGTGAATTCATTTAAAGCATATTTGTTAATAGTGGAAATTTGCGATTTAGAATTAATTAATGTGCCATCCATATCACTGATTAAGAAAACATTACTAAAATCTGTCATAATTATTACCTCAAAATGGAGTTAATTTTGTAGAAGATAGAAGCTACCACGCATAGCAAGTCTTCTTCTTCTACAAATGTATCTAATAACCAGAGGTGCTATTTCCTAACTGATATGCTTTTATTATAAATGGTATATTTTAAAGGATAATGAAGTAAATGTAAAAAAATAATAAAAATTTCTAAAAAATATTGATATTTTATATAAGTGTTGATATAATATTAATGGATAAAGATTATTAATTAATAAAAATTACAAAGGAGATGTTATTTATGAGAAGTATTACAAAACTTGATTTACAGTATGCACATCGTTTTTATGGTTTCAAGGGCGAAGCTCAATATCTTCATGGGCATACAGGTGTTCTTACTATTGAAGTAGAAGGTTCTATTAATTCTGGCGTAAATATGGTATTCCCTTGTAATGAAATTCAAAAAACTGCATGGGAAGTTTTGAAAAATTTTGATCATGCTTTAATTTTGCGTGAAGATGATCCATTACTTCCTGCTATTTTAGGTATTTATGAAAAGCAAGGTATAAAAGATGGTGCACCAAATAATGTGATGAAAGGGCCTGCTTTTAAAACAGAACTTGCTACTGCATATCCAGATTGTCGTCTTGTTGTTACAAAAGAAACAATGACAGTTGAAGGTATGATAAAAATTGTTTATGAGCTTTTAAAAGATAAATTAAATATTGTAAAACTCACTTTCTCTAGTGGAGTTAATTTGGCATCTGAAGAATATGAACCACATCTTGAAGTTGATCGTTGTCCATTATGTGGTATTGCATTGAATGAAGATGGCGTTTGTCCAAAATGCGGTTATAAAAAACCATAATTAAATATTTATAAATAAAAAAGCCACAGCATATTGCTGAACTGCACCCCAAAAGTTGGACAAAAAACAACTTTTGGAGGTGCAGTTTTT